>Ga0070741_10012676_pt1 | contig 15153 bp, 10 predicted proteins | sample Coa_R1_4_FD_66440 | JGI IMG/M metagenome (GOLD analysis project Ga0070741, IMG submission 66440) | Surface soil microbial communities from Centralia Pennsylvania, which are recovering from an underground coalmine fire - Coalmine... | ecosystem: Environmental > Terrestrial > Soil > Unclassified ... | reverse complement strand
ATCTCAGTCGCCCGGCTGAATGCATTGGCTTCGCAGCAGGTGACGAGAGAAGCACGTTCTGCGTTGTGGCCACAGGCCCACGCCAACCTGACAGCGGTTGATGCGCGCAACAACAGCCGCATCACTGCCGGGGCTTTGAACAATCCGATCATCTACACGAGAGCAGCCGGAGGTGGGACCGTAAGCCAGCTGATCACAGATTTTGGTCATACCACGAACCTGGTTGCGAGCGCACGCCTTCAAGCCAAGGCAGACGAGCAGAATGCGGCAGCGACCAAAGAAGACGTGCTGGTCGCCACGGACCAGGCTTTCTACGGTGCTCTACAAACCCACGCCGTTCTCAGAGTGGCAGAGCAAACCGTCGCCTCGCGGCAGTTGCTCGCCGATCAGGTATCCGCACTCACCAAAAGCAAGCTCAAGTCGGACCTAGATTTGAGCTTCGCTAACGTGAATCTTGCTCAGGCCAAGCTCTTGTACCTGGATGCGCTGAACAACGACAAATCTGCCGTCGCCAGCCTTTCTGCGATTCTCGGCTATCCGACACTTGAGAATTTCGAACTGGCGAACGACACCGAACCGTTGACTCCACCTCCGGCTGACGTAGATGCGTTGATTACCGATGCCTTCTCCAAGCGTCCCGAAATCTTGTCTCTGGAGTTCGAGTCGGAGTCTGCCGAGAAGTTGCACCAATCAGACCGCGACCAGATGTTCCCGACAATTAGCGCACTGGCCGCGTACGGCGATTCCCCGATTCGAGATGATCGCGTCTATGGTCCGTATGGAGCCGTCGGGGTGAACGTCCAGATTCCAGTCTTCAACGGATTTCTCTTTTCTTCCAAGTCGCGCGAAACCGACCTTCGGGCGCAGGCCAACCGACAGCGCCTGATGGGCCTGCGCAACCGCATTTCGCGGGATGTACGGACAAGTTGGCTCACCGCCAACACCAGCGTTCGATCGCGTTACAGTGAGCGAGCAATTGCTGGCCCAAGCGAACCTGGCTCTCGATCTAGCGCAGACACGCTACAAACTCGGCCTCAGTTCGATTGTTGAATTAAGCCAGGCCCAGCTTCAGCAAACACAAGCCGAAATCGGAAACGCCCAGGCCGGATATGAGTATCGCCTTGCGCTCTCTGTGTTGCGTTATCAAACCACTGGACTCTGACACGGGACAAAGGAAGACCGGGATGAAGTTCTGGTTGTTCGTTCTGCTACTTCTTACAGTGTGTGCGTCCGCCCAAGAGACACTTAAGGTGTCGGTGGCCAATAACGCAGTGCTCGTTCCAGTACGAGTGAATGAGCGAAACCTGCTCTTTTTGCTTGATACAGGAAGTGAGCAGTCAGCAATTGATGCTGCACTCGTGAAGTTGCTACATTTGAAAAGCGTTGGCAATGTGCAGATTCTGAGAAACTATCGGGCACAACAAACCAGCGCAGCAGAAGCCGGAAGTCTAGGAATCGGCAAACATATATTCAAACGCCCTCTTTTGACCGTCGTTAACACAGAGGCACCCACCCGCGCCGTTGGAACTAAGGTGGACGGAGTTCTAGGCAATGACATCCTCGGAGAATTCAGCTTCAAACTGAATTACTCGGAACGGGAACTTGTTCTGGCTCCACTGTCTCAGCTCGGAAGTCTCGCCGCCCCGGTGCAACTGCGCCGATCTGGCAATCAGTTTTTTGTTCCTGTTCAAGCCATGTCTTTGCCCACTGAACTACTGCTGGATACCGGAACAAAGTCGACCAACCTTTCTTGGGGAACTTGGCAAGAGCTATCTCAGCGATGGACACCTGCCTCGATCATCGACGGTGTCGTTCGCGCGGGTGTTCCTATACCGCCAGCATTTCTAGTTTGTCTGCCCAGTGTCTCAATCGGGAGCCTCACCATTGCGGATCAGGTAGTCCGGATACAGCGCCCGGTAGAATCTGGCGCATTTTCAACTGAGCAGTTTTCCGGAATCGTGGGTTCCGAAGTCCTACGCGAGTTCGAAATTACGTTCGATCTCAAACACGACCGTATTTTCCTGAAGAAAGACTCTCACTATAGACGCGACGCCTTTCGCTATACGACCATCGGCATACAATTCGCACGAAATAGCCAAGGCGAATATTCCGTGATGTCAGTGTGGAAGAACTCGCCCGCCGACGAAGCTGGAATCATGATTGGCGACCAGATCAAGACGATCAACGGCGAGGCCGCGGCGCCCATGAGTATCGAACAGGTATCCGGCAGACTGCACGGAGCGGAGGGAACTCGTGTAAACCTGACCGTCGAACGCGACGGCAAGCCATCTGTCCTGACATTGCGAACCCGCCAAATGCTCTGCGGGCACACAAGTGAGCCCCATGCGGAAACTAGGTCACCCAAATAGGGCGATGTCTCCTACCGCCTGCATGAGAACTTGCTAATCAGATCAAGACCCTTCCGACGAGAACTGCAATCAATGGAGTAACCGTGGTCACCATAATGACTGCCGGGCCGCGGCGTTTGGGTTTGTCCCCGAGCATGGACAGGTACATCCAGCCCGCCAGACCCGGCGGCGGATCAGCCAGAGGGGACGCAGTAAACGCAATTCCTTGCGCATCAAATTGAGGACCAGTCCTGTGGGACGGCAGCGAAACCATCGGGCCCATGCTTCGGGCATCACGCTTGGACCGGCCATCAGCAAATCGTCGCCAGCCATGCCGCCCGTCACCTGGACCTGATCCGGCACGTAAGCCAGACGGCGCTTCACTTCCACTTCGTGCCTGACCGGATCCAGACCGGACAGCCATCCTTATTAATACAGGTGGGGCCAAATGTGAGTATCACGCTGGGGCCAAATCAAGTTGCCAAAAGCACGAAGTCACGCTGGCTGCGGATTCAATGTGTCAACAGTGTGTTTACTCTTACACTTACTTTTGGATCTGCTGAAATCGTCACATCAACTTGAGCCGCTGGTTCTAGTGCGACCTCCTTGCCAGCGGGATCGGTCAAGGCATTCTCAATTCGAATTTCACGGTACAGGTGGTCGGCGTTGTCCAAGGCAATTTCTGCTTTTTCAGGTTCTCCGGGAAAGGCGGGTTTAATAACTTTTTGGACGGTTCCGGGGTGGGTGGTAGCGGGTTTTTCGTTGGCTCGATTCAGTGGAGTTTTCTGCTTGGACATGACGAAACCTCCGTCTTCAAGCTGCACGTTTCTTGTTCTTCATCGCCGCTGCTACGTCTGGCATTCTGAGCAGTTTTGTGATGACCACCTCGTCTGAATTGAGTTCGAGATACCGCGTTACAGAGTGTCTTAGTGCATCGATCGCGTGTTCGCGATCGTCGTCCGCAGCATTCACAGCACGATCACAAAGTGTCCGAAGTCGATCTTCTTCTATCATCCGCGCCATTGTTGCCCGTGACACAATCGCTAAGATGAGTCCTGCGTGAGTCTCGGTTATACACTGAAGCCTGTACTCCACAATGAGCGCGTAATCTAATCTCCGTTTGTCGAAATGGGATGCTCATCAACGTGAGCGCAAGCATAGCTGTGCTCGGTTCTGGCGTTGCAGTTGAAGGAATGACTGACGCACGTGCAATCTGGCCTTTGGAAAAAAGTGTGCTGCGAGTTAGGTGCATAGGCATCGTTGGGACGAACATAACTCTCGCTGCAAACGGCGTGTTCCAACTAGCAGCTGTGTGCGTCCGTGCTCGCCTGCCCAAGCTTGAGCTTCACGACGTAGCAATCCTCGTGAATGGCTTGACCGTCTCCATCTGTTTTGGATGTCTCGACAGCAATAGGTTAGTTTGTATTTCTCATACTCAAAACGCTCTATGGGCAATGCCCTGTGGCGAAACAGAATCAGGAGACGACACCACGAATCTCCAACGTGTAGGAAGCGTCGCGTCAACCCCAAGAATCGAACCCAAGCTCGGTCTGTCTGGTACCGTTTCTACGGTAGTTATGCAGCCCACCCAAACCTTGTAAGTTGTTTAAACTACAGTTGTTACTAGCTCTGAAAAGGCTGGCGTCGGCGGTTCAACTCCGTCCCTGGCCACCATATCTCGATATTCGAGGATACCCGTCATTGTAAATCATCACATCAGGCCATATCTTGAGTAGATCGATAGTCGTCGATATTTATAAGCTTCTGGACGGCACAGCCAAGGCGTGAGGCCGCTTCACTGCGAATAACCAACGATTCTGGATTGGTCTACAAGAGTTGTTCGAGTTCCTTCCGATCGTGGTATCAGGTGCTCTAAAGAGAGTTCGCCGGACGGTGCGAACTTGCTTCTGCGTCGATTCAACAGGAATCGGCTTTTCGCCCCTTTGTACAACCAGACTACGGCGGCTTGGGGGCCCTCAAACTTGGCGATTGTGGAGCCGATTTGAGAAGAACTTCCTGCATCGTCTCCTCTGCGTCCTCGCGGATGCTTATGGACATGCGTCAGGGGGCGAAGCAAGTGTTACACGGTCGATCGAGATGCTGCGCGTTGAGTCGGGAAGTTGTCTTAAGTTGTTGGGATGTTCTTCTGTCAGCGCTCTGAACCGGTCCTATGTGAGCGTCGCGTCTCACTGTTTGAAGCGAACCTGAGGCGGTGATTAGCGCCGGCGGACTCTCTGAGTGTGACATCCCTGCAAAAGGGCCTAAGAGTCGTGTTGCTTCCAGTCGCCAACGACGAACCAGTAGGCAATTACGCCTGCTATCAAGATGATCGAGGCGAGTTGAAAACCCAAAACGTATGACCCGTATGAGGTTATCAGGAATCCTACAGCGAGCGGAGCTACGATTCCTGCGAGGTTCCCGGCGAGGTTTTCCGCTCCGGTCCAAATTCCGACTGCTCCGGAAGGTGCGCACGACTGAAGAATGGCTAGCAGGTTCCCGGTTGCAAGCCCGACCAGCGAAGCTGCGATCAAGAACCCGATCGCGACTCCGGTATGCGCACTGCGCATTGCCGCGATTAGAAAGATTCCCATGCCGAAAGCGACGGTGACGATGCTCTTGCGGGTTGCGGTTTCATCCCAACCGTGACGGATCAAGGCATCGGCGATCCATCCTCCGATCGGTTCGGAAATTCCGAAGGTGAGGAACACGAGTGAAGCATAAAAGCCGGCTTGCACGATGCCCAGGTGGCGCACTGTCACCAGGTAGTCGGGCAGCCACGTCACCAGTACATACCAGTAGTAATCAAAGCAGAAAAATCCCAGGCAGATTCCAAGCAAGTTGCGATTGAGCAGCGTGCGAGCGTAAGGCCGTTGCTCCCAGTTAGAGAGTGCCGTGCCGGTATTCCCCGCTTGCAAGCGGCGGGGGAAAACCCAAAACCACGGCGCGATCCAAAGCAGAGCCGTAAAGCCCAGAATGACAAACGTGCGGCGCCATCCGGAATGAACCAGGAGCCAGGGAACCAGAATGCCTTCCAAAACGAGTCCGGTTCGAGTCCCGAAATCGAAGAGCCCAGAGGGCAGACCACGCTGCTTCGGCGGAAACAGCACGCTGACGATTTTGGTTCCTGCGGGCAGGTAAATGGATTCTCCAACCCCGAGTAGAATCCGGTATCCGAGTAAAGCCGCGAAGCTTCCAGCCAACCCTGTAAGTCCCTGCGCGAATGACCAGATCGTGAACGCTCCAGCATAGAGCCAGCGGAGATTGAATCGATCTGCGGACCAGCCAATTGGAATTTGCATGAGCGCATAGGACCAGAAAAACGAAGACAACAGCAGGCCCTTGCTTTGGGCTGTGAGATGAAACTCTTTGGAGATTAGGGGCAGTGCGAAAGAAATTGCGGCGCGATCCAGGTAATTGATTAACGATGCCGCAAAAAGCAAGCCCACGACTGCCCAACGCCGCGTCTTGGAAAAGGGAGACTGATCCATTTTGGGCAGATCCACCCAGGCCTGAGACAGGATAGATCAATTCATTGACCCGAGCGAACCGTCACTCGCGGCGATTGCGACTGCGAACAGTGATGGGCCGTCACGATACGAGCTTGCCCACAATAACGGGGCGTCTTAACAAACGATTCCCCTGCCGTCGCACTCCGCGCAGCGCTTCGATGGTTTTGATGTAACTACTTGGGCGCGTCTACCGATCAGGAGAGAAAACGAAAGATATGCGTGCGCAGGAATTCGTTTTGGAATTTCCCCTGCGGATCGTATTTCCTACTCAGGGCCACAAATTGCGGGAGCTTCTTATAGCTCTCTCGCAGTTGTTCTGAAGGAATGGCAAAGAGCTTGCCCCAGTGCGGACGGGGATGGAACGGGGCCAACTCCTTTTCTACCAGCGGGAGCAGTTTGCTGACGGCTGGCCAGTTTTGCTTCCAAGTGAAGTGAATTGTCACGCTGGGGCGCTCGTAACATGGGCTCATCCAAAGATCGTCGGCGGCAATTGTCCTGATTTCTGAAATGAGCAAGTGCGGGCTAATGCGATCGTGCAGCCGCTGGATGGCGAAAATTGCATCCACCGCATTCAGACGCGGGACAAAATATTCCGACTGCAGTTCCTTGCCCGCGCTGGGCATAAAGCCCATACGGAAGTGTGGCAAACGGTCGTACCACGGCCCGGGTACTCCCATCTGTTCGGTGCAGTTCTCCGCGGAAAGTTCCATGATGGGATGAAGGTTCCTGGTGGCCCGCTTCGCACCGAAAAAAACCGGGGGAGCGACAGAAGTCCAGCCTGGCTCCAAGCGCTTTTTCAGCCAAACCTCATTCATCGATTCATTTCGCCAATCGGTAAAGAGACTTACGCTGTAGGCAGACGATTCGATGGCATCGAAGTGATCCCTTAGTTCTCGAAAGGGAAGATTCTGATAGACGTGCTGTTGCATCATGAACCGTGGCTGAAGATCGAGCGTAAGCTTTGTAATCACTCCCAACGCACCCAACCCGACCACAGCGCCGCGAAAATCTTCTCCATCGTTCGCGCGAGTAAGCTTCACAACGTTTCCGGCGGCTTCGATCATTTCCAGGGCGGAAACGGCGCTGGCGAGGTTGCCATTCTTTTCTCCGGAACCATGAGTTGCCGTGCTACAGGCACCGGCGATCGAGATGTGAGGCAAGGAGGCGAGATTGTGCAGAGCCCATCCCTTGGCATCAAGGTAGGGGCACAACTGTCCATAGGTCATGCCGGCTTCAACAGTGACCGTGCGGGCATCAGGATCCAAGGCGACAACTCGGTCCATCGGCTTCAAGGAAAGGAACCCATCTGTGCTGTTGGCGATGTCATTGAAGCAGTGGCGAGTACCAAGAATCTTCAGTTTCCTTTCTTTTCTGACGAGATCCTGCACGCGCTGCAGCGAATTCGCCGTGCTCAACTGTTCGGTCCCGTATTGGAGGTTGCCGGCCCAGTTCCTGAGTTTGTCTCCCCGCGCCGGAGCGAGCAACGGAGAGAGGACAGGACTAGCCAGGGCGGCGGAGCAAAGCTTGAGAAACGTTCTTTTATTCATGGATGTAATCGGGCGCGTGGCCGGAACGAGTATAGAGCGGCTTCTCATCTCTTGGAAAGATACCGCAGGAAGGCAAGGCGCAGCCCCGACTTAGTCTCAAAGGACCGCCAGTGCGCCAAAGCAGATTTCGCGGTGTAGCCCGGATTCGGACTTAAGGGTTAGGGAATTCGCTCGCTGCCAGCGCTTGCTGCTCGTTTGAGCCGCTGGAATTCTAGAATTTCGGCTTTGGCCAGATCATTGTTTCCGGCCTTTTGATAAATCCGTCCGAGCAGGTAATGTGGGTCCGGGTAGCCCGCGTCCAAAGCTGCTGAGGTCTTGAGCGCTTGGATCGCCTGCTCGATTTTACCCTCTTTGTCTAGCACACGGCCGAGTTGGTAGTGCGCCTGAGGCAATTGTGGATTGTAAGTAATTGCCTCTCGCAGTCCCTTTTCCGCGTTCGCCAGCTGATTTAGCTCCACTTGGGTGACCGCCATATCCAGAGGTGGCCAGGGAGAGGGTGTAGCCTGCACACGGTTCAATTCGACCGCCCGGCTGAAGCTTGTGAGCGCCTGATCGAAATGGCCCGTGTAGTCGTAACACAGCCCAAGCAGATCATGGGAACGTACCATAGTGGGATCTAGCTCTACGACCCTCTGCAGTCTGGCTATGGCTTCCGAATACTTCTGGTCGTCATAGTCGATACGGGACAGCCAATACAAATACAGGGCATTATCTGGATGTGCCAGGGAAAGTTCAGTCAACTCTGACCGTGCCCAGGAGCGACGGTTTACCTTTATATACGCCATCGCAAGCGTGAATCGTGTTCGTTCATCGAGAGGTGCAATCGCTTCGGCTTTCTTCCATGCAATCACGGAATTGCCGTATTGAGCATCAAGAAAGAAAAGCCCACCCGAGAACTCCAACAACTTCGCCGCACGTGGGGATTTGGGGTCGAGTTCTGCTTCCTGGACGAGAATTGTTTCGGCTGTTTTAAAATCCTTCTGCTGAAGCGCGGCTTCGACTTGACTGCGGTGTTCAGGCGAAAGTTCTAGGCGAGACAAGTCGTATTCGCGGCGAATCTCGGCCGGACTGTCCTGGGCGCAACTGCGTGCTCCCCTCAGTAACAGGGGAGACATCGCCAAAGCCACGCCGAGGAGGGTGCGATTGATACCTGCCATACAGAAAATCTAATTGGTTGCTGCTTTTGCGTTTTCAATTCGACTTTTCGCATCGGCAGCCATTTTGCTATCTGGTACCAGCGCCAATTCCTGCTCAATTTCTGCGAGTGCCTCATCGAACCTCTTCAATTGAAGCAGGATTAGCCCCATACCCAAATGGATTTCTGGCAGCTTAGGATCCGACTTCGCTGCCTGCTGATAGGCGACCAGGGCGCGATCGTATTTTCCCTGGATCGCATACTCCTGTCCCAGAGCCTGGTGTAGTCGTGCGGCGTTTGCGTTTACCCGCGAAATCTCCTGTAGGGACCATCCTGAAAGTCTGGTCAGAGCCTTGCCTAGCTGATAAGCGTATTCGGCATTCTGTGGGGCCTGCGTCGCGAGCTTTTGAAGTTGCTCCACTGCTGGTATCCACTTTTCATCAGCCTCGTAAGCTTTGGCCAACTGCAAGCGCGCAGCGGGTTCGTCAGGCATCAGTCTGACCGCGCGACTGAGTTCACGCACTGCAGCGTCGTTCTGTCCAAGAGCCATAAGACTGGAGCCAAGGAGCAACCGGCTCGGACCGTAATTCGGATCTACACTGAGCGACTTCCGGAACCAGACAACCGCTTGCTTCTGATTGTGGCGTTCTTGAGCAATCACGCCAAGATTGTGGAACACAATCGGATGGTTCACGCCTTGCTTAAGGGCCTGATCCAGAAAGTGCTGGGCAGCCTCCAGATTTCCGTCCTGGAGAGCCCGAACGCCTTCGGTTACCGCATCGGCGGCGGGAGTTGTTTCAGAATGCTGGGAGAAGCCTCTGGTAGCGACGAGACAGAGGAGCACAGCTATGGTTCGACGGCCCGGAATGGAGCGCACCCAAGGCATCGGCTTCTGCAGGACCAGTCGCATCGGCTACATGTCGATGCAGGCAACAGTATAAAACAGTCGAAATTATAGGGCTCTACCTAGTAGGTCGGCTATAATGTGTCCGATTTTTGCTTTCCAAATACCTGTTAACGGTCTCGGTAATGCCAGGCAGTCGCCCCACTACATCGCTCTCCGCACTGCTTCTTTTCTGTTTGGCTGTCGCTCCCATATTGGCAAAACCGCCCGACGATAACGCGCGCGAGCGCGCCATCATGGAAATTCAGAGATTTATCGAGAGCGGAAACTTATCCGCCGCTGAAGATCTGTTGAGAGCGTCGGCTACTAAATTTGGTAATGACGCTGGATTCGATAATCTGGCAGGCGTGATCGAAGCACAACGGCACCAGTACTCCGCAGCTGAGGGGAACTTCAAGCAAGCCATCGCACGGCGACCCAAGTTCACGGCGGCTTATCTGAACCTGGGGCGACTGTACCAGCAAAATTCCGCAACAGGCGGCCAAGCGAGAACGAGGGCTTTGCACATTTATGACAGACTGCTGAGTTATGATCCATGGAATTCAGAAGCAAATTATCAGAGCGCCCTTCTACTGCTTGAAGACAGAAAATACCAAGCCTCGTTGCTGCGCCTGTCTCGTCTTCCGAGAACGACAAGAGAAAGCGCGCAAGCCCTCTCGATTTCGTGTGCTGATTACGCCGGGTTGGGAGATCATCAGAAAACGTCGAGCGCGCTCGCCCGATTTCTGGAAGCCCCGGATCTTTCGGAAGCCGACGTGCGGCAGCTGTTGCGCGGCATCCAACCCGTCAAGGATAACGACATCACCATCGCTGCTCTCGAAGGTTTCGGGAAGCTACAACATCTGGCCGTCGATCTTCAGCGCAGCCTGGGATTGGCCTATGAACGATTGGGAAAGTTGAACATTGCTCGGTCGAAACTTGAAGAGCTTGCGATTGACCATGTGTCGGTCCAGTCTTTGTTTGATTTGGCGCGAGTCGCGTACAAGCAGAAGGACTATAAGGGTGCGCTGGGATATCTGGCGCATGCCCGCGATCTGGAACCCGACAACGCCAGCGTTCATTATTCGTTTGGAGTGGTCTGTCTCGATCTGGAACTGCTCGCCGAGGCGCGGAAATCCTTTGAGCAGGCGGTTAAACTCGATCCTGAAAAAGGTAGTTACAACTACGCCGTGGGAGCAACCTCACTTTTCAGCCATGACCCAAAGGAAGCCGTGCCATATTTCCAGCAGTATCTCAAGGGGAATCCGGAGGACACGCGGGGTAAATTGGCGGTGGGCATAGCATTCTTTCGCGCTAAGGATTATGAAGATGCGATACCGTGGCTCGATCAAGCCGCACAACGACCCGAGACGGCCACTCCAGCACACTATTACCTTGGCTCCCTGGCATTGCAGGAAGGCAGGTTAGACGAGGTGCTTCCACAGCTTCAATCCGCGTTAAAGGCAAGGCCGGACTACCCAGACGCCCTCGCCGAGTTGGGCCAGTACTACTTTGTTCGCAGAGACTATGCTGAAGCAGAGAAGCAATTGCAACGTGCTCTCAAATTAAATCCAGATCACATGCAAGCAAATTTCTATCTCCTCTCATTGTATGCACGCACCCGCGATCCGCGGCACGACATACAATCGAAACGGTACGATGAACTGCAAAGGCTTAGAGAGACAAAGAGCCAGGAGTTCTTGCGTATGGTTGAGGTGAGACCCTTCGAAGCTCCTTAGGGCAGATGCAATGCTTCAAGCAATCAGCCACTGCCGTCAGGCACGCCGCTTCTGCGGGGGGTTGGTTCTCTCCGTGCTCCTGTCTGTCACGAAGGGTTTAACTCAACCGAGCGATATGTCCCCGGCAGCACGAGCCCTCTACAGCGGTAATTACGAACAGGCAAAGGAGTTGGCGGAGCGCCATTTACAGAAGAAGCCAGCTGATCTCCTGGCTCGCATTATTCTTGCCCGTGCAGAGCTCGCGGTGGGGGACTATGGCGAAGCTCTGGGAGAACTGAAAAGAGTTCTCGCATTCGATCCTCACAATGTCGATGCTTTTTATTACATGTCTTTCGCGGCGAGAGGAATGTCGCAACAGGAATACGAGAGGCTGTACCGGCTGGACCCTGATTCGGCGCGCGTTCACCAAGTCCTCGCCGAGTCGGCGTTGGAAGCTCAAAACATGTCCTTAGCGGAGACGGAGTTTCAAAAAGCGCTTGAGATCAATCCCCACGCTGTGGAGGTCGCCATCGAGTTGGCGGAGTTAAAGCGGTCCCAATCAAAATTCGATGAGGCCGTCAGTTTCTACTCGAAGGCGGCAGAAATCGGACCAGTAGACTATAAGATTGCCTATGGACTGGGCGCTTGCTACACCTACAAACAGGAGTATTCCCGGGCGATCGAGTGGCTGACAAAGAGCATCGCATTGTGTCCTGATTGCGCCGCTGGCCACTTCGCCCTGGGGAATGCGCTATTTCAAAGCGGAGATCTGGATGATGCCATTCCAGAGTTGACGACCTCCGCGCGGCTGGAGCCCCGAATGAAGCAAGCTTATTTCCTGCTTGGACGTGCGTATGCCAAGCTGGGCCGGAAACGCGAGGCAGACGCTACATTCCAAAAGCTGGACCAACTCAATCGCTCGGCTATACCAGGTCAGAACAGTGGAGTGTCGAATGACCTGGATAAGGTAACGCCGCGCAAACCATGACCCATCTCCCTTCCGGTCCTTTGTATCGAACGCTACCTATCCTGCCACTGCTGGCCTTCCTTCTCGCCGTAATCGTGATCAAGGTCTCCGCGCAGAACACGGATTTTCATGAGCGACCACAGGCTCAGCCCATGGGTGTCTCGACGGGACCTCCACATGCTGCGGTCAAAGACGACAAGGCGCGACCGATTACTGCTGGTGGTTTTGTGGATGGAGCTCCTGTGGTATTCAAAGACGTGACTCCATCTTCCGGTTTGGACAATTTCCAGCATCGCTCTGGCAGCCCCGAAAAAGCGATGATTCTGGAGAGTGTAGGTTCCGGCGTTGCACTTCTCGATTACGACAATGATGGGTGGCTCGACATCTACCTACTGAACGGCTCCACTGTGCCTGCACAGAATGGAAAAGAGCCCCCGCCTCGCGCAATGCTTTTTCGTAACAATCACGATGGGACGTTTACTGATGTGACACAGAAAGCCGGAGTGGCCAACGAACGCTGGGGATTCGGAGTCGCGGTGGGCGACTACGATAACGATGGCTGGCCCGACCTTTACGTCTCTAACTTTGGAAAGAACCGCCTGTATCACAACAATCACGACGGTAGTTTCACCGATCTGGCAGAAAAGGCAGGCGTGGCTCTCAGGGGCTGGTCCACGGGGCCGACGTGGGGAGATTATGACCATGATGGCTTCCTGGATCTGTTCGTCCCCGGGTACCTGAAGTTTGACCCGAACCATCCTCCAACCCCGGGCCATGGCGGCATTCCGGCTTTTTCTTGCCAGTTTCGTGGAGTCGGGTCCATGTGCGGCCCTCTAGGATTACCCGGTGAGCCGGACCATCTATTTCACAACGACGGCAATGGCACCTTCACGGATGTGAGCGAGACGGCTGGCGTTGCTGATCCCCACGGATACTATGGCCTCGCCTCGATTTTCGTGGATATCGATGGTGATGGTTGGTTAGATCTCGCAGTCGCCAATGATTCGGTTCCACGCTATCTCTATCGAAATCTTCACAATGGCAAGTTCGAAGACGTGAGCTATGTTTCTGGCTTTGCGCTCACCGACAATGGTCTGGCACAAGCATCGATGGGCATTGCGGCAGGCGATTACAACCGCGATGGCAGGCTGGACTTTTACGTGACCGTTTTCTCGGATGACTTCAATACTCTGTATAAAAATGACGGCAATGTAAGCTTTTCCGAGGTGGGTTTTCAGGCGGGCGTATCCAACGTCACCATTCCGTTCCTGGGCTGGGGTACCGGATTCCTCGACTTTGACAATGACGGATTGCTGGACCTCTTCGTCGCCAATGGTCACATATATCGATGGGTGGACCAGCGCGATTGGGGTACGACTTGGGCGCAACGTCCGTTGTTATTCCGGAATGTGGACGGAACAAGATTTGCGGAAGTCCCACCTGCCACCGGGAGCGGGCTTGCGGCTGTGATTCCCGCTCGGGGAGCGGCTTTTGGCGACTTGTTTAACGATGGTCATACCGATGTAGTCGTCAACAATATGGACGCGCATCCCACGCTTCTCAGAAATGTGGTCAAGAATGACAACCACTGGATCTCGCTGAAGCTGATTGGGGGTACAGGAAGTCCTCGTGACGCGATTGGAGCGAAGGTATTCGTGACCACAGGTCGGGTGCGGCAACGCGCTGACGTTTTCAGTGGAGGAAGTTATAGTTCCAGCTCTGACATGCGCGTCCATTTTGGACTCGGGACTATGTCGGAGATCGACAAGGTCGAGATTCACTGGCCGAGCGGAAAAGTAGAAGTTCTGAACAAACCTCCTGTGGATCGTATTTTGACTGTGGTGGAGGGAAGGGGACTCACCGGGGAGTAACCAGCCCTCCTCACGTCTCAGAATTCCAGCCCGCGGCCGGATACCTGCTTGATTGTTCCTAAGCATCCCGCATCTGACGCGAGTTTCGATCCGTAGTCCGATCAGAACTCGAGCCGAGCCCCAAGTTGAATGCGCCGGGGTGCGCTTACATTGCCGCCCCAGATGCCAAACCCTGGGAAACTCTGTCCGGTTGCGCTGGTCAGAGGCGCAGCGCTGATGTCATTGTTGAAGGCGAAGTTTCCTCCAATATTGAAATTGCTGTCGTCGATGAACATGTGATTGTTGAGCGCATTGTAGAACTCAACCCGGAGTTGCAAGTTGACACGTTCGGTCAACGCTGTATTCTTCATGATCGAAAAATCGACGTTCTTGTAGTTCGGACCCCTAAGAGCCGAGTAGATACGGGGACCTGTACCTGTGTATCCAAAGGTTCCAGTGCATCCTACACAGGCGCCAGCTGGCTCAAAGAGGCCTAGGGGCTCGAATGCCGCAGCATTGAGCAGCGGAGCACAATTGGGTACGTCCGCTGGGCAACCCCCCTTAGCGGGGTTGAAGCTGTTGACATCTTGCAGGAAGGGATTCACTCCCGGAATGCGGCCGACCAGGCAACCCTGGTCGAACTGCGGCACGACCTGGCAGGTGTTGGAACGAATCCAGATCGGGGTTCCACGCGAGTAGCGGATGATCGGGCTGACCTCCCAACCGCCTACCAGAGCGTTCAGGGCGCGGCTCCCGCTCAGGTACGGTTTGCCTCTTCCGAACGGTAGAGAATACACAAAGGCGGCAGACAGAGTCTGTGGGACATCGTCTGGTGCAATGGCACGGTTACGTCCGGTCTCGAAGGGCGAAATGACTCCCTGCGAGCCGTTCCACGTGCTCGCCGCACTCTGCGTATTGTCGGCCGCATCCGTGATCAGTTTGGCATTGGTGTACGAGACCAGCATGTACAGGCTGTTGGTGTAGCGCTTCTCCGCCTTGAGCTGCAAGGAATGATAGATGGAGCTGCCGTGTTCCTCATTCAGCCCCTGTAAATGGCCGCAGTACTGTGGGAACGGGAGCAGCGCCTGCGCCACGGTCGGATCGCACACTCCCGCGCTCGTCAACTCCTCCACCCAGCCCGCGTAAGGAGCTTTCACTCCATACAGCGTCTGGTTATCGTCGGTGAAGACGGCATT
>Ga0070741_10012675_pt1 | contig 15154 bp, 16 predicted proteins | sample Coa_R1_4_FD_66440 | JGI IMG/M metagenome (GOLD analysis project Ga0070741, IMG submission 66440) | Surface soil microbial communities from Centralia Pennsylvania, which are recovering from an underground coalmine fire - Coalmine... | ecosystem: Environmental > Terrestrial > Soil > Unclassified ... | reverse complement strand
TCCCTGAACCGTGACCGACGTCACAGCGACAAATCGGCAACCCCTGAAAAATCTCATCGTTCCAGTTTCGAATCATTAACCACTCGTTTACGCCCACAAGCCCAAAACAAAAACGTAAGACCAGACCTGCGAAGAGTACCTGCAATGTCCGCCCAGTTGGCTGCTTCGACTGAGACTGCCGCCACCCTCGAACCTTCCAAAATCTCCTGCCGTGAAACCGCCGCCCGCGCGCTGACGATCGTCCGCGATGGCGTGATCACGGGCGAGGGTCCAACCACCAGGGGCCGGGTGCATTTTTCCCGCGAACTCGATGCCGACGATGTCGCCTGGTGCGAGCGCATCCTGACGGCGTCTGCTGTCGTGCATCAGCCGGTCAGCCGGGCCGAGGCCGAGGCTCTGTTCGAGATCGACGAGGCGGCTGCCGAGCGCAACGACTCCGGACGTTTCGACGATCTCATCGCGAAGGCGGTGGTGCATCATGCCGCCTCGGTCTCGGGTTTGCCGGTGCCGCCGCGAACGGTCGCGCTCGCGCCGGAAACCTCGATCGAGAGCTGGGCGCCAGCTAACGCCACCAAGGTCGATATCGAGGTGCTGAACTGGATCGCGACCCAGATGCGTAGCAGCCGGCGTCACAACCGGACGCTGGCAGCGCTGATCGCCACGCTGGTCGGTGCGGCGATGCCGCTCGCGCAATTGCCGAACGTGTTCGATATCGGAATGTAGTTTTAGCGAAGCTGTTAAAGCCGAACGGCGGGGTTATTTCCCCGCCGTTTTTTTGTTTACCGGTCTCGGCATCGAGACCAACGGTGCGGCCAGGGAAACCGGCAACGTCGAAATAGCGCTGCGACAGCACCCGCTGGTATTTGACAACCGTGCGCAAGCCGTTGGCGGCCGGCTTGGAGGTGATCGTGCCGTCCGCCGATTTGAGAACGATGCCGTTCGGCAGCGCCTCCGACATCACCCGGCCGGTGAGGCCGCCATTGTTGGGCGTGCGCAAGCCCAGCAGGTTTGCGATCGTCATGCCGACATCGGCGTTGTTGACCGGCAGCGGGTCGACATAGCCCGGTTTGAAATCCGGTCCGATCGCCGCCATGAAGTTCAGCGTATCGCCGCGCGAAAAACTGCCGTGCATGCCCTGTCCCTGGCGCAAGACCGTGTCGGCGATCTCGATCGAACAGTTGCTCGGTTCATCGCATCCTTCCGCATAGGAGCGGAAATTGACGACGATCGAAGGCGTCGGCGTCACGGCCTTGCCCTTCAAGCCGATCTGCGACATCTCCACCGTGCCGGGGAAACGTCCGAGCTTGTCGTCGACGAAAATGCCGCTGACATAATCTTGCTCGAGCAGGGCCTTGATGGTTTTCTCCGCCAACTTCTTGTCGTGCTTGGGCAGGTAGATCAGGTCTGATCCGCCATTGGTCGCGACGACAAGATCCGGCTTTGAGGGATCGGCACCCAGCAGGCCGTTGCCGGCTTTTGGATGGGCGCCGTCCGCGACCCTGGCATTGTTATTGTTGGGATCGAACAGCGGCAGATCGAGCGCCTTGGCGAGATCGAGCGCGACAAAGCCCATGGGGAGAAAATCCGAAGGGGTGTCGTCATAGGACGCCTTTGCCGACGGGCTCGTCTTGCTCTCCTTGGAGATGGTCGAGAAGCCATGGTCGGAGGCGATGATGATGTTGGTGTTGGCGGCAAGACCGAGGTCGTCGAGCGCCTTGCGCAACGCCGCGAGATTGCTGTCGGCATTCTTGATGCCGGCAAGCGATGTGGGCCCGTTGATACCCGGCGTCACGGTGTTGAGGCTGTCGCCATTGTTGTGCTGGCTGCCGTCGGGATCGCGCGACCAGAACACCAGCACGAACGGCTTGTTGCGGGCCTTGAACAGCGGCAGCACCGCCTTGGTGGCGACGTCGACAAAGTAAGCCTGCTGGACCGTGTTCGGCACGAGCGTGCCCGGTGTTTTGGCATCGCCGGCCTTGCCGTTCTCACCGCGCGGCGGCGTTGCCAGTGGAAGACCGGCCTTGGTGAGGGCGGCCTTGATTTCATCCGACAGCGGCACACCCTTTTGGCTGCCGGTGGCGTCATCGAATACAACCGAATGGACGCCGTCGGTGCGGATCTTGTCGGTGTGGTCGAAAATCAGGGTAGGGCCGAGTTTGCCGAGCGCGGCGGTGCTGTACCCTTTGATGCGCGCCAGTTTCAGGATGGTTTCTTCGTTCAGATAGTCGCCGCCAAAATGCTCGTCGGCGTCGATGATGACGGGGTCGGACTCCAGAAATGGCGTGACAGTGCTGCCAGCCGGGCTGACCGAATAGCCGGTATAGATCGTATTGGAGAAGTCGCCGGTGTCGCCGAGGTAGTGGCCGGTCGCCATCGCCGATGCATTCGCCGTCGTGAAGGTCGGGAACATCGAGTGCGAGTTCTTGAAATTGACGCCGCGGTCGCGCACTTCCGCCATCGCGGGCGCCGTTTCTGCGCTCACAATCCGCCCGCGCAAACCATCGGGCACGAATAGGATGACGTTGTGGGGCTGGCCGTTTTGCGAGAAGCCGGCACCGGTCGACAGCAATACCAGTCCAGCAGACAACGTCACCACAGCGTGGCGCATTTTGGAAATCCTCAGTGAATCAAAAAGAGGGCCGAACAGCCCGCGTGTTGTCTAAGTTCGCCAGATGACAGAATTGATACAATTCGCGCGAGGGTATCCCAACCCCGTCGCTAACCAAAAGTTTTGTTCGTAACTCTCAGGCGTTGGGCCAGCACACGCATAACCTTGAGCGCGAAGTAGGGGGTCTGGCTCACCAGAAACAGGAATTGCTTCTCCGACACCGGTACCAGCTCGACGTCGGTGATGGCGACACGGTGGCGCTGCGCGGTTCGCTGTCGATCAGGGCCATCTCGCCGAAGATACTGTCGACGCCAAGCTCGGTCACCGTCCGGTTGCCGATCTGAACGCGAACCTGGCCGCTCCTGATCACGAAAAGCTCTTTCGCCTCGTCGCCCTCGCGAAAGATGATATCGCCGGCCTTGAAAAATCGGGCCTCGATATTGTTGCCCGTCAACAGGCTAAAACCGGCGGTGTCTTGCTTCATTCCATGCCCCTTTTTGCACCAGCGTCACATTAGAAGCCGACGCTGAGCGGAGCAAATGTCATATTTCTGTCATCAAGTTTTCGGGCGGCTGAAGGGCCGGCAATTGTAGGCTTTGCGGAAGCCGGCCGCCTTGGCCTCGTCCTCCGAACAAAACCAGCGATCGGGATTGGTCATCGCTGGATAGCTGCGGCACGCCTGAAGATGATAGATGCCGACGTTGCCGGTGACGCGGGCGCGCAACGCGTACTTGCCCTTGATACCGCAGCCCGATGGCATGGCAGGGTTTTGAGGAAACAAGACCTCGCGTATCTCGCGGTCCTTGTCGGCGCGGCAGGCGCCACCAAGCAGGGCACCGTCCCTTCGCCCTGCGCGGAAATCCTTCGGGGCGATAAAGCAGCCCTTCCACAGTCCGCGGCGATTGCTTTTGGCGTCGGTCTCGTCCTCCGTAAAGCGGCTCTGTCCCGCGGCAGCCACAGCGAGGCCGCGGCGAACCAGAAGCTGGTTCAGGCTTTGGGTGTCATCGCCCGCGGTGCAAATGCCAACGTGCCATTTATTGTAGGTCGTGTCGGCGCCGAGATCCTCGCAGTGGACGTCATGGTTGCCGATCAGGCCCGTCAACTGCTCGCGCCCCTCGGCGCCGCACGCCCAGCTGTCGGCATGATCGTCGATGCAGACCTGGTCGGGCGCCGGTGCGTCGATCCCGCCAAGCCGATACGTCACCCCGCCGACGTCGATGGTGCCGGCGTCCCTCACCGTCGAATTGGCGGCAAGGCTTGGGCTGGCGGTGAACATCGCCAGTATAAGGATCAACCAACGCATCGAGTCAGGACTCTAGGTGTGAGGTGGTGCGATAACGGATTTTTATAGCAGGAGCAAAGTCTGGGCCAGACGACAAGGCGGCGCATGCGCTGTGGCAATGGCAGGGCGGTTTTCCAGCATATAACCCGTTGCCTCCGCTCGGTTTTGCTGTACGACAAATGATAACATAAGTCCCGCGCGCCCGCTGGCGCGGGGTTGGGAGGTCGCAAGCAGTCTTCACATGTTCAAACGAATTTTGATCGCCAACCGCGGCGAGATCGCCTGCCGCATCATCAAGACCGCCCGCCGCATGGGTATCGAAACCGTCGCCGTCTATTCGGAGGCCGACCGGGATGCTCTTCACGTCGAGATGGCTGACGAGGCCGTCTTCATTGGCCCGCCGGCGGCAGCCGAGAGCTATCTGCTGATCGACAAGATCGTCGATGCCTGCCGCAAGACCGGCGCGCAGGCTGTCCATCCCGGCTACGGATTTTTGTCCGAACGCGAGGCCTTTCCGCGTTCGCTGGAGAAAGCGGGAATCGTCTTCATCGGCCCCAATGCCGGCGCCATCGCCGCGATGGGGGACAAGATCGAATCCAAGAAAGCGGCGGCGGCGGCGAAAGTATCGACCGTTCCCGGCCATCTCGGCGTGATCGAGGACGACAAGCATGCGGTGAAGATCGCCGATCAGATCGGCTATCCCGTGATGATCAAGGCGTCCGCCGGTGGTGGCGGCAAGGGCATGCGGATCGCCCATTCCAAGGCTGAGGTGGCCGAGGGCTTCAATCTCGCAAAGGCCGAAGCGAAATCCTCCTTTGGCGACGACCGCGTCTTCATCGAGAAGTTCATCGTCGACCCGCGCCACATCGAAATCCAGGTGCTCGGCGACAAGCATGGCAACGTGATCTATCTCGGCGAGCGCGAATGCTCGATCCAGCGCCGCAACCAGAAGGTCATCGAGGAGGCGCCGTCGCCGCTGCTCGACGAGACCACGCGGCGCAAGATGGGCGAGCAGGCGGTCGCGCTCGCCAAGGCCGTGAAATACGATTCCGCCGGCACCGTCGAATTCGTCGCCGGACAGGACAAGAGCTTCTACTTCCTCGAGATGAATACGCGCTTGCAGGTCGAGCATCCCGTGACCGAACTCGTCACCGGTATCGACCTCGTCGAACAGATGATCCGCGTCGCAGCCGGCGAAAAGCTCAAGCTCGCGCAGAAGGACGTGACGCTGACCGGATGGGCGGTGGAATCGCGGGTTTACGCTGAAGACCCCTTCCGCAATTTCCTGCCCTCGGTTGGCCGCTTGGTGAAATACCGGCCGCCGGCTGAAAGCCAGGGCGACGGCGTCACGGTGCGCAACGACACCGGCGTGCAGGAGGGCGGCGAAATCCCGATCTATTACGATCCGATGATCGCCAAGCTCGTCACCCATGCGCCGTCGCGCGCGGCTGCGGTCGAGGCGCAGTCGATGGCGCTCGATTCATTTTATATCGACGGCATCCGGCACAACATTCCGTTTTTGTCGGCGCTGATGAACCATCCGCGCTGGCGCGAGGGGCGGCTCTCCACCGGCTTCATCGCGGAGGAATTTCCGCGCGGATTTTCTGCGCGTGCACCGGAGGGCGAGGTCGCGCGGCGGCTCGCTGCCGTCGCCGCCGCCATCGATCACGTGCTTGGCGAGCGCAAGCGGCAGATTTCGGGCCAGATGATCGGCCGTCCCGTGCGGCGCGAAAGCCGCCGCGCGGTGTGGCTCGACCGCGAAGAAATCCCGCTGGAAATCGCGCGCGAGGCCGACCATCTGGTGATCCGGTTTATCGAGGCCGGCGATACGACGAGCCATCCGCATCAGGTGGCCTCAATCTGGAAACCGGGCGAGCCGGTCTGGCACGGCACGATCGACGGCGTGGCCATCGCGATGCAGGTGCGGCCGGTGCTCAACGGCTTCAAGCTGGCGCATCAAGGCTTTGAGGTCGCCATTCAGGTTTTTACTGAAACCGAAGCGACTGCCGCGCGGCTGATGCCGGTCACGACCGCGTCCGATTCAGGCAAGAAATTGCTGTGCCCGATGCCGGGTCTTGTGGTCTCCATCGCCGTCAACGAAGGGCAGGAGGTCAAGGCTGGCGAGACGCTCGCGGTCATCGAGGCCATGAAGATGCAGAACGTGCTGCGCGCCGAGCAGGACGGTACGGTCAAGAAAATTTACGCCACCGCCGGCGCCACGCTGGCGGTGGATGCGTTGATCATGGAGTTTGCCTAAAGCGTCATTGCGAGCGAAGCAGCAATCCAGGCGGCACAAGATATTCTGGATTGCTTCGTCGTGGAGCCTGTCATCGGGCGCGCATTCGCGCGACCCGTTGGCTCCTCGCAATGACAACGGGGAAGATGTCATGGCCTTTCGTCTACGCCGCGAAACCCTTCGCTCCATTCTCACGGGATCGGCCTGCATCCGTCCGGGCTCCGTCTATGACGCGATTTCGATCCGCATTGCCGAGGATCTCGGCTTCGAAATGGGCATGTTTGGCGGCTCGGTAGCTTCGCTTGCGGTGCTAGGGGATCCCGATGTCGCACTGATCACGCTTACGGAGTTGGCCGAACAGATGCGGCGGATGTCGCGCGCAGCAAGCTTGCCGGTGCTGGTCGACGCCGATCACGGCTATGGCAACGCGCTGAATGTGCGGCGGACGATCGAAGAACTGGAGACCGCCGGCGCTGCGGGCCTCACGATCGAAGACACATTGTTGCCGCCAGCATTTGGCGAAGCGAAGACGCAACTGATTTCGCTGGAAGAGGGGGTCGGCAAGATCAAGGCCGCGCTCGATGCGCGTCGCGATCCTACGCTGGTCATTGTCGGGCGCACCGGGGCCGTGTCCATCACCTCGCTGGACGATGCGATCGCGCGCGCGAAAGCTTATGAGGCTTGCGGGGTCGATGCGCTGTTCTTCACCGGCATCAAGGCCAAGGGAGAACTTGAAGCGATTTCGGCCGTGACGAAACTGCCGATCATTCTCGGTGGCGCGCCGGAAGCGATGTCCGATCTCACCTATCTCAGGGAGCAGCGCGTCCGCATCGCGCTTCAGGGACATGCGCCGATCGCGGCCGCGACCAAGGCGGTCTTTGACACGCTTAAAGCGCTGCGTGAAGGAACGCCGGCAAAGGCCTTGACCGGCCTTGCATCGGCAGATTTGACCGCGCGGGTGACGCGCGAGGCCGAGGTGAATACGCGGCTGACGAAATTTCTCGGAGCGCCACGATGAGCGGTGTTGCCCGGCACGTCGTGATTCGCGGCCGGGTGCAGGGCGTGGGTTACCGCGCTTGGGTCGAACATCAGGCGCGCGTGCTGCGCCTGCAAGGCTGGGTGCGAAACCGGCGCGACGGCAGTGTCGAGGCCGTGTTCGAAGGCGCCGAAGATGTTGTGGCCGATATGATCGCGGCTTGCCGCCGCGGACCCGCATCGTCGCTGGTCGATGATGTCGCGGAAGAGGCCGCGCACGCGGATGCGTTGGGACTGCGACGCCCCGGCGAAAAGTTCTCGGTTCTGCCAACGATCTAAAAAGGAATTCAGGGGAGAGAACAATGACAAGAAAATTCGTGGCACGGTGGGCGGGAAGGGTGGCGCGCTTTGGCGTTCTGATGGCGGCGGCGCTTCTCGCGGGCCATCTCGTAGCGTCGGCGCAAACGCCTCCCGCCCCACTGACAGGCTTTGATCCGGCCCTGCTCGAGGATATTGCCGTCGGCAGCCGCATCCTCGCCGATTTCGGGGTGCTCGACGGCTTTGGCCACGTCAGCGCGCGCAGCCCTGCCAACCCGAACCACTTCCTGATGTCGCGTTCGCTGGCGCCGGCGCTTGTCAAGCCCGACGACGTCATGGAGTTCGATCTTGACGGCAATCCGGTCGATGCGCGCGGCCGGAGCGTGTTTCTGGAGCGCTTCATCCACGCAGAAATCTACCGTGCCCGGCCGGATGTGATGTCGGTGGTTCACACTCATTCTCCCGGCGTCATTCCTTTTTCGGTCAGCCAGGTGCCGCTGCGCGCGATGTATCATAACCCGTCGTTCCTGGCGGTCGGCGTGCCGGTCTGGGATATCCGAAAGGATTTCGGCGACACCAATATGCTGGTCAGCAACGCTGCGATCGGCAAATCGCTGGCGAGCGCGCTTGGCGACAAGCCGGTGGTGCTGATGCGCGGTCACGGCGACGTGACCGTCGGGCCGTCGGTCAGGGCGGCCGTCTTCCGCGCCTATTACACCGACGTCAACGCCAAGCTTCAGGCGCAGGCGCTCGCGCTCGGCGGCGAACCGAATTACCTGACGCCGGCTGAAGGCGAGAAAGCGGACAAGACCAATCTCGTCGTGATGGATCGCATCTGGAATCTGTGGCGGATGAAGATCCTGCCGACGCTCGCCAAATAGTTCGGGCACGATAGAGCGAGCTCTATGACGCGCCGCTAGCCGACCCAGCATCAGGCAAAATCAAAACCTCGCCTGCGCGGGGCTTTTTCGTGCCCCGGGGAGTTCGCAGGAGGGGCTTGACAATTGTCCTCGTCGGTCAGATATTTCTGTCATGACAGAAACAACCGCCAGGAAGAAACTGCCTTCCGCCATTGAACGGTTCATCCTTCACTGGGGCGACATGGGCGACGAGTGGGGGGTCAACCGCTCGGTCAGCCAGATCCACGGATTGCTCTATTTGTCCGAAACGCCGATGACGGCGGAGGACATTGCCGAGACCCTGGGTATGGCCCGGTCCAACGTCTCCAATTCCATCAAGGAATTGCTGTCGTGGAATTTGATCCGGCGCGTTCCGATCCTGGGTGACCGCCGCGACCACTATGAAGCCGAGACCGATATCTGGGAAGTCGCGGCCCGTATCGCCGCCGGCCGCAAGGAGCGCGAGATCGATCCCGCGCTTGAGGCGTTGCGCGCCTGCGTGAGCGATGCTGCCGATGATCCGGCGATGAGCGCGATTGCGAGCAAGCGGCTGAAGGAGATGCTCGCGTTCACCGAACTGGTCGACCGTTGGTACGTGCAGATGCTGAATGTGCCGCGGCCAAAACTCGTCGCGTTGGTCAAGCTTGGCGAGAAGATCATCAGTTTCTTGCCGGGCAAAGCCAAATAGGCAGGTCGCGTAGGAGAGTGCGATGGCGTCAGCAAGGATCGGGCTTCCTGCAACGACTACACCGCACTCAAAATTACTCGACGATGATCGCTTCCACGCGCTGTTGCCGCCGGAGGATTGGGGACGCTTGCCGCTCGCGATCTGGCGGCGCTTCTCCAAGCGTTTGGTCGACGGCGCGACAGTGGTTTACGTCGGGGAGGTCGAGCAAGCCGCGTTCAGCCACGCCGGCTGGTGGGTTGCGCAACTTGCCCGGTTGATCGGCGGGCCTTTGCCAACAAGCGCAACCACGCGCGTGCCAATGATCGTTACCGTGACCGAGGACGCAGCAAGCGGTGGCCAGGTCTGGACCCGCATCTGCGCGCGGCCGCACGGTTTTCCGCAGGTCATTCACTCCGCCAAGCGCTTTGCGGGCCCGACGGGCCTTGAGGAATACGTCGGCTTCGGCGTCAGCATGGCGCTGAACGTATCCGTGAAGGACGACGCGCTTGTCTTCTCGAGCGCGGGTTATGCCGTCCAACTTGGTCCTCTGCGCTTGCCGTTGCCGGACTGGATCACGCCCGGCGATCTCACCGTGACCCACTCCGATCTCGGCGCCGGTTCTTTCCGCTTCACGCTTGAAATTACCCACCCGCGTTTCGGCTGGCTCCTGCGTCAGTCCGCTGTGTTCAGGGAGGCCACACCATGACGTCGACGCTGCTTTGGTTCCTGATCAGCATTCAGATCGCGATGGGAGCCTTCGACACCTTCTACCATCACGAGATGACGGAGCGGCTGGCTTGGCGTCCCTCGCAACGGCACGAGCTGAGGCTTCACGGCGTGCGCAATATTCTTTACGCGGCTCTGTTCCTGACTCTCGGCTGGCTGGAGGTTCATGGGATATTGGCGATCGTGGTGATCATGGTGCTCATCGCCGAGGTCGTCATCACCTTGATGGATTTTGTCGAGGAAGACCTTTCCCGAAAACTTCCGGCGAGCGAACGCGTCAATCACACTCTGCTAGCTCTGAACTACGGGGCGATTCTCGTGCTCTTGCTCCCGGTTCTGGTCGACTGGGCAGGGCGCCCGACCAGCATCAACCCGGTTTCTTATCGCTATTGGAGCATCCTAGCGGCCGCATCGGCCTTAGGCGTCGTCCTGTTCGGAATTCGCGACCTTGCCGCCGCCAAACGCCTTGCGCGATTAAGCGAGTCTTCAGCGAAAGGACTTGTCGAAGTTCTGAGCGCTCGGCAAACCGTGCTGGTCACAGGCGCGACCGGATTCATTGGCAGCCGTCTTGTTTCGAGCCTGACGGAATCGGGCCATCAGGTCATCGCACTGGTGCGCAATCCCGCCAAAGCGGCGCTGCACCCGCCGATCACGTTGATCACCAGCCTCGACCAGCTTCCGCCCGATGCCCAAATCGACACGGTCGTGAATCTCGCGGGCGAGCCGATCAGCAATGGACTGTGGACCGAGGCCAGGCGCCGGAAGATCGTCGAGTCGCGCGTGAACATGACGGCCGACGTTGTCAGGCTAATCGCTCGGCTCGAACGGCGGCCATCTGTCCTGATCAATGGATCGGCAATCGGATGGTATGGCCTTTGGCAGGATCAGGTGCTGACGGAATCGGCGAAGTCCCATGTCTGCTTCAGTCACGAGCTTTGCAACGCCTGGGAGAACGCGGCCAGCCGTGCCGCCGAATACGGGGTCAGGGTTGTATGCTTGCGGATCGGCCTTGTGGTCGGAACCGAAGGCGGCTTCCTCACTCGCATGCTGATGCCGTTCGAGTTCGGCCTCGGCGGGCGCATGGGATCTGGCAATCAGTGGATGTCCTGGATCGAGCGGGACGACCTCATTCGCCTGATCGCACACGCGATCGCTAAGCCGGCCGTGTCCGGTCCGATCAACGCCACGGCGCCGATTCCGGTGACGAACCGGAAATTTACTGAAGAACTTGGCCTGCGGCTACGGCGGCCGGCGATATTCCCGATCCCGGCCGCTCTGCTTCACGGCATGGCCGGAGCCCTCGCCGATGAGCTTCTGCTCGGAGGGCAGCGCGTGATCCCGAACAAGGCGCTGAGCAGCGGTTTTGTATTTCGTCACGAAACCTTGCGCAGTGCGTTTGAAGCGATTTTGTGAGGACGGAAGAATGTTCCGCGCGTTCTGTGGTTGGCTTGCCGGATGCGGTGCGGCGACGGTGGTGATCGTCGGCCTCGGGGGCGTGCTGTTCGGCGGTCCCAGCGCGAGCCTTCTTCATCCAGTGGCGCCGCTCTCGATGCTGCTCAACCCGTTATCGTTGGTTTTTACCGCCGCCTGCGCGATGACGGCATTTCCAGCAATGTTCCTGATCTCCCTGTCGATCGACCTGCAAACGCGGTTGCTATTGTTTTATGGCGTTGCCGGCTCCTTGCTTGGGGCGTTATGCATAAGCCTGCTTGTCCGATCACTCGCCGTTTGGTTCTGGATCTGCCCTTTATTTGCTTTGGCCGGGCTTGCCGCGGGTCTGACCTATTGGTTCGTTGCCGGCAGGCACGCGCTTTGCGAGCGTACCGCGTAAAGTGCGGCGGTAGCTTGCCGTCAAATCACCTCCGGCAGGCGCTCGCGTTCGAACACGTCCTCGAACGCTTGCCGGAGCGCGATATCGACGTCTGATGTCGTCGCGGTAAGGCCGAGATCGGCGAGGCTGGTGACGCCGTAGCGCGGGTCGGTGACCCCGCAGGCGACGATGGCCTCAAAATGCGAAAGCTCCGGCTCGACATTGATCGCGATGCCGTGGAACGACACCCAACGCCTGAGGCGCACGCCGATCGCGGCGATCTTGTCTTCAAAACCTTTGCCCTTGTCGGGCCGGGCGACCCAGACGCCGACGCGGTCCTCGCGCCGTTCGCCGCGGACGTTGAAGGCCGCCAGCGTCCGGATGATCCATTCCTCCAGGCCTGCGACATAGGCCCGGACGTCCGGCCGGCGCCGCTTCAGGTCGAGCATGACGTAGGCCACACGCTGGCCCGGCCCATGATAGGTGAGCTGCCCGCCACGTCCGCTGTGGAAGATCGGGAAGCGTGGGTCGAGCAGGTCAGCCGCCTTGCCGCTGGTGCCTGAGGTGTAGAGGGGAGGGTGTTCCAGCAACCACACCAGCTCGCGCGCGCGCCCCTCGGCGATGTCGGCGACGCGCGCCTCCATCGTGGCCACGGCATCGGGGTAGGGAATCGCCTGATCCGAGATCAGCCATTCCACCGCTGCGCCGTCGGGCGCACGCGAGAAGGCTGATAAATCGAGGTTTTGGCGGTCGTTAACCATCGGCTAACCATAACGTGGTGATCTGACCTTACGCAATTTTGCGTTTGTCCGTGTGGTAGTCTGTCCGGTGCCAACCCTCGATAAAGTCAGTGTCGACCTCATGGTGGTTCTGGGAACCACCTCCATGCCGATTCACCAGGTCATGCGGCTGTCCCGCGGCGCCATCATCGAACTCGACGCCACCGAAGCCGACGAAGTCAAGATCCTCGCCAACACGCTGCCGGTCGCCTCGGGCGTCGTGCTGGTCGATCGCAACCGGATCGCGGTCGAAGTCAAGCAAATGCTGCCGAAAGCCGTCGGCAGCCGCTGATTCGGTAGCCCCGCAAAATCGCCAAATCATCGCTTTTGCGGCCTTGTCGGCGTATGGCCGATTTGTTACATCGGCGCCTCGGTTGCGGACTTCGCGACCGGCATCTAAGCGCTCGTGGCGGAATTGGTAGACGCGCTGCCTTGAGGTGGCAGTGAGTAACATCGTGGGGGTTCGAGTCCCTCCGAGCGCACCAAAAAATCACCTCCGCAACCACTCCTAACCATTTGAAACATAATAAGAAGCCCAAAGTCTCTTTTGGCCATGCACTTGATGTCGCCTTAAATTGTGATACAAAAAGGGATACATTTTGTGACACATGCCGGAGACGAGACGGTGGTACGGCAACGCCAGCAGGATCGCTTTTTGCTTCTGCGCGATGGTCTCTATTACTACTGGCGACGTGTTCCGAGGTCGGTCGAGCACCTCGACGACCGCGCGCCGTTTATCCGCCATTCGCTCAAAACAGATGACCTCGCCGAGGCGCGCGCGAAGCGAGATCTGCTTGAACAAGCGGACCGCATGTTTTGGGGCGCATTGCTCACAGGTGGCGACAACGCAAATGCGCTGGCCGCCTATCAGGTAGCCAGAGCCCGTGCCGAGGCCCTGGGATTCACATACAAGCCAGCCAACGAGGTCGCAAATCTTCCGTTCAACGACATCCTGCGACGGATGACGGCGATCAGCGACGTCCGGACTCCGGTGGCGGTCGAGACTGCGATACTCGGTGGCGTCGAGCAGCCGAAGGTCAAAGTGTCTGATGCGTTCGACATTTTTTGCGACGAGATCAGGGCCGCCGAGCTGGCCGGCAAAAGCGAGAAGCAAAGGGAGCAATGGAAGAAGGTCAAGAAGCTCGCGGTGACATCGTTCATCGCGGTAGTTGACGATCTGGCGATGACCGACATCACAAGAGACCACGCCAGGCAATTCTATCAGCACTGGGTCAAACGCCTCGCCCCAACAGACGGCAGCAAAAAGCGATCCGCCTCCTTGGGTAAACGCCGTATGGGCGACATGAGGATTCTCTACGAGGAATACTTCAAACACCTCGGAGACATCGACAGGCAAAATCCGTTCGATGGCCTTACCTTTAGTGAAAAATTCAAACGATCGCGGCCGCCTTTCCCGATCGAGTGGGTGCGTGACAAGATATTCAAACTCGGCACACTCGCCGGCATGAACGCTGAAGCGCGAGGCATCGTGTTGGTGCTCAGCGAGACCGGTGCGCGGGGCGGGGAGATTTGCAACCTGCATGAAGACGTCATCAAGCTCGGCGACACAGTTCCGCATATCCTTGTCGAACCGAGGCTTGACCCCGAAGATCCGCGCGAGATCAAGACCGTGTCGTCGATCAGGCGCATACCGCTCGTCGGCGTTGCGCTCGAAGTCATGAAAAAATTCCCAAATGGATTCCCGAGCTACAAGGAGAACGAGAACAATTTCTCGAGTGCAGCCGGAAAGTATTTCCGTGAGAACAAGCTTTTCCCGACGAAGAAGCACGTCATCTATTCGCTCCGCCATACCTTCGAAGATCGCATGAAGGAGGCCAGGGTCGACGAAGAGCTTCGCAGCATCTTGATGGGGCACACCGTCGACAGACCCAAATACGGGTCGGGCGGTTCGCTGAAGCTCTATCAGGAAGAGATGATGAAGATCGCCTTTCCCTTCGATCCAGCGATCATTTGAGGCGTTGGCGCGCGCGCTCCATTTGCGCTTCCTTGGCCCTGAGTTCTTCGAGTTTAGCTTCGATGCGTTCATAGATCGGCAGGTATACGGCCCCGCGTTTGCCCGCGCGGTCGATCGCGAGCGCGAGCCTGTCCAGATGCTTTTCCAAAACCTCGACATTCACCTCGATGCAGAGCTTGCTATTATGAGGTGCTCGATAGCGATGTCGCATGTGGCGCTGGGTCTAAACGACTTGTCGCCCCATTCAACGCAGCGTTCACATCTATGGGAAAGGGCGCGATCAACCCGGTCGCGCAATCGGTCACAATGGCGTGCAAATACTGATCCCTTGGATCGTCGCTTCCGACAAGTGTCGCAGGCCATCTCGCGCGCCGCTCATTATCCTGCTGCTGCCTTCCCGGCGGCGACAGCGGTAAAATAACTGGCGTCTGCGGCCTACTGCTTTCATTGTGTCGCCTGTCGAAGTTTGTTTTTGCTAGGCGGAGGTGCCGACATGCCGACCATCCTGCTTTCGGCCCACTCCCAAAGGCAATGGCTATCAGGCAGCTGTGACCTTTCCCGACGGTGTTTCGATCAGCTCAGCCGAAATCTATCCATCCGACCATTGCGGAAGCCATGACCGCCGCCACGATCAAGCTGCTCGACATGCCCCTGCGGCTCGAAGCACTGGATCAATCTGAAACTTCGGCAAATCGCTAGGCAGGCCGCCGCCTAAGCTAACCGATTGTTCGACTGATACGCGATAAATCACGAACACCGGATCGAAACGCGTGCCGGATCTACTTGCTCGGGTACCGCGTCGTTTTGCAACGATCCCCGCGGATAGATCGCGCCTCGCAGATCCACCAGCGAATCCTTCGACTCGCGACCATCGGTGCC
>Ga0070741_10012674_pt1 | contig 15155 bp, 14 predicted proteins | sample Coa_R1_4_FD_66440 | JGI IMG/M metagenome (GOLD analysis project Ga0070741, IMG submission 66440) | Surface soil microbial communities from Centralia Pennsylvania, which are recovering from an underground coalmine fire - Coalmine... | ecosystem: Environmental > Terrestrial > Soil > Unclassified ... | reverse complement strand
TTCGCTTCCAGTTCGGCCAGTCGCTTCTGACAGTCGCGCAATGCGATGAGCGTTTCAGAGGCCCCGGCGTTCTCGCGCAGCGCGCCGATCTGGTCAATCCTGATGCCGTCGTCGCGGTAGCTTTTGCCCGGCAGCGTGACGGCGTACTCCTGCATCCGGTCTACAAAGTCCCACGTCTCGGCATAAAGAAACCTGACGAGCCAGTCTATGTAGTCGTGCTTCTCCCGGTCGTCCAAAGCGAGCAGGCCGCAGAAGATGCGCAGCAGGCCGTCAATGGCCCACTCGTCATACTCCGTGTGCATCAGGAAGTCCTCAATGATGATTTTCGCCGTCTCGATTGAGAGCGGCGGGTATTTGGGATCGGGCCGCGCGGGCCTTTCGGGCCGGGGCGCTTCGGCGGTTTCGGTCGTTTCTTTCTCTATCGTTGGTTTCATATGACTCCCTTTCGTGTTGGTTGGTTGTGATCGGGAGTGCTATGATCCGCGTGGTTAGTATGGATCACAGCCACTCCCGCGAGTGGTTGAATCAGGGGCTCTGGCGAGTGCTGACGACACTTTCCAGAGTCCTCGTTTTATGCGGCGACCGGCTGCCGCTGCCGCATCAGCGCGACGTGGACAGTCAGGGCCGATGCGACGTGGTGGCAGAGCATATCTTCCTGCCCGGCGCGGCAGGAGCAGGCCGCGTTCTTCTCGCCGTCCACCAGAAAGAATCTGACGGTGTACTCGCTGCTCGTTTTCCCCGACTGCACCTTGTAAGCGCGCTTACCGAGCCGTGCCACGCGGTTGTGAAACACGCGAGCCCGGTTGATTGCCCTGCCGAAGCCGCTGCTGTGAATGTTGAGTGTGATCATTGGTGGTGTCCTTTCGTTATGGGGTTATCAATCAGTGACAAGTGGCAATATGCAGCAACCTGTAGTTTTCAGTCAATGATAAAATGCAGCTTGCTGTAGTTTTTTATTCGGTTTATTATTCGGGTATGGAAAAGGACTTTTTGACGACCACAGAAGCGGCGGCGCGGTTAGGCGTGAGCTATCGCCGTGTCCATCAATTGATTGAGGCTGGCACATTGAAGGCTGAGCGGTTCGGGAAAGTGTGGCTTGTGCCTGTTAATGCGCTTGATGGAGTAACAACCTACGGCAAAGCAGGCAGACCTCCTAAGGCTGAAGGCAGGCCGGACACCAAAAAGGCCGCTGTTTCTGCTGATGCCGCATTCAAAAAACGATCAATCAGCAGCAAGAAGAATATGAGGGGAAGGCGGTCATAGCTGGACATCCATGTCATATTCGAGAAGTAAACAATTATTCGGGCAACCGCTGGCTTACGGTTACGACCAGGCGGCGCAGGCTACGGGACTCGGCACGACATTCATCAAGAATGCGATCCTCAACGGCGAACTGAAGGCGCGGATTGCCGGCGACCGCGTGCTGATCCTGCGCTGCGACCTTGAAGCCTGGCTCGAAGCCCTGCCCCTGAAACCGCTGCGTAACGGTGAGGCTGATCTGAGCAAGGATGAGCCATCGGAGAGGAAGGCGGCGAAATGAGCGGTAAGTCACCGGCCCCGGATCGCTCGGGAAAGGTATTCATTCTTGCGGGGACCAGTCACGAATACTCTATTGCGCGCCGGAAGCTGGGGCTGAATCCTGCCGGCGCTTTCTGGCTGGCCGGGCCTAAGCTCCTCGCCGGGCTCAAACGCCCGAAGGTTTACCGCTACGGCACGTGGCAGACGCTCGCCCGGATAAAGGAAATCGAAGAAGCAATGAGGGCGGCTGATGCCGAGGTGATTGAACTGACGTGAAGAGGAAGGCCAAACAATGACCACCGAAGAAACCCTTGCCCTGATTCTGGAACGCCTGACTGCTCTCGAAGCCAGGTCATCCGAGACACACGCCGCGCTGCTCGAATTCCAGCTGGAACTCAAAGAGGTCAGGGCGGAACTGGGGAGGCTGAGTCACAGATCCGACAATCAGCCAGGCCCGGAAAAGACGCGGCGAAAGGCGGCAGCAGGTCTTCATCCGGAACGAGACGAAGATACTTCCACTCTCCCTCCGACTGATTAACCAGCGCGGCTGCGGCTCGCGCCAGCGACGAAGAAACCCGCGAAGAAGAGGAAGGCCGCGAAATGAAGATTTTTATCAGCTGGTCAGGGCCGCGAAGCCAGGCCGTGGCGACCGCGTTACATGATTGGCTTCGGAAGGTCATCCACCGTCTTGAGCCCTGGGTTTCAGCCAGCGATCCGGATCAGGGGGCCGGCCATCAGGACGAAATCGGCAGACATCTGCTGGAGGCGAGATTCGGGATAGTCTGCCTGACTCCGGAGAATCTGGACTCCCGCTGGATCAGTTTCGAGGCCGGCGCAGTATCAACGGCGGTCGGGAACTCTCAGGTCTGGACTTATCTTCTCGATTTGACCCCGCCTCAGGTGGAAGGCCCGCTGAGTCATCTCAACCATATCAGGGCTGAAAAGAAAGGCACAAGGGAGTTGATTTTTACGATAAACAAGGCGCTGCACGAAAACTCGATTGACGAAGCGATTCTCAGCAAGGCTTTCAATCTGTATTGGCCGCAGCTGGAAGACGAACTGAAAAGCTGCCTGCGCCTGCGGCCCCGTCCGGATCCGCCAGGCCCGTCGGAAATGATGCAGTCGAAAGTGAGAACATAAGTAATGGGAACTACGAAAAGACAGCGATCAACGGCGACGTGCGCCAGAACCGGCAAGTACGTCCAGATTGACGCGGACATTGTAACCGGGTACGCCGAAGGCATCAGGGCGCCCGTACTCAGGAAGGCGCTGCGGATTTACGAGTGCAGCGGCAGTGAGAATTGCGGCCTCACCGATCAGGACGGCCTGCCCGTGTGCTGCGGTGACGCTCGACTGACGGTTCTGAGTTGAGAGGGCAAAGACTACAGAGCTGAAGCGGCGGAAGATGAAGCAATGAGCAGACGCACGGGACAGATCATCAAGCGCGGAGACGGCCGGTACATGGTGCGGATCTTTACGGGCCGCGATTCGGTCACCGGCAAGCGCCAGTACCACAATAAGACCGTCCGCGGCTCGAAGAAGGACGCGCAGACGTACCTCACAGCCGCGCTGCGCCGGCTCGACCTCGGCGAACTGATCGAGCCGTCGGAAAAGCTGCTCGCCGATTACCTCACCGAGTGGCTTGAAACTGCCGCCAAGCCCCGCGTCAGCGAGCGCAGCCTGGAGACTTACAGTTACGTCATCAATGAATACGTCATCCCCGACCTTGGGAAGAAGAAGATCGCCACGCTCAAGGCCATTGACCTGCAAAAATTCTACGGCAGGTTGCGCGACCGCGGCCTTTCGTCAAAGACGATTCACTACATCCACACGCTGCTGAAAGACGCGCTCCGTCAGGCCGTGCGCTGGCAGATGATCCGGCAGAACCCCGGAGACCTGATTGACGCGCCGCGCATCGAGCAGCGCGAAATGCAGGCGATGAGCAGCGACGAGGGGCGGCAGTTCCTTCAGGCGGCCAACGAAGACAGCTACGGCCTTGCGCTCATCGTCGCGCTGACCACTGGCGCGCGACCGGGCGAATACACAGCGCTCAGGTGGTCGGATGTCCACTGGCAGGCCGGGAAGGTGACGATCCAGCGCGGCATTGTCTGGCGCAGGAAGAAGCTCGACGGCGTGCGCTGGTACTTCAAGGAAGTGAAGACGACGCAGAGCAGGCGATCAATCCCGCTCCCGCCAGCCGTGATGAAATCCCTCGCCGATCACCGGCGCCGGCAGGCAGAAGAGAGACTGAAGGCCGGCAGCCTGTGGAAGAATTACGACCTCATCTTCACGAAGGATGACGGCAATCCGCTTGACCCGAAGTCAATGCGCGATCACTTCAAGGCGACACTCAAACGCGCCGGGCTGTCGGAGACGATCCGGCTTTACGACCTGCGCCACAGCTGCGCGACGATCCTTTTTGCCGAAGGTGAGAATCCGAAAGTTGTGAGCGAGCGCCTCGGCCACGCCAGCATAAAACAGACGCTCAGCACGTACACGCACGTCCTGCCGGGGATGCAGGAGAAGGCGACGGAGAGGCTCGAAAGCGCCCTCTTCAAATAGTTGGCACACTACCGGCACACAGGGAAGGTGTCGCGAGACTGTTGTTTGACAATTAAATAGTTAAGCAACTGATACTTACAAGGCCGGTGAGGAACCCGAAGAGGCAAGCGGGATATTAGCAAACGATTCCGGGCGAGGTCCACCAGCTGACGCTGGAGGGCCCATAATTGTCTGCAAGCGCCATCGGCTCCGTCCGTTCTGCCACAGGCGTGCGAAATGCAGCTGTTTTATTGGGATACCGGAATCAGGTGCTTGACACACACCAGACCCCTGTCAGACAATTTGCTCACCCTGATTTATTGATCGTTCATCACAGTAGAGCAAGTAATACCGAATGATCCGAAGGCGTCAGAGAATTTTTCATTCCTGCTTCAAATCCGCTCAGCTCCCGGACAGTTGTGAAAGGCGGTAGTTATTATGAACAGAGTATTTTCCATTCTGATCATTGGCGGCCTCTTCCTGGCAACGTCAGCGATTTCTGCTCCCCATTCGACCATCTCCGGCACAGTTGAAGCCGCTCCGGCGCTGGGCTTCATCTCCGGCACCGTGCGGAACGACAGCGGCGCACCGCTGACCGGCGCGACCGTGGCCCTGTTTGAAGCCGGCCTGAACGGCAAACTCGTCAAGAGCCTGATGACCGACCCGCAGGGCAAATTCACGACCGGCCTTGCGCCGGGCTCTTACACACTTCGCGCCGAAGCGGCCGGATACAGGGCCAAGCTGACCCGCATCAATCTGGATCGGGCCGAGAAGCTGACCTTCAACCTCGCGCTCCGACGCAGCGACACGCTGGTGGAAAAGCGCGGTGATCGTGAAGATTACCGCTGGATCGGTCGTAGCGTGCCGCGCAGCATCCTGCATTACGACGAGGAAGAAGAGATCGCTGCAAACACCGCCCCGCAGGATAAAGTTGAAGACCGTCTGACACGGTTCCACCCGTCATTCCACGGAGTCGCACAGTTCATCGGGACCAGTTCTGCCAGCCGCGGCAATCAGGCGGAGCAGAATTTCTTCGGGAGCAATTTCGCCGTCTCCGGTTCGCTCAACGGGAATTTTGAAGTGGCTCTGATCGGTCAGGGCGGCGCCGGCAACAATGCGCCGCAGAGGCTGGGCCTGATCGCCACCATGCGGCCTGACTCAAAGCATCAGATCACGACCAGCATCGGCTATGGCAGACTGGCATTACTGAATCGCGACGCCGGCAGGCAGTCTGACAACTCACTTCCCACTCCATCCGCCCTCGAACAGGCTTCGATCTCGGTCGTTGATTCGTGGCAGGTTTTCCAGCCGCTGCTGCTCGTTTACGGGGTTGATTACTCGCGTTTCGTCGGGTCGGCGGGAAGGAACCGTGAGAGCATCCTGCCGCGCGTGGCCATCCAGTACGCGCCTGCGTCCAACACGCAGCTCAGAGTCGCGGTCACGCCGGGCAAAGACTTCACACAGAATCCTGCCGAGGGGCTGAACACTGAAAACATCAATGCCGAGACAGCGCCGGAAGCCGCCTTTGAGCCGCAGCCCGATGAGGTCGCGTTCAGCGGCAGCACCCCGCTGCTCGATAACAGCCGCCGTTATGAATTCGGCATCAGGCAGCTCTTCGGCGACGGTTCATCGGCGCTGGAAGCGACAGCATTTTATGACGTCATCTCCGGTCACGGGGTCGGCGTGCTGGCGCTGCCGCTTGAGGCGACGCCGGAAACCGAAGCGGCGTTCCACCGGGTCGCCGCCATGAATGGCGCGACTCGTGGGATACGAGTGTTGTATTCACGTCACCTCAGTGATCATCTGACCGCCTCTGTCGGTTACAGCTTCGGCCGCGGCGAGCGTCTCAACAGGGCCTTCAATTCATCTGACCCCGAGGCGGTGTCGCCCGCACAGTTGTTCACAGGCGGTTTCTTTCAGGTGGCCTCAGCCAGACTCGATCTTGACCTGAGCAAAGAGACCGGGACGAACATTTCGACGGTGATCCGTTTGTCGCCCTCGGCGGTCGTGTTTGCGATTGATCCCTTCGCCGGGCGGATGAGCGTTTACGACCCGAATGTCAGCGTCTACATCACGCAGGAACTGCCGACTTTCGGTCTGCCGCTGAGGTGTCAGGCCATCATTGATGTGCGCAATCTGCTCAATCAGGCGGTCGGCACGGAGGAGGGAACGACCCAGCTGGTGGCGGCGCGCTCGGGGCGCACCGTACGTGGCGGCATCGCGTTTCGGTGGTAGGAGAAACAGTTTCAGGCTTCCGGGCCATCGCCCTTCAACTCAGCCTGAGACCTGAGGCCCGAAAACTATCAGGATTCATCCGAGATTTCGGAGGCCATCCAAAAATTTGAAAGGCTGCTCAGCCTCTGCCTGATCCGGAGCCTCATAACTTTCCCCGAATGTCTTTGAAAACAGCCCTGTACAACGATTAAGTGGTGAAGTCCTGTCAGGCTGAGTGAATAAATCAGGTGGAATGCCAGTTGCCTGAAATATGGACTGACCAATAGCAGGCGCGGTCAGCCTTGGCTGGAAATTCGGTTAAAGCGATGGTGAAAGCCCAGAGGAATACAAATCGGGTGACGACACGCACGCTGCTGCTGCTGTTTGCGGCAGCGCTGGCGCTGGCCGGTGGTGTATTCAATCTGCGTGACCGCATCGGCCAGAAGCCGGTCCCTTCCGACGGCGTGCGCTGGACGGACGTTCCCGGTGTTGGCGTAGTCGCCGCCGCAGTTGATCCGAAAGGCCCGGCAGCCGGCGGCGGGATTTACGCGGGTGACGTGCTGGTCGGCGTCAGCACTGACGGCCATGGGGACGAGTTTGATGAGATCACCGAAGCGCGCCATGTGCAACTGATTCTCGATCAGGTCAAGGATCAGGTCAGGGAAAACCACCCGCTCATTTACTGGGTCGTCAGGCGCAATGTGGCCGGCGAGGCGATGCGTGAAGGCTATGTGGACCTGTACTCCCTGAACAGCCTCGATGAATCAAGCTGGCCGCGGGCGCTTTACCTGGCGCTCGTCGGTCTGGTCTATCTCGGCATCGGCGTCTACTTTCTGCTGCGTCAGGGCGGCGCGCCTTACATCACGCACTTCTTCCTGATCTGCCTTTGTGCCTTCATCACGCACTTTTTCAGCCCGACCGCCGAATTGCGTACGCACTTTGATAAAGCGGTAGACATCACGGACATCGTCGCCTTCCTGCTGCTCGGCCCGCTGTTCGTCCATTTCGCCGCGATCTACCCGGCACGCGATCATCTTTTCAATCGCCGGCGCTGGCTCGCGGCATTGCTTTACCTGCCGGCGCTGGCGCTCGTTGTCGGTGAAATCGTGTTGCGAACCGAGAGGCTGCGCGAGCGCCTCTTATTTTCTCCGGTCAATGCCGGAGACGTGCTGGAGCGCGGCGCGGACATTCTCTTTGCCGGCGCGCTGCTCGTCAGCTTCGTGCTGTTTTTGCGGACTTTCCGTCAGGCGCGCTCGACCGTGGTGCGGCAGCAGTTGAAGTGGATCGTCTGGGGCATCGGCGTCGCGTCGCTCGTCTTCGCCGCCTTCTACATCCCGTCGCGCCTCACCAATGCCCAGGCTTCCGACCTGCTTTCCGGCATCGCCATTGCGCCGCTGATGCTGATCCCGCTGACGCTCGGCTATTCGATTGTGCGCTACCGGCTGATGGACGTGGACATTCTGGTGCGGCGTTCGGTGGCTTACATCATTGCCACACTGTCGGTGGCCCTGTTGTTTGGTTCGGTGATGGCCGTGAGTCTGGACTTCCTCCGACCGATGATGACGCCCGGCGGCGCGGCGGACGGGAAAGTCGCGGGAACGACTCTGCTGATTACGGCCATCGCGCTCTCGGCCATCGCCATGCTCTTTGCGCCGATGAAGAACTGGGTGCAGGAGCGGATTGACCGGCTCTTTTACGGCGAGAAGTATGATTACCGCATGACGCTTCAGGATTTCGGGCGGACGCTCTCTTCGACGACCGACCGCGAAGTCCTGCTCGACAGCCTGACGCGGCGCCTGAAGGATGTCCTGGGCGTCGAAAGGCTGGCCATCTTTATCGAAGACAGAAGCACGCCCTCCGGCTTCCGCCTGACGCGCAGCGAGGGGCTCGACAGCGAAGTCACTCTGCCTCCTGATTTCCTCGGCACGATTCGCGAACACAGCGGGGCCACCGGTATCGTCAGCGCCAGCGACATAGACTTTGACGAAGACCCGTTCGCGATTGACGAGGGAATGAGCGCCGACAACCGGCGGCGGCTGTATTACTTCGTGCCCTGCGCCGCGCGTTCGCGCGTCGTCGCGGTGATCGCCATCGGTCGCCTGTCCAACGGCGCCCTGCTCTCATCCGAAGACCTGAGCCTGCTTCGCGCGATTTCGGGTTACGTCGCCGTCGCGCTTGAAAACGCCATGCTCATTGAAGAGCAGGCGCAGCGCGCCGAAGAACTGGCGAGGCTCAAGGAGTTCAATGAAAACATTATCGAATCCATCAACGTCGGTGTGATGGTCGTCAACCTCCAGGGCCGCGTGGTCAACTGGAACGGCGCGCTGGAAGAAATCTATGGACTCAGACGCGAGGAGGCGATTGGCCGCCGGCTCCCCGAAGTTTTTCAGTCGGAGATGCTCGAAGCGTTGCGGGAAATGATCACCCGCAGTGAACACCAGCCGGCTGACCCGGCCAACATCTACAAGTTCCGCGCCCGCGCCTTCGACGGCCGCGAACTGACGCTCAACATCTCACTCGCGCCGCTGCATTCAAAACTCGGCGAAGTCGAAGGTACGCTCGTCGCCATCGAAGACGTCACTTCCCGCGTCCGCCTCGAAGAGCAGTTGCAGCAGTCCGACAAACTCTCATCCATCGGCCTGCTGGCCGCCGGGGTCGCGCACGAAGTCAACACCCCGCTCACCGGCATTTCGTCCTACTCGCAGATGCTCATGCAGCAGGTGCCCGAAAACGACCCGCGCCACAAGCTGCTCGAAAAGATTCACCGCCAGACTTCGCGGGCGTCGTCAATCGTCAACAACCTGCTCAATTTCTCGCGCGTCAGCGACGCGCGAATGACCGAGGTTGATCTGAACCGCGTCTTGGATGATACGATCCAGCTGCTTGAAGCGCAGCTCCGCAACACGCAGATTGAAGTCGTGCGCGATTACGACGACGGGTTGCCGCCCGCGCTCGGCAATGCGCCCAAGCTGCAACAGGTGTTCATGAACCTGATCCTCAACGCACGTGACGCAATGCCCAACGGCGGGCTGCTGAAAATCTCGACGACGGCCGGCCGCACCACGGCCACTATCAGCTTCTCCGATTCCGGCACCGGCATCGCGCCCGAACACCTCGCGAAAATTTACGACCCGTTCTTCACCACCAAGCAGATCGGCCAGGGAACCGGTCTCGGGCTGGCCGTCAGTTACGGCATCGTCCAGGATCACGGCGGGAACATTCAGGTTGAAAGCAACCCGGGTGAAGGGACGCATTTTCACATCACCCTCCCACTCGCCACGGTCAGGCAGCAGCTCGCCACAGCCAGCGATTAGACCCGGTCTGCCCCGTTTCTTCTGTCAAAAAAGCGCCTGATGAGATTCTGGCTCTCCAAAAGCAGCGAAGTCCCGATTCGCGAACAGCTCGCCACACAACTTATCCTTGGCATCGCCAGCAACGACCTGAAGCCGGGTCAGAAGCTGCCCAGCACGCGCGAGATGGCGCGGCGCTTTCGCATTCACGCCAACACCGTCAGCGCGGTTTACAGCGATCTGGCGCGCCGCGGCTGGGTTGATTTCCGCAAGGGCAGCGGCGTCTACGTGCGAGCCTTCGAGGACCGGGCCAGAGACAATGCGAAGCTGGATGCGACGCTCGAACTCGATCATCTGATCTCAAACTTCTTTCAGATCGCGCGCGGCAAGGGGTATTCGCTCAACGAAATTCAGGCGCGTGTCGAACGACTGCTGACGATGCAACCGCCCGACCATTTTCTGGTGATCGAACCCGACCCCGAACTGCGGCAGATTATGGTGGAGGAGATCAGGGAAGGGACCGGCTTCCGGGTGATTGGCGCTGACCTCAAGGATTGCGTTTATTCCGGCGCACTGACCGGCGCGGCGCTCGTGGCCCTGTACACGCACGCGGAAACGGTGCGCGGCGCACTTCCCGCCAACCTCCCCTGCACGCTCGTGCATTCGCGCTCAATCCCCGAAGCAGTGGGCGGACAGAAACGTCCGGAGCCGGATGAACTGGTGGCGGTCGCTTCGCGCTGGCCCGATTTCCTGCGCTGGGCGCGCGCTTTTCTGGTTGCTGCCGGACTTGATCCCGATGCTCTGAGCTTCCGCGACGCGCGGGAAAAAGGCTGGCAAAAAGGGTTGCGCTCCAGCGTTTTTGTGATTACAGACGTGGTCACGGGAAAGCAGCTGCCGGAAGGGTGCAAGGCGCGAGTCTTCCGCGTCATTTCAGATTCATCACTGGTCGAGTTGCGGGAGATGGTCGGATACCTGTCCCTGATTGCGACATCAACCGGCTGATGACTGACCTGATCTGAAATCTCAATCCCTGCCTCACTGACAGGTCGCTGAAAGAGCGAAGAGCGAAAAGCGGGATGGGACAGTTCCCCATCCCGCTTTTCGCTCTTCGCTCTTTCAGCGACCTGTCAGCAACTGCTGTCCGGGCTAGATGGTGATTTTAGTGCCATCGAACTTGGTCAGCGACATCGTGACATTGTCGTTGTAAGTGAGTTTCTGCTCTTCGAGGATGCAGATGGCCACTTCTTCACCGAGCCTCAGCGAATTGACGGCATCCGTCCGCCAGTGGATGCTGGCGCCGTTACGGCCGTTGGCGACGTTTGAGGCAACCTTGTTGAGTTCTCCACCAATTGTCAGCGGCGGGCCAGCGTAAGGAACAAGTGCGGTGCCATCCGCATTCACCACCATGGGATTCTTGATGGTGTCGGTCTCGTCGAAGAATGCCTTGAGTGCTGTCACGCACGCTCCGGCAACCGTCGCGTGGCCTGAGCCGTAGGACGAGTGCGTCGGTGAGCCTTCGGGGAAGGCCTGCGGCAGCAGATAGGTTCCATACTTGCTGAAGGTCTCGGCAACTGCGCGGGAGTTCAGGATGTCGGAATGAAGAGGGTATTTCGTCGCACCTGACAAATGGTTATGCACGCGCCCGCCGAACTCTTCGGGCCTGAGGCGATGATGAACGAACCACTTCTGGTACCAGACGGCCTTGAGTGCGCGGGTCGCCACCTCGGTCACGAGAGTCAGGATGTGCGGGCCGCCGCATTGCGCGAACGGGGCCTGCGTCTTTGAATCGTAGAGTGGCAGACCCGGATCGAGGCGCGTGCCCTGTCCCATAATGATGAGACATGCATGCAGATACGCCTGGTAGAGCGCATCAACGTGTACCCATTGCGCCATGTCACGCAGGTTACGGATGTAGCGCGGCGTCGGGTCATATTGGATATTGGCGCTCGGATCGGCTCCGTTCTGCACGTTGAGCCAATCCTGGTAATGCGTCATATAGTCAACGCCAGGAACCAGCGTCTTCATCTTCTGCGAGACGAAGTTGGCGCCGAAGGAGAAGTCCAGAGTCAGAAACTGTGAGAGCCAGGGGCCGGCTAAATCACCCGGCGTGCTATTCCGAAAGATCGTGTTGGGGGTAACTCGCCCGTTCTCCTTCGGCCCGCGGAAATCTGACAGACCCGAAAGCTCCTCCGCAGCGCGGGCGATCACCGGACTCGTCGCGTAGTCGGTAAAGTTAACGTCACGCGCGAGCGCCATCCAGTAATGCTCGACTGATTCTCCCGCTTCTTCGGCACTAGCGAATTGTGGGGGCGGAGGCAAAGTCACATGGTGCGAATCCGGCCCCTCCAGATCCATTGCCAGCCCGGCCTGCGGGCTGGTCAGCTTGCGACCAAGTCCGAGCTGGATCGCCTCGAAGTCATCCGGATTCTCCGTCTGTCTCGCTTTGACGAGCGTGGCGTAAGCGGCCAGGTCAACCTCACCCAGCTGGTTGTGTGGCAATGCCTTGGTGTAGCTGCCGATCTTATTCGCGTAACGGTCATCATCGCCATTGCTAAGGTGCAGGACGAGCTGCCTGCTTCTGGCCAGCTTCGCCGCATCCTGTCGGCATTTATATGATTGCATGAACCGGTTCGAGGCATGGGACGGCGGCTCGCTCCCGAAGGGGAAAATGACATCATCGCACTGTTTTGCCCTGGAGATCTGCGCAGAGGCAGGCTCTCCAACGACGCTGGCGGCAATCGTCGCGGCGGTGACGCTGCCGACGCTGCTCAGAAATTTACGGCGGCTGCCAGACGGAGCCATTCGCCTGCGGTCTGGAGACTGATCATTCCGGGACGGAGCGGTCTGGTCGGGTGAACCCGGGAGTGGGGCCGCACCTCCGTCAGTGTTTGCCGGGGCCATTTTTTTCTTTTTCACTTTGAGACCTCCTTGGTCCGGCCGGTTCTGTGAGACAGCCGGAAATGATTGTGTAGGGAAAGGTGATTTACATTCAGCGGCGGTAAGTTCACTTACCACGGCAGGGGAAGGGACAGAGTTGAAAGTCTGCGAGTCTGCCGTTACGGTTACGAACTTTGGCCGTTATCTGATGATGCAGAAATTTGTGCCTGCCGATAAGAAATACGCTCAATTACCAGTCTGTTCCGGCTACTGATGACCAGACTCGCACAGTTGATTATTGTGGGTTCAGCCGACCTTGTCCTGATCGGGGTAATCACAAAGATGAAGAGAGAAATTTGAAGTTTCCGCTTAACTGCCGGGCGTGTGTCACCACCGGGGCTCAAGCGCCGGAAATCCTGGTGAGGCGCTTTTACTGTGCCGGTGCCACAGCCATTTGATAAATGGGGAGACTGTCTTTTGTGCCGGTGCGCGAAGAATACGATAAGCTGCTAATCAAAGGCAATACTTATTTCAGACCGGAGAGCAGCAGGTGGCTGACAAAAAAAAGGAGGGATGGGGTGGAAGGCTTCAGCGGGATAAAAGTTGTGTAGGGGATATTTATTTTAGGTATTGCATCCGCCGCCACAGCCTCAGGAGCTGGAATCTTTGCTGACTTACTATCGAGACGTCAGCGACGTTGCGTTGGGGTAGGATAAACGGAAAGGGCGCCCGGTGGCCCCGGACTGCCGCCGCTGAACAACCCAAGCTAAACTACGACGGCAGCAACCGAACGCCATCTTTCCGCGCTCACTAAAAGCGATTCGCGTGCCGCAGCCGCCGGCTGCCGTCGGATCAGAGTGAAGTACAGTGTTGATGCGAAGTTGCTGCCGGGCAGGCCGGGCGGGTGCCTAGTCAAAGCGAACGAAACATGACGTGTTATGTCACAATGACCTGCCAGGTTGCGTCTTCCTGAATAACTCGTGATGAAATCGTCTCGCTGAAGTGCTGACCGGCAGCGAGCAAGGGACGGCAACCCGGCAAGTGCGGCTGCCCGTCAGGCCTTCTTCTTCGAAAGTTTGATCGGGTTGATCGGGCGCGGCGCGCGCGCCTTGGCCAGAGCGTCGGCGTAGCTTTTACAGTCGTGTGAATCGGCCTTCTCTTTGACCCATTTATCAACGTCTATCGTGTGATAGACCGAGGCAAAGACCGGGAAATTATGCTGACACTTCTGGCAGAAGATGTTGTACCTCTTAACGCTTGCCATGGATTTACTTTCTCCTCAAAAATGAAGTTAAATCAAAACACCGGGTCGGGAAGAGGCGGGCCCCTTCCCGCTTCAGGCTCTCACATGGGAACCCGAGTTTGCCCATGAGCAAACTCGTAATTTAACCGCACGAGCGCGACCCGGTCAACCGCAAATGGCAGGAAAACCACGAGCGGCCAATGAGTCCGGGCTGATTCAGTCAGGTGGTTGCGACCGGACGTTTCAGAAAAAGCCGGTTTCAAAGATTGACTGGCACTTTCGCTGATGAAGACAGATAACACTCACACCCGGGTGGGCATGGGGGTTTTGGTGATGCGGGAAGGCCGCGTCCTGCTCGGGCGGCGGCGCGGCTCGCACGGGGACGGGTACTACGCCGCGCCCGGGGGACACATTGAATTCGGGGAAAGCTTTGCCGAGGCGGCGCGGCGCGAGGTGCGCGAGGAAACGGGGCTTGAGGTCACTCAGCTGCGCCTGCTGTCGGTCGGCAATTATCTGTTCGACGGCTCGCGCCACTACGTGGATGTGGATTTCGTGTGTGAGGCCCCGGGCGGCGAGCCGCAATTATGCGAGCCGGAAAAATGTGACGGCTGGGCGTGGTACGACCCGGATGCTCTGCCCGAGCCGCTGTTCGTCGTCACCCGCCGGATGATCGAAAGTCTGCGCTCAGGCGTCATCCTGCACAGCGCCGACGCAGTCGAGCGGCAGTAATTTCTGGCCCGGGTCACTCTCTTTGTTGAATCCTGACCGATGACGAATTACACTTTGTCCGTCTCTATTCCAGAGCGATTCATCAGAGTCTATGCAGGTCACAATCAGAGCGGTCGTCTTAACCATCAGCGATTCAGCCGCGCGGGGCGAGCGCGAAGATTTATCAGGCCCGACAGTCGCCGCGGAGTTGCAGAAACTGAAGGCCGACATCATCGCCACCGGGATTGTGGCCGATGATCGCGCGACAATTGCCGCGCGCCTGCGTCAGCATAGCGACGCGGGAACCGCGGATTTGATTGTGACGACGGGCGGCACGGGGTTCGCCCCACGGGACGTGACCCCCGAGGCGACGCGGGATGTCATTGAACGTGAAGCACCGGGCGTGGCCGAACTGATGCGCGCCGAGAGCCTGAAGATTACGCCGCTCGCCGCGCTTTCACGCTCGGTCTGTGGGATTCGGGGAAGAACACTGATTGTCAACCTGCCGGGCAGCGTGCGCGGCGCACGGGAAAATCTGGCGGCGATTGCCAGAATCCTCCCCCACGCGATAGAGTTGCTGTCAAAGCCGGGGGAAACCTGAACGCTGCTTACGCAGAGCTGTCGGAAATGAAACGCGATAATTTAATTAGGACTTACGCAGAAGCCATTTTGAGAGACGGCTTCTTCAGTTGTTGAATGAGGTACTCATCCAGCAGCCCATGTTTGAGTTGATACACCGTGCGACCGGCTTCGGTCGCCAGTTC
>Ga0070741_10012673_pt1 | contig 15156 bp, 9 predicted proteins | sample Coa_R1_4_FD_66440 | JGI IMG/M metagenome (GOLD analysis project Ga0070741, IMG submission 66440) | Surface soil microbial communities from Centralia Pennsylvania, which are recovering from an underground coalmine fire - Coalmine... | ecosystem: Environmental > Terrestrial > Soil > Unclassified ... | reverse complement strand
AGTCAGGGGCTCATAATGTCCGGCGACGGTTTTGGGGCGAACGGCAGCGGGCCGTGCCCGCTGGTTCATTTTGCTTTGCATCGTTCTGGGGTTGACGTAGAACCAAGGGCGCAACCTATGGCGTCAAAGAAGGTCATTCCGCTCCTGGCCCGCCGGGCCGTGATTCTGGCCGCCAGCGTTGTCTTTTTTCTGGTCGTGCCGCGAGTTTTTGCGGCTCTGCAATTCGACGTTTTTCTCGGGTACAACGAAATTGTGCCGGAGCGGAGTTGGTTTCCGATCACGTGCGAATTGAACAACGACGGGCCGCCGTTCAATGCCGTCATTGAGATTTCGGCGGGCGGTTTGGATTCCGCCCCCATTCGCCAAATGCCGGTCGATTTGCCGACCGGCACGCGCAAGCGGGTTTATCTGCCGATGTTTTCGTCGGGCAATCAGTGGGACGTCCGTCTGGTGGATGAAAGCGGGAAAGTTTTGGCTGAGCAAACGGTGCAGCGGACTTTCCAGCCCGCGTTGCGGAGCTTTCCGGTGACCGCGGCCATCGTGCGCAACGTGGGCGGTTTGCCGGTTTTTCCGGACGTGGTCACGCGGCAGCAGCAGACGGTGAAGTATCCGTGCGCGCGGCTGCAAACGGCCCTTTTCCCGGACAATCCGCTCGCGCTGGAGGGGATGAATTTCCTTTATCTCAATTCGAGCAAGGCCCTTGAACTGACCGTGCCGCAAGTGAACGCGTTGGTGGCGTGGGTTGAAAATGGCGGGCATCTGGCGGTGGGCATCGAGCAAATCACCGATGTCAATGGGACGCCCTGGCTGCGGAATTTGTTGCCCTGCGTGGCGACTTCGACAACGGAGGCCCCGGCGGGCCAGGCGCTCAAGGCCTGGCTGCAAGGGGCGGCGCCTGCGCCCTCGGTGGTCGAGCCGGCGCGCGCGCACAATTTCAAGCCGGTTCCAAACGGATACAACATGCCGGTGGCGCAAAACCTGCCGGGCGTCATGGTGACGATCACCTCCAACGGGGCGAGCTACCGGACCAACGGTGTTATGCCCAAGGGACGACCGCCGCAGATGTGGCTGGTCAACAGCAACGGCGGCTTTTCGCGCACCACAGCGTCGGCCGTGTCCAATTTGCTGGCGTTGCGCGGCATGGCTTCGGGGGCCGCGCAAACGAACGAACCGGCCCACCCTGCCGCCGAAAAGACGAGCGACATTGACACCGCGACGTTTGAAATCGCCAAGGCGCTGCCGCGTGAAGGGAAAGTTTTGATCGGCGACAACGTCACGCCGCTGGCCATCCAGGCGGCGCGCGGCCGGGGCCTTGTGACAGCGTTGCTCTTCAGCCCGGAACGCGAGCCCTTTGCGTCGTGGGACGAGCGCCCGAAGTTCTGGACGCGCCTGGCGGGGATTTCGCAATCGATGTTTGACCAATCGCAATCCGACTACGGCGGGTACATGGCCGGGCGGGCGAGCTGCGACGCGGTGTTCAAAGCGATGATTGACAGCAAGCAGGTGCACAAGCTGCCGCTGGGCTGGCTGCTGGCGCTGCTGGCGGCCTATCTGGTCGTGATCGGCCCGCTGGACCAATACTGGCTGAAAAAGATCAACCGCCAGATGCTGACGTGGGTCACGTTTCCCTGTTATGTGCTGCTTTTTTCCGGGTTGATTTATTGGATCGGTTTTCATCTGCGCAACGGCGAATTGGAATGGAACGAGCTGAATATCGTTGACGTCCTTGACGCGGAGGACACGACTGTTCTGCGGGGGCAAACTTATATCTCGATTTATTCGCCGGTGAACGGCCGTTATCGGCTGGCGAGCGAACAACCCTTTGCCACGGTCCGTGGCGAATTTGCCGGCGCCTACAGCCTGCAGGAGAGCTCGCACGCTTCGGTCATCCAACGGGGCAATAGCTTTCAGGCCGAGGCGTCAGTGCCGGTTTGGACGAGCCAGCTTTTCGTGAGCGATTGGATGCAGCGCGGGACGGATCCGTTGACGCTTTCGCTGGAACGCACCAACGGCGGCTGGACGGCGACCGTGCAAAACAACCTCGATCACACGATCAATCCCATCCGGGTCGTAGTCGATGATCGCATCTACGACGTTGGCAGCCTGGGCGCGGGGCAGAGCCGGACGAATTTTCTCGACCGGACGAAAGGCGAAACGCTGGATTCCTTCGCCCAGAATTACGCGCAGAGTTTCCGCAACGCCGTGCAGCAAAACCAGGCCAACTTTGGCAACAACACCGAATACATTTCCGACGTGGCGTCGGCCTCCATGGCCGCGTGCTTCGTGACCGAACTGAACCAGACGGGCAACGCTTACGATGATTTTGGGGCGCCGGCTGGGTTGGATTTGAGCCGTTACGCGCGCGCCGGGTACGGCGTCCTGCTGGGTTGGGACGGCGATCATTCATTGACGCCGCACATTGACCAATTCAAAGCGAGCCGCACGCATCGGCGCAGCCTTTTGCGTGTCGTGACGCCGCTGCCGCCGCCCGCCACGTAAGGAAAAAACATTATGGACGCCCCGCCCATTCCCGCCGTCGAAACCGTAGGTTTGACACGCTCCTACGGCAATCTGGTCGCCCTTGACGCGCTGAACCTGACTATCAACGCGGGGGACCTCTTTGGCTTTATCGGCAGCAACGGCGCGGGGAAAACAACGACCCTGCGCATCCTGGCCACGTTCCTTGCGCCTTCGTCTGGGACGGCGAAGATTTTGGGATATGATGTCGTGCGCCAGGCCGACACGGTGCGGCACGTCATCGGCTACATGCCGGATTTCTTCGGCGTTTACAAGGACATGGAGGTGACGGAGTACCTGGATTTCTTTGGGGCCTGCTACAAGATTCCGGCGGCGCAACGGGAGAAAACGGTGGGAGATGTGCTGGAACTGGTGGGCCTGAGCGAAAAAAAAGGGGCGATCATCGGGGCGTTAAGCCGCGGCATGCAGCAGCGGCTTGGGCTGGCGCGCGTGCTGATTCACGACCCGAAAGTTCTATTGCTTGACGAACCGGCCAGCGGGCTCGATCCGCGCGCGCGCATCGAGATGATGGCCATTCTCCAGGAGCTGCAACGGCTTGGCAAAACCATCATCATTTCCTCGCACATCTTGAGTGAGTTGCAGACCCTCTGCAATCGCGTCGCGATTATCGAGAAAGGCCGTTTGATTTACAGCGGGCCGGTGCAAGGCGTGCGCAATCAGGCTGAGAGCGGCCTTGTTTATTGGGTCACCGTCGCAGGCGATTCCGCGCCCGCGGTGCAATTGCTCAAAACGCGCCCGGAAGTCGCGGACGCGGCGCCCCAGGACGGCCAAGTCAAAGTTACTTTCAAAAGCCACGACATCGATCCTTCCATCCTAGCCGACACCCTTGTGCGCGGCGGCGTGAAAATCACTGGCCTGTGGGAGGACGAACTCGGACTGGAGGAAGTCTTCCTGCGCGTCACCCGCGGGGAAACGCAGTAGGCCAAGAATTCAAAGGGCAAGCCCTGCATCGGGTGTGAGCTTCAACGCCTGTGTCCGGCGACTGCGTTTTCATGCGTTTAAAATGCCACCCTTGCCGCCTTTTCAACAAACTCCAAAAGCAAAAAACCCCTTCCCAAGCGGGAAGGGGTCGTGACAGAAAAAAGTCCCTTAGAACTTGTAGATGATGTTGGCCGCGATCAGCACTTCGTTTTTCGTGCTCGGGCCGCCGGCTGTGCCGCCGAAAGGAGCGCCGCCGTCGAGGGCGCGATCCCAGCGGGCTTCCAACCGGCTGATGACATTGTCCCAGAGTGAGTATTGGACAGTGCCGGTAAGCGCGAAGACTTCGTGGAAGCCAGGATCAACCGTCACGCTGGTCGCTCCGAGATAGCTGCCGTCGGAGTATTCCGCGCGGCCATTGAGCGTGAGCTTGTCGGTGATCTTGTAGGAGAGGTAGCCCGCAACAGCGTAGGCGTGTCCGGTGTCCAAGCCGCCGAGTTCATCCTCGTGCGTCACGTAGTCAAACGCGCCGCCCAAAGTAAGATCTTTGACGGGGGTATTAAGGGTGCCGCCCAAATAAAGGTGAGCGCGGGACTTTCCGTCTCCGGGAGGGACATTGGCCGGACCTTGACCCCAATCCAACCCAGCATACAAGCTGGATCCTTTGACGAAGCCCCAGCTATCCGGAGCGGTGAAGCTCAGCAAGCTGACGAGCGTCTTGGCTGTCTCAGGCTGGCCGTTGAGCGCGGTCGCGCTGGTGGAACGGGCGTTGATCGGACCGGTCGTCATCGTGTCCGCCCCGCCAAGCTGCGCGGTAAACATGTCGCTGAACTTGTAGGTGGCGAGGATACCGGTGTGTTCGGTGGGCTCCAAAGAATAGCCGTAGGAACGGGTCCAGTTCGGGTTCTTGTAGCTGTCGCTGGATTCGTAGCCAATCAGATTGTCCCAGCGGCCAATTTCGAAATCCAAGCCGTTGCCGAGCGGCGCGCGCAATTCGACGTAGGCCTGGCGAATGGGATAGGTGCCGCCCGCGATACCGCCGCCGGAGCCTTCAATGGCTGTGGCGTCCGGGCCGAACATTAATTCGGCGACGTAGCCGGCAGCCCACTTGCTGTCATCGAGCGACTTTTGCAAACGGATATCGACGGAATCCAAGTTGAAGCCGTCTTGTTTGCCGGCATTGAATGCGTAAGGGGCGGGATTGTTGTTTCCCGAACCAGGGTTCCAAACCATCGATGTATCAACGTAACCGCTGATCGTGGTCGAGGAGAGCGCCGTATTGAGCGGCACCGGCTTCGCGTCCTCGGCGCGACTTGCTGGGACCAGGCTGACCAGCCCAACGGCGGCCAAACCCAATGTCCACTTATTAATTCTCATGTTCCTCCTGAGTGTTGTTTTGAGTTGAGTTCGTTTTCAGCGAATTGGGGCAATAAACAGTTCGCCCCGAGCGCACCAAAAACGGTGCATTGGAGGCGGACAATAGGAGGTTCGCTCTTGTTTGACAATGGTTTTTTTTGCCAAAATTCAAGTTGTCAACGCAACTAGTTGACAACTCGGATGTTGCGATTTTGGATGGCCGTGATATTCGTCAAATAATTGTCACAGAACCGCCTTTCGGCAGTCCGGTTTAGAACACGTGAGGCTCGCCTTCCCGGAGGATATTAAGATGCCGACTCAGCCCCTCCGTGTCGCACAACGCCTTCAGCCAGCGCGGCGGCTCGTCCATGTCCTCGAAGGATAAGCGGAAGGTCCCATAATGCATGGGGACCAACCACTTTGCCTTCAAGTCCTTAAACGCCTTTACTGCCTCGTCGGGTCCCATGTGGACATGTCGGAACGAATCTGGGTAATAGGCGCCGATGGGCAACAAAGCAATCTCGGGGGCGGCCTGCTGTCCGATTTCCTTAAACCCCGGAAAATAGGCGCTGTCACCCGCATGGTAAATACGTCGGCCCTGATGCTCTAAAAGGAAGCCGCCGTAGCCCCGGTGATGGTCCCGGATGGTTCGCGCGCCCCAATGCTTTGAGGGCGTGAGCGTCACCCGCCAATTGCCGTGGGAAAAACTCTCCCACCACTGCAGTTCAATAATGCGCTCGAAGCCGATGTCGGCCGCCAGATCGCCCACTCCCCATGGCACGACTGCGATCTTCGGGGCATTCAGCCGTCGCAAGGTCGGCTTGTGGAAATGGTCAAAGTGGGCGTGACTCAGCAACACCAAGTCGGCGGGGGGCAAATCCTGCACGCGTAGCCCAGCCCGCCTTAATCGTTTGAGCAAAAAGAGCCAGTTCGCGAAATTCGGATCGATGAGCACATTTAAGTCTGTGAACTGCGCCAGAAACGACGCATGGCCGATCCAGGTCAACGCGACCTGGCCCTTGTGCAGTTTGGGAAACGTCGGCCGCTGATGCTGGCCGGTCCGCGGCGTCAACAACGCCTTCCAGACCATTTCATAGAAAAAGGTGTGTGGCTTGAAGTGTTTGCTGGGCGTGAGGTCTTTGAATGACCTCGGCAACGGCGCCCGTTTCCGTTTCGCTTTCAAAGCCAGCCCTCCCACGTTACTCTTCATAAATGCAAAACGTCCTCCATCCCGTCCTTCGACAACTTGACACGTTTTTGCGCAAAGCGCCATCCCTTGGCCCAAATGTTTATCTCGCCCGCGGCGCGGTGGTCGTCGGGGATGTCACGCTGGGCGCCAATTCGAGCGTCTGGTACAACGCGGTCCTGCGCGGCGACATCAATCGCATCGTGGTTGGCCACCACAGCAATATACAGGACAATGCCGTTTTGCACCTGGCTGATGAACTGCCGTGCCTGGTGGGCGACTATGTCACCATTGGCCATTCCGCGATTGTTCATGCCTGCACCGTGCGCGATGAATGCCTTATCGGCATGGGGGCGGTGATTCTTGACGGGGCGGAAATCGGTCCGCAGAGCCTTATCGGCGCCAAAGCCCTCGTCACGCAGGGCACGAAAGTCCCGGAAGGCTCGCTGGTGCTGGGCTCGCCGGGAAAAGTCGTCCGCGCGCTCAGCGAAGACGAACGCAAAGAACTCAAGCGCTGGGCGGAAAAATACGCGGCCAACGCCGCTTACTGTTTGGAGAACAAGATCGGCTGGAGTGGAGGGTGAAGCCTCTGGCGGCTTCAGGTGGCCGGTCAGAGTTGGACGATGGTAAAGGAATCCGCCGGCAATGTGATGCTGGAGGTGGAGGAGTTCGGGCGGAGCGTCCAAGTGGAGGTGGTTGGGCGCACCGCCTGCGGAGACCAAGCGGCGTTGCTGGCGTTGAGAGGAGCGGCAAGGGTTTCGACCTGCGCCGTGGGCCGCGACGGCGTGAAACCGGAAACCTGAAGGGGAAGTGTGATGGGACGGTCAGCGGCATTGACGAGTTGAAGGACGAGCGTCTTGCCGTCTTCGCTCCTGGCGGCGCAGACATCGAGTGAGTTGCCGTCGGCGTTTTGAACCTCGCTGTGGACGATGAGCGGTTCGTAATGACGCGAGATCATTTGCGTCACATATCCGGGAGGTTGCAGCCAGACTTGCGATGGGTTGAGGAAGAGCAGGCCCTGGTCCCAGCCGTTGTCGTTTTGGCCATCGGGTTGCAGGCAGTTGGCGGAGGAAACAAATGGCAAGCGGCCGTCGCGCTCGACCCAGATGGTGGCGGAGGCGTTGGCCAGGGCGCGGCGCTGGGCGTGGTTGCCGGCGTTGTATTCAAAGATGGCGACGCGATGTTTGGCGCCGTCAGCGAGGCGGTCAAGGGCGTCGATGTAGCTGAACGTGCCGCCAAAATCCGGGCGCGGCCCATCCGTCCCAACATGGACATCGAACCAGACTTCGCGACCATGCGCCTTGGCCAAGGCAAGGATTTTTTGTTGCGCTTCGAGTGAAGTGATATGGCCGTCGGCTCCGGCGATGTGAAACGGATCGTCAATGCGCCGGTGATAAGCGAAATCGCCAACGACAAGTATAATATTGGGATCGCGCGCCCAAATGGCCCCGGCGATGCCGCGAAACTTCTCCCAGTAGGCGTCATCGACGCGCTCTTCGTTGCCAATTTCCAGATGGGTCAAATGATACGGACTGGGATGGCCGTCGGCGGCACGGCGCCGACCCCAAGGACTGTCCGCCGGGCCGTTGACGTATTCAACGAAGTCGGCCATGTCCGAGGGCGTTTCGTTGCAATTGACATCGGGCACGGGCAGGATGCCGGCGGCCTCGCAGAAATTAAGGAAATCGAAAATGCCCCAGCCGTCGGAGGAGCACGGATACCACCAGCCTTCGTAGGGCGGCCGAAGAGCGCGCGGGCCGATCATATGCTTCCAGCGGTATTGCGCCGCGTTGGCCATGCAGCCGCCGAGTCGCAGCGCGGTGAGGCCTTGATCGATCAAACCTCGCGCCACGTCCTGGCGGACGGGAAGGCCCTTGTAGCGACCCCACTGGCCCGGTTCGAGAAAGGCGTAGCCGACATCGAGACTTCCCGGTTGCCGGAGCTCGATGGCGAAGCGTCCGTGAATGGTCGCGGCGCCGGGTTTCAGCGTGAAGTTGACACGCTGCCATTGGTGGCCGGAGACGCGGAATTTTTTCCCGGCGAGTGTGGCGCCGTCGGAGCTCTTCAGCGCGACGACGAATTTGCTGGGCGCTGACGCGCGCACGTAGAGATAGCCGTCGTAAGATTTGCCGGCGACGAAGTTCATGCCCCAGCGATTCAGGCCGGCGTTGTCGACACCAATGGCGCCGGCCCCGGCGGTGAAGGTGATTTGCTGGCTTTGCCGACCTGAGAAGGCGTCGTGCGGATCCAACGTGAACGACCCTTGGGCGCCGCTTTCACGAATCGGGCGCCACATGCCGCTAACTTGATCGGTGTTGGCCGTGGCAGCGCAGGTGAACGCCACCGGTTGACGCCCGCGGCCGCCATCCATGACAAGATTGCGAAACCGGACTTCATGCTGCCAGATGCGCAGTCCAACCGCCCCGCCCGTCAGAGGATGCGCCGTGTCTTGATAACGGAGAACCGAGTGGCCGTTGACGAGGGCCTCAAGCGAATCGTCTTTCAACCGCACGACCAAATGAATCCATTCGTTGACAGGAACCTGGCAGGGCTGGCGGCGCAACGGCTCCCAATTCTGCCGGTGCCGGCCCAGAACCAGGAAGCCCGGACGTTCCAGCGAAATCTCGTATCCATTGAACGCGTCGGCCCCCGTGGCCGCGTCGCTGACCTTGAGAATCAGGCCGCCATTGCCGCCGCCCGATTCTGTCAACAGCACATCGACGCCGACCTCTCCCTCGACGAGCGCCGGACCCTTCCAAAGGATTTTTGCGCCGTCGCTCCCGACCCCTTGAATGCTGCCGTCGTCCTGCGGGGTCCATCTTCCTCCAAACGTGGAAAAGCCTTGCAGCGGCAATGGCGCGGCGGGTTCGGCAAAGCTCTCGCCGAAAATCATCTGGCTGTCAAAGCCGCCGTAGATCTCATGGTTGACGTCCTCGAGGCAGGCCCCGGTCAGATACGGTGTGACGCGATGAATGACCTGGTCGGCATGCACGACAATGGCCGGTTGCCTCGCAACGGCCAAGAGCGGCGCGGTTGGCAGAGCCGCGAGGCATAACATGCGGAATGTTGTCACGAGGGATTTAATCCTCGGCTTACACCAACTCGGCTTCGAGGGTTGGGTTCCAAGCGGCGGGCAAGGGCCGCCCTTCGCGGTCCTCCGGATATTCGAAAATCTTGCCCTCGAAATTTCGGATAACCACGCGGTCGGCATTGCGGCTGAGGACATAATCCGGGTTGATGGGGACCTTTCCGCCGCCGCCGGGAGCGTCGATGACATATTGCGGAACGGCGTAGCCCGTGGTGTGGCCGCGCAAGCCTTCCATGATTTCCAAGCCGCGCCGCACGCTGGAGCGCAAATGCGCCGAGCCATTGATCAGGTCGCATTGGTAAATGTAATAAGGTTTGACACGGGACATCAGGAGTTTGTGCACGAGCGCGCGCATCACCGTGACATTATCGTTGACGTGGCGCAGGAGGACGGACTGATTGCCGAGAGGAATGCCGGCATCGGCCAGGCGTCCGAGGGCGTCCCGGGACTCGATGGTCAGCTCGCGCGGATGATTGGCGTGAACGCTGATAAAAAGCGGATGAAATTTCTTCAGCATCGCGCACAACTCCCCGGTGATGCGTTGCGGCAGGAAAATCGGAATGCGCGTGCCGATCCGCAAAAACTCGAGGTGCGGAATCTGGCGGAGACGATTGAGCAGATATTCCAGCTTTTCATCGCTTAACAGCAAGGGGTCGCCGCCGCTGAGGAGAACATCGCGGATGGTTGGGGTGTTCTGGATGTATTCGATTTGGCGGTCAAATTCCGGATGGAAATCGTAGCCGCTGGCGTTGCTGACCAGGCGGGAGCGGGTGCAATAACGGCAATAGGAGGCGCACCGGTCGGTGACAAGAAAGAGCACGCGATCGGGGTAGCGGTGAACCAGGCCCGGCACGGGCGAATGGCTGTCTTCGCCGCAGGGGTCGCTCAACTCCCACGGCGCTTCGTGGGTTTCCTCGACGCGCGGCACGACCTGGCGCCGAATGGGGCAAAGCTCGTCCGCCGGATCAATGAGATTGAAAAAATACGGCGTGATGCCGAGGGCCAGTTTGTGGTTGGCCAGGACCGCGCCCGCGCGTTCTTCCGGGGTCAACGTGGGCAGCAGACGCTCCAGATAATCCGGGGAATGAATCCGATTCTTGAGCTGCCAGCGCCAGTCATTCCAATCCTTGTCCGGAATATGGCTCCAGAAGCCGCGTCCGGCGGACGAGAATTTCTTGAGTTCGTTTAGGGTGGTCGAGAGGTCGTCATCCAGCCCGGAATCGGTGGGTTCCGCAAACGTGTCGCTTTGCATTTTATAGAAAGCAATGTAATTCGCGGCGCGGCTGTGTCAAGCGGAGGGGAAAGCGCGAATGGCCGATCGGGGAAAGCACTCACAGCATAAAGGATTAGCTTCGGTATGGGCGCAAAGCTTAGTTCCGACCCGCGACGGGAAGCCAGACTTTGTACTCGGATCCGGTTTGGCCGGCGTCGGCAAAGGGGATAACTTCAAATGGCAACGTTTTCCCGTCGTAAGCCAGGCGGAAGACCTGGGCGCCCGGCCAATTGGCGAGGCGGGCGGGGGCGGGCTCGGGCGTGAGGACAAAGCGGGCGGGATCGGCGGCGGGGATCGTGAAGGCGGGCGTTGTTTTATTTGACAAGGTCGCGTCAGCGGCCAACACGAGGGGGCCGTAGCAAAAAGCCAGTTCGTTGGCGGTCTGGTGGTCGCCCACGAGGATGCGCGGCTTCATGGAGAACGCGACGCGGAGGACATCGCCATCGCGCCAGCGGCGGGTGACGGCGAGATAGCCATCGCGACTTTTCTTCCCGTCCACCGGGGCGCCGTTGTTGAGGCGGACTTTTGTGTCGTCGCTCCATTCAGGCAGTCGGAGTTTGATGGCGAAAGGTTTGCGTCGCCGGGTTGAAATCTTCAGCATGACATCTCCATGGCTCGGAAAACGCGTGTCGAGGGCTATTTGAACATCGCCGCCGCCGGGGAGGGAAAGGTCGGCCTGGCCGGCGTCGTAGAGATTGACGACGGCGCCGTCGCCATCGGTTGTGAGGGCGAAAGTGGGAATAAGCGCAATCCCGCGCGGCCCGCTGGAGAGGCAGCAATTGCCGTCCAGGGTCTGGCTGTAGGGTTTTTTGCCTTCCATCTGGACGTAGTAACCCCATTCGGTTCCATCGCACTTCTGGGCGCCGAGGAGTTGGTTGAGGACGGTTTTCTCGATCTGATCGGCGAAGCGGGCCTCGCCCGTGAGGCGAAGAAGTTGAGCGTTGAGTTGGAGCCAGGTGACGGTGACGCAGGTTTCGCCGACGTTGTTGACAGGGGGAAAATCGTGAGCGGGATGAAAGAATTCGAAATAGCTCGCGGTGCCAGTGGGGTAAAGACGGCGGAGGCGGACGTCCTGCCACGCGTTTTCGGCGGCTTGGAGGAGTTTGTCCTCGCCGGTGGTGCGATAAAGCTCCAAGGCGCCGTTGAGGCACGAGAGCATTTCATAAGCCTTGCCGTTACCCACTTCATTGACCCCTTTGCCGGCCAGCAAACGCGAGACAATTTTCGGCCCATTGGGCTGCTCCCAGGCGCGCACGATGTAATGGCAAAAATCGAGGTAACGCTTTTCGCCGGTCATGCGGTAGAGCAAAACCATCGGCTCCAAGACGCTGGTAGGGGCCATGCCGACGTGTTCGCCGGCGGTGATGATGTCGCGCTGGCCGGGCTGATCGCCGAAGGTGCGGCAAAGGAGATCGCCGATTCTGCGGCAGGCCACCAGCGGCGCGGTGTTGCCGGTGTAACGGGCGTAAGTCAACAAACCGATGAGGTCATATTTGTGGGCCCAGACGTCCCATTCGGTCCACCGATCCTTTACGACATACGTGCCAAGATAACCATCTGGCATCTGGCACGCGACCAGCGCCGCGGCGACGGAATCGAGCTTGGCGCGCAAGGCGGGATCGCCAGTGTTGGCCCAGGCGAGCGTCGCGGCATGCAGCCATTTGCCGACGTGCTCGCCGTCGTATGATTGACGGCCCGGTCGGTGGCGGAAACCCTCGAGGAGGCGGTCGGTGTCCACTTTGACGAGGCGATTGGCTTCACTCACGGCGATGCGGCCGCCGACCCAGCCGTCGAGATGGACGCGGTCTGGAACCTGGGCAAGCTGGCGGTCCGGCGCGGCGCACGCGATTTTGTCGGGCAACGGGACAATGTCCGCAGCGGGCGCGTTTGCCGCCAGGCTGGCGAAGAACAACAAGGCGAAAAGGTTTTTCATGGCTTGAGCGACGGTGATGTTTCCTGTTTACCGCAACCGCCCGAAAAGAGCCAATCACTTCCCGAAGAATTTCCGGATTTCGCCGGCCGGGTCGCGCGCAATCAATTCGGCCGGGCTTTCGTCATACCAATCGCGCGGCAGGCGCGCCGCATAGGGATTTTGCAGAAAACGCCGGCACAACAGCGCAATGACGCCGCGATCAGTCTCGCTGCGAATGAGGCGGCCGGCCGCCTGAACTACGCGCGTCATTCCGGGTTGCAAGTAAGCATAGTCAAAACCGGCTTGTTCGGTTTCCTCGAAGTAGCGGCGCAGCAGTTCGCGCTCGAAGGAAACCTGCGGCAGCGCGGGTGAAACGATGTAAACGCCTGTCAATAATTCGCCCGGATAGTCCACTCCCTCGGCGTACATGCCGCCGAGCGCCGCCATGACCAGCAGGCCCTCGGGCGGCGGCGCGGCCAGGGCGGCGAGAATGGCCTGGCGATCAGCCTCAGTCGCGTTGGGGCGCTGCGCCAACACCCGCGCGCGTCCTGCCGGCAACTGCTCCCAGACCCGCTGGAGGAATTGGTAACTTGGAAAAAGCGCCAGGCTGTTGCCACCCTGCGCGTCGGACATTTCCACAAGGAGTTGCGCCACGGTTTTGAAATTCTTTTCGCGCGCCGCGTAAGTTGTCAGCGCCTGCGGCAGAATCATCACCTTGCGGTTTTCGCGGGGGAATGGCGGCGGCAAAGATAGCGAGCGCGTCCGGTCCTTTTGCAGGCCGAGGGCGCGCCGCACGACTTCCACGGGCGAGAGCGTCGCGGAAAAAAGGATTGCCGAGGCGGCGGCGCGAAAAGTGGGAGCGAGAGCGCGGGCGGGATCAAGGCAAACGAGGGCGAGCCGGAGGCCCTCGGCGCGACGTTCGATGACGCAAGTGAAGCCCGGCCCAAATAAATTGAGGCCGGCAACGACGCGCTGCCAGGCGAAATGCAAATCCACCAGGGCGTCTTCGGGCGGCGTATATTTGACTTCCCGTTTCCAAGCCAGATAACGCACGAACCGTCCCTCCCATTCCCTCCAGAGGGCCCGCAAGGCTTGCGTCGGCGGAGCGGTCTCGGCAATGGCCGCGCCGGATGGCAGCGCGCGGGCCTGTTCGCGCAACAATTCCTGCAGCGCTTCCACGCTGTCGCGGAGGTCCTCGAACAGTTGGCCGCTTTGCGTCCGCAGGCGCGCGGCGGCGGCGCGAATCTCGTTCTCCAGAATTTCCGGCGAAAAAATCTGGCGCGCGCGATCCGGCAGATTGTGGGCCTCGTCAATCAAAAGAATCGCCTCGCCCAATTCATCCAGCCCCAAGTGGCGCAAGGCCGCGCCGGGATCAAAAACGTAATTGTAGTCCGCCACGATGGCGTCCGCGCTGTGCGCCAGCTCCAGTTGTGTTTCAAACGGACAGACCGTTTCCCTTTTCGCCGCGCCAAAAATCGCGTCCGGATCAAGATGCCAATGGCTTTGGCGCAAGCGCTCGACCAGCCCGCTGCGCTCCATTTTTTCGGGATAGCCTTTGGCGTAGGGGCAGAAATCTTCGTGACAAATCACGCGGTCGTTGGCGCACATCTTCTCCTTGCTCCGCACTTGCAAAGTGCGAAAGGCTCCTTCGGTGTTCATGGCGCGCAGCGCGGAAACAGCCATCCTTTGTTGCAGGGTTTTTGATGTGAGAAAAACGACCTGCCGTCCTGTCGCCAGCCCATGCGCCAGGGCGGGATGCAATGCGGCCGCCGTCTTGCCTGAGCCCGTCGGCGCCTCGGCCAGCAGATGGTCGCCCGCGGAGAGCGCCGCTCGCACGCCGTCAATCATCACTTTCTGGCCGGGACGCGGCGCGGCGTGCGGAAACGGCATGGCTGCGGCGGCTTGCGCCTTCTTCGCCCGAGCGGCGGCTTCGGCGCGCCAGAAGGCCAACGCGCGCTCCAGCCGGCGCGTCAGGTCTTTTTCGATTTCCGCCGGCTCGCACGCGATGGCAATGGCCGTCTCGCCGCCGCTGGCTAAATCGACATAGACCAACGACCCCGAAATGGGCGTATGGCCGAGGCGCGCCCATAACGCGCAATACACCAGGAGCTGCCGTTGATGCCGCTCGAAAGTCCCGCCCGTCCGCCGGATTTCGCAGGTCGGCACGTAAGTGGACTTAAACTCCTCGATCAGCCAGGCGCCTTCGGCATTTTGCGCGCAACCGTCCAGGCGGCCAGTGACAATGGCCGTCCAATCCTCCACCGGCCATCGGGTTTGCACGAAGACCTCGCGCCGGTAAGCGGCATTGGCCGCGCAACGCGCCTGCAGAACGCGCGCGTGCAATTCCGCGCCGAGTCCGAGGCGATTCCATCCTTCCCCGCGCTCGAAGCCAATCCGCGCGTAGCCTTCGCCCTCGGCTAATTCGCGCGCGGAAATCTCGAATGTCCTGGTCGCTTCGTCGAACTTCAAGCCCGGAGATTCTAGCACGGAAACCGTTGCAGAGACAGGCCGCAAAATGATACATCCCCGACATGAAAAAGACGGCGCCCAGCCCCGCGACACGTTGGGCCGCGTTCCTCCGCGGCATCAATTTGGGGGGCCGCACGGTCAAAATGGCCGATCTGAAAAAAGCCATGGAGTCCGCCGGCTTCCGCGACGTCAAGACCATTGGCGCCAGCGGCAATGTTCTTTTTGACGCGCCGGAATCGGAGGTCGGCGCGCTGGCGAAAAAAATCGAACCCGCCCTCCAAAAAGATTTGGGCCACGCCATCACCGTCGTGGTGCGCCCGGTGGCGGCGCTCCGCGCGTTGCTCGAGTCCGCGCCCTTCAAGAGCGTAAAGGTCACGCCTGACGTCCGCCTTTATGTGACGTTCCTGGCGGCGCCG
>Ga0070741_10012672_pt1 | contig 15156 bp, 10 predicted proteins | sample Coa_R1_4_FD_66440 | JGI IMG/M metagenome (GOLD analysis project Ga0070741, IMG submission 66440) | Surface soil microbial communities from Centralia Pennsylvania, which are recovering from an underground coalmine fire - Coalmine... | ecosystem: Environmental > Terrestrial > Soil > Unclassified ... | reverse complement strand
TATTGCCTATCATGCAATAAGATTTTGATGGAGAGGCCAGATTTACCTGGCGCTCTCCTCTTTGATCTCATTGCGATACGTCTTCAGCAGCTTCTGCACTTTGGGATCGATGACAAACATGCAGTAGGACGCGGAACGGTTACGGTCGTAATAGTCTTTATGATAGCCTTCGGCGGGATAGAAGTTGGTAAAGGGCGTGATTTCAGTCACAATCGGTCTTTTGTAGAGGCCTGCTTTCTCCGTTGCCTCCTTTGATGCCAGCGCGGTCTGTTTTTGCGCCTCGTTGTGATAGAAAATGGCCGAACGGTATTGCGTGCCAACGTCGTTTCCTTGCCGGTTGAGCGTTGTCGGATCGTGCAAATGCCAGAAAATGTCGAGCAGTGTATCAAGAGAAATCACGCTCGGGTCATATTCGATCTGAATGGCTTCGGCGGCTCCCGTTCTCCCGGAGCAGACGGCTTCATAGGAAGGGTTCGGTACCTGAGAAGCTGCATACCCGGAGACAACCGCTGCCACCCCTTTGAGCCGTTGAAAAACCGCTTCTGTACACCAGAAGCAGCCGCCCGCAAGCGTGATCGTGTCAAGCTGGGCCATGTATCACCTCGTTCTGTTATCTGTTTTCCAGTACATTCAGCTCACTGTATCACGAAAAATTATCGATAGCAATAGTAAGCCCATCACCCCCTCTGCCCAGCAGGGCAAGCGCAAGGCATTGCCCCTGGCCATCCGATCCCACCATGATCCACCATCGCAGGCACCGCCACAGGGCAGAGGAGGTAATGGGCTAACGGCAGGACGTCTGGGTAGGGGCAATGCCTTGCGCTTGCCCTGTGGCGGGTTGGTTCTATTTCGGGCCGAAGACGTAGCGGGATGATTGCCCTGCGATATGATGATGTGGTTGGGGAGAGATGTACGGGCGCTGAAGCGGACGCGCTCAAGCACGTCTCTACGGGAGATGGTCGTCAAAGGGAGATCTCTGCTCCCTTGACAGGTATATGGCCCGGTGGTACGCTTTTCTATAATCCAGGTAGTTCAAGTAACTCACGATTTGAAAGGCGGTCAATTGATGAGTATGCGCGAGCAAGAAGGCTTTGTCCCCGTTGATGGCTATCGCGTCTGGTATCGTATCGTCGGTGGTGGCAGCGAGCATGAGCATGTGCCGCTGCTGGTTTTGCATGGAGGCCCGGGCGCTCCCCATGATTATCTGTCGAATCTGGCCGCTCTGGCCTCGGATACGCGGCGCGTCATCTTCTACGATCAACTCGGCTGCGGGCGCTCCGATCAGCCCGACGATACTTCGCTCTGGCGCGTCGAGCGTTTTGTGACGGAACTTGCTACGATGCGTCAAGCTCTGGGACTTGAGCGCCTTCATATCCTGGGTCAATCCTGGGGCGGGATGCTCGCTATCGAATATATGCTGACACAGCCGCAGGGGGTCGTTAGCCTGGTCCTCTCCAATACCACCCCGAGCATTCCCCTATGGGTCGCCGAGGCCAACCGCCTGCGCGCTGAGCTGCCTCCAGAGGTCAATGCTACCCTGCTGCGCCACGAAGAGGCGGGCACCACTGATAGCGCCGAATATCTGGAGGCGATGGATGTCTTCTACCAGCGCCATGTGATCCGCGTCCCTGCACCAGATTATGTCAAGCACACAATGGACAATCTGAGCAAGGTCTATTTTTTCATGAACGGCCCCAGCGAGTTTCATGTCATTGGTCCCATCAAGGACTGGGACCGCAGTGACAGACTGCACGAGATTCAGGTGCCCACGCTCATTATCTCCGGTCGCTACGACGAATCCACCCCGACTATCAATGACGTGCTGCAGCGTGGTATTGCTGGCGCTCAGCGTGTGACGCTAGAAAATAGCTCGCATTTATCACATGTGGAAGAGCCTGAACTGTATATGCAAACAGTCCAGGCTTTCTTGCAAAAAAACGAGTCGGGCGCTTAACGCCGCTTACGCGGCTGCGCTGGATGGCGTGAACGTCACGGGCAGACGTTTAAAGCCAAACAGGATGCGGCCTTCGAAGAGTTCCAGCGGCTCCTCGCGCACGCGCTGGAGGTGTGGTAGTTGCTCCAGCATCATTGGCAGGGCAATCGAAGCCTCCAGGCGCGAGAGGGGCGCGCCGATGCAGAAATGAATGCCGTGTCCGAAGGCAACGTGTTTATTGGGCGTGCGCGTAATATCAAAACGCTCGGGGTCAGGAAACTGCGCGCTATCGCGATTGGCGGAGGCGACCCAGGTGAAGATCAGCGAGTCAGCCGGGATAGTTATGCCCTCGATAGTGACATCGGTTTTGTTTGTGCGCACCAGTCGCCACACAGGAGAAGCGTAGCGCAGAACCTCCTCGATTGCATCGGGCATCAGCTCTGGTTGCTCACGTAGCCGTTGCATCGCATCGGGATGCTCGTCAAAGCAGCGAATGGCCTGGGTGAGCAGATTGGTGGTGGTGACGTGACCAGCGAGTAAGAGCAGGATGCAGAAGCTGATCGTATCGTCCATGCTCAGGCGTTCTCCATCCACTTCGGCGACCAGCAGTTCGCTCATCATATCGGCGCGCGGTTGACGGCGGCGCTCCTCAAGAATGGCTCGGAAGTAATCGGACATCTCATCAAAAGCTTTGGAGATACGCTGCGTTTCGAGCTGATCGGGTTTGAAAAACTCCGCATCGCTCAATTGTTGAGAGAGCAGCGCATCGGCCCAGCTCCTGAATAGCGGACGATCAGATGTTGGCACGCCGAGCATTTCAGCGATGACGATAGTTGGCAGAGGGTAGGCGATATCCGTCATCACATCCATCTTGCCGGTTGGGCGAACCTCGTCGAGGAGTTCCTGCGTGATAGCCCTGACGCGGTCAGTAAGGCGAGCCAGCGCGCGTGGCGTAAACGAAGGAGAGACGAGATTGCGATACTGGCGATGTTGAGGCGGGTCCATCGCGATAATACTGCGTCCCTGGTTTGGATTACGCTCCGACCGGCGGGCAACGGGACGTCGTCTCTCTGAAGAGAACTGGTGATAATCGGTGATAATATGATGCACGTCGGCATAACGAAACACATGCCAGCAGCCACTCTTCTCGTCCAGCCAGGCGGGTTGAGTGGTGCGCATCTGTTCAAACCAGCGATACATTTCCTGCACATCCTGCAAGGAAGAAAGCTGTTGTAGCATAGAAGGCGTTTCCTTTGCTAATTTCAGTATCCTCAAGCGGACCGAGCTAGCCATGTCCTCCCGCCGTCTCGCTTGAGGGACAATATACCTGCCATCTACGAGGATATCAGAGGGTGTCTGATTCTGAGGATCTTCGCCCTTGCGTGGCGGAGTTCGCGCGGCGAAGCCGCGAAGGAGCTTTGTGTGTTGTGGAAAAATGCGCGAAGCGCATTTTTCCACAACACACAAAGCTCGGCAAGCGTCGCAGGCGCGAGCACGCACTCATGCTGAGAATCAGACCCCCTCTCAAGTGGAAAGGCACTGGTGTTTCTCACAGAAAGGGTGAGAAAATCCAATCCGGTGACTTATTACGTGCAACAACAGTATATCACCTTTAACCCGAAGTGGGAGCGCGCCAGTAACGGCGAATTGTCAAAACGTCTCCCGGCTGATTGGCTGTATTGGCGACCAGGCGAGCCGGGCGGAGCCAGCTCTTATGTGCCCCTCTTTTCTCTAGAAGCTTTTGTAGCTTTGCCAGGGTAATCCCTTCTTGATCCGGCAACAGGGAGAGGACCATCTGGGCCAACTGCTGCAGAAAGGAAAAGCATTTTTTATGAAAAAGCGGAACACCACCTTTCACTAAAATGGGATTGCATCCCTTCGTAGCGACCAGCTACAGCGCGTCTGCTTTAGCGCCCGTATATCCCTGACCCCAAAAAGGCAGGGCAAGCGCGAGGCCCCACCCAATCTCCATGCCGCTCCTTGCCTCTACCGGCATTTCTCAAAAATCAAATGGGATCCACAATGTTGGACCGGAGGCGGTAGGGGTAAGGGGATGGGCTGGCGGGGGCGTGGGGGCCTCGCGCTTGCCCTGCTTGCTTTCAGGAGTGCAGAAAGTCGTTCACGGCCTGCATAAAAGCATCGAACATGTGACGGTGGATATTGTGCGTTGCGCCATCGATCTGTACCGCTTTGCTGTGGGCGGGCAGATAGCCTTGCGCCTCATCCCACAGCCGTCCCGGGAGTGTGGTGCCATTATCGGGATCGGCCCTGAGCAGCAGCGTCGGCGCTGTTAGCCTGGCGAGCAGTGGCAGCAAATTGCCCATCTGTCCAGCCTGCTCAAAGACGCTAACCACGCCCTCGCGGCTCACTTTACTCATGGCATCCAGCTTGCCTTCTATATCGGCTTCCGTCCAGCCGGGGCTATTAGCAACCAGTTCGGGGCGCAACTCATCGGCGGGCCGACCAATATCTTTTGTATACGGAATGGCTCGTTTTTCGGCATCGCCCTGCCCAAAGTTGCACGCGGGATCTTCAAGAATAATTTTAGAGAAAGCCGGGGCAGGTTGATCAGTGCCATCGCCGCTTGCCAGGACGAGGGCGGTAGCGCCACCCCAGGAATGGCCGATCAGCACAGGTCGGCTCAGACGTAATCGTTCCATCAATGCCTGTGCATCGTCGGCTGTCTGGCGCAGGCTATAGGCCCCGGCAGGCGATTTGATGCTATCACCATGACCGCGCATATCCAGGGCATAGACTCTATAGCGGTCGGCCAGAGCTGGTCCGACGCGTATCCAGCTTTTCGCTGAGCTGGTAATGCCGTGCAGCAATAGCGCGCAGGGGCGATCCATATCCTGCGTCCCCCAGCTTAAATAATGGAAGCGGCCACCGGGAAGATCAATGGTGTGCGATTGAGGGTCCTGGTCAAAACTACCAGCCATACTCGTCTCCTTCTATAGGATAGCGATATCGAACGTAACAATTCTTTCTAGCCCGTAGTTTACCACAAGAAATTGTTTGCCCATCTGGAAGGGAGAGCGTTGGTATCAATTTGGGCTTAGCTTACGTGTTAACTACATGCGGGAGAGAGGCTTTTTGCGAGGGCGAGCGTTATCAATATATAACTGTTAGAGAACAGTACAATGGAGTGTTTCCCTGATGTTGCAATTGTCGCACTACCTGCAAACGAGAATGGACTGTAAAGCCTGTATTGGAGCATGAAATGTGTAGGAGGCGTCTAGCGAATAAAGGGGAAAAAGATGTCGGGTCATGATATTATCGTTGTGGGGACCTCGGCAGGTGGAGTAGAGGCTTTGCAGGCGCTTGTGCGTGGCCTCCCCGGTGATATACCAGCGGCAATTTTTGTGGTGGTGCATATTCCGGCAGAGTCGCGGAGTTGGCTCCCCGAGATATTAAATCGCGCTGGTCCGTTGCTGGCCTCTCATCCAGAAGATGGCACAGAAATCGAGTATGGACATATTTATATCGCCCCACCCGATCAGCATCTCCTCGTGGAGAAGGGGATTATGCGCGTCGTGCGTGGCCCAAAGGAGAATCGCCACCGGCCTGCGATTGATCCGCTATTCCGCTCGGCAGCCCTGGTTTATGGGCCGCAGGTTGTTGGCGTTGTGCTTACGGGAGGGTTAGATGATGGCACTGCGGGCCTGCTTGCGATTAAGATGCAGGGAGGGATAGCCGTCGTCCAGGACCCCCAGGAGGCCCTGTATCCCAGTATGCCCCAGAGCGTGCTGAATCAGGTGCAGGTTGATTATTGCTCGCCGCTCACTGCAATAGGCCCTCTTTTAACGCGTTTGGCTTTTGAAACAGTTGAAAATGGAAGGGTGCGACAGGTTCCATTGGAGCTCGAAAAGGAGGTAAGGAATGCTGCGATGGAGACAAACCCATTGAATAACAATGAACAGGTGGGAAAGCCTTCCGTGTTTTCCTGCCCTGAGTGTGGCGGTGTGCTCTGGGAACTGGAAGACGGCTCGTTGCTGCGCTTCCGCTGCCGCATCGGGCATGCTTTCTCGTCTGAGAGTGTGTTAGCTGAACAGTCAGAGGCGCTAGAAAAATCGCTCTGGGCTGCCTTAAAAACACTAGATGAGAAAGTGAACCTCTCGCGACGCATGACCGAGCAGGCACGTAAAAAGGGCCGGGAATGGCTGGCTCGCCGCTTCGAAGATCAGTTGCAGGAAGCTGAGCAGCATGCTGTGCTGCTGCGTACAATACTCACCAGCAGCAACCCACAAAATGGGATCGTGGATATGCCGCCCAAAAAACCTGGTGCGTAGGGGCAGGGCTGGCTCCTGCCCTGCTGAGCTTATCAGAGTTTCTCAAACGTCGCTGCACGCTTTGACTCCTCGCGCCGAAGGCGTTCACAGGGAGAGGAAGGTGCTGGCGGTGGGCGCAACCCACCGCCAGCACCTTCCTCTCGAACGGCTCGCAAGCGAGCCGTTCTGTCTGAAAAAACCACTTTTGAGAAGCCCTGCTGAGCTTATAATTCGGGATTGACAAATACAGCCAATGAGCCTACTATTAGTGACGCACAAATAGAAACTCTATTTTTGTTGAGATGTTTGTCGATCCTGGATCAAGGGAGTGAGCCGACGCTCATGGGTGAAGAACAGAACGTGACTAATGAGGCACAGGGCCTGGTAGTGGTGGGCTCGTCAGCGGGAGGAGTGGAGGCGCTTTCAATATTGGTAAGCACGCTATCATCCGACTTTCCCGCGCCTGTGGTCCTGGCCCAGCACCTGGACCCAAGCCGCCCAAGCAGCCTTGACCTGATTTTACAAAAGCACACTGATCTTCCCGTCGAGGTGGTAATGTCCAGCAGTCAGTTACAGCCGGGGCGTATCTATGTGGTGCCATCCAATCATCATATTGCGATCAGAGGACACCAGGTTGAAGTGTTGGAAGACCGCCAGAAGCGGCCTCGTCCTTCGGTAGACACGCTCCTTTCGTCCGCAGCCTCAGCCTATGGCGAGCATCTGATAGCGATCATCCTCACCGGCGCTGGTTCAGATGGTGCGGTTGGCGCTATCGATGTCAAAAATGCTGGGGGAGTGGTCATTGCTCAGGACCCGCAGACCGCACGTTACCCTTCGATGCCGCTCTCCCTGCCTCCGACGATTATCGACTTTGAAGTGCCGGTGGAGCAAGTTGGTTCATTGCTCTACAATTTACTGACCGGAGTGAGTATTCCACAGACGGAAGAGAAAACGGAGGATGTGCTGCGCCAGATTCTTGAGCAGATCAGTCGGCAGGCCAGCATTGACTTCCGTCCGTACAAAACAGCGACCATTTTGCGGCGCATTAGTAGGCGCATGGCGGTCACACACCAGCCTGGCATTCGGGAATATGCCGCCTATTTAAAAACGACTCCACAGGAAGTAGGTGAGCTGGTCAAGGCATTCTTGATCAATGTCACCCAGTTTTTTCGCGATCCAGAAGCTTTTGTGTACCTCAAAAATGAAATCTTGCCTCAACTGATCGCTCACGCCCGCGAAAGTAACCGCATCTTGCGCTTCTGGACCGCCGGTTGCGCCACCGGGGAAGAGCCCTATTCGCTTGCTATGCTGCTTACTGATATTCTGGGCGCGGAACTGCCTGAATGGAGCATCAAGATTTTCGCCACCGATCTGGACGAAGCTGCCATTAACTTTGCCCGGCGTGGCCTCTATTCTGAAAACCTCTTGAAAGGCGTCCCCGATGATTACTGGGAGCGGTTTTTCGAGCGCGTCGATCACGGCTATCGCATCTCTAAAACCTTACGGCAGATAGTGATTTTTGGACAGCAAGACCTCAGCCGCAGCGCGCCCTTTCCGCGTATCGACCTGGTGCTCTGTCGCAACGTCCTGATTTACTTTGCTCCCGAACTTCAGGATTATGTGCTCAACCAGTTTGCCTTCTCGCTTTCTCCCAACGGCTATCTATTTCTGGGGAAGGCTGAGACCGTCCGCCCCATGCAAGCTTTTTTTGAACTGATCAACAAGCACTGGAAGGTTTATCGTTGCACCGGCAATGCTCTCCCTGCCCTGCGCCGTCAAAGTTTTGCCAATCTCGATACACCTCGTTTGGAGGAGCATTTGATGAACCGCCAACATAAAAATATAGGGAAGCAGAGTACGGATCAGGAGTCACCTTCTTCCACGCTTGAACTTGGTGTGTTGCGCCGTTTTAATGAACTGCTGCTGCGCTTTCTTCCCGTAGGCGTGGTGGTCATTGACCGCACCTATCGTATTCTGACCGCGAATGGAGCAGCGCGGCGGTTATTAGATCTGCGTGATGTTGGGACTGAGCAGGACTTTCTCCATGCTGTACGCGGCATCCCTTACCATGAGATCCGGGCGGCGATTGATGGCATCTTTCGCGAGCACAATTCGCGCAATATGCCCGAAATCTCGCTGGATGCTTCTGCGGGTGGCAATGGACGGTATATTAATGTCTCTATCGCTCCTATGCATCTAGAAGGAGCAATGCCTGAACTGGCTGTGATTAGTATTTTCGAAGTGACGCAGCAGGTGCAGATGCGTCGGCAGATGGAAACTGTGCAAAAGGAACAGGCCCAGCTTATGAATGAGCTAGGGACAGCGAATAAACGCTTGAGCGATGTCAATAAAGATCTCATGGATACCAATGAGGAGCTGCAAATCTCCAATGAGGAACTGATGCTCACTCACGAAGAATTGCAGGCCAGTATTGAAGAGTTTGAAACCACCAACGAGGAACTGCAGGCCACGAACGAGGAGCTGGAAACAAATAATGAAGAGCTGCAAGCGACCAACGAAGAGCTAGAGACGACCAACGAAGAGTTGCGTGCTCGCACGGTTGAACTTCAGGAGTTAACGGTTATTCTTGGGGACGAGCGTAAAAGCCTGGCGGAAATAGTTGAGCTTGCCCCTTTTTATATTATGGTCCTACGGGGCACTAACCTTGTTGTTGAGGCATATAATCCACGCTACGCCCGCTTGCTGGAAAACAGGATGGTGCAGGGCCGTCCGCTGGATGAAGTCATCGATCTTTTCTGGGAAAATGGTATAGAAGTCGTGCATTTAGCCAGAGATGCCTATCGCTTAGACCAGATACAGGTGACGCCCAGAATGCTGAAGCATATTCCCAGGTCACAAAAAAATCAGGAGCATAGTCCTGAAAATTATTTTACCTACACCATTATCCCATCACACGATGCTTTGGGGAAAGTTACCGGGGTAATTCTTTATGCCGCAGATGCAACCGAACTACGCCTGCGCGAGGTTGGGGAAGAGCGGGAACATCTCAAACTGATCTTCGGCCACTTTTCTCTTGCGGCTTTGGCGCTCTACGATGCAGCCACCGCCACATTGATTATGGGCAGCCCGCGCTATCTTGAAATGGCATCAAAAGCGCGTAACTTACCTATAGAGGGCCTGATAGATCGTCAATGGCAGGAATTGGCCTTTATAGCCCCTGCTGAACAAGCCTTGCAGCTCTGGAATACCGTCGTTGAGAAACACGAACCGGTGCATATCCCCGAACTATCCTATCAGCTCGACGATGCAAGCACAGAAAGTATCTGGGACTATACCCTCGCTCCTCTTGTGGATTCCGACCAGCCTCCTAGCGTTCGTTACGTGCTGGTCTCGGCAATAGAGATCACGCAGTCGGTGCAGGCACGCAAGGAACGGGAACAACTGGATATCCTCAAAGACGAATTTATTGCCCTGGTCACCCACGAACTGCGCTCGCCGTTGACAACGATTCAGGTGAATGCCCAATTGCTCAGGCGCAATGCGCTACGGGGCAATCCAAGAGAACAGACAGAAAATCAAGATAGTGCCCTGCTTGATAGAATGATTTATCAGATCGGTCAGATGAATAAACTGATAGGGGAAATGTTGGATGTGGCACGCTTACGCGGTGAGATATTCCAGATGAACAAAAAGGAGCAGGTGGATATCGTTGTTCTGGTGCAACAGGTCACTGAGCAATATGCGTCGCAAAGCCACGACATTCTGCTCCATGCCGATACAAGCCCAGTCCTGGGAACATACGACGCGGACCGGATCGAGCAGGTACTCAATAATTTGCTCAGCAATGCCATCAAGTATAGCCCCGAAGGCAAACCTATTACTGTAAGTATTGTGCGCGAGCCTGAAAAACCTGATGAGGTGGTGATTGCTGTGCATAATGAGGGACCAGCAATTGCAGAAATAGATCAGGCGCATGTTTTCGAACGCTTTTATTGCGGTAATGATTCTCAGAAGCAAAAGCTCGGCGGCCTGGGGCTGGGTCTGTATATCGCTCATGAAATTATCGCTTTGCACGGTGGTCGCATCTGGCTGGAGAGCATTCCCGATCAAGGTACAACTTTTTATTTCTCGCTGCCAATCCAAAAATCTTAATGCTGCAAGTATGCCATTTTTACTCATTATAGTGCTGAGCCCGCTCTCTTCTTACCTTCATATGCTCGCTTAGGTGTTTCCTACCCCCTTTGCTTTTCATCGATAGTATGTTATAATTTTCCACGAATGTACTAGACTTTCCACTAAACTTTCCAACAGAATAGACCAGGTATTCCAGCCATGAACAACAGGCAGTAAAGATCTTCCAGGTGGATATTTGTTGTAGAAGATATAAAAATGGAATTGCCCGGTTGCGGTTTGACTTTAGTCATTGGGGAGGTTGTTATGCTTCAAGAGAGATTTACTACTGAAGCAATCTACCGGCCAGCCGTTGCTCTTGTGCAGGCGACGTTCAAACACTCACTTGCCTCCATTCCATTGGTGAACATTGATACGCCCGAAGCCATTTGCGGCAGGGCGCGCCGTATCGGTTACTGTGGCTCGCAAAAAGAGAACTTTGCTCTTTATCGTTTGAAAATACACAGGCAGAGCAGGAATGGAAAAGTCACTGCTACCTTGCCCGGGCTCTTTGTGTTGGATGGGGGAGTATTTCATCTTTTTGCTACGCCAGGCGATGAAGCTAGTGACTAGAAGAGAAGAGAGGTGAAGTCCCCTGTTACAAGATGCATAGTGAAAACAATTATGTACCCTGCAACGGGGACCCACAACCACTATCTCCCGCTTTGTGTTCAAAAACAGGAGCAGCCTCTATTACCTGTTACCCTTTTTTCTTGTCCTTATCCTTTTTCACTTTGCTTGCTGCATCGTGCATCTCTTTTTCCGCTTGTTTGCGAGGAATAGTTTCCCCGTCGTCCAGCTCATCCTTTTCGGCGTTCCTGCCCTTCCCTGAGTGAGACGCCTTCTTCGAGGCTCCCTGGCCCTGTTGCGCGTGCAGCTTTTCTACTGCGCTCTGCATTTCCTTCTCGGCCTGCTCGCGCGGAATGGCTTCCACCCCTTCAAGTTCATCTTTCTCCTGGTTTTTTCCCATGTCATCCTCCTTACTTATATGTACCTGGTGTGGAGAGAAATACTACATATCACTGAACCCATGCCCTCTCAGTTTGGTCACGTCTGATCAAGCAGGAAAGATACACAGCAACTTCCTCATCCATAAAGTCATTCATACCAATGTAGACCTTGACAGCCCTAAGACAATAGAAGGTAAGCAGGGAAAAGATGGAATGCGCTTTACTTTTTGCTTTACTTTTTAAGGAAGGAAATAGATGTATTCAAAGAATGCTCTGATGCTGCGCCAGGCGGGGGAGCATATTCGACAATTACGCCGCCAGCTTGGCTTGACGCAGACGGAATTAGGGGGAGAGCATTATTCAAAATCATATGTGAGCGCGGTAGAACGAGGCAGTATCACGCCTTCTCCATCTGCGCTGAGTTACTTTGCCGAACAGCTTGACAAGCCTCATGATTACTTTGAGCAGTTTTTTCGCCAGCACGCCGAGGCTGACCAGTTTCTTTTACCTATCCATGTCCCCTCCCATCTTAGATCAGATGTAGAGGCGCCCGAAGTCAATACGCTTTTAGAACTGCTCCTGACGCAATCAACGCTCTATCCAGCAGTGCATGTGCGCAAATTTGCCGTGCTCCCTCTTGAGGATGTTGTGGCCTTCCCCCCGCTAACGCAGGCGCGCTATGTCTTTTTCAAGGGCTTATTGGCTCAAAAAGAAGGCAACCATGCTCTGGCTCTGGCGGCTTTCGAGTATGCGTTAGTGCTCACTCCTGGGCTGTATCAAGCCGTTATTCTTGATGCCATTGGGATGCATTACGCTCTTTTGAGGCAATATGATGTTGCTTTGAGTTATCATGAACGGGCACTGGCGATGTTGAAGGATGCAGGATTAGTTCCTGCGGAACGCCACGAAGGGCAGTATTTTGACCTGCCTCTGCTCGTGGAACTGCATTGTGGCGATGATTGCCACCATTCAGGGCTCTATTCGCGGGCTGTAAAACATTATACCCATGCTCGTAACTACCTGCGTAACGCTCATGATATCAGTGTGACCGGCCAGGTATATCTGGGCCTGGGGTATTGCCTGTATGCCTCGCTCTACCAGCAGCCAACATTGTTTTCTTCAATGCATGCCTGCGATGACCAGGAGCATACTTTTCAGCAGGCAGTTGGTTTTCTGCTGCAAAGCCGGATGCTTTACCAGGCCAGCCAGGATCTTTCAGGCGCGACGAAGGCGCGCCTGTTGCAGGCGCTGGTTTTGCTGGACTTTAGCGCCTGGAGGCAACAGTATCTACAGCCATCAGGAAATGATAGGCAGGCGTTTTCTATTGCGCAATGCTGCACACTGCTGGATGATGCGCAGGAGCAATGCGAGCAAATCATCATGGGCTGGCGTAATGCTGATCCCGATGGGCAAGCTTTGATAGCGCAGGAACCGGTCATTTCTTCCGCACTGGCCTATCTGACCCGCATATATTGCCAGCGCGCAACGCTTGGGCGATTGGAAGGACACAGCGATACGGCTCGGCTTGCATGCGCACATGCAACCAACTTGTGCCAAAGTTTATTAGATGTGGTGATGGCGGAAGAGCTCTCCTGGGCGATGATTGATCAATTTCTAGCTTTGACTAAGGAGCATCCAGGTGTTTATGCTTCATTACCTCCGCCCCCTGGTCGCTCTCTTCTGGACGAAACCACCCGCTCAATGGGCCAGCACGTTATCTATCTCGCAATCGCCGAGGTTGCGGAGGAGCTGGGAAGAATAGCCAGTACCCCTGATTATGCGGAGCTTTGTTTTACCTCTGCGAATCAGTATTGTCGGCTCGCTCTTGCGCTGGTCTGGCGTGCGCTTGAGAAGAAAGAATGCGATCCAGGCTATGCTACTCGTTGCTACCTCCAGTGTATGAATATGTTGCAGGCTCGCACAACGCTGAGTTCGCCTTTCGCTGAAGAAACTGTGCAGGAATTGTTGCAGATCCTGAAAGAGCAAGCTTCTTTCTGCTAACGTGATGGTTCTGGAATGTGTACGGGGAGATGTCCCCGTGCCTCGCTTTTGCCGAAAATGACCCGTGTTGCCGCGACCAGCGCCGGCTGGGTATATTCGTATGTGGCAAGGACTGTATGCGCCTGCGGGAATGCCGACAGGTCGTAGGGATTGCGCACCGCTATGACGATGGTGCGCCGCTTTGACGCCACCAGACTGCGCACAAGTTCGGCCTGCCCTTTGTCCAGGTGGGCATTGACGGTTGCTATAATGAATACGGCGGATTCGCTGGTCGTCTGCAATAACTGCTGATACCCATCTTCCTCCGTCTCTGGATCGACCGGCAATATCCCCACAAGGGGATGATAGCGCCGAATAGCTGCGGCCAGCATTTCGTCAGTGTAATAGCGATCTTCCACCATTGTGGCTGTGTTTCTCTGAGGCGAGAGGATGATGATTTGCTCTTCAGCTTTCAGATGCAGGGGCAGCAGCGCATCTTCGTTACGGATCATGGTGGTGGAACGCTGGTAAGACTCGCGCTGTAATTGCAAATGGGCGTTGCAGCCGATGACTGGGGGAAGGGTTGCGGTCAGCGCCGGCAATGCATCCCAGGAGAGGTAGCGCGCTTTGAGCTGGAGCACGCGTTCTGCGGCTTGCCTGATCGCTTGAGGGGAGAGCCGCCCATTTGTGTGAACTGCGGCGCGTATCGCTTCAATGCCATCGCGCTGCAACTCGTAATGATGGGATATCAGCACCAGGTCGATGCCAGCCTCCAGTGCCATCACCGCGGCCCGCGCGCTGCCAAAGGTTGCCGCGATAGCCTGCATCTCCAGACAATCAGAGACGATCACACCACTGAAGCCGAGCTGCTGGCGTAACAACCCATGAACGATAGTGCGCGAGAGGGTGGCGGGAAGCGTCTCCTGCTCGGCCAGGGCAGGAAAGGCAATGTGCGCGGTCATCACGCATTCGCCGCCAGCTTTAATGCCGCTTTTGAACGGTACCAGTTCAAGCGTTTTGAGCCGGTCGAGCGTATAAGGAATGGTGGGCAGCGCGAGATGGGAATCGGTGGCTGTATCGCCATGTCCGGGGAAGTGTTTTAAGCAAGAAATAATCCCCGCTTCCTGATAGCCTTTGACCATCGCAGCGGCCAGGCGAGCCACCTGCTGGGCATTCTCGCCGAACGAGCGCACACCGATGACGGGATTGGCCGGATTGTTGTTGACATCAACCACGGGCGCAAGGTTCATATTGATACCGAGTGCCTGCAATTCACGGCCCGTTGCCAGGGCGACATCGTGCGTCACCTGCTCGGAGCCAATCGCGCCTAGCGCCATATTCCCAGGAAAGAGCGTGGCGACATCCCCCAGACGCTGCACAATGCCGTTCTCCTGGTCAATCGCGATCAGCAGAGGATAGCGATGTCCGGCCTTTTGTGCTGCGGCTTGCAGATTATGCGTTAGCTCCAGCACCTGTCGGGCATCGTGAATGTTGCGTGAGAAAAAGAGGATATTGCCGACATGGTAACGTTGAATAAGATCAAGCGCTTCCTGCGAGGGAGTATGTCCCCAGAAGCCGACCATGAGCAATTGACCGATTTGCTCCTCTATTGACATGTTATCCGTAAGATTGCTCATAGGCTGCCTCTCCTTTCAGGCGATACTCTCTCTATAGATGGATGGTGGCCCGGGCGGCGCTCAGCGCCGGCTGCGTAACCAGCGCAATCTGCCCGACTGCCCGGCGTTCGCGTATGGCGTCTAAAACCTGCTCTCGAAAATCTTCCTCATGCAGCAGCAATCCGCCTCCCAGCGCGATAGGCAGCGGACCGGCTGGATCAGCGTAGGGGCCACTCCCACGATGAATCGGGGAGCTACCGGTTGCCCCCACGTTTGCC
>Ga0070741_10012671_pt1 | contig 15157 bp, 13 predicted proteins | sample Coa_R1_4_FD_66440 | JGI IMG/M metagenome (GOLD analysis project Ga0070741, IMG submission 66440) | Surface soil microbial communities from Centralia Pennsylvania, which are recovering from an underground coalmine fire - Coalmine... | ecosystem: Environmental > Terrestrial > Soil > Unclassified ... | reverse complement strand
TGCCGCTGGCGGTTGTGGAAGTCGCAGGCGACACGGCCGTTGGCCTGCACGGTGTCGCCGCCGGCGGCGTGGGGCTCGATGTGGTCGATCTGGCAGCGGTCGGCCCGCTGCTCGCAGAACTCGTGGAAGCACTCCTGGTCGCGGATCTCGACGGCCCGGCGGGTGGCGCCAGCGAAGAGACGCCGTTTCACACCGACGTCGATGACGCGCGAGGGCCCGTCGAACACCACCCGCTCGATCAACGCCTCGGACAGCCAGGGCACGAGGCTTCCCGGCGTGACCATGGCGCCGTTGGCGAGCTCACAGATCGGCCCGCAGAAGGTCTCATAACCGACCAGCACGCTGAACAGAGGTTCTGGCAGGCGCGCTCCCGCCGGCACCGCGGACGAGCGCCGTGCCATCTCCACTGCGGCGTCGGCGCGCCGTTGGGCAGCGGTGCGGCGCAGCGGGGCCACCTCGTACTCGTCGCCTCGGGACCGGGCCTCGGCCCAGTCCTGCTCGAACAGCTCCGCCTCCAGCCGCCGCAGCTCGTTGTCGAAGATCGAGCCGCCGACGGGATCGAAGGTGGCCCTCGTGAACCACCGTCCCTCGAAGCTCTGGGAGTGGTGGAACTCTCGACCGTCGTACTGCGCCTGGGCGTCGGCTTCGGAGCGGTCACGATCGGCCAGGTAGCGCCAGTAGCTCACGGCCTTGCAGAACCAGCTGAAGCGCAGCTGCTTGGCTTTGGACACGAGCAGCGCCTGGTCACGGTCGAAGGCCTCGGCCGTAGTGGGTGTCCGCAGCCGGGCCAGCAGCCCGGCCTGGTGGTCGCCGATGTCGCCGGCAACAAAGGCCTCCTCGACGAGCGGCGCATCGCGCAACTGCCGGCCCACCCGCACCTCTCGATGCGCCGTCGGCATCGGCAGGTGACAGCGCGTGGCCAGCCAGGCAGCCGCGTTGTACGCACCGTCGGTGGACCAGTCGCGCCGGGTATCGAAGGCGGCCACGGCGCGAATCGTGATGGCCTTGAGCCGCTCGAGCTCGCGGTGCAACGAGTTGATCGCGTCGCGGTCGGCCAACACGACAGGGTCGAGCCCGGCCAGCCGGTCGAGGATCTCCGCCAGCTCAGTTGTCACGTCGGTGCACACCGGCACGGGCAGCCCCCGGCTCTCACACACCTGCCTGACCCACGGGGAAGTGGACCTTGCTACCTTAGGGGAACATATGTTCGATGTCAAGCATTCCCGAGAAAATCCGGGAGAGTTCCTTACGCGGGACTGCCGACCTCTTGGAGCTGGCGTTCGCGGAGCAGCATTCGCATGGCGATGACGCCGGTGAGGGCGGCGCCGATGATCTCGACGATCACGACGACGTAGGAGACGGGCTCGACCTTGAGGGCGGGGGCGGCGCCGGGGAAGGCGTCGCTGAACACGCTCCAGTGCGGGAGCAGGTGCACGGCGGCGACACCGATGGCAACGGGCAGACCGAAGGCGGCAGCCATCACGGGCGCCAGGCGGTGGCGGTTGAAGACGAGCACCACCGTGATGACGCCGGCGAGCGTCGACAGATTGCCGGCCCAGAACACGTGATGGGTGAGCACGCCCGTCCCCCGGCGCACGTGGTCGGCCGTGTGGGCGATCAGCCCGATGAGGTACAGCCCGGTCGAATACCGCAGCGCACGTTCCATCCTTCACCTCCAGCGACTAGATAGATCGCTCTAGTAACCGTAGCTATGCTGGCGCCGGGCCTGCAAACCGAGGACCTAGGAGCGAGATGCCGAGCCAGACGAGGGACCGCATCGTCGAGACCACCGCCGACCTGTTCCGCCGGCAGGGCTACGTGGCCACGGGGATCAAGCAGATCGTCGAGGAGGCGCGGGCGCCGTTCGGATCGATCTACCACTTCTTCCCCGGCGGGAAGGAGGAGCTCGGTGCCGAGGTCATCCGCGCCTCGGGCGCCATGTACATGCAGCTGTTCGTCGAGATCGCCCTGGCGTCGACCGACGTGGTCGACGGCGTGTCGAACTTCTTCACCGGCGCCGCCGAGCACCTCGAGGAGACCGACTACGAGGACGCCTGCCCCATCGCCACCGTCGCCCTCGAGGTGGCGAGCAGCAGCGAGACCCTGCGCCAGGCCACGGCCGACGTGTTCGGCAGTTGGCTCACGGCCGCGACCGAGTACTTCGTGTCTGCCGACATCACACGCACCCGCGCCCGCACGCTCGCCTTCGAGATGCTGTCGCTGCTCGAAGGCGCGTTCATCTTCAGCCGCGCCATGCGTTCGCCCGACCCGGTGCTCATCGCGGGCAAGGCGGCGGTGGCGTCGGTGAAGGCGGCGCTGCCGGCATCCCCCGGCGCGCGCAAGCGGCGGGTCAGAGCCTGACGCCGGCCAGGTCGTCGAGGTGGGCTTCCTCCTCACCGTCGGTGCAGTGCTCGAAGGCGATGATCCCGAGCTCGGTGAACCGTTGCCGTAGCCACCCGTCGCCCGCGTCGAGCAGCCCGAGCTTGCGGCAGTTGGGCACGATGCGGGCGAACAGCAGCTTCTGGAACATGGCCTGCTCCGGCGTCTGCTGCACCAGGGCGATCCCCGCCTCGACGGGCACGCCGAGCCGATCCCACACCTCCTGCATGGCGAAGCGGTCGCGCATGCGGAGCACCGCCTCGTAGGCGAACTCCTGGCGCTCCCGCAGCTCGGCGGCGCTGAGACCGGCGTAGACGTCGGACAGGCTGATCACACCGAAGGCGACGTGGCGCGCCTCGTCGATCATCACCTTGCGCAGCAGCTCCTGCAGCAGCGGGTCGGCGGCGAGCTGGCGGATGGCGCCGAACGCAGCGAGGGCGAGTCCCTCCACCAGCACCTGCATGCCGAGGTAGGTCACGTCCCACCGTTCGTCAGTGACGATGTCGTCGAGCAGAGCCCGCAGGTGCTCGTTCACCGGGTAGTGGCCGCACAGCTTCTCGTCGAGGTAGCGGGAAAACACCTCGACGTGGCGGGCCTCGTCGAACACCTGCGTGGCGGCGTAGTACTTGGCCTCGATCGACGGCGCCGTCTCGACCAGCTTGCTGGTGCAGATCAGTGCCCCCTGCTCGCCGTGGAGGAACTGCGACATCATCCAGTTCTGGCCCTCGACGGCGAGGCGCAGCCACTCGGCGTCGCCCCAGTGTTCGAACGGCGTACCGGCGAGGTGGGCGCCCGGTGCGAACCCACCCATCAATGCAGCTTCTGACCGGGCCAGCGCCTCCTGGTCGACGTCGGTGTCCCACGGCAGGTCCTCGGCGTTCCACTGCGCCTTCTTGGCCTTCTCGTACAGGCGGCTCAGCGGCTGGTGGGCGCGGTCGTAGTCCCACGTGAACCGGATGTCGGTCTTGCTGGTGACGATGTGGGAACGGGCGTCTGTGTCCATGCCCGCATCGTGCGCCCCGCCCGTTGACGGACCGCGGCGGCAGTGTTGCAGCCGCCGGCAATTGGCTACTTCGCCCTGCCTCCCACCTCGAGTGGTTCGACGGCGCCGAACATGTCGGGCAGCCGGGCCGCCAACATGATGTCGCCCTCGACCTCGACGGCGTTGTCGATGAGCACCCGGAGAGGGTGCACTTCGCCGGCGGCCACCCGAAGGAAGTTGGCCAGCCCGGTGTGGATCACGACCGCCGGGTGCTCGCTGCGCCCCGGCCGCGCCGACGCCTTCGTGCCGCGCACCTCGATCGTCCACCAGTCGGCCGCGTCGGGATCGCCGTCGTCGTCGACCGGCCGCAGGTCGAGCGTGATGTCGCCCTCGAAGCCGAACGCCATCGCGGGCTGGAACGCCCGACCCATGGTTGCGAAGAGCGTGCGTTGTGCGAGCGGGGCACTGAAGCGTCGGGCCAGATCCTCGTCGCTGCGTCCGCCCGTCCAGGCCGACACGGCGGCCCGCCCCAGAGACGTGAGCCTGGCGCGGGCCCGGGCCCGCCGGGTCACCGTGCGACCGCGGACCGGCGCCGCGTCTGCCTGCCCGGTCAGCTCCCCGCGCAGCTGTACTGCCTGCGCGACGAGCCCGGGCATGCCCAGCTCGGTGGCGACGGGCGTGAGCTCGTCGAGCATCTGCAGGGCGCGGGAGCTGTCGCCGGGCGCACCGCGCCGCGCCAGCGTGCGGGCGTAGTCGCGCTGCGTCTCGGCCACGAGCGCCATCCAGCCGTTGGTGCGGTGCCGGCGAAGCGCTTCCTCGAAGTGACGCACGGCGTCGTCGTAGCGGGCGCACGCGGCCGCGCACCACGCCAGCGCCCGCTGCACGGAGCCGAGTGGGATCCAACCGATGAGGGCGTTGAGATCGCCGTACGGCTCGAGCATCTCGTAGATGGTCGCCGCCTTCTTCTCGTCGCGGAGAAGGAAGCAGGCGCGGGCGAGAAAGTGCAGGCCCACCACGAGGAAGATGTCGCGAGGGAGCGATGCGGGATCCGACGGGTCGACTTGCTCGAGCGTCTCCGCTGCCTGACCCGCCATCTCGAGCTCGGCGAACGCCCCCGACACGAACGATTTGGACATGCCGTCGACAGCCGGGAAGAGCGCCATGCCCTCGTCGATCATCCCCAGGAACTCGATGAGCCGACCCTGGAAGTGCCGGAGCACGAACATCGACACGGCGAAGAACATGAACGTGTTCGGGTCACGCGCCTGCTGGCCCACAAGGAACGACTCGAGGAACATCGCCTCAGCGTCGGCAAAACGTCCTTCCAGCATCGCCAGGTTGCCGCGCACAGACGGGATGGCGAGGCTGCCGGCGGGATCCTTGAGGGCGGAGAACGCGTCCGAGGCCGCATCAACGGCGGGCACCGCGTGATCGAGGTCGTCCAGCTGGAGGTATCCGAAATACAGATGCGTCCGTGCCAGCGCCTCCAGCTGCCGGTCCCCGACCTCGCCCGCGGCCCGCAGGCTCTCGACGGCGTTGGCGACCCACTCGTGGGCACGCTCGGGCGCGGCAGCGGCGAAGTTCCGCGCGCACAGCACGTAGGCGAGGGTGCCGGGGTCGCCGATCCGGCGTGCCATCGCCACCGCCTCGGCCGACAGATCGATGCGGCGCTGCTCGCTACCAGCAGCCCAGTGCAGTTCCTGCGCCAGCGCTGCCAACAAGACGGCCCGGTGGACGCTGTCCTCGACCGGGAGGGCCGCCAACGCCACCTCGAGCAACTCGACGGCTCGCTCGTCGAGCACCGCGATCTGCGCCCACCACACGCGCACCCGCGCTCCCACGTAGCCGATGGCGACACGGGCGAGACGATCGGCGTCGTCCGACGCGATCAACGCCACCGCTCGCTCGAACGTGGCCCGCGGTGGCCGCGGGTCGCCAATGCGCGTCTCGGCATCCCCCTGGCTCAACAGCAGGTCGGCGCGCACCCTGCGGTCGAGGCCGGCGTCTTCCGCCACCTCCAGAGCGACGGCGTAGTGACGAGCAGCCTCTTCGTAGCCGGCGAGGCGGAGAGCGTGCTCGCCGGCGCGGCGGCCGTAATCGATGGCCTTGTCGGGGCCGGCGGCGACGGCGGCCTGGGCGAAGTGGAACGCCAGCTCGGCCAGGTGGGGGCCGTCGTCGTCGGGGTGCAGCGCCTCGATGGCCTCGCCGACTCGCTGGTGGAAGCGCACCCGGCGGGTCAGGCTGAGCTCGTCGTACAGCGCCTCGCGCACCAGGGCGTGGGTGAACGTCCACCGGCCGACCGCGCCCGGCACCTCCTCGACCACGCCGGCAGCCGTCGCCTCGTCGAGGGAGTCGAGCAGGGCGTCGGTGCCGAGGTCGGTGACCTTCTCAAGCACCTCGAGGCGGAACTCGCGGCCCAGCACCGACCCGGCTCGTAGCGCGGTGTTGGCATCCTCCGAAAGACGCGTGAGCCGGCGGCCGATCACCTCCTTCACACCCTCGGGGATGCCGAGCTGCTCGATGCGGCGGGTGGCGACCCACCGTCCGTCGTCGGACCGGACCACGGATCCGGTCTCGGCCAGGTGGCGGAGGATCTCCCGAAGGAACAGCGGGCTGCCCTCGGTCTCGTGCCACAGGGCGCCGCCGAGAGCGACGTCGGGCGGCGACGTCGGGGCCGAGCCGGTCACCATCGCGATCACGTCGTCCCGCGAGAGGCCGCGCAGCGGGACGCGCTCGACGAGGTTGGCCCGTCGCAGCTCGACCAGCGTTTCAGCCATCGGATGCGTGCGCACCAAGTCGGTGTCGCGGTACGTGCCCACGATGAGCAGGGGCGCGCTCGTGACCTTGCGGATGACGTGGGTGAGCAGCTGCAGCGTCGGACGGTCGGCCCAGTGGAGGTCGTCGAGCACGAGCACGATCGGCGCGTCGATGCCGATGGCGTCGAACAGGTCGCTGACGGCCTCGAACAATCTGAACCGCTCGGTCTCGGCGCCACTGCGCTGAATGCCTGCCAGTTCGGGGAGGCGGCGGGCGATGGTCGGCACGAGCAGCGCGAGGTCGGCACCCATCCCACCGAGCTGCCGGCGCAGCTCCTCCACGGGCGTCGACTCGAGGTAGTGGGCCACCGCCTCCACGAACGGCTGGAACGGGACGAGGCTCTCCTCGTCGCACCGCCCGAACAGCACGATGGCGCCCTGCTCCCCTGCCGCCGCCGCCAGCTGCACCGCCAGCGTCGTCTTGCCGATGCCCGGCTCGCCCGCGATCAGCACGACCTCACGGGCACCGCCGCGGGCGCGGGCGAACGCGGCCTGAAGCTGGACCAGCTCGGCGTCACGCCCGACGAACGACGACTCCTGCAGCGCGACGAGCGCCGCCGGCAATGGGCGGCGGATGTCCTGGGCCCATCCGACGGTGCACGCGGCGATGTCGTCGCTGATGCCCTTGAGCGAGAGGAGCCCGAGATCGTCGAACAGAAAGCCGCCACGCGACCCGACCAGGTCGGCGACGAGCTTCGAGGCGAGGATCTCGCCGCCGCCGGCACGGTCGCACAGGCGCTTGGCGATGACGACCGACATGCCGAAGAAGTCGGCCTCTTCGCGGATGGGCTCTCCGATGTGCAGGCCGACCCGCACCGCGAACTGACGGTCGACGGAGCGCGCGTTGTGCCGCGCCACCGCCTGCTGGATCGCCACCGCGCAGCTGAGGGCGTCGACCGCGCTGGGGAAGACGGCCATGAGGCCGTCACCCAGGTTCTTCACCTCGGACCCGCCGGCCTCGGTCACCGCCTCGCGCAGCATGTGAAAGTGGGCGCGCCGGATCTCCTCGAACAGCTCATCGCCGAGGCGCGACATCAACGCGGTGGAGCTGACGATGTCGGTGAACAAGAGCGTGACGACCCCGCCCGCGAGGGACGCCTGCTCCACTGTCGGGGTCACAACGATCGGATGTGGAGCGACAACCCGAGACGACTCAGGAACCAACCAGTCCAAGGTTGGAGACTGGGTCAGGATCGCGTTCTCCAGGCGCGCCAGCGCGGGGTTGGGGTCGATGCCGAGCTCCTCGCTCAGCGTGCGCCGCAGCTCCTGGAAGGCGCGCAACGCGTCGGCCTGCCGGCCGGCGCGGTACAGGGCGATCATGCGCTGACCCCAGAGCCGCTCGCGCAACGGGTGCGAGCGGCACGCGGCCTCGAGGTCGCCCACCACCTCGTGGTGGCGGCCGCACGCCAGCTCGGCCTCGATGCGCTCCTCCAACGCCAGCAGGCGCAGCTCCTCGAGGCGGACGGCGTCGCCCGCCGCCCAGGGCTCGTCGGCGAACTCGTCGAGAGCGCGGCCCCGCCACAGACGAAGCGCGTCACCGAACGCCAGCGCGGCCGACAGATGGTCCCCGGCCGCTACCGCCTGGCGCCCCTTGGCGAGCAAGGCTTCGAAGCGCATGACGTCGACGGCTTCCGGCCCCGTGCGCAGCACCCACCCGCCCGCCTGGCCATCGAGGACGAAGGCGTCGGCCGCGTCCTCGTGGAAGGCCCGCCGCAGGCGCGACACGTGGGACTGCAGCGTGCGGGCAGCGGTACGCGGCGGGTCGTCGCCCCACAGCGCGTCGATCAGGCGATCCTCGGAGACCGCCTGGTTGGCGTGGAGCGCGAGGACGGCGAGCGCCGCCCGTTCCTTCGGCCCACCGATGCCGACCGGGATGCCCCCCGGCCCCACCAGCTGGACCGGCCCCAGCAGCCGGATGTCCACGACTCCGAGGGTACCCACGTCCGGTTCGTGTTGAGTTGCTGGCCGGTTGCAGCGGGTTGCAACAGGCTGCCGGGCGGGCCCGGGGCTCAGCCGGGAGGATGGAAGAAGGGATTGAACGGGTTGGCGCGGGCGGCCAGCAGATCGTCGATGGCGGGGCGGCGATCCCGCCCGGCGAGGAGCGCCAACCGAGTGGCCTCGCGGTTGTTGGCGTAGACCGAGTCCTCGCCCGACGCGGCCGGGTCGACCCACACCGCCGCGATCAGCAGCAGGTCGTCGACCAGGGCGGGATCGACGAATCCCTCGGCTACGGCGTCGAGCACGCCGCCCGCCACGCCGGCCTGGGCCGCGCCCCACGTGAGGCGGGAGTGCTGCTCGCCCCCGATGGTCGCCTTGTTGACGAACAGGGTGAGCGGCTTCACCGCCAGGCCCGGCTGCACGACGGTGACGAACGCCGCGTTCCCCGGTCGCGGTGTGGCGAGAGCCATGGCCCAAGCCGTCTCCACGGGGCCGCCCTTGGCGCCGAGCACGGTGTTGACGTGGGCGGCGTCACCGCCCGAACCGATGAACGCCTCACCGAGCTGGGTGTCGAACTCGATCACGTCGTGGGCGGCTGCGCGTACGGCGCGGTGCGGCCGTAGCGGTTCATGCGGAGCACGTCGCTGCCCACCGTGCCCGGCTTGGTGTCGTAAGCGAGCAGCCCGATGTGGCGCAGGGTGGTGCCCCCGATCGGGCTGACGCGGTGCAGCGAGTGACGACCCTCGAACACCAGCAGGGTGCCCGGCGTGAGCGGCAACGTGATGACGCGCTCGCGCTCGCCGTCGAGCACAGCACCCACGTCGTCGTAGTGCTCGTCGTCGCCTGTCCGGATGAGCGGCGCCACCTCGAAGTCCCCGCCCACGTCGGCGTCCTGGATGGCGAGCGAAACGACGAAGTCGGTCTGGTCGAAGTGCCACTGCAGCTCGTCACCCTCGCCCATCACCGCCAGGTTGAGGGCGCCGAACGGATCGGCGTAGCGGAAGATCGGCCCGCAGTCGACGATCGCCTCGATGAGGTCCTTGACCGGGTCCCATTCGTAGAGGCGGCGCAAGGGTGACGTAGTCGGGATGAGGTCGTACGCCACCGCGCGCACGCCGTACGGGCCCAGCCAGCGACGGGGGTGGTCGTCGGGCAGGTCGAAGTCGGGGATCTCGAGGTAGGCGGTGCCGATGCCGGTCGAGTGGAAGGCGCGGGGCGCGATGGCCTCGGCGTCGTCGACCAGGGCGCGCACACCTTCGGGGGTGACGAAGCCGGGCAGCTCGGCTGCCCCGGTGGCGGCCAGCTGGGACCGGGCGCCGGCAATGACCGCCCGCGCCGTCTCGGAGCCGAGGTCCTCGACCGGGTAGCGGTTGACGTCGACCAGCGACGCAGGTGACACGACGTCAGTTCTCATCCAGTGCGCCCGGGAGGAGTCGACCCTCCATCTCCCCGGCAAAGAACCGGGAGCTCTCGTTGAGCTACAGGCGCGTGCGGGCGGTAGCTTCGCGCGCGGTGAGTGCGACGACCCAGGCGACCATCATCGGCGACGTCGACGTCCGCGAGGCCGAGGCGATCGTCGAGGACGGGAAGCTCCTGGTTGCGCCCTCTGCCCTGAGCGCGGCCCTGGGGTGGACGTTGGAGGCGCAGGGCCTGTGCCGGGGCGACGTCTGCGTGCCCGTGCGCGACCCCTCGGCGCTGTTCAGCAACGGGCGCGTCGATCTCGAAGCCGTCGCCCATGCCCTCGGCCGGCTGGCCGTGGTCGACGCCGACGCGGGCGTGATGGCGATGAGCGCCGACCCCGCCACCCGGCGGCAGGCGCTGGGGCTCAGCGCGCCGGCGTTCACGCTCGACGACCTCGACGGCAGCCCGCACAGCCTGGACGAGTGGCGCGGCCGCAAGAAGCTCCTGTTCGCCTTCGCCAGTTGGTGAGGCTGTCGCTACGACCTGCCCGGGTGGCAGGTGTTGCACGACGAGCTCGGCGCTGATGGCTTCGCCGTCATCGGCGTCGCCCTCGACGACTCGGTCGACGACGTCCGCCCGTGGACCGACGGCATCACGTTCCCGGTACTGATCGACCCGCAGCACACGCTCACCGAGACCTACGCCATCAGCAACGTGCCGACGGTGGTGTGGATCGACGAGGACGACCACATCGTGCGGCCCAACGGCGTGGCGTTCGGCACCGACACCTTCAAGGAGTTCACCGGCGTCGAGTCCGAGCCCCACAAGGACGCGGTGCGGCGGTGGGTGCGAACGGGCGAGGTGCCGATCGACGCGGAGAGCGCCCGGTCCGCCGTGGGCGACCTCAGCGACGACGAGGTGCTGGCCCGGCTGCACTTCCGCATCGCCGCCCAGGCCCGACGCGACGGCCGGGACGACGTCGCTCAGCGGCACTTCGCACGCGCCGGCGAGCTGGCGCCCTTCGACTGGACGATCCGCCGCGCCGCCCTGCCGCTGACGGGCGACGACCCGTTCGGCCAGACGTTCTTCGACATGTATGGCGAGTGGCAGGCCGCCGGCAGTCCGTACCACGGCCTCGCCGGCACCGACGCCGTCTGACCGTTACTCGCTGACCCCGGCCGACTCGAACGTCGCCATCTCCCGCAGGATGCGCGCCGCCGCCTCCAGCGGGCCGAGGGCGAGGCAGGCGCCCGAGCCTTCGCCGAGGCGGAGGCCGAGGTCGATCACGGGCTCGAGGCCGAGGTGGTCGAGCACGGCGGTGGCGCCCGGCTCGGTCGAGCGGTGGCCGGCCACGACGTAGGGCAGCACGGCCGGCACATCGGCGTGGGCCGCCAACAGGGCGGCGCCGGCGATGACACCGTCGACGACGACCGGCACGCCATGCGATGCGCCGGCGACGATGAAACCGGCGAGAGCCGCGATCTCCAGCCCGCCGACCTCAGCCAGCACGGTGGCGGCGTCGGCGCCCGCCGCGACGCGCGTGCACGCCTGCGCCACCACCTCCGTCTTGCGGGCCAGCATCACGTCGTCGATCCCGGTGCCGCGACCGGTGACCTTGTGGGCGGGCTGGCCCGTGAGCACGGAGATGACGGCCGCCGACGCGGTCGTGTTGCCGATGCCCATGTCGCCGGTGACGAGCGCCCGGGCGCCGGCTTCGACGAGGGCGGTGGCCACGGCCGCGCCGATATCGCGGGCCGCCTTCGCGTCGTCGACCGACATGGCCGGTCCCGCCGCGAGGTTGTCGGTGCCGGGGCGGACGCGCCGCCGCAGGAGGTGGGGGACGTCGGGAATGCCGAGGGCGTCGAGGTCGGTCGCCACGCCGATGTCGACCACGGTCACGGTGGCGCCCATCTGCCGAGCCAGCACATTGATGGCGGCGCCGCCGGCGACGAAGTTGGCCACCATCTGGGCGGTGACCTCCTGGGGCCACGGCGTCACCCCCTCCGCCAGCACCCCGTGGTCGGCGGCGAAGACGGCCACGGCAGCGGGCGTCGGGAGCGGCGGCGGGTCCTCGCCGCTGATCGCGGCCAGCTGGATACCGAGCGCCTCGAGGCGACCGAGCGAGCCACGCGGCTTCGTCAGCCGGTCGTGGTGGGCGCGGGCGCTGGTCTCGGCGGCCAGGTCCACGGGCCCAACCGCAGCGGCCCTGGCCGCGTACGCGCCCGTGTCTTGTTCGGTCATCGTGCCTCCTGAATGAGTCGGTCGACGGCCGCCATGTCGAGGTGCTCTTCGAGCAGGTCGGCCAGGCGGTCGAGTTGGGCGTCGCGCGCGGCTGCGAACGATGTCGGTGTGGGCGTGTAGGTAACGCCGGCACGCCGCGCGACGTCGAGCAGGAAACGGTGCCGGAACTCGTCGGCGTCGAACAGGGCGTGCAGGTTGGTGCCGAACACGCCGCGCCGCTCGTCGCATGCACCCTCGGCCTCGCCGTCGAGCTCGAGCCACGGCGCCATGTCGCCGCGCGCCGTGGCGCCGTGGTGGATCTCGTAGCCGTGCACCTTCGCTCCGCGCGCGCAGCCGCGCCGCTGGCGCAGCGTCTTGGCCGGCGCGAAGTCGGTACGCACGTCGAGGAGGCCGAGACCTGGGACGTCGGCGCCCGCCGCCGCTTCGACGCCGCCATCGTCGCAGATACTGCCGCCGAGCATCTGGTAGCCGCCGCAGATACCCACGACGACCGCGGTCGTGGCGGTGATGGCGTCGCTCAACCCCGTGGCGCGCAACCACGCCAGGTCGGCAACGGTCGACTTGGTGCCGGGCAAGACGATCAGATGGGGCCGGCCGAGCGCCGCCGCACTGTCGACCCAGCGCACGGCGATCCCGGGCTCGATGGCGAGCGGGTCGAGGTCGGTGGTGTTCGACACCTGGGGGAAGCGGATGGCTGCGACGTCGAGCATGGCCGGCACCCCGGCGGATGGCCGCGGGGGCGGGCCGGCGAACGCCATCGAGTCCTCGGCGTCGATGGCGACGTCGGGGACGTACGGGAGCACACCAAGGGTCGGCACCCCCGTGCGCCGCTCGAGCTGCTCGGCGCCGTCGAGCAGCAGGCCCGGGTCGCCGCGGAACTTGTTGACGACGAACCCGCCGACGCACGCCCGTTGGTCGGACGGCAGCAGCTCCACCGTCCCGAGCAGCGACGCGAAGACGCCACCCCGCTCGATGTCGCCGACCACGACGGCACGGCAGCCGGCCGCCACCGCGATGGGAAGGTTCACGATGTCGCGGTCGAGCAGGTTGATCTCGGCCGGGCTTCCTGCGCCCTCGAGCACGACCACGTCGAAGCGCGAGCGCAGGTCGGCGAGAGCCGCCAGGACGGTGTCGAACAACTGGGGCTTGAGGTCGTGGTAGCCGGCGGCGCTGACAGCGGTCAGGGGCCGGCCCATCACCACGACCTGACAATCGGTCTCGCTCGTCGGCTTGAGCAGTATCGGGTTCATGGTCACGTCGGGCTCGATCCGGGCCGCGAACGCCTGCGCCGCCTGGGCCCGGCCGATCTCGTGATCGTCGCGCGTGACGTAGGAGTTGAGCGACATGTTCTGGGCCTTGAACGGCGCCACCCGCACGCCCCGGCGGTGCAGCGACCGGCACAGGCCGGCGACCACGTGGCTCTTGCCGGCGTCGCTCGCCGTGCCGCACACCATCAGGGCGCCGCGCAGGTCGCTCACCACTTGGCGGCAGCCACGAGCAGGGCGAGGGTTTCCCCGACGAGGCCGGCGGCGCCGAGGACGTCGCCGGTGAACCCACCGAGCTTGCGTCGTCCGAGGAAGACCACCGCGGCCGCCCCGGCGAAGCAGGCGGCGACGGCAGCGGCGCCCGACCAACCCGACGCGACCGCGCCCAGCACGAACGCGACTGCGACGCCGTACAGCGCGATCGGTTGCCAGGCGCCGTCGAACATCCCGGTGGCGATGCCGCCGTCGTCGGACCGGGCGTAGGGAACGACCGACGGGGCGACCGCCATCGCCGTACGCGACGCGCACCACACGGCCATGATCAACAGCACATCGACGTGCAGGGCGGCGAGGGCAGTGAAGCGCAGCAGGAGGACGGCAGCCCCCACGGCGATGCCGTAGGCGCCGACCGCCGGCTCGCGCATCACAGCCAACCGCCGCTCGCGCGGCAGGTGCGGGAGCAGGCCGTCGGCCGCGTCGACCAGGCCGTCGGCGTGGAGCAGGCCGGTCACCCCGAGGTCGACTGCCACCGCAACCGCCGCCGCGACCCCCGGCGGCCAGATGCGGGCGGCCAGCCACCACGAGCCGCCGACCGCGGCGCCCACTGCGGCGCCGACGACGGGGAACCACCTGACCATGCCCGGCTCGGGATCGCGCGCCCCGCCCAGCGAGGTGAGGAAGGCGAACGCAGGACGAATGCTCATCGCAACCGCGTGGGGATGCCCGCCACGACCAGCCACACCTCGTCGGCCTCAGCCGCCAGCCGGGCGTTGAGGGTGCCCAGCTCCTCGGCGAACCAGCGCCCGGCGGGCGTGGTCGGCACCAGCGACAACCCCACTTCGTTGGTGACCGCGATGACGCGCGCGGTCGTGGTCGACCACGCCTGGACGAAGTCGTCCACTGCCTCGGCAAGGCGCTTGGCCGCGTGGGAGTCCGGGTCGTCGGCCCAGCACCCGACCGCGTCCATGGTGCCGGCCAGCCACGTGTTGACGCACTCGACGAGCAACGGCGGGTCAGCGGGTCCGGTCGAGCGCAGCAGGCCGGCGACATCGAGCGTCTCGACGGTGCTCCATTGCTCCGGCCGCCGGGCGCGGTGGCCGGCGACGCGCGCCGCCCACTCCTCGTCGTCACCCAGCGCCGACGTGGCGACGTAGGTCACCTCGGCCGCGCCGGCAAGCCTGCGCTCGGCCTCGTACGACTTCCCGGACCGGATGCCGCCGGTGATCAGCACCCGGCCGGCGGGGACGTCGACGGACATCAGAAGTCGATGCCCTTCTTGGCCATCACGCCGGTGTCGTAGGCGTGCTTGACCTTGCGCATCTCGGTGACGGTGTCGGCCAGGTCGACGAGCGCGTCGGGCGCGTCCCGGCCGGTGATCACCACGTTGACCTTGGCGGGCCGCGACCGGATGGCGTCGACCACGGCAGCGCCGTCGATCCAGCCCCAGTTGACCGGGTAGGTGACCTCGTCGAGCACCACCAGCTGGTGCTCCCCGGCGGCGATGACGGCCCGGGCGTGCTCCCACGCCACCTGCGCCACCGCCTCGTCCTCCGACAGGTCCTCGGAGTCCCAGCTGAAGCCCTCGCCGATGGCCCACCAGTCGACGCCGAGCTGCTCCTTGCAGACCTTCTCCTCGCCCACGTGCCACTTGCCCGACTTGATGAACTGCACGACCGCGACCCGCCACCCCCGGGCCACGCCGCGCATCACCATGCCGAAGGCGGCGGTCGACTTCCCCTTGCCGTCGCCCGTGTTGACGATCACCAGTCCTTCGGCCCGCCGCCGTTCAGGGTTCTCGTGCGTGGTCGGAACCTCGGTGGGATCCGTCATCCCTTCACCTCCCGCAGCGGCAGCACGACCGGGTGGCCGCTGTCGTGAATGATGCGAACCCGGGCGCCGTAGTAGCGGGCCAGGTT
>Ga0070741_10012670_pt1 | contig 15159 bp, 13 predicted proteins | sample Coa_R1_4_FD_66440 | JGI IMG/M metagenome (GOLD analysis project Ga0070741, IMG submission 66440) | Surface soil microbial communities from Centralia Pennsylvania, which are recovering from an underground coalmine fire - Coalmine... | ecosystem: Environmental > Terrestrial > Soil > Unclassified ... | reverse complement strand
GATCATCTTGGTCGCGTCGAGATTCGTGATGGTCAGCTTGAGCGGCCGGAGCACGCCCATCACGCGCTTGCAGCGACGGTTGAGATCTTCGCGCAGGTGGAACTCGAGCAGCCCGACGTCCACCAGGCTGTCCGCCTTCGCCACGCCGACGCGCTCGCAGAAGGCGCGGATCGCCTCGGGCGTATAGCCGCGCCGCCGCATCCCGGCGAGCGTCGGCATGCGCGGATCGTCCCAGCCGGAAACGCGCTTCTCGTTCACCAGCTGCAAGAGCTTGCGCTTCGACATCACCGTGTAGGTCAGGTTGAGCCGCGCGAACTCGATCTGCCGCGACGGGAACATCTCGGTCTCGCGAATGCACCAGTCGTAGAGCGGGCGGTGCGCTTCGAACTCGAGCGTGCAGATCGAGTGCGTGATCTTCTCGATCGCGTCCGAGAGCGGATGCGCGTAGTCGTACATCGGGTAGATGCACCACTTGGTGCCGGTGCGGTGGTGCGCGGCGTGGCGGATGCGGTAGAGCAGCGGATCGCGCAGGTTCATGTTCTGCGACGTGAGATCGATCTTGGCGCGCAAGACGTGCGCCCCGTCGGGGAACTCGCCCGCGCGCATGCGGCGGAACAGGTCGAGGTTCTCGGCGACCGGGCGATCGCGATAGCGGCTCGGCACGCCCTTCTTGTAGTAGTTGCCGCGGTGCTCGCGGATCTCGTCCTCCGACTCGCTGTCGACGTAGGCGACGCCCTTCTCGATCAGCCGCTCGGCAATTTTGAACAGCTGTTCAAAATAATCGGAGGCGTAGTGCAGCCCGTCCCACTGGAAGCCGAGCCAGCGGATGTCCTCCTGGATCGCCTCGACGTACTCGACGTCTTCGGTGGTCGGGTTGGTGTCGTCGAAGCGCAGGTTGGTGGTGCCGCCGAACTCGCGCGCCAGGCCGAAGTCGATGCAGATCGCCTTGGCGTGCCCGATGTGCAGGTAGCCGTTCGGCTCGGGCGGAAAGCGCGTGGCGACGCGCCGGCCGTAACGCCCGCTCTGGTTGTCGGCGACGATGAGGTCGCGGATGAAGTTGCCGGCCGTTCCCGTCGCTGCGCTTGGCTTGTCGCTCATCGGCTTCCGGCGCGCAGCTATACAATAGATGGTGGGCCGCGGCAAATGGCAGTAGCCTCGATACGAGGGGTGATCCATGCGGCTGGCAGTGGCGATGACGGCCTTGCTGAGCGCGTGCTCGGGCACGCCGGGACCTGCCGGGCCGACGGGACCGACGGGGCCGGAAGGTCCGCAAGGCCCGATGGGCGCGCAAGGTCCGATGGGCGCGCAAGGTCCGATGGGCGCGCAGGGTCCGATGGGCGCGCAGGGTCCGATGGGCGCGCAGGGTCCGATGGGCGCCCCGGGCGCGGCGGGCGTCGCGACCCTGAGCAACATGGTCGGCGGTCTAACGATCTCGACGAGCGCGTTCGGGTTGTATTGCGGGCAATCGCCCGCGACCAACGGCGCGGTCAGCGATGCCGCGAGCGGCACGAGCGGATATCGCGCGGCCAAGGCGATCTGCGAGACCGCATGCGGCTCGAACCTCGCGCACCTCTGTTCGCCGCCGGAGATCCTGGCCAGCGCGCAGCTCGGCGCGCTGCCGACGCCGTCGGGCGCAAGCCCGATCATCCTGGTCATCGGCCAGGTGACCTTCGCGGTCTACGCCGCGGGTTTCAATACCAACGACTGCCAGGGATTCACCAGTGCAAATAACTCCGATCTGTCCGCGGATATCACCGTCGACAAGAACGGCCCGGGCGGAAGCGTTCGCGTCATTGCGGGCAACGGCGGATGCAGCGCATCGCTGCCGCTCGCTTGCTGCAAATGATCTCGCGGCAAATGGGATAAACTGATCGAGCGCATGCTGCGGTTCGGAATCGCGCTCCTGTGTTGGTCGGCGGCGGTCGCGCGCGCCGAGCCGAAGGTGGTGCTGCGCTTCGCCACCGTCGCGCCCGACGGGACCGCCTACGCGCGGTCGATCCACGCGTTCCGCCGCGAGGTGGAGGCGGAGACCGGCGGCGACGTCTCGCTCAAGGTCTACTTCGGCGGCGTGGCGGGCGACGACGCCAGGCAGGCCGATCGCATGGCGCGCGGGCAGCTCGACGGCGTGATGTCGGGCGGCATCTTGTGCGAGCAGCGCGCCCCGTCGCTGCGCGCGCTGCGACTGGTCGGGTTCTACCGCAGCCGCGCGGAGGCCGACTTCGTGGCGTCGCGGCTGCTGGAGATGATCGCCGAGGAGTTCCACGCCTCGGGCTTCACGCTGCTCGGGCTCGGCAACCTCGGGCCGAGCGACGTCTTCTCGCGCCGCCCGGTGCGCACGCTCGCCGATCTCAAGCGCGATCCGCTGTGGCAGTGGGACTCCGACGACGTGCAGCGCGCGATCGTCGAGGCGATGGGCCTGCGCGCGGTGCCGCTGCCGCTCGAGGAGGCGACGCGCGCCTACGGCGAGGGGCGCATCGACGGGTTCCTGTCGATCCCGAGCGCGACGCTGGCGTTCCAGTGGTCGGTGCAGGCGAAGTACGTCACCGATTTGCAGCTCTCGTACTTGATGGGCTGCGTGGCGATGACCAACCGCGCGCTCGACAAGCTCACGCCGGCGCACCAGCAGATCGTGCGCTCGGCGGGCGCGCGGCTGGCGGCGCGCACCGGCGACATCGCGCGGCAGCAGGACGAGGCGCTGCTCGGCGGGCTGTTCCAGCATCAGGGGCTGGTCGCGGTGCCGGTGTCGCCGGAGCTGCGCGCGCAGTTCTTCGAGGCCGCGCGCGCGGCGCGCGAGAAGCTCGGCGACAAGCTGGTGCCGGCCGCGCTGATGGCGCGAGTGGCCAAGTTGGTCGACGAATACCGCGCGCGCAAGTGAACGCGCGATCGCCGCGCGCCAATTTCGCGCGGCGCTACTTCGTGCCGCAGCTGTTGGTCGGCGTGCCGAGGAGCGCGCAGCACGTCTCCTCGCTGGTGGCGCAGGTGCCGTGGTTGCACCACGACGTGACCGCGCTGCGTCCGGCGACGGCGCAGGCGCAGCACGTCGGCTGGCAATCGAGCGGGTTCGCGCAGGCCGAACCGGCGGCGCCGTTCTTCCACGGAAACGTCTGCTGCGCGCCGGCGCACGAAAAGCCGGCGGCGCTCGCGCTGGCGATCGAGCCCGCTTGCGTGACTGTGATCGGTCCGGTCGCGCACACCGACGACGCCGCGAGATCGGCCGGCGCCGCGCCGTCGCCTTCGGGGAGCTCGAGCGGCGCGGAGCGGCAACCGCCGGCGAGCGCGACCAGCACGAGCAGCGTCCGCATGCGGCGATAGTCTTCCAACGCCGCGCCGGTTTCAACGCCGCGCGCGCCGGACGCAGTCGAAAACGCACCGCGCGTGCGAATTCGCACTGGCGCAAAATCGCGCTCCACCGTCGAGCATTTCGTGGCATAAGCCTCTCGTAACCCCGAGGTCGTCCATGCAGGTCACCGACATCGTCGAGCGCGCCCTTCGCCGCAAACGCACTCCGATCCCGTCGGGGCTTCGGCCGCCGCCGCAGCTCTCGGGCGGGCTGCCGCTCATCGGCCACACCGTCGAGTTCATCCGCGCCACCATCGACATCCTGCATCGCGCGCAGCGCGAGCTCGGCGAGGTGGCGGCGTTCAAGGTCTTCAACCGCCGCATGGTGGCGATGTTCGGGCCCGAGGCGCACGAGGCCGCGTTCCGCGCGCCCGACCGCGTGCTGTCGCCGTCGGAGGCGTACAAGATCATGACGCCGGTGTTCGGCAAGGACATCGTCTACGACGCGCCGCCGGAGAAGATGGCCGAGCAGCTCAAGATGCTGCTCCCCGCGCTGAAAGATCGCCGCATGCGCACGTACGGCGAGGCGGTGGTGTACGAGACCGAGCAGACGATCGCGTCGTGGGGCGAGATGGGCGTGGTCGACTTCGTCGACTTCTGCCGCGTGCTCACCAACTTCACGTCGAGCCGCTGCCTGCTCGGGCGCGAGTTCCGCGAGGGCATGAACGAGGAGTTCGCCGCCGTCTATCACGATCTCGAGCGCGGCGTGACGCCGCTCGCGTACATCAACGCGCACCTGCCGATCCCGTCGTTCTGGAAGCGCGACCGCGCGCGCGTGCGCATGGTCGAGATGATCACGGCGATCATCGCCGACCGCCGCCGCGATCAGCGCCAGGGCGAGGACTTTCTGCAGACGCTGATGGAGTCGCGCTACGCCGACGGGCGCGCGCTGTCGGAGCACGAGATCACCGGCATGCTGCTCGCCGGCATGTTCGCCGGGCACCACACCAGCTCCGTCACCACGGCGTGGACGCTGCTCGAGCTCTTGCAGAACAAGGACTATCTCGCGCGCTGCACGGCGGAGATTGATCGCGTGTTCGGCAAGGGCGAGCCGGTGTCGCACGCGGCGCTGCGCGAGCTCACCGAGACCGAGAACGCGGTGAAGGAGGCGCTGCGCATGCACCCGCCGCTGTTCATGCTGGTGCGCGTCGCGCAGGAGGACTGGGTCTACAAAGATTATTTCATTCCGAAGGGGACGTGGATCGTGCTGTCGCCGACGGTGGCGCACCGCATGCCGGACGTGTTCCGCGAGCCGGACCGGTTCGATCCCGATCGCTTCGCGCCGCCGCGCGAGGAGGACAAGCGCGACTTCGCGTTCATCGCGTTCGGCGGCGGGCGGCACAAGTGCCTCGGCAACGCGTTCGCGATTTTGCAGATCAAGGCGATCCTGGCGCTGCTGCTCGGGCAGTACGAGTTCGAGCTGGCGGGCGACAAGATCGACTCCGACTTTCAGGGGCTGGTCGTCGGACCGAAGGAGCCGTGCCGCGTGCGCTATCGCCGGCGCGCGCAGCCGTCGGTGACGCTGAGCGCCGCGGCCGAGCTGACGAAGGTCGCGACGTCGGCGCCCGAGGACGTCGCCGCAGCGGCGGCGGCGGGCGGCTGCCCGGTGCACGTGAACGGCAACGCGAACGTGACCGCGAACGCGCACGCGAACGTGAACGTGAAGTCGAACGGCGGCGCGAACGGCGCGGCGCACGCCGAGCGCCGCATGACGGTCGTGCTCGATCGCGACGTGTGCCAGGGCCACGCCGTCTGCGTCGGCGAGTGCCCCGAAGTCTTCCGCCTCGGCGACGACGGCAAGGTCGAAGCCATCCTCGATCACCCGCCGCCCGAGCTGCACGCCAAGGTCGCCGCCGCCGCGCAGTACTGCCCGACCCGCGCCATCCGCCTCCGCTGACCCGCGCGCGCCGCGTTCGCGATCCCGAACCGGGGCGTCACTCCCCTCGACGAAGCGGCAGAAAGTCGAGCTTCAACGCTCTCCGCCTTGCGCGCAGATCCTGACGCCGCTCACCTTCGGTAGATCATCTGCCGCAAAGCGAACCCCGGTTCGGTCAGTGAATCAGCGCCTGCTCCAATAGTAACCACCGCCGCCGAACAGAAAGACGGCCAGCAAGATCAGAATGACGATCATCGTGAGGCTCATGATTGCGCGCTCCTTTGCCGCTGGTAGAGACAGAGCAACGAGCATGCCGAATGCCGATGCGCCATCTGTCCTCGGCGCGTCGGCGATGTTATGTTGCCAAGATGGCCGATCAAGCAAAGCTACAGCTCGACGCGTCGCGCTCCGTCGCCCTGCCGATCGTCGTCGGCACCGAGCAGGAGCGCGCCGTCGACGTCTCGAACCTGCGCGCCGAGACCGGCTTCGTGACGCTCGACCCCGCGTACGTCAACACCGCGTCGACCACCAGCGCCATCACGTTCCTCGACGGCGAGCGCGGCATCCTGCGCTACCGCGGCATCCCCATCGAGGAGCTGGCGGAGAAGTCGACGTTCGTCGAGACCTCGTACCTGCTCATCTACGGGCACCTGCCGAGCCACGAGGAGCTGGTGCGCTTCCGGACGCTGCTCACGCGCCACTCGCTGATCCACGAAGACATGAAGCGCTTCTACGACGGCTATCCCGGCACCGCGCACCCGATGGCGATCCTCTCGGCGATGGTGTGCTCGCTGTCGAGCTTCTATCCGGAAGCGGCCGACGCCACCAACGTCGCCGAGCGCGACATCACCTACGCGCGCCTGCTCGCCAAGGTGCGCACCATCGCCGCGTTCGCCTACAAGAAGTCGATCGGCCAGCCGTTCGTCTATCCGCGCAACGAGCTGCCGTACTGCGCCAACTTCCTCAACATGATGTTCTCGGTGCCCGCCGAGCCGTACCCGATCGACGACGAGCTGGTGAAGGTGATGAACCTCTTGCTCATCCTGCACGCCGATCACGAGCAGAACTGCTCGACCTCGACGGTGCGGCTGGTCGGCAGCGCGCACGCCAACCTGTTCGCGTCGATCTCGGCCGGCATCTGCGCGCTGTGGGGGCCGCTGCACGGCGGCGCCAATCAGGAGGTCGTCGAGATGCTGCAGGGCATCCACCGCGACGGCGGCGACGTGGCCAAGCACGTCGCGCTGGTGAAGGACAAGAAGTCGGGCAAGCGCCTCTACGGCTTCGGGCACCGCGTGTACAAGAACTTCGATCCGCGCGCGCAGATCATCAAGCGCGCCGCCGACGGCGTGCTGGCGCGGCTCGGCATCAAGGATCCGCTGCTCGAGATCGCCATCCGCCTCGAGGAGGTCGCGCTCAAGGACGAGTACTTCATCGAGCGCAAGCTGTACCCCAACGTCGATTTCTACTCGGGCATCATCTATCGCGCGATGGGGTTCCCGACCAACATGTTCACCGTGCTGTTCGCGCTCGGGCGGCTGCCGGGATGGATCGCGCACTGGAAAGAGATGATCGAATCGCCGGCGACCAAGATCGGGCGGCCGCGGCAGATCTACACCGGGCCGACGCTCAACCACTACGTTCCGCTCGACAAGCGCGGCTGATCGCCGCGATGAGCGAACCTGACGAGCCGCGCGACACCGACAAGCCGCGCGACACCGACGAGCTGCTCGAGCCGTCCGAGTTCGCGGCGCTCGGCGCGCACCCGACGCTCGAGCGCGCGCTCGCCGCCCGCGGCTACCAGACGCCGACGCCGGTGCAGGCGGCGGTGCTGGGCGCGGCCGAACGCGACCTCTTGGTGTCGTCGCAGACCGGCTCGGGTAAAACGGTCGCGTTCGGCCTTTCGCTCGCGCGCGTGCTGCTCGGCGAAAACGCCACGCTCGCGCCGGCGCCCAAGCCGCGCGCGCTGGTGATCGCGCCGACGCGCGAGTTGGCGGTGCAGGTCGAGCGCGAGCTGCACTGGCTCTACGCCGGCTCGGGCGCGCGCGTGGCGTCGTTCACCGGCGGCACCGACCTGCGTCTCGACGGGCGCAAGCTCCAGCGCGGCGTCGACCTGGTCGTCGGCACGCCCGGCCGCCTGGTCGATCTGGTCGAGCGCAAGAGCCTCGATCTCTCGGCGCTCCAGGCGGTGGTGCTCGACGAAGCGGACGAGATGCTCGACCTCGGCTTTCGCGAGCCGCTCGAGGCGCTGCTCGACGCCGCGCCGAAAGAGCGCCGCACGCTCCTGTTCTCCGCCACGCTGCCGCCGCCGATCCAGGCGATGGCGCGCCGCTACCAGCAGGATCCGCTGCGCCTCGATCCGCGCGCCGGCGCGCCTCAGCCGCACGAGGACATCCGCTACGTCGCGCACCTGTGCGCCGACGGCGAGCGGCTGGCGGCGCTGGTCAACGTGCTGCGCCTCGCCGACGACGAGCGCGCCATCGTCTTCTGCCGCACGCGCGAGAGCGTCGGCGAATTGCACCGCCAGCTTGCGACGCGCGGCTTTTTGGTGACCGCGATCTCGGGCGAGCGCGCGCAGGACGAGCGCACGCGCGCGCTCGAGGCGATCCGACAGGGGCGGGTGCGCGTGCTGGTGGCGACCAACGTCGCGGCGCGCGGGCTCGATCTGCCGGACGTCGGCCTGGTGGTGCACGCCGATCTGCCGGACAACCCCGACGCGCTTACGCATCGCTCGGGGCGCACCGGGCGCGCGGGCAAGAAGGGCGTGAGCACGTTCATCGTCGAGCGCGGGCAGCGGCGGCGCGCCGAGCGGCTGTTCCACGACGCGCACCTCAAGCTGCGCTGGACCGCCGCGCCGAGCGCCGCCGCGATCGCGGCGCACGATCGCGAGCGCGTGCGCGTCGAGCTGGGCACCGCCGCCGCCGCGCCGTCGAGCGACGCCGCGCGCATGCTGGCCGCGCAGCTCCTCGCCGAGCACGACGCGACCGCCATCATCGCCGCGCTGGTCGATCGCGCGCTCGCCGAGCGGCCGGCCGGCGAGACGCTCGCGCCTGTCGACGTCCAGCCGATGGCGGCGTCGCGCGCGCCGGCGCCGTCGGGCGAGATGGTGCTGTTCCAGGTCAACCTCGGCGCCAAGGATCGCGCCGAGGCCAACTGGATCCTGCCGCTGGTTTGCCGCCGCGGCGCCATCACGCGGCGCGAGGTCGGCGCCATCCGCGTCGCGCGCGACCGCACCTTCTTCGAGGTCGCCGCCAAGGCCGCCGCCGACTTCGCCGCCAACGCCGCCGAGCGCGATCCGCGCGCCCCGCACGTGCGCATCGAGCCCGCCACCGAGCCCATGCCCGCCCGCTCGTTCCAAACGCCGCACGGCAAATTGCCGCACGGCAAAACGCCGCACGAGAGACCAGCGCACGGCAAAGCGCCGCACGGCAAAACGCCGCACCACAAACCCGCCCACGGCCACAATCCGCCGCGCCGCAAGCCCAAGCACTGACCGCGAATCAATGGCGCCTGCCTCTGAGTAGGGACCCGGCTTGACACGCCTATTGTTATCCGTGCAAATGTTCAGTGCGCATGGCCATCGGTACAACATCTACTTGATCCGGCAAGCGGCGATGGCGCTCTTTGTGAGAGTGTCAGAGCAGCCAAGGAACAACAGCTCATCTTGAGCACCGAATGATTGCTCGATTCAGGATCATCTTCCCGTTTCCTGTGCACGTCGCCATAAGTGCGCAACTTCCGGCATGGCGCGGGCCGCCGTTCGACAAATACACTGCGATTGTCTATCCGCCATCGAAAAGCGCTCTGTTGGCCGAGGACGTTCTGCACGAAAATGACAATACGTGGGCGAAACTGGTCGAGAAGATCATGACAAGCGGCCCCGCTATTTTGAGTAAGAAATACAAAATCGACGGTGAGCCCTGTGTACTTGCCGATGTATTGCAAATCGATTTTATTGCGTCCGAGTTTGAGCGTCGGCATGAACAAAATGCCGATGATCCTCCGGTCGGGTTGGCTTTCTGGATTGCAAACGATGTAATCGCGCGTCTTCGAACTGTATCAGGAGCAGCGCTAGCCAGAGTTGTGGATCCAGGGCGCACTTTTTGGACCTGTGAGTATCTAGACGATGAAGGAGTCCGCGTCTGCGAGGACAAGACCAAGTACCGATGGCGAGGCGGTGGACAACAGCCGTTCGGAACAGTTCCTATTACGAGCTATCTATGGGACGCAGCCGCCCAGCTTCCGGAAAACACGCGAATCGATAAATCAGAAGCACTGTTGCTAGATGCGTATAACTTGCTTCCGGAAACGGGGCCCGCAATCGTATTGGCGTACTCAGCAATAGAGACGAAGACAGTAGAAGTCCTCAAGGTCCTCGGGTCTCGATTGGTCGATAGAGTACAAAATATCCCGAAGTGCATTGATGTTCTAATGCGAGAAGTCTCGGGTAAGAGTCTGAAAGACGAGGATACACTTTGGCAAGTGTTCCAGTATTTACGCGAAGCGCGTCATTCCTTTGTCCACGAAGGTGAGGTCCGTTGTGGCAATCAACCATTGCGCTCAGATGGGACGCGGCGATTGATCGATGCCACGCGACCTATTCTTGCGTGGCTCAACGAGCGCTTGCCGTTGGAAAGGCGACCCCCACAGAGGACAAGAATCCCAAACTTGAGTGTAGACCTGTTTTTCATCGGGAAAGGTGATCCCAAAATTTCTATTGAAGCGAAGGTGCTGGGTGGAGAGGTCGTTCAAACGTTTCCCGCGGACGATACGATCGATATCGATAACGAGCGTTCTGATTAGGGTCCCATTTCCGACCCAGGTGGGCAGCGCATGAACGGACAAGTTGCAGTCCCGTTTGAACGCGCATTTAATGGCGGGATGCGAAACCTGATCGCCTCGATCCTGCTCGCCGCCGCCGGGTGCGCCCAGACGGCGCCGTCGGTGGACGTCAAAGGCTCGGACGTCGACGTCGGCCTGCTCGCCGGAAAATGGGAGGGCACCTATCAAGGCAAGGAGTCGGGCCGCTCGGGCACCATCCTGTTCGATCTCTACGCCGGCAACCGCATCGCCGAAGGCAAGGTGATGATGAACGGCGCGCAGCCGCTGGCCATCAAGTTCGTCGAGGTCGCCGGCAAGAACCTCGACGGCACGCTCGAGCCGTACCTGGATCCGTCGTGCAACTGCAACGTCGAGACGCGCTTCACCGGGCGGCGCCGCGGCCAGGTGCTGGAGGGCACGTTCACCACCACGCCGGTCGGCACGACGCAGCAGCAGGGCGGCACCTGGACCGTCACGCGCAAGCCGTGATCGATCCGTCGGCGCCGCTGGCGAGCTGGTTTCTCTGGATCGTCGCGATCGCGTTCCTGTTCGCGTTCGCGCTGCCGCTCTTGGTCGTGCCGCTCGACTGGGCGCGCGTGTTTCGCTGGCGCGTGCCGTCGGGCGACAACCAGCTCACCGAATATTTCGGGCGCTGCCTCGGCGCGGTGGCGGTGGCGATCGTGGTGTGCGCGGTGCGCGCCGCGCCGCGTCCGCGCAACCACCCGGTGCTGTTCGAGCTGCTCATCATCTCGGGCGGGCTGCTCACCGCGGTGCACGCGTGGGGCGCCATCCGCCGCCGCCAGCCGTGGACCGAGACCGTCGAGATCGCGCTCTACGCCGGGCTCACGGTCGCGGGCGTCTGGATCTACCGGCGCCTGTAGAGGTACGATCCGGCGCGCATGCGCATCTGGCTCGCGTGTTTGCCGCTCGTCGCCGTCGCGCCCGTGCGCGCGGCCGAGCTCGCGCCCGCGCCGCGCGTGATCGCGGTGGCCGGCGGCGCGGAGAAGTCGGTCGACGCCGCCGAGGCGGTCAAGGGCGGCTCGACGCTGATCGATCTCGGCGACGACTGGACGCCGTTCATCTTCCAGGAAATGGAAGACGCGAACGGCAATCCGCTGCCCAACCGCTATCGCTCGGTGTTCCTCGGCATGGCCAACGACACCGGCGACGGCGACGGCCAGCCGCTCGCCGCGGGCGCGCACAACTATCTCGAGCTCTACGGCGTGCCGCCGACGCTGTCGGTGCTGCGCGCGCGCTTCGTCGAGGACCAGGCGCGCGCCGAGTCGTGCGCCAAAGTGGACTTCGAGAAGCTGCGCGCGGTGACGTCGATTCCGCCGCGCTCGGGAAAAGCCGAGGCGAAGCTCGCGGCGAAGCTGGCGTCGCAGGAGCGCAAGCTGCAGGCGCTGCGCAAGCGCTCGAGGCTGGCGTCGCTCGACGAGCTGGCGGCCGCGCAGCCGAAGCTGGCCAAGGACATCGCCGAGGTGGTCAAGTTCGCCGCGCAGCGCGACGCGTTCCGCGAGGTCGAGAAGCGGCTCACGTGCGAGGCGATGTTCGCCGGCCCCGAGAAGCACGCCGCCGGCCAGTTCGACGAGGGCATGCGCCAGGCGCTCATCCGCTTTCAGCACAAGCACAAGCTCTACGACGCGGCGGCGCTGCGCCCCGACACCATGGCGGCGCTCGGCAAGACGCTGCTCGAGAACGATCATGCGGCGCTCGTGCGCGTGCTGACCGAGCGCGTGGTGTCGGCGGGCAACATCCTCGAGGACGGCTCGGTCGACGGCAAGAGCGGCCCGCCCAAGTTCGACGGCGCGAGCGGCGAGCAGCCGGTGCGCAACCTCGTCGACGAGTCGGTCAAGGCGACGCTCGAGCAGCTCGAGCTCGATACGCCCGAGCGCGCGGCGGCGTTCTTCGCGCGCCACCCGGCCGCCGACTTCAAGTCGCTGCGCGCCGCGGTCAAGCTGCCGCCCGTGCCCGAGTACTACGCCGCCAACATGGACCTATCAGTGGTGATCGATCGCGGCGACGTCTTCTACGATCCGCTGTTCGACGAGAACGGCAAACCCAACAATCAAACGCGCCACCATTTCCCCATGTTCACTTTGCGCGTGAAGTATCGCGACAAATGGATCCCTTTGGTGCGCTGGAGAACCACGATTGGCGGCTGGCGTTCGGATTTAGCGGTCAATGGATATGAATACTATCGATACAAAGGCTCGGACGTGGGGCCGCGCGTGTGGCGCAACATCGTCTCGGGGCCGGTGTGGATCGCGCCCAACTCGACGCCGATTCGCACGCTGGTGAAATCGAAGCTGGTGCACGGGCAGCGGCAGTTGGTGGTCAATTACGACGAGGTCGGGCCCGGCTATTTGTCGGCGTATGGATTGGTGGCGGCTTATAACGTGGTGCCGGGAAAGAACGGCAAACCCGATTGGGACAACGGCGTGCGCGTGCACGGCTCGTCGGAGATCTTGTCGATTCGCAATCCCGACGCGTATTCGCACGGCTGCCATCGATTGATGAATCATTTGGCGGTGCGTTTGTTTTCGTTCGTATTGCGGCATCGGACGGTGGCGATCGAGGGCGACAAGCCGCTCGATTTCGCGCGGCAGTTCTTGTGGAAGGACGACGTGTACGAGATGCGGTTGCCGTCGCGCGGGTTTCTGTATCGATTGGAGCCGCCGCTGCCGGTGAACGTTTTGGAGGGCAATATCGTCGGTAAAGAGAAGAAGCCGATTTTGACGTATGTGCCGAAGCCGGGCGTGGTGTATCCGCCGGGGCCGCCGCCGATTCCGAAAGACGTTCCCGAGTCGCGCGCGGGAGGCGGCGAATGACCCGGCGAAAAAACGCATCCGATATCGCGCGCGCATCATTGACGCGCGCATCATTAATAGGCGGCGTATTGGGCGCGTTGCTGTTGGCGGGCTGTCCGCGCCCGCAGCCGGCGCCGAAAGGGGAGAGCGAGGTCGCGCCGCCGGCCGCCGGCAATTTGCCGCAGCCGAGCCCGCCGCCGGCCGCGGGCAATCCGCCGGCCAGCGGCAATTTGCCGCAGCCGGGCGCGCTGCCGCCGCCGCCGCCCGCGCCGCCGCCGAAGCCGCCGGGCAAGATCAAGATCATCGTGCGCTCGATCCCGACCAAGGCGAACGTGCGCTGGGGCAAGAAGGTGCTCGGCCAGACGCCGTTCACGCTCGAGCGGCCGCGCGACTCGGGGCCGGTCGACCTGATCGTCGTCAGCGACGGCTACTTTCCGGTTCACACGCGCGCGTACACGTTTCGCAACGACGCGTTCACGGTCAAGCTGACCAAGCTCGACGATCGCATGACGCTGTTCGGCGCGAAGAAGGAGCTCGAATCGCTGCCGATCAACGCGCCGCCCGATTCGCTGGCCGCGCCGCCCGCCGACAGCACGCCGCCGCCCGGGCTCGCGCCGCTCGAGCCGGCGCCCGTGCAGCCCGCGCCGTCGCAACCCGCGCCGTGAAGACCGACGCCGCGCCGTGAAGACCAACGCCGCGCGCATCCTCGACGGGCTCGGCATCGCCTATCGCCTGCTCGGCTACGCCGTCGAGGATCGCCACCTCGACGCCGCCGAGGTGGCGCGCGCCGTCGGAATGCCGCCCGAGCAGGTCTTCAAGACGCTGGTCGCGCGCGGCGATCGCCACGGCGTCTGCTTCGCCGTCGTGCCCGCCACCGCCACGCTCGATCTCAAGGCGCTGGCGCGGCTCTCGGGCGATCGCGCGATCGACACCGTGCCGCTCAAGGAGGTCACGCCGCTCACCGGCTACGTGCGCGGCGGCGTCACGGTGCTCGGCGCGCGCAAGAAATATCGGGCGTTCGTCGACGAGACCGCCGAGCTGTTCGACGAGATCGCGGTCTCCGCCGGCGTGCGCGGCACGCAGCTCGCGCTCGCGCCTGGCGACTACCTGCGCGCGATCGACGCCGTCGTCGGGCCGATCGCGCGCGACCGCGCCTGATCCGTCGCCGATCCGTCGAGTGATCCGTCGCTGGTCAGTCGACGCGGTCGGCCGCGTCGGGCTCGGGCGCGGCGCCGCGCTCCTGCGTGCTCAGGCGATAGGCGTGATTGCGCGCGCGCATCATGTTGCCGAGCGGGCGGAAGTCCTCGGTCGCGTGCCACGGATCGAACGACAGCTTCTCGAGGTGCTCGGCCAGCCGCTTGCCGCGCGGCGAAGTCGGGTCCTGCTGCGGCAGCGTCAGTCGCGCGACGGTGATGAACGGCGCGTCGGACTCCAGCCACTCGCGCGACGCGTCCTCGATCGGCGTGCGCGCCTCGTCGACGAAGAACTGCACGCGGAAGTCGTACGTCACCGGCCCCGCCTTCAGCCGCGCCGCCAGCTCCTCGCCGAGGTAGTCGGGCGATTTGCCCTTCTGCGCATTCGCGTCGGCGGGCGCCGTCGGATCGAGCGAGTAGTGCACCGCGTACGGGCCGAACTTGATCGGCAGCGCGCTATAGTAACGGCTGGTCGCCAGCGACGGCACCGGCCGCGACACGCTCTTGACGAGCTTGCGCAGGAGCCCGAAGCCGCCGAACCCGAAGCGCCCGATCAAGCGAAACAAAAGCGTCGCCGGCTGCGACGCCGCGCGCACGAACCACACGAACTCCTCCGCGTCGCGGAACGGCGTCGACGGGCTTTGAATGGCGAGGAAGTCCTGCGTCGCCGCGTTCTCCAGGCCGGGGATGATCTTCTTGCCCGCGACGCCGAGCAGCTTGACGGCGATGCCGCGCACGTCGCCCTTGCCGTCGGCCTGGCGCGCGCCCGAGCCGTTCGAGTAGCGCACGTACGCGCGATACGTCGCCGGCGCGGCGAACAGCCCGACGCGCGCGTGCTCCGGCAGGTCGGGCAGCACGGTGAATTCTCCGTCGAGGCCGAGCTGCCCCTTGGCGTGTAGCGCGCGCGCCGGCGATTTGCCGCGCGCGTTCTTGCGCTGCAGCTCGCGAAGCTGCTCGGCGAGCTCGACGAGGCGCGCGGCTTCTCCGTCGGCGATGACTTCCTTCCACTCACGTGAGGGCGCGGGCGATGAGTCGGCCATCGCGCGATGCTACCCGAGCTACTTCGCGGGCGCGAGCCCGATGGGGCAGGCGACGCCCGTGCCGCCGAGGCCGCAGTAGCCGT
>Ga0070741_10012669_pt1 | contig 15159 bp, 15 predicted proteins | sample Coa_R1_4_FD_66440 | JGI IMG/M metagenome (GOLD analysis project Ga0070741, IMG submission 66440) | Surface soil microbial communities from Centralia Pennsylvania, which are recovering from an underground coalmine fire - Coalmine... | ecosystem: Environmental > Terrestrial > Soil > Unclassified ... | reverse complement strand
ACGCGGAAAATAGTAGACGTCCCGGTGGTTGCTTTCTTGGAGCAGCACCGCATCGCGGCTGTCGGCGATGACCTCGCCGTTGAAGCGCACTTGCATGCGCCGGCCCGCGGGCTTCGTTTCAACCCGATGATGCGGGTGCTGCTTGTATCCGGGTCCGCTGTTACTGTTCATGGCGCTCGATCAGGTACCACCGGGGTCGGAACGCGCTATCTCCTATTAGATGTCAGGTAGGCCAGATGTTCCCGGGGGCATCATGCATGCAGCGTAGCCGTCCATTCATGGCGGCATCGCGTTACTGACGAGAACTCAGTCCTGCTTCAGCGCCTCGACCTGGATGCGCAGACGCACCTTGCCGGCCTCGCCCTGGCCGTACTTGCTCATTTTCATTCCGTACTCCGACCAGTTGAGCTCGCCTTCGGCATCGGCGCCGCACAACTCCTTCTTCAGTATTGGATGCGGTATGCAGTTGAAGAGGTTGATGGTGAGATCCGCCGGACGCGTGACTCCCATGATCGTGACTTGGCCCTCGACGGTCCGCGGCTTGTCGCCGGCGAATTTAAGCCGGCCTTTGTAAGTCGCCGTGGGATACTTGGCGACATTGAAGAAATCGCCGGAGCGCGCTTTTTCGTTCATCGCGTCCAGGCCAAAATCGATGCTCGTGGTGTCGATCACGAGGTCCACGGTTCCCGTCTTGGCGGCGCGGTCGATGGTGATGTTGCCGGTCGTCCTGTTGAACTTGCCGCGCCAAACCGAGATGCCCAGGTGGGAGAACTCGATGCTCGGATACGTGTGATCCGGGTCGATCCGGTACTTGTCGGCGGCGGCGAGCGCCGGCGCGGTACTCGCAATGAGAGCGGCGACAATCAGTTTCTTTTTGAACATGCAACGGCTCCAAGTAGTGAAATTAAAAATTTGCGGACCGGCTGAAACGGGTATTCTCTCCGGTCGGCTGTTTACATCGCCCCCGGACGGTCCTCGAGCCAAGGAGCGGGTCGGCGGGTTTGTACGGCCTGAGAAATTTCCGTTTTCACGGGCGCATCCATCCGCGGTTGGTTCAGCTTTTCAAGCGATAACCGGTTCGGAAAATCCACCATACCAGCGCGAGACAGGTCGCGAAGAAAGCGAGCGTCATCGCGAGGCTGATTCCGACGCCGACGTCCGACGTTGCATAGAAGCTCCAGCGAAAGCCGCTGACCAAATACACGATCGGATTGAACAGGCTGACGGTGCGCCACCCCGGCGGCAGCATGTCGATCGAATAGAACGCGCCGCCGAGGAACGTGAGCGGCGCGATGACCAGCATCGGGATGAACTGCAGTTGCTCGAAGCCTTTCGCCCAGATACCGAGGATGAAGCCGAACAGGCTGAAGGTGCTCGCGACCAGCACCAGGAACGCGATCATCCATAGCGGATGCAGGATGTGGACCGGCACGAAAAAATTCGCCGTCGCCAGGATCACGAACCCGACGATGACGGACTTCGTCGCCGCCGCGCCGACGTACGCAAGCACCATCTCGAAGGCCGACACCGGCGCCGACAGGACCTCGTAGATCGTGCCGGTGAACCTCGGCAGGTAGATGCCGAACGAGGCGTTGTTGAGGCTCTCGGTGAAGACCGAGAGCATGATCAAGCCCGGGACGATGAAGGAGCCGTAAGTGACGCCGTCCACCGCGCCCATGCGCGAGCCGATCGCGGCGCCGAACACCACGAAGTAGAGCGAGGTGGTGAGCACCGGCGTCGCCAGGCTTTGCCATAGCGTGCGCCGAAAGCGCGCCAGCTCGAAGCGGTAGATCGCGAGCACGCCATAGCGGTTGAACCGCCGTATATCGGCCGCCGTGCTCATGCGCGTTCGCTCGGCGATGGGACCGAGGCGAGGGGCGCGGACCAGGGATGGTCCGATTGCGCCTTCACCAGGCTGACGAAGATGTCCTCGAGCGAGCTTTGGCGCGTTTGCAGATCCTTGAAGCCGATGCCGAGCTCGTCCAGGCGGCGCAGCAGCGCCGGGATACGCGTTTGCTCCTCGCGGCCGTCGAACGTGTACTCGATCTCGCTGCCGCCGAGCTTCAGCGCGAGCCGCCAATCGCTGAGCTCGAGCGGGAGCGACGCCAGCGGTTCGAGCAGGTGCAGGGTCAGCTGTTTTTTGCCGAGTTTCTTCATGAGCCCGACTTTCTCCTCGACGACGATCAGCTCGCCCTTGTTGATCACGCCGATCCGGTCGGCCATCTCTTCGGCCTCGTCGATATAGTGCGTCGTCAGGATGATAGTGACGCCGCTCTCGCGCAGGCGCCGCACCAGCGCCCACATGTCGCGGCGCAGCTCCACGTCCACGCCCGCCGTCGGCTCGTCGAGAAAGAGGATTTCCGGTTCGTGCGCCAGCGCCTTCGCGATCAGCACGCGGCGCTTCATGCCGCCCGAGAGCGTCATGATCTTGTCGTTGCGCTTGTCCCACAGCGACAAGTCACGCAGCACCTTCTCCAAATGCGCCGGGTTCGGCGCATGCCCAAAGAGGCCGCGGCTGAAGTTGACCGTCGCCCACACGCTCTCGAACATGTCCGTATGCAACTCCTGCGGCACCAGGCCGATCTTCGAGCGCGCGGCGCGGTACTCGCGCACGATGTCGTGCCCGTCGACGAGCACCGTGCCCGTGGTCGGCGTGACGATCCCGCAGACGACGCTGATGAGCGTCGTCTTTCCCGCGCCGTTCGGGCCGAGCAGCGCGAAAATCTCGCCCCGGTGGATTTCGAGGTCGATGTGTTTCAGCGCCTTGAGATCCGAGGCGTACGTCTTGGTGAGCTGGGAGATGGAGATCACGGCCGGCATTTGCCGCAAGAGTGTAACGCCAATGCCGCGGATCTCGTAAGCACCGTCAGCCACTATTTCGTTTCCCATAGCCCTTATTATGCGGTACGCGCAGTTCATCGGCGCGCGACGGCGCGACACCGATGTCGGCGTGCGCACGGCGCACCCTGCATTTTTGAATTAATCAGGGCTTCCTTAAACAATCGTGCGCCCTGATCCGCGCGCCCTCAGTGACGCTCAGGCGCAGACGCCGTAATAACCATCCACGAGACGCCGAAGCGGTCGGCGACGATGCCAAAGCGCAGCGCAAAGAATGTTTGGGTGAGCGGCATCTGTACCTGTCCGCCGTCGCTCAGCGAACCGAACAGCCGCTCGGCCTCGGCCACGCTCGGTGCGGTGAGCGAGAGCGCAAAGCCCTGGAAGCTCGGCCGCCCCAGGCAACGTCCGTCGGACGCCATGATCGTCGTATCGCCGATGCGGAAGCTCGCATGCATCACTTTGTTTTCCGAACCGGGCGGCAGCATGCCGGGCGAGTGGGGCTCCGGGCTTTCCTTGAAACGCATGAGTGTCGTCACTTCGGCGCCGAGCTTGCCGCGGTAGAACTCGAGCGCCTCCTCGCAGCGGCCGTCGAAGAATAGGTAAGGTTGGACTTGCATGGTTTCTCTCCTCGATCAGTGCTTCGCGGCGATTTCCCCGCGCAAGCGCTCTTCCTGTGCCCGCAGCTCGGGCGTGAACTCCGCGCCGAAGTCTTCCGCTTCGAAGACTTGGCGGATCTCGATTTCGGACTCTCCGAGCATCGGATTGGGGCAGCGCTTAACCCACTCGATCGCTTCCTCTTTCGACTTCACCTGCCACAGCCAGAAACCGGCGATCAGCTCCTTAGTCTCCGCGAACGGCCCGTCGATGACGGTGCGGCTGTCTCCGGCGAATCGCACGCGCGCGCCTTTGGAGCTGGGGTGCAGCCCCTCGCCGGCGAGCATGACACCGGCTTTCACCAGCTCTTCGTTGAACTTGCCCATTTCGGCGAGGAGCTGCTCGCTCGGCATCACGCCGGCTTCCGAGTCCCTTGTGGCTTTGACGATAATCATGAATCGCATGGAATATCTCCTTGTGGTTTCCCGTTTAAAATCGAACGTGCTTTCTCGTGATTGGGCTACAGCGCGAGAGAGAGGTTCTCCGTAGTTGCACTTCTTTAGCGCTCGTCACCCCACGGACGAACAGAGGGGGCCGCGCCGACATCCATACTTTTTAAACCCCTATAGTCCGGGGGAAATACCGCGCGCCACCGGATACCGCCCGATAAAGTTCGGCGACGTCGCGTGCAATGATACGCGCATGCTCATGTCGCATGGCCCTTACAACGCCCGTGACTACGGCGTCGCCGGTGACGGCGTTACGAACGACCAACCGGCGCTGGCGGCGCTGGTCGAGCAGCTCGGCGCCGCGTACGCCGCGGACCGTGTACCGCGCGTGATCTACTGCCCGCCTGGCGTATATTCCGTCCGGGATCAGAGCATCGTGTGGCGCAGCGGCGTCTCCCTCATCGGCGCGGGAGCGGGCGCGACGCGCTTCGTGCTCGCCAACCCCGGAAAACCGAACACTCCCGTCGTGCTCGCGGCGTTCACGGCGCAGCAGCACGGCGCGAGCCGGGAGAACCACCTGGCGGACTGTACCTTTGCTTCCTTCGAGATCGACGGCGCGAAAGTCGATCTCGAGCGATACGATCCGCTCGCGAAAGGACTCGGACTTCAGTACCTCGTGCGCGCGCGGTTTCGCGACCTCTACATTCACGACACGGCGGGCACCGGATTGGGCTGCGACTTCTTGCAGGACGCCGTGATCGAAGCGATCCACGCGCAGAACTGCGGACGCCAGGACAACGGCGAGCAGATGGGCGGCGCGGGCATCGGTATCGGCATCGGCGGCTGGGGTCCGATCGAGCGCCTGACCGTGATCTCCTGCATCGCCGTCGACAACGGCACCAACGGCATCTTCGTCGAGCTGCAGCGCGAGAACTGGCCGCCGCCGCGCGGCATCAAGATCATCGCCTGCCACGCGGCCGGGAACCGGTTTGGCATTTCGGATTGGGGAGCCGAGGGACTGATCGTTTCCGCTTGCATCATGACCGCGAACCACGAGGCGGGCTTCGACGTCTCCTCGAAGGGGACGGCAAAGATCGGCGGGCGCGGCGGCATACTGAGCGACTGCGTAATCGACTCCAATGTGCGGGACGGCGTCAGCATCGGGAACACGCCCGGGCCGTACGCCGTGCGCGGCAACCGCATCAGCGGGAACGGCCGCTACGGCTACCGCGAACACAATCTCGCGGGCGGCGACGATGACCCGGCGCGCGTGATCGTGCTCGAGAGCAATGAGATCTGGGCTAACGCGCTTGGCGGTATTCACTTGGACGGCGACATGCGCGACGCCGCCATCGTCGGCAACCGCGTGCGCAACAACGGGACGCAAGCCGAGGGCGCGGCGTCGAGCGAGGGGCGCGCGGTAACCTGCACGGCAACCAGCCTCCGCGACACCGGCGCGCGTTGGCGCCCCGATGGGCACAAGGGAAAAATGCTCACGGTCGGCGAGCAGTGCGCGATGGTGGTATCGAACACCGAGCAAGAGCTGTCTCTCGCGCCGTACCGGCCGGGCGCGCCCACCGCATGGAAGGGCGCAACGCCGGCGCGCGGCTCTCGCTACCACCTACCGGATGCGCCGCCGGTGCGCGCGGGCCTCATGATAGCGGCGAACCTCCACGGATGCTGGATTCGCGGCAATCGCATCTGGGACGACCGGACCCACGAGACGCAGACCCATGGTTTGTGGATCACCGAACGCGGCAAGTGCGTCGCGTGCCGTATCGAGGACAACGGCGTGCGGGAGAACGACGAAGGCGTCGGAGTGACTAACGAAAAATCCGCTCGGACCGGCCGGTAGTGTCTCTCCCTGCGGAGGGAGGGCGACGCGTCATCCCGTCTCCTGCTTCCCCGTCTTCGAGCCGGTCGAGATGCGCTCTTCAGGCGGTCCTCGGCTTTGTTCTGCGCGTGTCGTTCAGAAATAGCGAGGAGCGACTACGGGCGCCGCGAAGGTCCGTTAACTCGAAGAGAAGGCGGCGGCGGTGAGCGGCTCGCGCTCTGCCGCTTGTGACAACCTTTATTCGAGCGGATGCCGCGCCTCGGCGTTCACGCGACCTCTTTTAACGTGAAGTAAAAAGCCGCGCCGCGTCCGACCTCGCCCTCGGCCCAGATGCGGCCGCCATGACGATGCATGATGCGCTGGACGGTCGCGAGGCCGATGCCGGTGCCCGGAAACGCCGCGGCGTCGTGCAGGCGCTGGAACGCGCGAAAGAGCTTGCCGACGTGCGTCATGTCGAAGCCCGCGCCGTTGTCGCGCACGCAGAACGTGCGCTCGCCGTCCTTGTGCGATACGTTCACTTCTATGCGCGCCGCGGGCGTTTGTTGCGTGAATTTCCAGGCGTTGCTCAGGAGATTTTCCAGCGCGATCCGCAGCAGCCCCGGGTCGCCGAGGACGCGCATGCCGTCGGCGACGACGAATTCGACGCGTCGGGTGGGGTCGGCCTGCGCCAATTGGCTCGCGACGGTGTTGCTGAGGGCGCCGAGGTCGACGGCCTCCCAGCGCATTTCCTTCCGGATCACGCGCGCCAGCGCCAAGAGATCGTCGATCAACTGTCCCATGTGTTGGCACCCGCGGCGTATGCGATCAAGATAATCCTTTGCCCGCGTGTCGAGTTGTTCGCCGTAGTCTTCGGCGAGCGCGTGGCTGAAGCCGTCGATGGCGCGCAGCGGCGCGCGCAGGTCGTGCGAGACCGAATACGAAAACGCTTCGAGCTCCTGGTTCACCGCCGCGAGCTCCGCGGCCTTGCGCCGATCATTTTCGTGCGCGACGACGAGCTGTGCGTAGAGCAGGGCGTTTTCGAGCAGGAGCACCAGCAGCACGAAGCTCGCCGCCGCCAGCCCGTAGATGCGGCCGGCATAGAAGCCGAGATCGAAACGGCCGGCGTTCAAGACCGCGGCGAGCGCGATGCCGCAGATCCACGCGCACATCACGACCATCAGCCACAGATCGAGCACCGAGTGCGGGCGTTGCCGCCGCAAGAGGGCGAGCGCGAGCACGCTCAGCGCCCACACCGTCGAGACGACGACGATCATCGCCGGTGTGTAATGATCGCCCTGCATGATGGCCGGCAGCGATTGCTGTCCCGCGGTGGCGAGCAGCGTGAACGCGACGACGGCGACCAACACCGCGGCGATGCCCACGAGCACCGCGGCGCCCGCGCGCGCCGGATTTATCGCGCGCTCCGTGTTCTTGCGCAGCGCATAGCCAATCACGAGGAGCGGGAAGCCGCCGTGCCAGAACATGTAGAGCCAGGCGGTGCTCTGCGGCCCGGCGCCGAGCAAGCCGGTGGGCGTGAACAGCCCGGGAAACGTCAGCATGTGCGCCACCGCCATGAAGGCGGTGTAGAGGTAGCCGCACGCCAACAGCAGCAGCGCGCGCGAGCGCAAGATGCGGAACTGACCGAACAGCAGCGCCGCCGTGATCAGATCGTTGATCACGAGCGCCGATTGGTAGATGGGGATGAATGCCCAAACCTGCGGGAGCGGCACCTTCGCAAACGGCGCCGCCGCAAGGAAGATCGCCACGGAAACCAGCACGACCGCGGCGGCGAGCCGGCGTTCGCCGCGCCCCGCGGGCAGCGTCGACAGAAATGCCGGGCGTTCGTTGGTTAACTCGTGCGCCATGCCACCTCCTTGGGCAACATAGTAGGAAGATTAGTACAGCGGCGTAATTGCGTTGATATTCGCCCGAGTAGCCGTGGTCGGCGACGTACTGCCGAAAGCGTCGCGGCGCGCGTGAGTTCGGCTGAAAGACGCGGTGAAGCGCCTGCTGGGCCGTTATCTTGCACAGTAACGCTGCTCGACGGGGTGCTTGCTAGTGGTAACTTGGTAAATTAACCATTGAACACCCTGGCAAGCGGCGTGCCGAGGTTAGAGGAATGTACAGGAATTCAAGCGGCGAAATGTTTGTCCAATTTCGGCCAGTGATACAGATACAGCAGATCGGAAATCCACTTGCAAATTTTATTTAACTCTCGCAAATGCGGCGGCGCGAGCGTGAAGCGAAATCGCAAAATTTCTAATGCTCAATTCCTCATTCGGCTGCGAGAACTTACCCTGCTTTCCTGATTTCACGTTTGATGTTACGAAGCATGCAGCGTCATAAAGCAGCTCTCGCACCAACCTGCGGCAAGTTTCTTCATAATTTTGCGCATACGAACGGCCGTGAAAAATTTCATCGATCCTGAACGGCGAGAGCGTCACCTGGCGCTTTGCGCGAAGCGACTCCGGGCACTCCTCGAGCATGAAGATGTAACCTAGCCAAGGCTTTTGAGATGGCTGAAAGACGCCTTTTTTGTAAGCCGTCCAAAAGTCGGTCGCATTGCCGAGCGCTTCTTCGACGCGGTTATTGAAGTTATTGCCAAAGCTACCGACCTGAGACTTGACCTCTACCACAGCTACTAAATCGTTACCCGACGTAGCGACGAGGTCCCATTCCTTCGTAGGGCGAAAATATCCCGGTAGCGTGCGCCGGATTTTCTCGGATTTATGGATAGAAACGTCGTGAAGGCCTGCATCGGCGATTATGTCCGCGATCAGGTTCACAAATCCGTCGAGATGTTTGCCGCCCGTTACTGCGCGGCGGTTCCCAGCATCCTTGACGCCGGTTTTAAAACCTTGCCGGTCCCTCTGATCGGATCGTGTACGCCAAAAATGCTTTATTGCTGCGCCGAGTTTCGTCTCTACATCCAGCAAAGGAAACTCCGAATCGAGTTATTAGTTGTGCGCTCGGACGGTTGTCGACGAAAAAAGCTGTTGTGATTCGACCTCGATGCGTCTCTTCGCCATTTGAAAGTAGTTCGGATCTACTTCTATTCCAACGCTGTTGCGTCCCCACTTCGAGGCAGCCACAGTTGTCGTTCCTGTTCCTAAAAAAGGGTCTAGTACGGTATCGCCCACAAACGAAAACATCCGTATAAGTCGCTCGACTAACTCAAGCGGATAGGGAGCGGGATGCTGTTTTGTCGATGCACCCGTAACACCCGTCCAAATCTGCTGAAACCAAACCTTATGACGTTCTGCCGGTATTACGCTCAGTAACCGAGTCGCTAGACTCGGGCTTCGATATCCACCGGGCTTACGCTCCATCAAGATAAATTCGATATCATTCTTGATGACGGCGTTAGGTTCGTACGGTTTTCCGAGGAATCCGCCTCCGTTCCCGTTTGCTTCATAGACTGCGTTAGCAATCTTATGCCAGATGATGGGAGCAAGATTGTTGTAACCAATAGCTCGACAATGCTCTTGTATTGAGGCGTGAAGTGGGAACACTACGTGCTCCCCGTTGTTCTTTCGGCGTGAAAGGCAAACGTCGCCAACAACACATATTAACCTGCCCCCTGGGACCAGCGCGTCGTAACAGGACTGCCAGACTTTATCTAACTCGCTTAAGAATTCCTCGTAGTCCTCGATGTATCCCATCTGATCGGGATGCTCGGCGTACTCTTTTAGAGTCCAGTACGGCGGCGAGGTAACGACAAGATGAATGCTGTTGGGCGGCAAGAAATCGACACGTCTGGAGTCCCGATTGTAAAGGTCGTGAGCGGTCGGGATCTGCGAAAGCCGGGCTTCGATCGCGGCAATCGCTCTTGCATCCTTAGCGATTCTGGGCAGATCCGTCTGGTGGTCTGTGATTTCGCCGATTTCTGGCGGAAGCCAGTCGGCCGGATCGAATTCTCGGATTTCTTCGGACGTCGGCTGGCGTTTAATAACCACTTCCATAGATCGGCATTCTAAGGTCGTATAACCCCTCCCGTCACCAGGTTTAAGACGAAACCAGCTCCCTCGCTTACTAGGTACGAGCCGCGTAAAAGTTCGGGCTGCGCGCGCGATGGTTTGCCCCGGCATACTCGCTGGCCCGGCCACTATCCATGATGTCCTTCGGTAACCCTCAGGGCCCGTCTGTCGCTTGTATCGGTCATTAGCTATCGTTCTCCCCATGGAAGCGAGCGCTGCGACAGTGGGACTGCGCCCGGAGTGGGCCGTGCCTTCGAATCGGGCCGGTTGGTTTGCCGTAATTCGAAACGCGCTGCCTTACTTCCTGCTGCTGGCGCTGGCCCCGGTGTTGGCGAAGCGATCGCGTATCGCGCCGTGGCTGCTGTCGCCGTTGCTTGGTCTGGTTTCGTATCGCATCACGATCGTGATGCACGACTGCACGCATCGCAGCCTCTTCACGAGTGCGCGGCTGAACGGATGGATGGGGCGGTTGCTCGGTGCGATCACCGGGATAGATTTTGAAAGTTTCAAGGCACAGCACTGGCGGCATCATCAGGTTTACGGGCGGTCGAGTGACCCGCAAGGGTTCCACTACGCCGCGCTGCACGCGATGACGCCCGGGCAGTTCCGCCGGCATGTGTTTCGGCCGTTACTCGGGTTCAATCTGGTTTATACGTCCCGCGAAAGCGTGCTTGATCCGCGCCATTGGCGGCGGCTGCTCGGCCGCGGTGAGATGTTTTTGATCGTCGCCGTGCAGGCGGCGTTGCTGGTCGTGGTGACCGGCGCGGGGCGATACTGGATGCTGGCCGTGCTTCCGTTCGCTTCGGCCGTGACCTTCGGGCTTTTCTTCAGTCAGCTGCGCGGCATTGCCGAGCACGGCGTCGCGGACAACACGGCACGAACCGGCTACGTGCGCTCACATGCGCCGAACTGGCTGGATCGGATCTTGTTCTACAATCTCAATTTCAACTATCACCGATGATAGCCGCTTGCCGGATATTGAGCGCATCGAGCAAGCAGGCGTATGCGTCCGCCTGGGCCGATGCCGACGCATCCAGGGGAAGCGGTGTGCGCAAGTAGCCGAAGCGCGACATCGCGATCACGTGGAAGCGATCGGCCAGCGCCTCCGCGAATGCCATGCCTTGGTCGAACCCCCGCCCGCGCCGTGCACGATCAATACCGGTGGCCCGCTGCCGGCGGCGGCGTATTCGCTCAGGCCGCACGGCGTCTGCGCAATCTGGCTGCCGGTCGCGACCCGCGCACGGGCGCGCACGATATCGTGCCGGTATTCGTAATAAGTAAATCCGGCGATCGCGAAACCAAGTTGCGCTGCCACCGTGAGCGCGATGCGAGCGCGTCGTTTTGCCATCGCCGAGAGTTTACTGAAGCGGTTCGCCGAGCGTGAGTGCCGCGACCGCATCAGGAAAATGTGCCTGCTTCTACTATTGACCGGATAGCAAGCCCGGGACAGGGCAGGCGTTAGCGTGCTGCATGGCAACTCGTCTGCATAGCCAGCGCCGTTACGTGCTCAAGCGGAGCGCGCCGAGCCTCGTGGTCGCCGAAAAGAAAGGTAAGGAGGAAGTAAGTAAGTAAGAAACGAAAGTCGAGGGGTTAGGGTCGATGATCTTCAGTGCATTCCGGACGCCATCGGCGTGCCCATGCGATCACCGATGTGACGACTATTCTCCCCACTTAAAAATCTTGAGCATTGCCGCGGCGAGCGTTTTTTGTACTTCTCGTCTTTGAAATGATAGAAGCCTCGCTTCCAGTTCCGCATTGATCTCTTCAGCTTCTCCGAGGAATTCCAGAATACGGGTGATTTGTTTCTCCCGTACCCCGCAGTCCTTCATGATCTGAATCATCGCGTTGACATCCTCGTCGGGCATGGCCTGTCTCTCCCTCAATCGGAGCGGCGATGGTACCAACGGGCGGCGGCCAACCGGACGGCACTTTAGTGCCAGAAAGCCAACGAAAGAGGACACCAGGCGGGTACAGGCGCCCAGCGGCTTGGATGCGCTCGCGCGAGCGGCGCGAGTCTGGAGCCTACAGGTCAGTCCTCGCGTTGTAGCAAGCGAGGCGAACCGATCGATTCGCCTCGCGGTTCCCTTTACGCGTCAGTCCGGCGCTCGGTTGCCTGCAATCAGCCTCTCGATCCAGTCGGTCAGCGCATCCAACATCTCGGCCCTAATGTCCGCATCCTTGCGTCCGGTGCGGGCCGGCACGTGAAAGGAGTGATCGGCGTCCGGGAAAAGCTTCAATGCGGCGCGCGCGCCGAGGTTTGTGACGAGGTGCTGTAGCAGCTGCACGTCGGCCAGCGCGTCACGGGTCCCTTGCAGGAACAGCATCGGGACGTGCACGTCGAAGAGATGCTGCGCGCGTTCGTCCGACGGGCGACCGGCGGCATGGAGCGGGAATCCGAGGAATGCGATGCCGCGTACTCCGGGTAACGGCGACGCGGCCTGCGCCTGCGATGTCATGCGTCCGCCGAAGGATTTGCCGCCGGCGATCAGCGACAGTTCGGGCACCAAACGCGACATTATCGCAACCGCCGCGCGCACAGTGGCACGAGCGACTTTGGGACTGTCCGGCCGCTTCGAACCGCTCTCCATCGAAGGGAACTGATAGCGCAGCGTCGCCACGTCGCGCTGCGCGAGCTCGTCCGCGACCGCGGCCATGAACGGATGCGCCATGCCGGCGCCGGCGCCGTGCGCCAGCACGTAGCAGGCGCGCGCGTTCGGGGGGACCTGCAACAAACCGGACACGCGCCGCGTGTCGTCGATGTTTATAGATACAGGTTGGGGGCGTGTGGCAGCCATTCTGCACATCACTCGCTCGTGGGTGATCTCTTCTCGAAGGTCGACGCTATGCTATCAGCACGGAGAACCGCGCGGCGTTTGACATCAGGCGAGCGAGCGGATTATCGCGTGCCGACCATGGTGAAGGCGATGGACACCGGGAGCGGCCCGCCTCGTTTTACGATTGTTGGCGAAGAGCGTACGGAATTCGAAGATCCGTGCAGTGGGGCCGGTTGATTTAGAAACCGCGCGTGTCAAGAACGGCGAGCGCTTCTACGGCAAAACCCGTTGCTTTTTCAGGTTTCACCTGATGTTCTGACGCGAGATCGCGCGACATAATGCGCCATCAGTCATTGCACGGAACCGGTTAGCAACCGACTTGGCGTAAGGACCAGCGGCTGGAAGCGGGCCTCAAGGAAGAGGGGCTCACGGAACGAGCACCAACCCAATGCCGCCCACATCACGTTGCGGATGGATCGATAGCAACCGAGCCCGCCCGGTCGAAAGACCGAGCGGGTTTCTTTTTTTTCCGGTGCGCAACTGATACCAAACTTCAATCTTGACGAGCCAGCCGGCGATACTGGGCCATGTGCCGTATGGCTTGTTTGTAGTTGTTCTGCATCTCGTACAAAAGCGCGACGTTGTAGTGGCAGTCCGCCATGCGCGGATTGACGCGCAGCGCTTCCTCGTACGCTGCAATCGCTTCGTCCTTGCGGTCCCTGTCTGTTAGAAGAACGCCGAGGTTGTACCAGAGCAAGGCGTCCGCGGCGTCTTCCGCAATCGCGCGGCGGTAGGCGCGTTCGGCCTCTTCCAGACGTCCGGCTTCGTGCAGTAGTCGGCCCAGGTTGATATTGGCGCAGACGTGGGCGGGGTCGGCGGCGAGCGCCTTTTCGTACGCCGCGCGCGCGGCGGCGGGATTGTCGGTCTCCAGCGCGTATCCGCGCTCGAACCATTCGTCCGCGTTGTCCTTCGTATCGTCCTTCGCAGGAGGAGCTTTCGGTTCGATCACGCGCATCGCGCCTTGATCGGGATCGCCCTCGAACGCGAGCACGTATTGGCCGGAGTCCACGTGCCGGCGGTTGGCTCCTTCTTTGACAACCACGCGGTCGCCGACGGCGCTGATCGCGAGGCCCGAGAGCGGCATGGTTTCCGGGATCTGGCGGCGCAGTTCTTTCAGCGATTTACTGATGCGCTTGGCCGAGATGTTTGCAGCGGCGAGCGTCTGCGCCGTGCGAAGCACGATGAGGTCCTGGAACGAGAAGCGATACGCGTTGCGCGGGCCGCGCGTGGGGGAGACGAACCCGGCCTTGATGAGGCCATGGATCGCGCTGCGCGGCAGGTGCAGCAACTTCTCGACGTCGCGCACGCCGTACTGGTGCATCGCGCTGATCCTCCGTTGTTGAGGGAAGCTGATCAACTTCGGAAGCTGTCATTGCGGGCGACACGAAGCAATCTCGATTGCTTCGTGGCCCACGGCTTTTCGCAATGACGCTTGTTCGGGCTTCCGTCGTTTACGGAGGCGTATTCTACTTCTTGCCGGCCTTTTTTTCGCCGCGCGCCGATTCAGCGCGCTTCGGCGGCTTGCGTTTTTCCGCGCCGGCTTCGGCGGGCGCCGCCTTCGCGGCCGGTCTCTTCTCCAGGCTCGCGCGCAACGCTTCCATGAGGTCGATCACCTGGGCGCCGCCTTCGGGCGGCGCTTCGGCGACGGCGATCTCCTGGCCTTCCACTTTCTTCTGGATCGCCGCCTCGATGCGCTCGCGCACGTCGTCTTTGTACGCACTCGGGTCGAACGTATCCGACGCCTGCTGCTCGATCAATTGCCGGGCGAGCTGGAGCTCGGCGTCTTTGACATCGGTCTTCGGGATGTCGATATCCTTGATCGATCGCACTTCAGTGGAGTAGAGGAGCTGCTGCATCACCAAGCCGTCTTCGACCGGGCGTATCATTACTATGTATTGCTTGCCGCGCGCGGCCCAGCGGCCGACGGCGCAGCGGTTGGTCTCGCGCAACGCCTTCGTCAGCAGCGCGTACGGCTTAGCGCCGCCCTTGTCCGGGGCCAGGTAATAGGCCTTGTCGAAATAGACGGGGTCGACGGACTCGATCGGCACGAACTCGGTGATATCCGCGGTTTGCGTGCCGACCTCTTCGAGCGCCTTCAGCTCTTCGGGCGTGAATATCACGTACTGATCTTTCGCGAACTCGTAGCCCTTCACCATCTCTTCGCGTGGCACGACGACGTCTTCTTTCTGGCAGATGTATTGCTGCTTCAGGCGCGATCCGTCGGTTTTGTGCAGCAGGTTGAACGAAATCGCGCGGCTCGCCTCGGTGGCGGAGTAGAGCTTCACCGGAATGGACACGAGGCCAAACGAAATGCTGAGTGATCCGATCGATCGGGCAGCCATGGTTGTTCTCCGAAAATGTACCCCTCGGGTACTTAATCACCGCTCTCCCTTCCCCTCTTCCTCAAGGGGAGAGGGAGCTACTATTATTTCAGTGCGCGCTCTGCGCGTTGTTTCTGGGTGAGTGCGTCGCCCCGTCTCGGCCACGCGCTCCACGACGTTCGTTATTCTGAAGACATCGGTGCGTTCCACCCGCCATGTTTTCGGTCGGCGCGCACGGCGCACGCTACATTTTCGAATTAATCGGTGCTTCCTTTACGCTTCAGTGCGCGCTCCACGTTTTGCTTGCGGGTCAACGCATCGCGCCAGCGATCG
>Ga0070741_10012668_pt1 | contig 15160 bp, 14 predicted proteins | sample Coa_R1_4_FD_66440 | JGI IMG/M metagenome (GOLD analysis project Ga0070741, IMG submission 66440) | Surface soil microbial communities from Centralia Pennsylvania, which are recovering from an underground coalmine fire - Coalmine... | ecosystem: Environmental > Terrestrial > Soil > Unclassified ... | reverse complement strand
TCGACCGCCAGCCCCGACGGAAAATAGAACTGCGCCGGCAACGGGTCGGTGCCCGGGTCGTTGAGCGAATAGTGGCAACCGGCGGTGAGCGCCAGCGCGGCGAGGAGAACGCGGGACATGCTTCGGCTTTAGTCTCGACTCTCTTGGATCACGTAATGGGCGGAGAGGTTGCCTTAGCGAGCACGAATTTGCAATCGCGGTGTCTGTGTTGGGCGCTTGGGCGTGGCGGTTTTTGGAAGATCGAAAGTTGGATCTGGGGATCCACGGTCTGAAGACCGCGGCTCCGACAGAGGGAAGCCCCGCGGGCTGCGAAATCCGTCGGTGGCAGCTTCGCCGGATGTTTTTCCACGAACCAAGCGCGCGGCGCTTATCTCTGTCGGAGCCGCGGTCTTCAGACCGTGGATCCCCCAAAACGGCGACGGCCAATCGCAATCGCCGCGCGACGAGCGCGACGAGCGCCCCCGATCATTTCTTCTCGCGCAACGCCGCCTGCGCGGCCGCGAGCCTCGCGATCGGCACTCGGAACGGCGAGCAGCTGACGTAGTCGAAGCCTTCGCGGTGGCAGAACTCCACCGACGACGGCTCGCCGCCGTGCTCGCCGCAGATGCCGATCTTGAGCTTGGGCTTGGCGCGCCGGCCGCGCTCGATGCCGAGCCGGATGAGCTGCCCCATGCCCTCTTGATCGATCGCCACGAACGGATCGACCGAGTAGATGCCGAGCTTGACGTACTCGCCGAGGAAGCTGCCCGCGTCGTCGCGCGAGACGCCGAGCGTGGTCTGCGTGAGATCGTTGGTGCCGAACGAAAAGAAATCGGCGACCGCGGCGATCTTGTCGGCGACCACGCACGCGCGCGGCAGCTCGATCATGGTGCCGATCGTGTACGGCACCTCGACGCCCGCGTCCGCGAGCACGCCGTTGGCCGCTTTCTCGACGAGCGCGCGCATGATCGTCAGCTCGCGCTCGTGGCCGATGATCGGCAGCATGATCTCGGGCCGCACGTCCACGCCCGCCTGCTTGCACTCGACCGCCGCCTGGAGGATCGCCACCACCTGCGTTTGGTAGATCTCGGGGTTGGTGAGCGCCAGGCGCGAGCCGCGGTGGCCGAGCATCGGGTTGGCCTCGTGCAGCGCCGCCACGCGCGCGCGCACCGCCTCGGGCGAAACGCCGAGCTCGCGCGCGACCACGTCGACCTGCGCCGCCTCCGTCGGCAAAAACTCGTGCAGCGGCGGATCGAGCAAACGGATCGTGACCGGAAGCCCGTCCATCGCGCGGAAGATGCCGACGAAGTCCTGCTGCTGCATCGGCAGGATCTTCGCCAACGCGCGCTTCCGCTCCTCGACGCTCGACGCCAGGATCATCTCGCGCACGGCGAGGATCTTGTCCTCGGCGAAGAACATGTGCTCGGTGCGGCACAGCCCGATGCCCTCGGCGCCGTAGTTGCGCGCCGTCTGCGCGTCGATCGGCGTGTCCGCGTTGGTGCGCACGCGCAGCCGCCGCGCGCCGTCGACCCACTTCATCAGCGCGGCGTAATCCTCGTCGAGCGCCGGCGCGGTCATCGCCACCGCGCCGAGGATCACCTCCCCCTTGCCGCCGTCGAGCGTGAGCAGGTCGCCCTTCTTCACCACCAACATCGTGTCGCCCTGCGCGACGGAGAACTGGCCGCGCGCGTAGTCGACCGTGATCGCGCCGCAGCCGGCGACGCAGCACTTGCCCATGCCGCGCGCCACCACCGCCGCGTGCGAGGTCATGCCGCCGCGCGCGGTCAGGATCCCCTCGGCCGCGTTCATCCCGTGGATGTCCTCGGGCGAGGTCTCGACGCGCACCAGCACCACCTTCTCGCCCTTCTGCTTCATCGCCTCCGCGTCGTCGGCGTGAAACACCACTTTGCCGACGGCGGCGCCCGGCGACGCGGGCAGCCCTTTGGCGATCACCTGCTTGGGCACGCGCGGATCGAGCATCGGGTGCAGGAGCTCGTCGAGCTTCGCCGGGTCCATGCGCAGCACCGCCTGCTCGGGCGTGAGCATCCCCTCCTTCACCATCTCGACGGCGATGCGCACCATCGCCTTGGCGGTGCGCTTGCCGGTGCGCGTCTGCAGCATCCACAGTTTGCCGCGCTGGATGGTGAACTCGATGTCCTGCATGTCGCGGTAGTGCTGCTCGAGCTTCTGGTACACGGCGACGAGGTCGGCGTACGCGGCGCCCATTTTTTCTTCGAGCGACTGGCCGCCGCTGTCGGGCGATTTCGAGATCGGCAGCGGCGTGCGGATGCCCGCGACCACGTCCTCGCCCTGCGCGTTGATCAGGTACTCGCCGAAGAAGCGCCGCTCGCCCGTCGAGGGATCGCGCGTGAACGCGACGCCGGTGGCGCAGTCGTCGCCGAGGTTGCCGAACACCATCGCCTGCACCGTGACCGCGGTGCCCCACGCCGACGGGATGTTGTACATCTGGCGATAGGTGACGGCGCGCGGATTTTCCCACGAGCCGAACACCGCCTTGACCGCGCCCCAGAGCTGCTCCCACGGATCCTCGGGGAACGCGACGCCCTTGCGCCGCTTGATCTCGGCCTTGAACTCGCCGACGAGCTCGCGCAGATCGTTCGCGCTCAGATCGGTGTCGAGCTCGACGCCGCGCGCCTCTTTCTTGTGCTCGAGGATCGCCTCGAACGGATCGGTCTCCTCTTTCGTCTCCGGCTTGAGCCCGAGCACGACGTCGCCGTACATCTGCACGAAGCGGCGATAGGAGTCCCACGCGAAGCGCGCCGAGCCGGATCGCTTCGCCAGCGCCTCGACGGTAGCGTCGTTGAGCCCGAGGTTGAGCACGGTGTCCATCATCCCCGGCATCGATACGCGCGCGCCCGAGCGCACCGACACCAGCAGCGGATCGTCGCGATCGCCGAAGCGCCCGCCGCCCGTGAGTTGCTCGACGCGCGCCATGGCCGCGCGCACCTCGCCGTCGAGCGAATCGGGAAACGCGCGGCCGTGATCATAATGATAGCGGCAGACCTCGGTGGTGATGGTGAAGCCGGGCGGCACGGGGATGCCGAGGCGGTTCATCTCGGCGAGCCCGGCGCCCTTGCCGCCGAGCAGCTCCTTCATCGCCGCGTCGCCCTCGGCCTGTCCGCTGCCGAACGTGTAGACGTACTTGGTCATCTCGCGTGCGCTCCGATGAGAAGGTCTAGACTTCGACTGCTCGCGTGCAACGGGGTAACACGCGGCGAGCGCGCGAATCAAGGCGCCGGCGGCTCGTCCTCGGGCAGCCACCATTCAGACGGGTCGAGATCGATGCCGCAAAATGGCTCCACGCGGAGCGTCTTGTCATACGCGCCGACGAGACTCCACCTCTCGGCGCGCAGCTCATACACCTCGAGCAAGTGCGCGATCGGGTTCGCCAGCCAGAGATGCGGCACTCCTCCGCGCGCGTAGATCGGCAGCTTGCGCGCGCGATCGATCTTTTCCGTCGACGGCGAAATCACCTCACACACCCAATCGGGCGCCACCGGCATGTGACCTTCGCGCGGCGGCCGCGGAACCCGCGCGCGCCGCCAACCCCGACATCCGGCACAAGCACATCATCTTGCAAGTGCACTTCCGGTTTGAGCACGATCCACCAGTCTGCTCGCAGCGAGCCGTTGAGACTTGCACAGATCATCATCGCTGCGTGCCCGTCTCGAAATGGAGGCCGACGCGACGCGAGCAACTCTCCGCCGAGAAGCTCACCGATGAAAATGTCGGGCAGCGCCACCAGATCGGCGTAGGTCGCCTTGCGAGACTGCATTAATACACTCTACTACGCCCGTTGGCGGGCGGCTTCGTAGAGGAGGATGGCGCCGGCGGCGCCGACGTTGAGCGAGGCCACCTTGCCGGTCATCGGGATCTGCACCAGCAGATCGCAGCCGCGCAGCACCAGCGGGCGGATGCCCTTGCCCTCGGCGCCGAGCACCAGCGCGCACGCCACCTTGAAATCGATCTGCCACGGGTTCTGCCCGCCGCCCGCCACCGCGCCGACGATCCACAGCCCCGCCGCCTTCAGCTCCTCGAGCGCGCGCGCGATGTTGGTCACCAGCGCCACGCGCATGTGCTCGCTGGCGCCGGCCGACGCCTTCACCACCGTCGGCGTCACCGCCACCGCGCGGTCGCGCGCGATCACGATCCCGTGCGCGCCGATGACGTGCGCCGTGCGCAGGAGCGCGCCGAGGTTCATCGGATCCTGCACGCTGTCGAGCACCAGGATGAGCGGCGGCTTGCCCGCGCGCTTGGCGACCGCCAGCAGCTCGTCGAGCTGCGCGTACGGATACTCGCCGGTGACCGCGACCGCGCCCTGGTGAACGCCGCCGTGCGCCAGCGCGTCGAGCGCGAAGCGCGAGCGCAGCACCGGCTGCACGTTGGCCACGCGCGCGGCGTCGGTCACCTCGCGCAGCGCCGTGCCGGTGTCGCCCTCGAGCACGAACAGCGCGTGCACGCGTCCGGCCTTGAGCGCCTCCTTCACCGGGTGGACGCCGTAGACCAGGCGGCTCATCCCGCGAGCTCGTCGAGGAACCGGGCGGCGGCGGCGCGCGGATCGGCCGCGTCGCGAATCGGCCGGCCGACGACCACCGCGTCGGCGCCCGCCTTTAGCGCGGCGCGCGGCGTCTCGACGCGTTTTTGATCGTCGCCGGCGTCGGGCGCGGGCGCCGCCAGGCGCACGCCGGGCGTGACGATCAGGAGCGCGCCCTCCACCCTGCGGCGAATTGCCGCAGCCTCGAGCGGCGAGGCCACCACGCCCGCGCAGCCGGCGTCGCGCGCCAGGATCGCGCGCCGCACCACCTGCTCCTCCGTCGACGCGGCGGGGATCCCGTCGGCGCGCAGGTCGGCGAGGTCGAGGCTGGTCAGCACCGTCACCGCCAGCACGCGCGTCTTCGCGCCCGCGCCTTCGACCGCCGCGCGCAGCATCGCCTGCCCGCCCGACGCGTGCACGGTCAAGAGCTCGACGTCGAGCCGCGCCGCCTGCGCCGCCGCGCGTTTCACGGTCTCCGGGATATCGTGCAACTTGAGATCGAGGAACACCCGCTTGCCGCGCGCGCGCAACGCCTCGACGGCGGAGGCGCCCTCCTGGATGAACAGCTCCAGACCCACTTTGTAGAACTCGACGGCATCGCCGAGCAGCTCGACCAGCTTCAAGGCGCTCGCGAGCTCGGGATGATCGAGCGCGACGATCAACCGCTCGGCCGCGCGCCGCGCCGTCGTCACGCCTGCGCTCCGCGGGCGGCGGCGATCAGCTTCTGCAGCTCGCCCGCGAGCTCGCCCGCCGGCACCAGCCGCGCCTCCTTGTCGCCGCGCGCCTTGAGCTCCAGCTTGCCCTCGGCCAGCCCGCGTTTCCCGACGGTGACGCGCAGCGGGATCCCGATCAGGTCCGCGTCTTTGAACTTGGCGCCCGCGCGCTCGTCGCGATCGTCGTACAGCACCTCGACGCCCGCGCGCTCGAGCTCGCCCTCGAGCTTCTCCGCCGCCTCGGCCAGCTCGGGCTCCTTGCCCGCGGTCACGATCGCCACCTGGAACGGCGCGAGCGCCATCGGCCAGCGAATCCCGTCGGCGTCGTGGTGCTGCTCGATCGCCGCCGCCGCGATGCGCGTGACGCCGATGCCGTAGCACCCCATCGGCATCGGCTTCTCCTTCCCGTCGCTGTCGAGGAACACCACCTTCATCGGCTCCGAATATTTCGTGCCGAGGTAGAAGACGTGGCCGACCTCGATGCCGCGATGCGCGCGGTACGTGCCCTTCTCGCAGCGCGCGCAGCGATCGCCCGCGGCCGCGGTGCGCAGGTCGACGATCTTGGCGCCCGGCACGTCGCGCTCGAGGTTGAAGCCGCGCACGTGATAATCGGTTTTATTGGCGCCGGTAATCGCGTTTGCAATCGCCGCCACTTCATAATCGGCATAAACCGGGATATTGCGGCCCTGCGGCCCGGCGTATCCGACCGCCGCGCCCGTGACCTCCGAGACCAGCGCGTCCGAGGCCAGCTCCATCAGCTCCGCACCGACGGCAGCCTTGAGCTTGAGCTCGTTCACGTCGCGGTCGCCGCGCACCAGCGCCATGAACGGTTTCCCGTCCGCGACATATATCAATGTTTTGACAAAACGCTCAATCGGCTCTTTTAGAAACTTTACGACATCGGCAATGCCGCCCTTATTCGGCGTATGCAATTCCTGGATATTCGACGTCGCCTTGGCCGCGGCCGCGGCTTCGCGCTTGAGCTCGGCCTTCTCGACGTTGGCCGCGTAGTCGCACGTGTCGCACGAGACGATCGCGTCCTCGCCCGACTCGGCCAGCACCTGGAACTCGTGCGACATCGAGCCGCCGATCGCGCCGGTGTCGGCCTCGACCGCGCGGAAGTCGAGCCCGCAGCGTTTGAAGATGCGCACGTAGCAGTCGTACATGTTCTTGTACTCGCGGTGCGCGTCGTCGACGGTGGCGTGAAACGAGTAGCCGTCCTTCATGATGAACTCGCGGCCGCGCATCAGGCCGGCGCGCGGGCGCATCTCGTCGCGAAACTTGTCCTGGATCTGAAACAGATTGAGCGGCAGCTGGCGATACGACTTCACGTCGCGGCGCACGACGTCGCAGAACGCCTCCTCCGCCGTCGGCGACATGATGAAGTCGGCGCCTTTGCGATCCTTCAGGCGCAACAGCTCGGGGCCGTACTTCTGCCAGCGCCCCGACTCCTGCCACAGCTCGGCCGGGTGGACGATCGGCATCAAGACTTCCTCGGCGCCCGAGCGGTTCAGCTCCTCGCGCAGGATGCGCTCGATCTTGGCGACCACGCGCAGGCCGAGCGGCATCATCGCGTAGATGCCCGCCGCCAGTTTGCGGATGTAGCCGCCGCGCACGAGCAGCACGTGCGACACCACTTGAGCTTCGGCCGGAGCTTCCTTCAGCGTCGGGATCAGCAGCCGCGAATAGCGCATGTGCCGCTCTATAGCACGGGCGGCGCGCGCGAGTCAGGCGCGCTGCGAGGGCGAAACGGTGACGTTGAGATCGATGGTGACGTTGTCGCTCGCGTCGACGCACACCGCGTAGTTCGGCAGCGGCGCGAACGCCGGCGCCGTCGGGCCGGTGCCGTCGAAGTTGAAGCGCGCGCCGTGGCACGGGCAGCGCCAGTGGCCGCTCGACAGCTTGACGACGCAGCCCGAGTGCGTGCACGCCGAGTCGACGGTGAACAGCCCGCCGGCGTCGCGGCATAGATACAGATCGTAGCTTCCGCCCGAGAGGTGCTTGGCCGCGCCGACGGCGATCGCGCTCGCCGCGCCGGCCTGCAGCGTGCCGCCGCAGCTCTGCGGGCGCGCCAGGTCGCCCGAGGCGCGGCCGCCGTCCTGCGGCAAATTGCCGCTTGCGAAGTCGATCGGCTGGCCGGCGTCGTTCAGCAGCGGCGGGCCGCCCTGCGTCGGATCGTCGATGGCGCCGGTGAACACGCGCGAGTCGCCGGTGCACGCGGCCGCGCCGAGCACGGCGAGACCCGATCCGGCGGCGGCGCAAAACTCTCGGCGCGAGCACTTCATCGTCGACTCCGGCGCCTCATGACGAGCGCCATGGCCGTGAGTAGCACGACGGCGGAAAGCGGGACAGGGCCGCGCGCCACGCCGCAGCCGGCGGTGGCGTCGGGCGGCGCGAGGCCGCCCTTCTCGCCGATGGTGATGGCCGCCGAGATCACGTCGTCGCCGTACGGATCCTGATCGTTCGACACGTCGCCCGCGCCGCCGTTGCCGTCGACGATCGAGCTGTACACGGTGACCGGCCCGGTGCCGACTTGCGGCGCGGTCCAGAAGAAGTGCCAGCGCGTGGGATCGTTTCGCAGCACGATCTTGCCGGCGCCGTGCGCGCGGTTGCCGAACACCGCGTCGCCGCCGGGCGCGACCAGGCTCTCGTCGCTCGGCGACGGCGGCGGGCACACGCCGTTGACCGGCGCGACGGCGCACAAGCCGGTGAGCGGGCCCGCGGCCGAGTCGATCTCGAGGCCGAAGTTGTTGTTGTCGCACTGCACGTAGTTGAAGTTGTCGTGGCCGGTCGGAACTTCGGTGCAGGTCGCGGGCAGGTTGAAGTCGGTGCCCTCGAGCTCGCCGAGCAGTTCGAGCTCGAAGGTATACGTCTGGCCCGGCTCGTAGCCGTCGGTGAACAGCGACGCGGGATCGGCGCCGAGCTTGAGCTGCACCACGCCCGGCCCGTCGGTGTGGCAGGCGGCGCAGGTCTGGCCGGCGACGCGCGGCGCGCCCGTCGGGTACACGCCCTCGCTCGACGCGCTGGTGGTCGCGGCGTGCGGATTGTCGGGCGACTGATCCATGAACTGCGCTGAATCGACGAACGCGCCGGCTAAACGCGGTCCGAGCAGAACCGCCGCCAGCGCGAGCGCGCGCACGAGCGAGCGATTACAACGCACCGCCGACCTCGAACGCGCCGCCGATCCATTGATCGGCCGCGCTGTGCGCGAAGCGCATGCCGTTGCCGTCGAACGCCAGCGCGACGCGCGTGTAGCGGGCGCCGGCGCGCAGCCACAGCCAGCGGATCGGCCACACCGAGAGACCGCCCTCGGTCTCGACCGCCCAGCCCGACGCGGTGCCGTACTCGTCGGCGTTGGTGACCGGCCCCGAGTCGACGAGGCCGGAGAACGCGAGGCGCAGGCCGAGGCGTAGGACGCGCGTGCCGAGCGGCTGATCGAGGCCGAGCCCGGCGCCGACCAGCGTGTAGCCGACGTCGGGCACGCCGAGCTGCCGCTCGGAGCGGTGCGCGTAGCGCAGCTGATCGACGCCGGCGTCGACGAGCAGCGCGCCGTGTCCGGGCGCGCGCCCGAGCGGAATCCGGCCGAGCGCGCCGAGCCGCCAGCGCCAGGCTTCGCCCGGCTCGTTGCCGCTCGCGGTCTGCGAGTTGAAGCTGCCCGCGCGCTCGTAGCTGCCGGCGAGCCCGAGGCACGCGAGGATCGGATGATCGTGCGCGTAGTCGGCGGCGAGCGCGAACGGGAACACGCCGCCCTCGACGCGCACCGCCGCCAGCGTGCCGCCGCCGTACGCCTGCGCGCCCGAGACGTCGAAGTCGAGGCGGCGCGTGAACAGCGACAGCCCGACGCCGACCCAGCCGGCGAGCACCGGCTCGCTGGGCGCGCTCTTCTTCACCGTCGCCGCGGGCGCCGGCGTCTCGGGCGTTCCCGGCAGCTCGCTGAGATCGGCCGGCTCCTCGTCGCCCTCGCTCGGACGCGGCGCGGGCTGCGCCACCTCTCCGCCGCGCGGCACGCCGTGGACCCGCTCGAACGCGCGCGCCAGATCGCCGAGCACGCGATCCTTGAGCGCGATCGGCGGCCGCCCGTCGAGCGGATAGACGCCGCGCGCGCTCACCGCGCCGGTCGCGCCGTCGCGCACGACGATCACGACGCCGCGCGGCTGCACCGAGCCGGCGACCAGCGCGTCGAGGCGCAGGCGGCGGCACATGTACTTCACCTCGTCGGGCGTGGCGCCGGGATGGCCGAGCCGCTGCGCCGCCGCGCGGTACACCTCGCCCGGCACCACGTCGTAGAGCTCGGCCAGCGCCCACTCGAGCTGCTCCGACAACTCGCCGCCGCCCGGCCCGCTGACGCCGAGCAGCGAGACCGAGTGCGTGGCCGCGCGCGCCTCGCCGAGCGAGAGGAGCACGAGGAGCGCCGCGCCGACGGTGGAGCCGAGCCGGTTCACTGCGGCGCGACGCTAGCACAGTCGGCGGCGCGCGCGGAAGCGCTTCCGCTCGGCGCGTGGATTTGCTAGCGTCGGCGCCCGATGGGTCTTCGCGGCTGGCTCGGGGGAGCCTTGGCGCTGGCGCTGGCCGGCTGCCCGTCGCCCGATCCGGCGACCGGTCTCGGCACGACGCAGCCGCCCGATCAGTTCCTCGACTACAACCAGTTCGTGTGCGCCGTCGAGCCGGTGCTGATCAAGCGCTGCTCGTTCCTCGCGTGCCACGGCAACGCCACGCACGCCTTTCGCGTGTACTCGCTCGGCAAGCTGCGGATCGGCGATCCCACCACCAGAAAAGCACGATCGTTCGATTTGCTCTCCGCCGACGAGGTGGAGCGCAACTTCGAGTCGGCGTCGGGGATGGTCTACGGCACCGCCGCGGGCGATCGCACGCCCACGCCGGTGGTGAACAAGGTGACGCTGCTCCTCAAGCCGCTCAAGGCGGCGTTCGGCGGCTCGGAGCACCACGGCGTCGGCGTGTTCCCGGCGTTCCCCGCGACCACGCTCGACGACGACGGCGAGTGGCAGTCGCTGGTCGCGTGGGTGGGCGGCGCGGCGCAACCCAAACCGGTCGACGCCAAGTGCCAGGCGCTGTTCGACGCCATGTCGCTCGCGCCGCGATGAAGACGAAGAGAAAATGACGATGCAGAAAAAAAGAACGAACGTTCGTGCTTTTTTTGTGGCGCTGCTGTTTGCCGTCGGAGGCGCGGGCGCGGGCGGCTGCGTGCGCGTCAAGCCGTACGAGCGCGAGCTGCTGGCCAAGCCGATCATGACGTTCCAGCCCGATCCGTACGAGGACGTGCTCGACCTGCACATGCTCGAGGCGCGCGAAGGGGCGGCGGGCGGCTACGGCTCGGCGGGCGGCGGTTGCGGCTGCAACTGACACGCACGATCTTCAGCGTCGGGGCCGCGCTCGCCGTCGCGTTCGCGTGCGCGCGGCCGGCGCGCGCCGACGACAGCTTCGTCGCCAAGACCCAGGTCTACGTCGACAACGATCACACCACCGTGGTCTCGCCGCTGGTGGCGATCACCAAGGACGCGTGGCGCGGCGCGACGCTCGGCGCCAGCTACGTCGCCGACGTGGTCTCCTCCGCGTCGATCGACGTCATCTCGAACGCCACGCGCCACATGGACGACCTGCGCTCCGAGGTCACCGGCTCGGTGTCGCAGAAGTGGCGCGCCACCACGCTCTCGGGCGCGTACATCTTCTCGACGGAGCACGACTACACGTCTCACAACGTCGCGTTCGGCGTGGCGCAGGATCTGTTTCAGCGCAACACCACGCTCGCGTTCGGCTACTCGCTGTCGCTCAACGACGTCGGGCGCACCGGCGATCGCGCGTTCCACCGCTCGCTCGACGTGCACAACCTCGACGCCAGCTGGACGCAGGTGCTGAGGCGCTCGACGGTGGCGCAGCTCAGCTACACGTTTCAATACGACAGCGGGTACCAGGCGAGCCCGTATCGCTTCGTGCGCATCGAGACCATGGACCTGCAGCAGACCGAGCTCAAGGTGCCCGAGACCGATCCGCTCGAGCGCTTTCGCCACGCGATCGTCGCCGGCCTCAACCAGCACGTCGGGCAGGGCTCGTCGGTGCAGGCCGACTACCGCATCTACTTCGACTCGTGGGGGCTGATCGCGCACACGCTGCAGCTGCGCTACTTCGTGACCTTCGGCGACTTCACGGTGCGGCTGCGCGAGCGCTTCTATTATCAGAGCGGCGCCAACTTCTTTCGCTCGCACTACACGCTCGACAACCTGCAGCCGTTCGTCACCGCCGACCGCGAGCTCTCCACCTTCTGGTCCAACGTCGCCGGCATCAAGCTCTCGTGGCGCCTGCCGGTCCTCGACCGCGCCCTCACCGCCGAAGTCAAAGCCGACGTCTTCTATTTCTACTACATCGACTTCGCCCTGCTCTCGTCGCGCGTCGGCGCCGATCTCGAAGGCGGCCTCTCGCTCGCATTCTGAGCGGCGCGACGACCGCGATTCGGCGACCTCACCAGAACGCCTCCATTTGCCGATCTGATTCACTTTAAGCGTATTGAGGTTTTTAAAGACTTAATCGATCGGCCCAATAGCGCGGGCGGACCCGCGTTCGTTTCGCCCGCCGGAACGGAGGCGCGATTCCCAAACGAGCCGAAGCCGTCAACGGTTTCGACCACCGTCGGTCAACACGGCACTGGTGTACGGCCGCAGGCGCATAGCGCCGAGTACCGCCGGACGAAACGAATGCGGGGCGCAAGCCCGCGCGTGACGTCAGGCAGGCGTACGTGGTGAGTCGTTACTTGAGCGCGCGCAGCCCGTCGCCGTCGACGACGTAGAGCGGCGGCGTGCCGGCGCGATCGCCGGCGGCGGTGAAGCCGACTTCGCCGGTGAGGCCGATCTCGTCGAGGTGCGCGAGCGCCGCGCCGACGCCGGCGCGCGTGGCGCCGCCCTGCTCGAGCGCGATGCGCGCCGCCCGCACGGCATCGAACGCGAGCGCGTCCAGGCTCGACGGCTCCTCGCCGTACGCCTGGCGATATTTCTCGACGAACGCCGCCACCTGCGCGTTCGACGCGTCGGCGTAGAACACCGGTGCCAGCACCGCGCCCTGTAGATACTTGGCGGTCGACTGCAGGAACTTGTCGTTGATGCCGTCGGCGGTGGCGTAGAGCTGCATCATGTGGCCGGTGGTCTTGATGTTGGCCATGCGCAAGAGGCCCGACGACGTGAGCTGCGGCGCGATGAGCTGCAGCTGGTTCGCCGGCGCGGGCACGAACAGCGCGTCGGCGCCCGCGGCCAACAATTTTTTCGCCGGCTCGACGAACGTGGTGGCGGTCTCGGCGTAGCGCAGATCGGCGGTGACGCGCGCGCCGTGCGAGCGCGCCGCCTCGACGAACGCCTGCGCCATCGCGCGCCCGTACGCCGAGTCGGGCGCGAGCACCGCCACCGTGCGCGCGCCGCTCTTCACCGCCATCTGCGCCAGCGCCCCCGCGCCCGCCTCGCGCGCGCGCACGAGCTTGAAGGTGAGCGAGCCGCGCCGCGCCTTGTCGGGCGCCAGCTCGAGGAACGGCACGCCCAGCTCCTCGGCCTTGGGCGCGGCGCTCTCGGTCTCGTTGCGCTCGGGCGAGCCGAGGATCGCGGCCACGCCCTCGTCGGCCAGCTCCTCGACGGCGCGCGCGGCGCGGGCGGGATCGGAGCCGGTGTCGCGCAGCTTGAGCTCGACCGGCGCGCCCGACGGCAGCGACGGCGAGACCAGGTCCGCGGCCAGCAGCGCGCCGCGCAGGCCGCGCTCGCCGAGCGCGCGCCCCTTGCCCGACAGCGGCAGGACGCAGCCGATCGAGCGCGTCACCGCGCGCGACGAGCCGCTCTCGGCGCGCCGCCCCTCGACGGGAAACCGCTCGAGCGCGGCGCGCGCTTCCGTCGGCGGCAATTTCGCCACCAGCGCGGCGACGCGATCGCGCACGTAGAGTTTTTCCGCCGGCCGCGCGCCGGCGAAGAAGATCGCGTACTCGCGCAGCGCATCGGCAACGTCGGCGAGCTGCGCGGCGTCGTCGGCGAGCACCGCGTGCAGCTCGATCGCCTCGTCGGCGGCGATCTCGTTCTCGAACGGGCGCAAGAGCGCGCGCGAGCCCGACCAGTCGCCCGCGCGGTGCAGCGCCATGCCGAGGAGGTAGCGCGCGCGCACCTTGAGCGGATCGTGCTCGTCCGTCGGCGCGGTGGTCATCGGCTCGAGGAGCTCGCGCGCCTTCTTGCCTTCGCCGAGCCCGATGGCGGCGCGCGCCTCGCCCAGACGCGCCGACGGGGCGAGCGGATCGTTCGGGTAGCGCTCGAGGAAGCCGGCGAAGCGCGCCTCGGCGTCCTTGAGATCGCCGATCTCGAGACGCGCGCGCGCCTCGCGGTACGCGTGATCGGCCTCGGCGTTGGGCGACGAGCCGATCGGCTCGGCGCGCGGATCGAAGCGCGTCGGGCAGCCGGCGAGCAGGATCAGCGCCGCCGCCGTCGACCACAGTCGCTTGCGTACTCGGAGACTCATCGGCATTGTACGGCGACATTAGCAAACGCCCCCCTACCCGGCAAAAGAGGCGACATGGCGAACACGCTCGACGCGCACCTGGAAGCGGCCTGGAAGCTCCTCGAGAGCGGCGACTTCGCGGGCGCGCGCAAGCAGGCGGAGGACGCGGTGGCGCTCGACGACGACAGCGCCGACGCGCACACGATCCTCGGCGCGGTGGCGGCGGCCGAGGGCGACGTCGAGCGCGCGCTCGCCTCGCTCGATCGCGCGATGGATCTCGATCCGGAGGCGTTCGATCCGGCGCTGCTCGCCGCCGAGACGATGGCGGGCGCGGGCCAGCTCGAGGACGCGCTCGAGGCGTGCGACGTGGCGCTCGATCGCGCCGAGGAGGAGGACGAGTACCTCGACGCGCTCCTCTTGCGCGCGGAGCTCGAGCTCGGCACCGGCCATCCGGAGGCGGCGCAGCAGACGCTCGGCGAGCTGCCGCCGGCGGGCACCGAGCTGCCCGAGCCGACGCACCACCTGCGCGTCGCCGGCTGCCTCCTGGAGCTGGGCGAGCTCGAGTCGGCGGAGCAGCACCTCGAGGCGGCGCTCAAGCGCGAGCCCGACTCGGCCGACGCGCTGCACCTGCTCGGCCTGGTCTCGGAGGCGCTCGGCGATCGCGAAAAAATGATCGCCCGCTTTCAGCGCGTGCGCGCGCTCGACGTCAAGCAGCCCGAGCCGGCGTGGAGCATCTCGATGGAGCGGCTGGAGGCGCGCGCGCAGGCGGCGCTCGAGGAGCTGCCGGAGAAAGCGCGCGAGCTGCTCGGCAACGTGCCGATCGTGATCGAAGACTATCCGTCGGAGGAGCTGGTCGCCGACGGGCTCGACCCGCGGCTGCTCGGGCTGTTCTCGGGCATTCCGTATCCCGAGCAGTCGGCGCTCTCGGGGCAGCCGCCGCACCTCGAGTGCGTGATGCTGTTCAAGCGCAACATCGAGCGCGACGCGCGCACCGCCGAGGAAGTCGACCAGGAGCTCCGCACCACGCTGCTCCACGAGACCGGCCACTTCTTCGGCCTCGACGAGGAAGATCTCGAAGACCTCGGGCTCGACTAGGTCTTTTCGTTAGTCGGTAATGTCACGCGCGGGCTTGCGACTCGCGTTCTTTTTTTCGGCAGTCCTCAGGCGCTATATGGCTGACTTCCGACTCCTTGCCGCTCCGACGACAGCGGCTTACCCGAAGCCATAGGACTGGTTGTGCTCGTTTGAACTGCGCGCCCTCCGGGCTGGCGAAAAAAAGAACGCGAGTCCGCCCGCGCTACTCAGCCGGCTTTCTGATGTCGGCGTTGCCGGGAGCGTAATGAGCGGGTGGGCGCGAAGATCGTTTTTCGCCGGCGTTGAGGAGCGCTCCTCGCGTCTGCGCGAGGATGCCAGCGACGAATCGAGCGAAGCACGTGCCGCG
>Ga0070741_10012667_pt1 | contig 15161 bp, 19 predicted proteins | sample Coa_R1_4_FD_66440 | JGI IMG/M metagenome (GOLD analysis project Ga0070741, IMG submission 66440) | Surface soil microbial communities from Centralia Pennsylvania, which are recovering from an underground coalmine fire - Coalmine... | ecosystem: Environmental > Terrestrial > Soil > Unclassified ... | reverse complement strand
CGGTTGACGTTTGCCTCCGGGCTGCGCGGCCAGGGGAGTCCCACACTTGCCGCAGAAGGCAAAGCCGGACGGGTTCTCAAAGCCACACTGCGCGCAGCGGGGGGCAGCGGAGCCGCACACTGGCCACAGAAGTTCATCCCCTCGGGATTCACAAACCCACAGCTCACACAGCGCATGCCGCTTCTTTACTCCTTTGGCCTCTCCAGGGCAAGAAAAACCGCCATGCGCCCCTTGGTGGTTCTGAGCCTCAGATGGGAAGCTGGGATCCACAATAAGCAGTCCTCGCTCTGCCAGAGATAAAGTGAATCGGAGCTTTTCTTTGTGGCTGCACTCGTTATGAGAGGCACGTGCAAAATCGGACAGCGATATGGGGAATTACATCAGAGTCCTTCGTGAAGGTCTGCACGTCGTCTCTCTATCCCTCGCGTCCCTTAGTGCTCTGTACCGGACCCTTACGGATATGCAGGCTTCGTGCTCTTACTCGAAGGAATTCTAGTACGGCAAGGCCAGCGGGACGGGGTGATATATTCCCGCCGCTATCACTCGTTGGTAGAGTGGATACACGGCAACGACTTCCTCTCTTTGCCATGGCGGTAAGCTTTCTGGCCTCAAGCTTGCCACCCTTTATCAACGGGGGTAGGAGCGAGGATAGGTATGCAGCTGGTGACTTGGAACGTGAACTCTATCCGTGCCCGCCAGGAGCGTGTCCTGGACTGGCTCGCGGCCCATCGCCCTACCATCCTCTGCCTGCAGGAGACCAAAGTCACTGATGACGCCTTCCCCCGGGCGGCCTTCGAGGCGGCCGGTTATTATGTCACCACCGCCGGACAGAAGACGTATAACGGGGTGGCGCTCCTCTCGCGCACGCCACCGGTCGACGTCGTCCGCCAGTTTGCCGACGGGGAGGACGAGTCCGCGGCCCGCTTCCTCGCCGCCAGTATCGACGCCGTGCGCGTCGTCTGCGTCTATGTGCCCAACGGGCGGGTGGTTGGCAGCGAGCAGTTCACCTACAAGCTGGCGTGGCTGGGCCGCCTCCGGCGCTATCTCGACCGGCAGGGAGACCCGCGCGGGTGGCTGGCTGTGTGCGGCGACCTCAACGTCGCGCCGGAGCCCCGGGATGTGCATGATCCGGCCGCGTGGCAGGGGACTGTACTCTTCCACCCGCGGACGCGGGCCGCTCTGCGCGAGCTTTGCACGTGGGGGTTAGTAGACGCCGTACGCCTGCACCACCAGGAGGGTGGGCTGTACAGCTGGTGGGACTACCGCCAGCTCTCCTTTCCCAGAAACCACGGCCTGCGCATCGACCACATCTTAGTGTCTGCCTCGCTGGCGGCCCGCTGCACAGGGGCGTGGATTGACCGCGCGGCGCGGCAGGGGCCGGGGGCCTCGGACCATGCGCCGGTAATAGCGTCCTTTTCACTTGAGAGTGTCGATTAATTGTTTTACTGCTTCCGCGTCACCAGAGATAATGAGACTGTTCGTGGGAAAATAAGGAGCGATGCGCACGCCGGGAGGAGCGATCCAGGCTAAAGTGTCTGCGACTTCTTCGGCTTTCGCATACTGCAACGGCACAACTTTAATCACCGTTGCAGCTTGGATTACCTGGCTCTGTGGCATCACCCAGATCCCTTCTTCTTTCCGGAGGAGCGTATACCCCTGGAGAGCTAAGGCTGATTCCAGGAGTTGCAGTGCTCCCTCAGCTGAGACTTTCTGCGGTGAAAGAATCGTGATCTTTCCGTGCACCTTTGTCGGATCGAAAAGAAATGTTGTTCCGGTGAACTCGCCCACCTTTTTGATCACCGTCCGGATGTCAGCATTGTTGAAGGTGAAGGCAATTTCATTGCTAGCCCAGGCTGGCGTGAGAGAAACCAAGAGGCAAAAAAATAGAAGCAGTCTTTTCACACATCTCTGAAAGAGAAAAAAGAAGCGGAGAAGCAGTGCCATCGCTTCACACCCTTGCGTAGCCGTTTCTGCTCGCATCATAGGACTTTGATGGGGGAGGATAAACAGGGTGACGAAGTTCCGCCTCAATTAAGAGCAAAGAAATCCTGTGGACTTCTAGGTCGAACCACAGAAGATTCGTATACTTCCTTAGCCATAGTGGGTACATTATCGCCGCTACCGTGGGCAGTGGGCCGGCGTCGGAGACGGCGCTCATTGCCGACCTCCGACCGCCGCACGTGACCCTCGCGCCCGGGGACCACCCCTTCGGGTCGCGGCACGTGTCCCGGGCGCTCACCATGCACATTGAGCCCTCTACCTACCTCCCGGCCGTCCTCGCGGACTACCGCCTCGCCGGCGGGCGCCTCGTCGTGCGGGACTTCACCGATCCTCAAGGGGTTAAAGCATTGCCTCAGCCCCTGATTGTGAACTGCACCGGCTTGGGAGCGGCTACACTCTTTAACGACCCCGAGATGCTGCCGATCAAAGGGCAGCTCACCGTGCTCGCGCCGCAGCGGGAGGTGGACTACCTCACGGTCGGTCCGGGTGAGCTCTACATGATGCCACGCCAGGACGGGATCATCCTGGGCGGGACCCACGAGCGTGGGGAGTGGTCGCTCGAGCCGAATCCCGCGGCGACTGAGCGCATCCTGCGTGGTCATCAGCGCCTGTTTGAACGTATGGCGTGACCCAGTCGTCACGTGGAGCAGGGTTGATTCGCGCCGGGGTTCGTCCTCCTTAGATGTTAATGCTCTCCCCGGTGATGGCCTTTGCGGTATCATGGGGTCGTTGCAGTACGTGTGGAAAAAGAATCAGGCAGTTGTAGGCTCTTCGATGGTGATTGCTTTATTGTAACTCTACCGACAGCGCCTGGGCCTCTTGCAAATCTTTGGTGTCAAAGCCCTCGGTGAACCAATTATAGATCGCAGATAACAACTCGTGAGCTTCTTGCTGCTTGCCCTGGTGCCGCCAGAGACGGGCAAGGCTCATCGTCGCACGGAGTTCGAGCGATTTGGCTTGCTGCTTGCGGGCGATGTCGAGGGCTTTGCGGAAACGCGCTTCGGCCTCTGATGTAGGATCTGGGATTCGGGAGTGAGGATTTGGCTCTTCGGCTTTTTGCTCCGTGCTCTTTGTTTTCCTGTTGCAGCGTAAGTTCCCCTTTCAGCCGATACAGCTCGGCCTCGTGGACACGCTCGCCCGTGAGCGTACCGTCTTCAACCAGCGCCTGGACGACTTCTTCTATGAAAAACGGCGTGCCTTCGGTCTTACTGAGGATCTGGTGCTTGAGGGCAGCAAGCGTAGTGCCATGTCCAAGCAGAGACGTGAGAAATTCGTCCGCTTCGGGGTTGCCGAACGGTGCCAAGCGCACCTGTGTATAATAGGTCTTCTCTCCCCACTCGTGGTGATACTCAGGGCGGTAATTAATCAAAAGCAGTAGCTTGGCACTGGCCACACTCTCACTCAGGACACCGACAAACCCTTGCGTCTCACTATCAATCCAGTGCAGATCTTCAAAGATCAGGATCAGTGGCTGTTTCAGACTCCCTCTGAGGGACAGTTTCTTGAGCGCCCGAGAACTCACCCGGCCATTTTTTTGGAGGAGACTTATTACTTGTTCGAGTACTTCATACAAGTCCACCAGCAACGTCCTCCCAATTCCACAACGCTGCTTTTACCTTTAGCCTATAGCCTTCAGCCTTAAGCCTACTTCCTCTCCAGCCACTGATTAAACCGTGGCGCACGCTTTTGTTGAAACGCTTTCATGCCTTCGGTGGCATCTGGATGATGGTCGGTCACCGCCGTCTTCGACGCAATTTCATCAAGCGACTGTGCCCAGGTCATCTCGGCGGCGTTGTAAATCGAACGCTTGAGCATGCGCATGGCAACTTGTGGTCCGTTGGCAAGCTCTTGGGCGAGCTCCATCGTGCGGGGCATCAGCTCTTTGGCCGGAACGACTTCGTGTAACAACCCTAGCGCCTGGGCTTCGGCAGCAGGAACGATGCGTTTACGCATGAGGAAGTCCATTGTCTTGGCCACACCCATTAGTTGCACTAAAAGGAATTGTCCACCTTCATCCGGGAGCAGACCAAACCGCAGCGTAGCGCTGCCCATGCGTGCTTCTTCTGAAGCGATACGAAAATCACAGGCTAGCGCTAGTGAGAAACCAGTTTGAATTGCCACACCGTTAATCGCGGCGATGGTGATCTTGTCGAGATTGCGTACTGCCTGATTGAGCGGCTGTGAGAGCGCTCGTAACCCGTTGTACGTTCCGGTTGCGTTGTGGTGTCCAGGAGGAATATCTGGCACCAGCGCGTTGCTGTGGTCGGTGTTGGTGGGGTGTCCAGAAATATCGTCACCGGCTGAAAAAGCGCGGCCTGAACCGGTGAAAACGACGACTCGCACAGTGTCATCCATTTGTGCCTGTAGTAGTGTTTCGACTAAGTCGCGTTTGAGGTGATGAGTCATGCCATTCAGTCGTTCAGGTTGATTGAAGGTGACGACTGCGATTCCTGGCTCGTGTCCCTTCACTTCGAAGCCGCGAAAATTCCCTGTTTGCATACAATCTTCCTCCGAGCCTTTTCCTTTATCTCCGAAACGCGCTAGAGTGCAACCGGTCAAACCCTTCCAAGGAGTACCTATGGACGAATTAAAAGTTGAGGTGAAAAACCGCGTCGGCATTCTCACGTTGAACCGTCCAGATAAACTGAACGCATTGACCCGAACAATGGGTGACACTGCTGTCGTCGCCTTGAAAGAGTGGGCTGAGAGTCCTGACGTCGGCGCGGTGATTGTGACTGGGGCAGGCCGCGGGTTCTGTGCTGGTGGCGATGTTTCTGCCATGGATCGCGGTACGGAAATGGGTGCCAAAGGAGCAACACTTGAACAGAAAGTTGATTCTCTACGCGAACGGCAAACATGGCCGTGGCTGTTGTATACGATTCCGAAAGTGACGATTGCGGTGGTGAATGGCCCGGCCGCTGGCGCCGGACTTGGGTTGGCAATGTCCTGTGACCTGCGTATTGCCTCCGATCAAGCTCGGTTTGGCACCGCGTATGCTCGTGTTGGCTATGGTGGCGACTATGGCACCACGTGGCAACTGACTCGCTTAGTCGGGCAAGCGAAGGCCAAAGAACTGTTCTTCTTACCAGACACGATTACTGCTGCCGAGGCGCAGCAACTGAATCTCGTCAATCGTGTCTTTCCGCCTGAGAAGTTATGGGAAGAGGCGATGGCTCTTGCCGAACGCATCGCCTCTGGACCACTGACGAGCTATCGCTATATGAAAGCAAATATCAATGCTTCGACTACTGCGGATTTCCGCACGATGCTGGATCGTGAGGCTGAGACGCACGTGCGTTGTGGAGAAACGGAAGATCATAAAGAGGGTGTACGGGCGTTCATGGAGAAGAGGCAGCCAGTTTTTCGTGGGCGTTGAATCTTCAGTTCAACGATGTCACAGATGAAGGAGGTAGGGCATGGAAGTGGTGCAGGAGGAGCAGAGGAAACAGGCAACGATGGGGGTAGAGAGAGAAAGAATAGACGAACGAGGACCGGGACTGTTTTGTCCCCTCTGTAACGTTTTTGCAGGACGGCGTATTCGTAACAAGTTGTATTGCGGGAACTGTGGGTTTGTTGAGTCGTGACATGACTGTCGTTAGCCCTCCGGGGGAGGACTCATCACGTAAAACGTAATCCGTAATTCGGAGCCACCCCACTTCTCTTTTACGTGTTACGCATTACGTACTATTCCTTTTTATACCCTAAAAAAGAAAAAGGAGATGTCCAATGATCTATGAAGTTCGCACCTACAATCTCAAACCCGGCTCGATCCCGGAAGTCGAGAAACGTTTTGCTGAAGCGCTCCCGCATCGGGAAAAATATTCGAAGCTGGGGGCGTTATGGCACACAGAGTTAGGCCCTCTCAATCAGATCGTGCACGTGTGGCCGTACGAATCGCTCGACCAACGGCTCGAACTCCGTGGGCAGGCGATGAAAGATCCTAATTGGCCGCCAAAGCTGGGCGAGTTCATTGAGGCGATGGAGTCGGAGATTTTTCTGCCGACGTCGTTCATGGAGCCACTTGGCAACCGCAAGCTCGGCGGGATCTATGAAATGCGCACCTACATTTATCAGGTGGGTGCGATGCCAGAAGTTTTGAAGCGTTGGGAGAAGGCTATTCCTGAGCGCATCAAACTCTCGCCGTTAGCAGCATGTTGGTACAGTGATATTGGTGAGCTGAACAAGTTTGTTCACGTATGGGCGTATCCGAGTTTTGGTGAGCGCGACCGCATCCGCGCCGAATCGATGAAACTGCCCGCCTGGCCACCGCCCACGGCAGAGTTTCTGATCAAGATGAGCAATAAGATTCTGATTCCGGCAGCGTGTTCGCCGATGCAGTAATTTGATTGCCGATTGTAGATTACAGAAGAAGAAAGTCTCTGAATCCGTAATCGGCAGTCCGAAATCCGCAATTCCTGATACAGGAGGCGTCATGAGCGGCGTTAAAATTGGTATTGGTTTTGGTCAATGGAAGTACGGTTTGCCAGAGCCCGAGCTTATCTGCCGGAGTGCAGAGCACGCAGAAGCCGTCGGACTCGATTCCATTTGGCTCTCGGATCACATCGTGACCCGCAACCCAACGCTCGATATTACCTGCCTCTTTGCCATGATTGCTGCCCGCACCAAGCGCGTAAAAATGGGACCGAGTGTGTTGACACTTCCCGCCCGGCATCCCGTGCAGGTGGCCAAGACGTACGCGACTCTCGATTACGTATCGAATGGCCGCATGGTCATGGCGGTGGGTTCAGGGAGTGATCTTCGTGACCTCGAAGCCTGTGGTGTTCCCGTGCAAGAGCGCGGGAAGCGTTTAGATGAAGGAATCGAGATCCTACGCAGATTGTGGACAGAACCCAACGTGACGCATCGCGGGAAGTTTTATCAGTTTGAGAATGTGAATATCGAACCCAAGCCGCGTAAAGGTTCGCTCGATATTTGGATCGGGGGAAAGAGCGACGCCATCCTCAAACGCGTGGTGCGTCTGGGTGACGGCTGGTTTCCGGCGTTGACCACGCCGGCGGAATTCAAAGCCGATATGGATAAGTTGATGTCCTATGGTGAAGAGGCTGGCCGGAAAGTCAATCCGCGGGAAGCCGGGGTGCTCTTGCTTACCTACGTTGACGATAACCGTGAACGCGCGTGGCAGAAAGTCGCTCCATTCCTCCAAGGTTTGAATATGTCGCCTGAAGCGGTTGCGGCCCGCTGTATCGTGGGGTCGGCTCACGAGTGTGTTGAGAAGCTCCACAGCTTCGTTGAGGCGGGCTGTGTGAAGTTCGTTCTTCGACCGTCATGCCCACGGGAGGACATTCTTCCGCAGATCGAGCTGTATGGGAAGTCGATTCTTCCGCACTTTTCCTAAACGAGAAACCAGAAACTTGGCACTAGAAACTATAAGTTACGTAACGGTCCTTGGACACGGGTCACTGATGAGTGGCCGCGGCTTAGCGTTCTCAGGCGCACTGCAGGTGAAGGACGCTTTCATCGTCGCGCTCAAACACTGCACGCGCGGATTTGCCAAGCTCTCCCGCTACGGCGACCGGTTTGCGACAGATATTGAAACGCAACAGTTTCCGCTCGAAGGGGAGCGTGTATCTCCGGCCACAGCCCCAAACGGTGAAATAGAAACTCTGGCTCTTACTGTGCCTCTTGACGACTTCTCACGATTAGTGAAACGAGAAGGCTATAACCCCGAAGCAATGCAACGGCTAGCCGAATTAGCGTCGACCCGGAAACAGTCCCTCGCGGAGTACCTCTGGCAGTTACAGACTGAGGCCGGGCATGAACGGGTTGCTTATCGTCGGCAACTTTTTCGGCTGACCGCTTATACCTCTCCGCATTATATTCCCCATCCGGTCCGCCTCGTCGAAGGAGCCTACGCGCTGATTTTTCTCGCCCCCGGTTTCGAGGGAACGGGGGCTGACGATGTCGTGTCCGTGCGACAACAAACTGGGATTCGAGCAATCATGACTACCAGTGAGACCTGGCGCTACAAGCGTAATGAGGACCAGCTATCCTACTTTCTGTCCTGCTTGCTCGGCGGTGTGCATGGCATTAACGTATATGACCTGCTTAAATCTATAGCTGAGGAACCGTCGTTGGCTGCGCTGGTCCGCGATCGTCTGATACAAGAATGCCGCGGAGAAGTCGAACGCTTCGTCGCCGTGACACATCTCCCTGAACTGCGGTACCAACACACGTTTGGTGGTATTGAGGAACGGTTGGCGCGCAGTGGACTCTACGCGTTCCTACAGATGAAGTAAGAGAGAAGAACTAAAAAGCCGAGGGAATTCGAACGATGCCTATATCGGACATGCAACCTCGGTCGTCACATCAGGGGAGAGATATGGCACTTTTTTCGGTTACGATTGGCAAAGAGTATTTACGCTTTACCGCAGCTCACTTTATTGCCTTCCGTGGCTTTCGCGAGCCGCTCCACGGCCACACCTATCAAGCGCGCGTCACGGTGAACGGCCCGGTTGGTGCCGACGGATACGTGGTCGATTTCCTTGCCCTAAAAAAGATTGCGGAAGAAGAGGTTGCACGATTACATTTCCGTACGCTTCTCCCACAACAAAGTGATTGTCTCGTCATTGAAGAAAGTGCTGCACAAGTCGCCGTCCATTGTGAAGACGGGGCCTACTTTGCCTTCCCGCGTAGCGACGTGTATTTCCTACCTCTTGTCCATTCTTCTTCAGAAGAGCTTGCTCAGTATCTTGCGGCACGGTTGCGCGAACGACTCCGTGAAGTACGGAGCACAGGCCTCCAAACCATTGAAGTCATGATCGAAGATATTCCCGGTCAAGAGGCCGTCTGCCGGGAGGATTTCTTTGTGCGGTAGTTTGACATGAGAGCAGTGGAGGGCAGCGGAGGTCATGCGAGGAGGAAGATGGACGCTCGGTATCCTGCTTGCCGTATGTGTTAGTAGCTGCGATGCCTCGTTGCCGGAACCGGATTCCGCCGCCGCACAGCTCTACCGTCAACGCTGTTCGACTTGTCATCGGCTCTACGCCCCACAACTGCTGACTGCAGAAATGTGGGGCTATATGGTTCTACGCATGGAACAGGAGATGCTTCGTCGCCGTGTGCCGCCGTTAAAAGCAGAAGAGAAACAGACCATCTTGGAATATTTGCAGAAACACGCGAATAAACCTACATGAAATGGTAAGTATAGACGTCCTATGGATCCACGGATCACGCAACACGCAGTACGTGTTGCGTATTACTCTCTACCCCGTTGTAAGTCATACCGATCATACGCTGGTGGCAACTCAAGCGTCCCACCAGCGAGCTTCTGCAAACGAATGAGATGAATGGTAAACGCGTTGCGACATACACGTTCATCAAGACATTCGATAAACGGCTTGGGATTCTCTTTCATCGCCCGCTGCATCGTTTGTAACACTAACTGTGCGTCGGTTGGCCCTAACTCATTGCGCGGCGCGGGAGGTGGCGGTGGTTGCACTGATACAGCCCCAGGCTGCGACGTGGCAGCAGTTGTCTGTATCCGCCCCTCAGCTCCATTGCCTTGTGGGGCCGAGGAGGGTGGTGACTCTGGATAGATCACGGAATTCCGACTGCCAGGAATCAGTGCGCCGACTCCCGCCAACGCTTCTTGCTGCTGTTTGATCGTACAGCCGCTGCTGCTTAGGACGAACAATCCGCCACACACCATCGCCCAATAGCGCCTCGGTCTCATTGTATCCCCCCCCGTAACGTTTCGAGGTCACTGACCTCTTTAGGAATATCCTTGGTTAAGACGTCATAACCGGTATCAGTGACCAAGACGTCATCCTCAATACGGACACCGATCCCGCGGTAGCGGTCCTCAACGCCTTCGGCATCCTCGGCAATGTAAATACCGGGCTCAACCGTAAGAATCATGCCAGGCTGGAGAACGCGCGAATCTTCACCGAGTTTGTACTTCCCCACATCATGGACATCCATGCCAAGCCAGTGACTGGTGCGATGCATATAAAACTTGCGGTGATCTCCTTTCTCGATGATCTCTTTGGTGTCCCCACTCAAGAGGCCAAAGGTTCGTAGCCCATCAACCAGGACCTCGGTTGCCCGCGCGTGTACGTCATCAAACTTCACTCCAGGTTTGACCATGACGATCGCTTCTTTCTGGGCAGTCAACACCAGATCATAAATATCTCGCTGCGGGGCAGAGAAATGGGTGCCAATGGGAAACGTTCGCGTCACGTCTGAGCAGTAGTTGGCATACTCGGCAGCCGCATCAATCAGTAGCAACTCACCGTCCTGCATCTGTTTGTCGTTGGTAATGTAGTGCAGAATCGTGGCATTCGCACCCGAGGCGACAATCGAAGCATAGGCGGGTCCGGCCGCGCCTAAGCGGCGAAAATGGAATTCCAACAACGCCTCGATTTCATACTCATACATGCCCGGCCGTGTCTGGATCATGGCGGCATGGTGGGCTGCCGTCGAGGCATTCACGGCTTGACGCATCAAGGCAAGCTCTGCCTGCGATTTGAATAAGCGCATCTCGTGGAGAATCGTGCCGGGATCGATCACAGACACTGGGCCGCGTCCGCTGCGTTGGCGCTGCATGCGGCTGTGGTTCATCAAGGTGACAATCTTGTTGTTAAGCTGGTCGTCACGACCAAAGGCATAATAGACGTTTTCGGCTTGCAACAAGTGCTGCGGCAAAATCTCGTCGATCTTATCGATCGTGTAGGCAGCGTCTGCACCAAAGAGGTCTTTGGCACCCTCGACGCCAAACCGCTTTCCTGTCCAGGTCTCCTTCTCTTTATCGCGTGGGCGAACGAATAAGATGAAACGTTCAGTTTCATGTTGGGGAGAGAGCAAACATAGGGCCTCGGGTTCAGGAAACCCGGTCAAATAAAAGAAGTCATTATCTTGACGATAACGATATTCGGTATCATGAGACCGAATCGAAGATGGAGCAGCAGGAAAAATCGCCACTCCCGAAGTCCCTATCTGTTTGACAAATGTCTCGCGACGGGTTGCGTATACCTCGGGGTCGATGGCGAACAAGCCGTGCCGCGATCGTTCTCCGCCGACAATAGTCATGGACGTCTCCTTGAATCTTTAACTTGCGCGGATAGACCCTTACCATATGGTACCTGCACGTCACTTGCCAGAGCCACGGACCTGGGTAAAGGTGATAAGTCAAAGAATCTTTGCGCTTAACCGATCTCTCTTTGAGAGGAAAGACCGCACATAACCACAGATGAACAGCACGGCACAACGACAAGAATATATCGAGTTGACTGAAACACCCCGTATGGTTGGCGCTCCCGCAGCGTCACCACTTCGTGCGCGTCTCCGCGCGCTGTCTGCGGCAGCGGCACGTTCCCCCGCGGCACATCGCGCACTGGCAGCTTTCCTCCTAATTGGCCTTCCTGGAGTTGGCGCCTACGCATACTTCGTTGAACCAACGTGGCTACGAATCAGGCGGCTGGTGGTGCCACTGCCAACGCTTCCCCTCGGTCTTGATGGTATACGGATTGTCCACCTCAGTGATTTGCATGCGGGATCAGAAGTACCCGCCTGGTTTCTTCGTCAGGTAGTCACAACAGTGCAAAGACTCATGCCTGATGTAATTGTTCTCACCGGAGATTTTGTTCACAGTCAACCAGAGGATGCCAACGTTCTGACTGACATCCTGCAAGGTCTCCGCGCACCATATGGTGTCTTTGCAGTGCTCGGGAACCACGATTACGCAGTCAACTATTCCGGAGACCGGGGTATCCCCGGAGTTGAGCAAATTGTCATTACTGCGTTAGAACGTGCGGGCGTTACGGTATTGCGTAACGACCAAGTCGAGGTCGCGGCCGGACAAAGTTCTCTCCCACTCTACGGTATTGACGAATATTGGAGCGGGCGCGCACACGTTCCACCTCTGCGCCCAACCGCCTGTGAACGCCCACGGATCGTGCTTTGTCACAACCCGGATGTGGTACAATTCCTTCCCGAACGGAATACGGACGTGGTCCTCTGCGGACACACGCATGGAGGGCAGGTCCGGTTACCGCCGTTTCGCCCGTTATTGACTATGACAACAGACCGGCGCTACTGGGGCGGATTGACCGCACGTGGCAGCGGCTGGGTGTTTGTCAGTCGAGGTATTGGCTATACCTGGCGTATGCGTTTCGCGGCCCGTCCTGAATGTGTCGAGCTTACGCTGCGGAGGTCTGAACGGTCATGAGTTTGAGGCCGGCGTGAGCAAGAAAAAACCTATCCGAACCCCAAGCTTTAAATCTTAAACTTTGAGCCTTAAACGAGGAAGAAAATAAGTAGGAGGGGGCGATGGCCAAACGGAATGAAAGGAGGGAACATTCGCTTAACCATCGCCAGGGAAATACTGGAAAGTCGTAGGATTTAGGCAGCTAACGCTGGCTGCGGGGGGCTGGGCGGAAACTTGGGGCGCGCCCACGCCGGAAACACGTCTAAAGGTGAGGGCCAGGAGACCTTCACCCGCGAAGACTTGCTGTGCAGATGCACCTTGCCACTATTTATGAGATACGCCACCGTTGCCACCACTTCATCATCCCTCTCAGTACATTGACTGATACTTTGAACGAGGTCGAGAAGTGTAACTTGTTCATATGTTTTTTTCATGTTGAGCACCTCCACAATTGGTAAAGATACAAAGCAATTGATGTGCCAAATTTGACCCGAGTAACATAATTTCCCTAAGCGGCTAAATTATAAAGATAATTTATAATCAGAGGGGAAGGGAACAGTGGAAAATCTGCTATATGTCAATAACATTTGTCACTCTTACCGTTAAAAATTTAACAGTTTGTCATAAAAAAATTGAAGAGCGAGAGAAATCATAGGTCCGGACACCTATCGTGGCGTTCTTTTACCAGCACTAAACGAGGAGGAAACAAATGGAGTACGAATATCTCCTGGTAGAGAAACAGGAGGGTGTTGCAACGCTGACTCTCAACCGGCCACAAAAGCACAATGCACTGTCGCAGGGGCTTCTAGCCGAACTGCGTAATGCACTTGATACCATTGATACAGACAAGGCAATCCGCGTTGTTGTGTTGACAGGGGCTGGGCGACAGGCGTTTTCAACCGGGTTTGATCTGAATCCACGAGAGCTCGCCTCGGATGCGCCGCAAGATGAGGCGGACTGGGACCGACTCATTCGGCACAATTTCGCTACGCTCATGCGGATTTGGAATCTCCGGCAGCCGGTTGTCGCCGCGGTCAACGGTCATGCAGTCGCCGCCGGGTCTAACCTTGCTCTCATCTGTGACGTCACTATCGCAGCCGATAATGCCACTTTTGGTGAGCCGGAAATTCGCCACTTTGCGTTATCTCCGCTGCTGCTCTTACCGTACTTTGCCAATAATAGTAAAGCGATGCATTACCTGTATTACAGTGGCGATACCATTAATGCCGAGGAGGCCCTTAGGCTGGGGCTAGTCAGCAAAGTGGTTCCACAAGATCAGCTTCAATTAGAAGCACAGCGCATTGCTCGCCGCATCGCCCGGGTGCCCGCGTATGCCGTGCAATTAACCAAGCGCAGCATCAAATCTGCTTACGAGATGATGGGCTTCAAGAATGCGATGGAATTGCACCGTGCCAATGACGCTCTTGTGATTGATGCCTCACAAATTGAGGAGAAAAAGAAACTGATGAGCACACTGACGGAGAAAGGACTCAAAGCCTTTCTCGAACTCCGCGACGGGCCGTTTCGGAATCAATAGCAATGAGTGACGAGTTGTGAGGAAACGTTTCTCTTCTGCCGCCTTCGTCTTTCTGGCCTCACGCTCCTGAGAACGTAGGGGCGCGCAGTGCCCTCCGCGCGCCTCTTTCATTTGTGATAGGATCAAAGTCGCCATTCTGGGCAAAGGGGGTACTATGGCACGTCGCGGCTCTTCCGGGGATGACTCAGATCGCGTCATTGATCTCGAACAGTTCCGTAACCAACTGAGTGGCGACTCTCTCTTAGGTCGGTTTCTGCGAGGGGGGTATTTTCGCAAGCTTATCGGCCCTCTCCTCGGTGTAATTATCGGCCTGAAGGTCCTCGGGTTCTTGTGCTTTACCTATGTAGGGCCGAATGAGTACGGGATCAAAGTTGTCCGCATTCCTATTATTCCGGGCCTGATCAAGAAGGGTGTTCACGAAACGGTCTACGATAGCGGCTTCCATTTCGTCCTCAAGCCGTTTGGCTTTGAGGCGATGTACCTCTTTCCCAAAGACCTCCGGGTTTTTGACCTCACCGGGTCCCGAGAAGAAGCCGCGAGAGAGGCCAGTGTCACTCAAGCAGCACGTATCCAGACTTCCGACGGGTTCTTTGTCGATGTTGACGCCAGTATTCTCTACAAAATCGTCGACCCTTATAGAGTATTCACCAAACTCGGCCCCGGTCTCGCGTTCGAAACCGGCGGCATCGTGCCAAAAGCGGAGCCGGTATTGAAGCAAACATTTGGTGAATTGGCTACGGAAGAATTTTATAACAGCCCGTTACGGGTCGCTAAGGCGGAGCTTGCCAAAACTATGCTCAATCAGGAATTGGCCGACTACGGCCTGCGGGTGGAGCAGGTGCTCGTCCGCTATTTTCGCTACACCAAGGAAATCCAAAAGAATATCGAAGAGAAGAAGCTCAAAGACCAATTGGTCTTCAAGAATCAGGCAGAAGGGCGCGCCGCGACTGAGGCCGCCGCCTTAAAGAAAGTCACCCAGGAGGGACAAGCCACCGTTGACATTAAGCTGCAAGAAGGTCGTGCGTACATTACTGCCAAAGAGGCCGAACGCGACCTCTATGTGCGCAAGAAACGAGCGGAAGCAGACCTCCTGGTGCAGATCGCCGAAGCAAAGAAAACCCAACTGCGCAATGATGCGCTGCAAGGGGCAGGCTCTGATCGCATGGTCGGTCTCAAGATGGCTGAGGTCTATAAGGGCCTCGAGGTCATTATTCTACCGAGTGATGGGGCGAATGGGGTCAATCCACTGAACCTCGATCAAACCTTGAAGCTGCTCGAAGTGAAAAAGTAATAGGAGCCGAACAATGAACACGTTCACTAAAATCATTGCCGCCCTGATCGTGCTCCTCTCCCTCTTAGTACTCTTTCCGTATCCGCACACGACCGGCCCGACTGAAGTTGGCGTGCGCACGGTCAAGTGGCACCCTTTTCTGGAGCGCGGCGTGGAAGCACAGGTGC
>Ga0070741_10012666_pt1 | contig 15162 bp, 12 predicted proteins | sample Coa_R1_4_FD_66440 | JGI IMG/M metagenome (GOLD analysis project Ga0070741, IMG submission 66440) | Surface soil microbial communities from Centralia Pennsylvania, which are recovering from an underground coalmine fire - Coalmine... | ecosystem: Environmental > Terrestrial > Soil > Unclassified ... | reverse complement strand
GCTGGATGGCGAGGCTCTTCGGCGCCAGCTCGCCGAAGACGATGTGGAGGAAGGTGATCAGGAGGAACGAGAGCGCGGCGGCGATCGCCTCCGTGGTTGTGGCGGTGAAGCCGGCGAGCTTCGCGGCGGGCTCGATCAGGTGGGCAAACGCGGGCTCGCCGATCCAGCCGAGCGCGAGCGAGGCGATGGTGATCCCGAGCTGCGTCGCCGACAGGTACTCGTCGAGATGCTCGACCAGCTTCTTCGTCCGCCGCGCCGCTCCCGACCCCCGCCTTGCCAGCTCGTCGAGCCGCGTCGGCCGCACCTTCACCAGCGCGAACTCCGTCGCGACGAAGAAGCCGTTGAGAGCCACCAGCGCGAAGGCTGCTGCCACCGCGAACCAGGATCCGGACATGCTTCCTCTCGGGACGAAATTCCCGCCCAGCTACCACGTTGGCATCGGTATTGCGGCGCGAAACGATTTCCGGCGCGCGACATCCGACCTGCCGCCGGCGCCTCGATGCAGCATGACAGCCCGGTGGTCTTGCTTTAGAAGGGGCGCGTCCGGGCAGCCAGTTGGCGTCGGAGGGCATCGTGGAGATGGCGATCTCGCAGCGGCAGCATACGAGTCGGCTCAACAAGCGCCGGGGATGGATCCTCACGATCCTCGCGCTCGTCGGCGTCGTCCTGGTCCTGGCGGCGATCAAGGGCGGGCAGATCGCCACCATGCTCAAGGCGGGGAAATCGTTCGCGATTCCACCGGAGTCCGTCAGCACCACGAAGGTGACGCCCACGGAGTGGCAGTCCTCCCGGGAGACCGTGGCGACGCTCGTCGCCGTCCGGGCGGTCACCGTCGCGTCCGAGGTGCCGGGAATGGTCCGCGAGATCGGGTTCGACTCCGGCGCGTACCTGCGCAAGGGCGAGGTGATGGTGCAGCTCGACACCTCGGTCGAGGAGGCCCAGCTCGCCGCCGCCCGCGCGGAAGCCGAGCTTGCGCGGGCCAGCCTGCGCCGCGCCCAGGCGTTGCGGGAAGCGAAGTCCAACTCGCCGGCCGACCTCGACGCCGCCGACGCCCGCGCGAAGCAGGCGGCCGCCAACGTGGCGACGCTCCAGGCCACCATCGCGAAGAAGACCATCCGCGCGCCCTTCGACGGTCGCGTCTCGATCCGGCAGGTGAACCTGGGCCAGGTGCTCGCCGCCGGAACGGCCATCGCTTCGCTGCAGTCGATCACCCCGGTGTTCGCGGACTTCTGGCTCCCGCAGCAGGCGCTGGCGGAGCTGCGGGTGGGAATGGAGACCCGGCTGCACACCGACGTCTTTCCCAAGGCCACCTGGGAAGGCACGGTGACCACCATCAACCCGGAAGTGGACGTCGCCACCCGCAACGTCCGCGTGCGCGCCACCTTCCCCAACGCCGACGGCAGGCTTCGCCCGGGCATGTTCGTCAACGTGGACGTGCTCTCGCCGGAGAAGCAGCAGGTCCTCGCCATCCCCTCGACGGCGATCCTCTACGCCCCGTACGGCGATTCGGTGTTCGCGGTCGAGGAGAAGAAGGACGACCCCGGGAAGGGGTCGCTGATCGCGCACCAGAAGTTCGTCCGCCTCGGCGAGCGCCGCGGGGACCTGGTGGCGGTGACCTCCGGCCTCTCCGCCGGCGAGACCATCGTCAGCAGCGGCGCCTTCAAGCTGCGCAACAACGCGGCCGTGGTGGTGCACAACGAGCTGGCGCCGAACGCCGAGGTGGCGCCGACGCCGGTGGACCAGTGATCCGGCCGGAGACCGCATGAAGTTCACCGACATCTTCATCCGCCGCCCGGTCCTCGCCCTGGTGGTGAACCTCCTGATCCTGATCGCCGGCATCCAGGCGATCCGCAGCCTCAACGTCCGCCAGTACCCGCGCAGCGAGAACGCGGCGATCACCGTCACCACCGCCTACGTCGGCGCGAGCGCCGACCTGGTGCGAGGCTTCATCACCACGCCGCTCGAGCGGGTGATCGCGGCCGCCGACGGCATCGACTACATCGAGTCGACGAGCACCCAGGGCGTCTCGACCATCACCGCCCGCCTGCGCCTGAACTACGACTCCAACAAGGCGCTCTCCGAGATCGCCTCGAAGGTCGACCAGGTGCGCCGCGACCTCCCTCCCGAGGCCGAGGTCCCGATCCTGAACATCGTGTCGGCGGACAGCCAGTTCGCCTCCGCCTATCTCAGCTTCTCCTCCAGGTTCCTCAAGCAGAACGAGATCACCGACTACCTGGTGCGCGCGGTCCAGCCCAGGCTCTCCGCGCTGGAAGGCGTGCAGCGGGCCGACATCCTCGGCGCGCGCACGTTCGCCATGCGCATCTGGCTCAAGCCCGACCGGATGGCCGCCCTGAACATCAGCCCCGCCCAGGTGCGGCAGGCGCTCGCGGCGAACAACTACCTGTCCGCGGTCGGCCAGACCAAGGGCGCGCTGGTGGAGGTGAACCTGACCGCCAACACCGACCTCCGCTCCGCCGCCGAGTTCGGGCAGCTGGTCGTCCGGCAGAACGAAGGCGCGACCGTGCGCCTGCGCGACATCGCCGACGTGGTCCTCGGCGCGGAGGACTACGACACCGCCGTGAACTTCAGCGGTCAGACCGCGGTGTTCATCGGGATCTGGTCCTTGCCGAACGCCAACTCCCTCGACGTGATCAAGAAGGTCCGCTCGGAGATGGAGGCGCTGCAGAAGGACCTCCCCGAGCAGATCGACGCCCGCATCGCCTACGACGCCACGGCGTACATCAGCACCGCGATCGACGAGGTGGTCCAGACGCTGCTGGAGACGCTCCTGATCGTGGTGATCGTCATCTTCCTCTTCCTCGGCTCGCTGCGCTCGTCCCTGGTGCCGGTGGTGGCGATCCCGGTCTCGCTGATCGGCGGCATCTTCCTCGTCCAGACGCTGGGCTTCACCATCAACCTGCTCACCCTGCTCGCCATCGTGCTCTCGGTGGGGCTGGTGGTCGACGACGCCATCGTGGTGGTGGAGAACGTCGAGCGGCACCTGCGCGAGGGCTTGAAACCGGTCGACGCCGCGCTGAAAGGCGCGCGCGAGCTGGTCGGCCCCATCATCTCGATGACCATCACCCTGGCGGCGGTCTACACCCCGATCGCGTTCCAGGGAGGCCTGACCGGCTCGCTGTTCCGCGAGTTCGCCCTCACCCTGGCCGGTGCGGTGACCATCTCCGGCATCGTCGCGCTGACGCTCTCGCCGGTGATGTCCGCGTCTCTGATGAACAGCGAGGACGAGCAGAAGGGCCTCGCCGGGATGATCGGCCGCGGGTTCGAGCGCATCAAGACGACGTACTCGCGCATGCTGGAGTCGACCTTCGCGGCGCGCGGCGCCATCTACGCCGCGTGGGTGGTGATCGGCGGGCTGGCGCTCCTGATGTTCTCGCAGTCTCCCAAGGAGCTGGCGCCGACCGAGGACCAGGGCGTGATCTTCGGCGTGGTCAACACGCCGGCGAACTCCACCCTCGAGCAGGTCACGTTCTCCACCCGGGCCATCAACAAGGAGCTGATGGCGATCCCGGAGACGAACTTCACCTTCCAGATCACCTTTCCCACCGGCGGGTTCTGGGGCGACGTCTTCAAGCCCTGGAGCGAGCGCAAGCGCTCGACGTTCAAGATCCTCCCGGAGGTCGCGCAGAAGGTGGCGGCCATCCCGGGCGTGCAGACCTTCCCCATCCTCCCTCCCGCGCTGCCCGGCGGCGGGAACTTCCCCGTCGAGGTCGTCATCGCCAGCACGGCCGACCCGAACGAGATCCTCGGCTTCGTCCAGCAGCTGCAGGCGAAGGCGGCGCAGAGCGGGATCTTCGCCTTCCCGCCGCTGATCGACACGAAGATCGACCAGCCGCAGACGGAGATCCAGATCGATCGCGACAAGGTCGCCGAGCTGGGCCTCAATCTGCAGACCGTCGGGCAGGATCTCTCCGCCGCGGTGGGTGGCAACTTCGTCAACCGGTTCAGCATCGCCGGGCGCAGCTACAAGGTGATCCCCCAGCTCTTGCGGGTGGAGCGGATGAACCCGGAGCAGCTGCAGGACATCCACGTCACCGGGCCGAACGGGCAGCTCGTCGCGCTCAGCACCATCGCTACCCTGAAGGACTCGGTGGTTCCCCGCTCGTTGAACCGCTTCCAGCAGCTCAACGCGGTCAAGCTGAGCGGCGTCTCGGTCCGCCCGCTGGATCAGGCGCTGCGCTATCTGGAGGACGAGGCAGGCAAGATCCTGCCCAAGGGCTACACCATCGATTACACCGGCGAGTCGCGGCAGCTGCGCAGCGAGGGCAACAAGTTCCTGCCGGCGTTCCTGCTCGCGATCGTCCTCATCTTCCTGGTGCTGGCGGCGCAGTTCAACAGCTTCCGCGACCCGTTCGTCATCCTCGCCGGCTCGGTGCCGCTGGCGATGTTCGGCGCCCTGCTGATGACGTTTCTGAAGATGCCGAACCCGAACATCCCCTTCTTCACCAATGGCTGGACCACCACGCTGAACGTGTATTCGCAGGTGGGGCTGGTGACGCTGGTCGGGCTGGTGGCGAAGAACGGCATCCTCATCGTCGAGTTCGCGAACAAGCTGCAGGAGGACGGGCAGTCGAAGATCGAGGCGATCAGGAACGCCGCGGTCACCCGCCTGCGGCCGGTGCTGATGACCAGCGTGGCCACCGTCTGCGGCCACTTCCCGCTCACCCTGGTCACGGGGCCCGGAGCGGCGGCCCGCAACAGCATCGGTTTGGTGCTGGTCGCGGGGATGGCCATCGGGACCGCCTTCACGCTCTTCTTCGTGCCCGCGATCTACCTGTTGATCGCGAAGGACCGGCACGCGGAGCAACGGACGATCGAGCCGGTGGCGGCAGAGCCCGGACCGATGCCGTCGCTGGAGCCGACGTAAACCGCCCGGCGACCGTGTTTGTGCGCCGGGATACCGATGACAGGGTCGGCGTCGCTCGCCGGAGCTATTTCAGACGCCGGATAACCGCGCCGCCGTGGAAGTAGTACACGGCCGCGTCGTCCACCCGGAGCGCGGACCAGGAGTTGTCGTTGCTGCTGTCGACCGCCGCGGGACTGCTTCCGTCCGCGTTTGCCCGGAAGATGCCGTAAGGCGCGTTTCCGCCGGTCCAGTTCCAGTAGACCACCTGGGCATTGACGTCGAGATCGGGGTTGTACATGTATCCCGCGCCGCTTCCACCGGAGAGCGTCCGCAGGCTGGCGTCGGACTTCCCGAGGACGAAGATGTTTCCGGACTGGTCGCGGTAGTAGACGTTCTGCGGATCGACGCGCACGGCCGAGGGGAAGCAACTCGAGTCGCAGACGACCAGCGACTCCACCGCGCCGCCTTTCCTCGGGACACGCCGCACCGATCCCTTGCCGTCGTAATCGGTGAAGTAGAGCCAGGTGGAATCGACCGCCACGCCTCCGGTGGGATGCTGGTCATTGGCGAGGACCGTGTCCGCCCGGTCCTGCATCCGGTGTACGGAACCGAGCGTGGTTCCCGCTCCGACCGTCCAGTAGAGCGCGCCGACTTCGTCGAGGGCGAGCTTGCCGATCGGGTAACCGGAAGCGAGCTGCGCCACCTGTCCCCCGCCCACCGGCGCCGAATAGAGGTTGTACTGGTCCGTCCAGTACAGATACGAATCGTCGGCGACGATGGCCGAGGCGGTGCCACCCGCGACGCGCACCGGGTCGCCGCCATTCTTCGGCACGGACCAGATGGCGCTTCCAGCCGATGTCCAGCGCGGCCAGAAGACGCGCGTCGTGTTCAGCGCCAGGACGGTGATGTTGGTCCCGTCGTTGGCGGCGAGCACCAGCACTTCGGACTGGAACTCCGCCGTCACCTTCGTGTCCGCCGACGGCTTGAGCGTGCAGGTGGTCGCGGTGCCCGCACAGGCGCCGCCCCACCCGAAGAAGCGCGTCGCCCCCGCCGCCGTCGCGGTGAGTGTCACGTCCGTCCCGCCGGTCAGTGTGACGTCGCAGACGGACGCGCTCTCGCCGCAATCCAGGCCGCCTCCGGTCACGGTGCCCGGCCCCGTCACGGTGGCGACCAGGTGGACCTGCGCCGGCGGCGGAGGCGGCAGCGCGACGAAGCTGGCGAACACGGCGGCATCGCTGCTCACGCGGACGGCGCAACCGGCGGGCCCGGTGCAGGCGCCGCCCCAGCTGTCGAACTTGAAGCCGGCGGCCGGCGCCGCGCTGAGCGCGACGGAAGTCCCATCCGGAAAATCGTAGCTGCAGGTGGCGGAGTCGCAATCGATGCCGGAGGGCGTGGAAGTGACGCGCCCCATGCCTTGCGCGATCACCGTCAGGCGGTGGCTTCCCGCGGGAACCGCTCCGGAGAAGGCCGCGCTCACGTCCCGGTCGACGTCCATCGTCAAGTCGCACCCACCCGAGCCGCCGCACGCGCCAGCCCAGATGGTGAAGAGCGAGCCTGCGTCCGGCACCGCGACGAGATGGACCTGCGCTCCTGCGGTGTACTGCGCGCTGCAACTCGAGCGGCAGTCGCCGCCGGCCCCGCGGACGACGCCGTTGCCGGAGGTGGTCACCCGCAGCGTCACCTGCTTCACACTCGTGTTCGAGCTCGATCCGTTCGAGTTGCCGCCGCATGCCGCGGCGAAGATCGCCAGAGCGACGCACGCTCCCCCGCCACCCCGCATGGATACCCCCCCGACGTGTAGCGTTCGCATTCGCCGGCGACCCGGCAAGCCTGGAAGCGGTATTCCCCAGCGGCCAGGCCAGCAGCCGCCAGCCCGGTCGACCCGAAATAGAAAGGGCGCCCCTGCGTAGCCCCGACAATCGCAGTCGATCGGAGGTCGTATGAAGCTGATTCCAGTGCTGCTCCTGGCCCTCTCCGCTGCCTGTGCGGGGATGTCGTCGAACACGAACCCGAGCGCTTCCGCGGCAAACGGACAGTCGTGCGGAGACATGATTCCGGTCGTGGCCTACCGAGGGGCGGCGGTCTATCCCGGACCCGACTCCACCCTGACGCCGGTGACCACCTTGAAGCAGGACACACCGGTCTGCGCCAGCAGCGAGGCGCTGGGGTTCGGCTTCCGCAAGGTGAAGCTGGCGAACGGGAACACCGGATTCGTGCCGGAATCGGGCCTGTCGATCTGAAGCTGAAGCGCCGCGGCGGGCCCGGCGCGGCTCTAGAAGCCGAGCCCGGCCAGCTCCTTGAGGATCTCCTCGTAGAGCGCGACCGCGTCGAAGTTCAGCGACCAGCCGACCTGCGCCCAGTGGTCCGCCTCCACCTCGCGGAGCACGTTGCCCCAGCGTTGTGAGAGCGCGGGGACGATCCCGTCGTTCCGGCCGCCGTGCGCCGAGAGGTACAGGTGGCTGGGCCAGAGCAGCGGGTTCGTCTGCGAGAGATCCGACGCGGCCACCACGCTGCAGTAAGCGACGCCCGCAACGTCCGGAACTTCCCGGTTGAAGCGTTCCACCGCGGCTGGCCCGAGATCGCTGAGCGCCAGCAGGCGCAGGGCGCGCGCCGTCACCCGGGCGAGGGGGAAGTCGGCGAGCGGCGTCCCCCGGTGCGGCGCGCCGATGGTGACCAGCGAGGCGACACGCCCGGCGAGGCCCAGCCGGGTGATCGCATAGCGGGCATCCAGCCCTCCCATGCTGTGGGCGATGAGGTTGAAGCGATCGCCCGGGAGCGCGCCGAGGAGCTCGACCAGCTTCGCGGCGCGCACCGGGATGGGGGCGACGGGCGCCACCCGCGGCCGGTAGAACTCGAGCTCCGGCGTGCCCAGCTCCTCGGCGATGTTGCGGAAGTAGCGGTGCCGCCGCCCGGCGATGGCGATCTCGTCGAATCCGAAGACTCCGTGCGCGAGCACCACCGGATGCCGGAGGCGAGGCACATGCCGCACCCGGACGCGCTTGCGCAGCCGCGTGCGCCGCACCCACGTCCAGACGAGCAACGCGAACACGGCCGCGAGCACCGCGGCGGCGGTGAGGACGACCGGCGACATGCCCCAGCTATCTTACAGGGCGCGAAGGGATGCGCCTCGCGACGTGACGATCGAGCCAGCGCGCCGCCAGGTTGCCCACCTTCCGCGCGCCGCGCCCCTGCAACGACTCCTTGAGGTTGCCCGCCGCGATCACCATCCGCTTTTCGCAGCGCAGCTCCTCGAGCGCGACCCGATTCGCCGCCAGCACGTCCGTGGCCCGCGTTCCGGCGATGAGCAAGGTGGGAACGGCGATCTTCCCCAGCACGCGGTCGACGAGATCGGTCCGGGCATTGCAGCCCACCACGGCAGCGAGATGCGGCGGATCGTTGGAGGCGACGACCAGCGCCGCCGCGGCGACGGTGTCCACGCCGAACAAGCCGAAGGGCAGGCCCGCGATCCGGGTGTCCGCCGCCGCCCAGCGGATCACCGCGCCGATGCGTTCCGAGATCAGGGCCACGTCGCCGCGCAGCCATCCGGCCGGCGCGCTCGCCCCGGCGTCGTTCGCGGCGTCCAGCGCGACCAGGAACGAGGCGAATCCCTTGTCGACGAACGCGCGCGCGATCGCCTCGTACGCGCCGGAGGCCGGTCCTCCGTGCTCGAGCCTTGCGACCAGCGCGAGTCCGATGGGCGAGGGCGGGATGACCAGCTGCCCCGGCAAGCTCTTGCCGTCGATGGGAACCAGCGTCGCTGGCGGCAGAGCGGCGGCCTCGTGCGTCGCCTGATTGGGCATGGTGACTCCTCTCGACGATCCTGCGAGCAACACCGGTGCCAGAGCCGCGGCTCGGGGTTTTTCGGATCCGGCGCTGAACGCCGCAAGCTCTGCGCGCTGCGCCGCGCGACGCCGCGCGCTGTGATCCGGATGCGCAGATGGCATGTGCGATGCTTCGTGTCTCGACCGGGAGGAACGCGACCATGCCGTTCTTCAAGTCGATCGTCTGCGGAGTCGATGATTCGCCTCAATCGCTCCTGGCGCTGCGCGCCGCCGCGCAGTTGGCGCGCGAGAGCTCCGCAAAGCTGACGCTGCTTCATGCCGAAGCGCCGCCGCGGGGAGAGGCGCTCTTTGCGCCTCCCGCCCCCTTCGTGCCTGCGTCCGCCGCGCCGCCGGACGAGGAGCGCTGGTGCGAGCTCGCGTCGTCGATCAGCGGCCGCCCCGTGGAGCTGCACTACGCCACGGGCGACGCCGGCGCACAGCTGGTGACCTTCGCGCAAGAGGGGAAGTGCGACCTCGTCGTGCTTGGCTCGCGGGCGCGCAACGCGGCGGCGCTGGCGCTCGGCTCGGTCGTGCCCAAGGTGCTGCTCCACGCGCCTTGCGCCGTGCTGGTGATCCCTTCGCCGCGCAACTGAGCGGCGCCATCCGCCGCGTTCAGCTCAACAGCAGGCCAGCGCCGGCGCCCGCCGCGAAGAGCAGGAACGAGAGCAGCGTCCACTCCTGCGCCGGAATGATCTGCGCGGTCACCTCCGGCTCCTGCCGCAGCCGGAATGCCGCCTTTACCGCCAGCGGAAGCCCGAGGAAGCCTCCCCAGATGCCGAACGGAGCTCCGAAGGCGGGCAGGATCGCGAGGACGGCGAATGCGCCGATCACGATCGCGGCGAACACCTTGCTTGCCGCCGGCCGGCCCAGGCGCACGACCAGCGTCCGCTTGCCGGCGCTCCGATCGGCCTCGCAGTCGGGGAACTCGTTGATCCAGAGGAAGGCCGCGATCAGGAGGCCGAGCGGTACGCTGGCGAGCACCACGGTCCTGGAGACCGTTCCGCGCTGGACCAGGTATGCGCCGCAGGCGATCAGCGGCCCATACGCGAGCGCAACCGCCAGCTCGCCGAGGCCGCGGTACGAGAGCCGCAGCGGCGGCGCGTGGTAGAAGAACGCGAGCGCGACGCCGATGGCGCCGATCAGGAGCACGCGCGGCTCACGCACGCCGACCACGAGAAAGCCCGCGACACAGCCGAGCAGGTAGAAGACGAGCGCGGCGCCGGCCGTCTGCGCGCGCGTGAGCAGGCCGTCGACGAGCACCCGCTTTCCGCCGGAGAAGGGGCTCCGGTCCTCGGGACGCACCGCGAGATCGGCGCCCGAGTCGAAGTCGAAGAGCTCCCCTGAAGCGTTCTTCGCCGCCTCGAGGAAGAAGATCCCCAGCACGGTGATCAGCGCCCATGCCCAGGCGATGCGGCCATCGTCGGCGGCCGCACAGAGCCCGAGGAACAGCGAGGAAGCCGAGGCGAGCGTGATCTTGGGATCGGCGATCCTCCAGATCCCCGCGGCAAGGTGGCTCCGCTGCGTGATCGTCGTGGTCATCCTGCACCTCCCTGCATTGCCGTGAGCACCAGCCACACCGACGCCGGCACCAGGAGGTTGTCGGTGCCCTCGGGCGCGAGCGCCTCCGCCAGCGCGGCGGCCGCCGCAGCGACCGCGACCGGCAGGACCGTCAGCGGCGCGCCGAATCGGAGCAGCGCCAGCGCGACCGCGATCGCCGAGAAGAGGGCGACCGCCGCGGTTCCTTCGAACGTCTTTCGCTTGGCGCCGGGTGCGACGAAGGAGTGCCGACCGTAGCGCCGTCCGATCAGACCGCCGAGGCCATCGCCGAGCGCGAGACAGAGGAGCGCGGCTGCCGCGGGCGCCGGAGCCACGGCGAATCCGAGCGCGGTGCCGGCGGCGAAGCTGAGCCCATACAGCCGCACCCCGCCCCAGCGCTCCGTCGCGCCGGAGATGCTGTCGCGGAACCGGCCGACCACGGCCGCGCGCGCGGCGAACTGCGGAACGGCGAACGTCGCCGCAGCGCCGGCGAGCGCGAGCCCGATCGGCGAAAGCGGAGATCGCCAGAGCGGCCAACCCAGCGCCCAGAGGCCGGCGCCCACGTGAATCAGGTCGCGCAGATACGTCGAAGCGATCCCTGCCCGCCGCGCGGCGATGCAGAACGCGGCGGCGAGCGCCAGGAGCCCGATCCACGCCGCGAGCAGGGCGACGTCGTTCACGCGGCCTCCCGACGCGCAGCGGAGAGCACGTTGCTGACGATCGCCTGTGCCGCCTCCATCCCGGACTCCGCCGCCAGCTCCGTGCCGATGCCCCGGCCTCCGGCGCCGTCGCCGCAGAGATAGAGGCCCGGCAGCGGAACGTCCACCGGCAGCCGGTCGCGGCCCACCTGACCCGGCACCTGGCCGTTGCTGATGGCGCCGTTCCCGGACTTTCCCATCCAGCGGCCGACCTGCGGAACCGGCATGAATTCGCAGAAGAGCATCTCGTCGAGCAGTCCGGGGACGAGCTGCGCGAGAGCGCGCAGCGAGCGGTCCTTCCAGACTTCGATCCCATCCTCCGGATCCCGCCGGGTCGGGCCGTAGACGCTGGCGACGATCAGCTGCCGTCCTCCCGGCGCGAGCGTCGGATCGTAGTTCGTGGGCACCGGCGCGTAGATGGCGAGCGGATCGGAGACGCGCCCCGCGTCGATGTCGGTGACCGCGCGCTCCATCAAGCCGATCGACAGATCGCGCAAGGTGAGACCCTGCAGGGAGACGCCGCCGATCACGCAGCCTTCCTCGACGAGCGGGCGGCGGAGCGCGACTTTCAGCTGGTGCGCATTGCCGGACGGGACGATGGCCCTGGCCCGCGCGACCCACCAGGGCGGAAGCGCCCCGGGATCCACCAGCCGGAGGAGGTCGCAGGGCGCGAGGTTGCAGCAGATCGCCTTCGCCTCGTACTCGCACCCGTCGCGGGTGGCGGCGATCCATCCGCGGCGGCCGTGGAAGACGCGCACCACCTCCGCGCCGAGGACCACCTCGCCGTTGCGCGCCTGCACGAACCGGAGCAGCGCGTGCGCGAGCTGATCCATCCCCCCCTCGACGTAGCTCAGGCTGTAGTCGCGCAACAGCCAGCGGAGGCAGCGGATCGATTCGCCGGCGGCCACGCGCCAGGGCGGCAGCACGAAGAAGATGCTGGCCATGAAGCTCATCAGGAAATACGCCGCCGGGTGATCGGTATGCTGCCCGATGAAGTCCGCGAGCGTGCGGCGGTCCCAGAGGCGCAGCTCCGGCTCGGTGAGGGTGAAGATCTGGAAGAGGAGGCGCGCGAGGTGCGCGATCTCGCGCGGCGGAAGCTCGAGGTCGCGGGCGACCTGCACGCCCACGCGGATCAGCCCGGAGCGCCGCTCCGGCGCAGTGGCGGCGAACATGCCGCGCGAGCGCAGCGGGATGCGGTGGGTGAGGAACCGCGGCGAGCACAGCCCGAGCATCCGCAGCACCTGCCCGAGCGGCCCTTTGGCCCCGCGCGAGATCAAGTGGCTGCCCAGATCCATCTTGAACCCGTCGCGCCGGACGGAGGCGAGGATCCCGCCCGCGCGCCGGTTCCGCTCGAGGACGAGCACGCGGGCGCCGGCTTCGGCCAGGAGCGCCGCCGAGACGCAGCCGCCGACGCCGCTGCCGACGACGATGGCGTCATAGCGGGATGCCGTGCCCCTCGCGAGCGCGTGGAACGGCAGCATGCCTCGGTGTGCTGCAAACAGCGTTCCCCGGACCGGCGCAGTTCCTGCGCGTCTGCTACCCCGGGCGGAGCTGCAGCCAGACCTTGCGCCGCGAAGATTCCTCGCGCTCGTCCTCCTCCAGCGCCGCAGCAATCTCGCGCAGCTCGCGCCGAATCTGCGGCAGGACGGCGTTGTCGAGCGCGTTCACCCGGCGCAGCGTCCGCAGGGTCGCCCGGCGCAGCGCTGAGGAGGCGGCCTCCTGCGAGGAGAGCTCGACCAAGGCCGTGAACGCCTCGGGAAAGGCGGCGGCGGCGCCATCGAGGGCGGCGCTGGTGCCGCCCGGCCCGTAGGCGGCATGGAACGGACGGGCCTTGCTGGCCAGCGAGGGAAGGCGGACACCCGCGAGCCGCTCCCAGGTCCACTCGATCGGCGGCGCCGGAGGCTGGGCCAGCGCCGCGGCGTCGACCGTGGCACGGCCCAGCTCGATCCGGGCCTGCCGCAGCGCTTCCCGCGCGGCGCGGAGCCTCTTCTCCGCGATGACCGCTGCATCGTCCCGTCGCGCCCGCCGGCGATCCCACTCGCGGCGGAGCAGCTCGAGCTTCTGCTCGAGCACGTCGTGGCCGCGCTGGGCCGCGTCCTTCGCCTGCCGCAGCTCCTGAAGGCGCGACCGGGTGGCGCGCCCGCTCATCGCGCGGCCTTGGCGCCGGCGCGCGCGAGGAGATCGGCGGGAATGCGCCGCAGCTCGGAGTGCGGGAGCATCCCCAAAAGCTCCCAGGCGATGTCGAGGGTCCTCCCGATGCTCCGCGCCTCGTCCGGGCGCTGGCCGACGAGCCGCTCCTCGAACGCGCGCCCGAAGCCGAGGTAGCTTCGCTCCAGATCCGGGAGCTCGTCGAAGCCGATGATCGACTCCAGCGCGCGAGAGCGCGAGGCGTGGGCCATGGTGGCGTAGAGTTGCCGCGCAAGCGGCGCATGATCCTCGCGCGTCCGCCCCTTGCCGATGCCGTCGTCCATCAGCCGCGAGAGCGAGGGCAGCACCGAGATGGGCGGGTACACGCCGCGGCGGTGAAGCTCGCGCTCGAGCACGATCTGTCCTTCGGTGACGTAGCCGGTGAGATCCGGGATGGGGTGCGTCAGATCGCCGGACGGCAATGTCACCACGGGCAACTGGGTGAGCGATCCCGGCCTTCCCTGGATCCGTCCCGCCCGCTCGAAGAGCGAGGCGAGGTCGGTGTACAGGTAGCCTGGGTACCCCTTGCGGCTGGGAGCCTCTCCCCGCGCCGCGGCCACCTCGCGCAGCGCCTCGCCGTACGCGGTCACGTCGTGCAGCACGACCAGGACGTGCAGGCCGAGGTCCCAGGCGAGATACTCCGCGGCGGTCAGCGCGCAGCGCGGCGTCATCAGCCGCTCGGCGGCGGGATCGTCGGCGAGGTTGAGGAAGGCGACCGTCCGCTGCAGCGCGCCGGTGCTGCGGAAGTCTTCGATGTACTCGTCGGCGACGCTGCGGGGGAGGCCGAGGCCCGCGAACACCACCGCGAACGACTCCACGCCCGGAGCATGCGCCTGGCGGATGATCTGCCGCAGCAGCACGTCGTGGGGAAGTCCCGCCTCGCTGAAGATGGGGAGCTTCTGCCCGAGCACGAGCGTGTTCAACGCGTCGATGGCGGAGATGCCGGTCTCCAGGAACTCGTTCGGGACCGCGCGGCGCACCGGGTTGATCGGCGCGCCGTGGATGGCGCGGCGCTCGTCGAAGGCGGGCTGCGGCAGCCCGTCCCGCGGCCGTCCGCTGCCGTCGAACACCCGCCCCAGCATCTCCTTGCCGACGCCGATCTGGACCGGCCTGCCGCGGAATCGCACGGAGCAGCCGTCGAGCGCGAGGCCGGCGCTGGCGCCGAACAGCTCCAGGACCGCTTCCCCCTCCGAGACCGCGAGCACGCGGCCCGCGCGCGAGCTTCCGTCGACCCCGTGCAGCTCCACTTCCTCGTTGAGGGCGATGCCCGGGACTCCCGCGAGGAACGCGAGCGGCCCGCGGAGCGCGGTCAAGCCCTGGACCTCGATGCCGAGCATGCCTACGCCTCCATTCCGGCGTCGATCTCGCGCTCGAGCGCCGCGATCTCCTCGACGTTCAGCTCGCTGCGCGCCCGCCGGAGCCTGGCGACGACCGGCTGCCCGAGGATCTTCGCCTCCGCCGTCCCGCGATCGATCGCGGCGAGCCCGCGGTCCTTGAAGTGGAGCAGCGCCCCGAGCAGCGCGAGCTGCCGCGCGGGCTCGTCTCGCGCCTCCCGCGGGTCGAACGCGCTCTGCTGCAGGAAGCTCTCCTGCAAGAGGACGGCGGCGCCGAGGATGAACCGCTGGCGCTCGGGGAGGCTGTCGGGCCCGAGCAGGCGGGCCGTGGCCTCCAGCTGCGCGGATTCCGCGAGCAGCGAGAGCGCCTCGCGGCGCAGCCGCGACCAGGAGGGACCGGCGTGCTCGGCCCACCAGCGCTCGAGGGCCTCGGGAACGTCGCCCCACGAGGCCTGGATGCCGATCGCCGGGAACGAGCGCGCGGCGGCGAGGTCCCTGTCGAGGGTCCAGAACGTGCGGGTGAAGGACTGGGTATGGCGAGTGACCGGCTCCGCCACGTCGCCGCCCGGCGGCGAGATGGCGGAGATCAGCGTCACCGCCCCTTCCCTGCCTTCCAGCGTCTGCACGCGCCCGGCGCGCTCGTAGAACGCAGCCAGGCGGCTGGGCAGATCGGGAGGATATCCCTCCTCGGCCGGCATCTGCCCGAGGCGGCCCGAGATCTC
>Ga0070741_10012664_pt1 | contig 15163 bp, 11 predicted proteins | sample Coa_R1_4_FD_66440 | JGI IMG/M metagenome (GOLD analysis project Ga0070741, IMG submission 66440) | Surface soil microbial communities from Centralia Pennsylvania, which are recovering from an underground coalmine fire - Coalmine... | ecosystem: Environmental > Terrestrial > Soil > Unclassified ... | reverse complement strand
CAACACGACGTAGCGCCCCTTCGGGCCAAGAGTGACCTTGACCGCATCTGCGAGAGTGTCAACACCGCGCTGAAGCGAGCGGCGCGCATCCTCGTTGAACTTCAACTCCTTGTGAGCCATGTCTTCCTCCTGAGCGAAACGAGCTATGCGGTTGCGCCGGCGAGCTTGCGCTTGCCCTTGCCACCTGTGTGGACGACCTTCGCGAGCACATCCGACTCACGCAGGATCAGAACGTCATCCGCTCCGAGCCTGATCTCCGCGCCCCCGTACTTGGAGAAGACGACCTCCTCGCCCTCCGCCAGATCCATTGACACGAACGTCCCGCCGTCGTCCCGGGAGCCCGGCCCGACGGCGAGAACACGGCCGCGCTGCGGCTTCTCCTTCGCCGTATCCGGAAGCACGATCCCGCTGACCGTCAGCTCCTCCTCATCGAGGACCTCGACGATCAAACGGTCACCAAGCGGCTGCAGATTCATCAACGCCTCCTAAAAACTGGAATCGGTGGTTGCGGGCTCTGGTCGTCGGCGGAAGTCCTCCTCCCGGGCAGACCGGAACGGCTGGGCGGCGCTTGGGCGGGCCCAGTCCATGCGCCCTCTTCTGAGGTGAGGACGGGGTTCTTGGCGCGGCCGGATCTCTTCTGGCCCGCCGGGCAATTCGCGCGCCGGCGATTTAACGGCGCATAGGAGATGTAGCTTAGCGCGAAAACCGGGCTGGGCTGTTCGAGCCATCCGAGCGAGGGAGCACGCTGCGTTCGCGTAGCCGACGGTGAGACGAGATCCCAGATACACTGGGCCTAGCGCGTTGGCTCTGGCTGTCGAAGCCGTCGAGGCTTTGCACCCTCTCCGACTGTGACCTCTGGCCCTGGCGCCGCAGTTCGCTCATCCGAGCGCTCTGCCCTGTAGGACCACAGTGAGGAGCAGCACATGTATGCCACCATTCGTCGCTACGAAGGTGTCGACTCGACCCGCACCAACGAGGTCGTCGGCAAGGTCAACGAGACGCTCGTCCCGCAGCTGCGCAAGCTCCCGGGGTTCGCCGGCTACTACCTGATCGAGGCCGGCAACGGCGTTCTGAGCTCGCTTGGACTTTTTGAGACCTCCGAGCAGGCCGAAGAGTCCGGCAAGCTCGCGTCGAAATGGATCAACGACGAGCACTTCAGCACGGTGCTTCCGAGCGCTCCGAAGATCACGAACGGCACGGTCGTTGCGCGTAGCAACTAGCGGCACCGTCTCGTAGTTCGACCACACTCACCGTTGACGAGAGGGCCCGGCTCGTGCCGGGCCCTCTCGTAGGTCTCGGCCGTCGCCCCAAGTGCTCACGCTGTGCGGCGCCGCGTTCGCAGGCGGAAGACGACGCTCGTGACGATTCCCAGCAGCCAGCCGAGCACGGCGCTCGCAAGGATGATCCAGACCAGCGACGCGTGGCTGGTGCCGACCACCCAGCTCAGCTTCACCTGGCGCGTGTTGGCGATCACGAGCGCAATCAGAACGACCAGAAGCGCCACGAGTCCGAACGCCCAGGTGTAGAGGCCGGTGTGGTGGCCGCGCCTTCGCAACCGTTCGCTGCGCGACTCGATAGCTTCGTTGTGCGGCAGTGCTTGCGTTGCGTGCGATTCGGTTTGCATCTCTTCTCCGTCCAGTTGCGTCATCGTCAATTCGTCGGGAGCTAGTCGCTACGGAGACCGCAAGCTCAGCCCGAATCCGCCCGCACCGCCCCGAGCGCGTGCGCGAGCGACTGAGGCGAGCAAACTGGAAGCCCGGCGAGACGGGCTTCTTCACGCCGGAGGAGGACGACCTCTCCGCCCCTCCAGTTCTCGCATCTTCCGCTCCTCCCGTCGCGAGCTCCATCGCCGACCGACGGGCTCGGTCAGCCCAGCTGCTCCGGCCTGTCTGCTGAGGACGGAAATGCCACGGGCCCGATGTGACTTACGGCCCGACGTGTTCGCGGCACCGATCGGTTGCGGAACCGCAACAACCATTCTACCCCGCATCGTGACCGCCGGGCACCGACGCTACAGTCGAGCAGCGTGGCAAACCGAGGTGGCGGCACCGACGCCCTCGGAGCAGCACCTTCCGCCGCGCTGCGCAGCGCAGCGGAAGCGCCGGCCGGCTTTCCGTGCGAGTGCTGCACCCGGGCGGCCGACATTTCTACGTAAGCCGACGAAGCCTTCCATCTGGAGCTGGATGAGGCGGTTCATCTCGACCGCATACTCGAGCCGGAGCTCCTTGACGATCGGTTCGATGAAGCCGGTTGAGCCGGTTGATGATCTCTGCGGCGTGGTGCCCGCAGAGCGGGCCAGTGGCTTCCGGGAAAGGAGCGGCTGTCGGTGGAGACGCTGCGGTTGTCGCCCAGCACGAAGTACTGATCGTGGCCGAGCCTGATTTGCGGGAAGGGTTCGGTTGGGATGGTGTCTGCCGACCGGCCGTTGACGTAGACGCGGCCGTTCTTACCGACGATGGTGTCGCCGGGGACGCCGATCACGCGCTTGTTGACTTGCAGATTCGCGTTGCGCGAGGTGGGGACGATCTCTGCGCCGATCGAGCGTGCGCGGAACATGACCACCTCGCCTTACACCCGCCCGCTGCAAGGCGGCAGCGCCGGCGCCATGCTGAACGTCCCTGACTCACTGTTGATCTGCCAGTACGCTCGCTCGACGAAGCCCTTCCTGGCGTGTCGGCGCGAACAGATGTCTCGCACGGTCTCCGGGACACAGGGCCAGCCCCGGATAGGCGTGTGCGGCGCGTCGCGACGGCCTGCGCACAGTAGGGCGGCGCCTATTCCCCGATGTCCTCGTACCAGATCTCGGGATGTTGCTCGATGAACGTCCGCATCATCTCGATGCACTCTCCCGAGTTCATGTCGATCACCTCGACGCCGGCGTCTCGCAGCCAGTCGAGGCCGCCGTAGAACGTCTGACTCTCGCCGACGAGGACCGTCGGAATGGCGAACTGCCGGATGAGCCCGCTGCAGTACCAGCATGGGGCGAGTGTCGTCACCATGATCGTGTCGCGGTAGTTGCGACGCCGGCCGGCATTCCGGAAGGCGTCCGTCTCGCCGTGAACCGACGGGTCGCCCTTTTGGACACGCTGGTTGTGACCACGGCCGAGAAGCTCGCCGTCCACCGAGAAGAGAGCTGCGCCCACCGGCACGCCGCCTTCGGCAAGCCCACGACGGGCCTCTTCGACAGCGACGGTCAGCATGTCTTCGTTCGTCATCCGGTCGGCTCCTCCCGCGAGGGAAGTAGAGCATGTGTCGGCCGTCTTGCGCCTGGCGCTACTCTGCGCGGCCGTGTCCAACGCCGGCTCAGCCCGCCGCGAGGATCTGCGTAACGTCGCGATCGTCGCGCACGTCGACCACGGGAAGACGACGCTCGTGGATGCGATGTTGTGGCAGTCCGGGTCGTTCCGGGAGAACCAGGACGTGAACGAGCGGGTGCTCGATTCGCTCGATCTCGAGCGTGAGAAGGGCATCACGATCCTCGCCAAGAACACGGCTGTCCGCCTCGGCAGCACGAAGATCAACATCATCGACACGCCCGGCCACGCCGACTTCGGGGGCGAGGTCGAGCGCGGGCTGACGATGGTCGACGGCGTCCTCCTGCTCGTGGACGCGTCGGAGGGTCCTCTCCCGCAGACGAGATTCGTGCTGCGCAAGGCACTCGAGCAGCGGTTGCCGGTCGTGCTCGTGGTGAACAAGGTCGACCGCCCCGACGCGCGGCCGGCCGAGGTCGTCGACGAGGTGTACGAGCTCTTCCTCGACCTCGATGCCGACGAGTCCCAGATCGAGTTCCCGATCGTCTACGCGAACGCGCGCGCCGGACGTGCCGGGCTCGAGCCGGACGACCTCGCGCCCGACCTTGGCCCGCTCTTCAGGACGCTCCTCGATGCCATCCCCGCTCCCGCGTTCGATCCGTCGCACCCTCTTCAGGCGCTCGTGACGAATCTCGACGCGAGCGCATACGTCGGCCGGCTCGCGCTGCTGCGCGTTCACCACGGAACGATTCGCAAGGGCCAGCAGATCGCGTGGTGTCGGGCCGACGGCAGCGTCGAGATCGCCCGCGCGACCGAGCTCTACGTCACAGAGGCACTCGATCGCGTGCCGGCAGAGGAGGCGGGCCCCGGCGAGATCGTCGCGCTCGCCGGGCTGCCCGACGTGACGATCGGCGAGACGATCGCGGATCCAGCGGACCCGCGGCCTCTCCCGGTGACGACGGTCGACGAGCCGAGCCTCTCGGTCACGATCGGAATCAACACGAGTCCGCTCGCCGGGAGCGAGGGCGACAAGCTGACCGCGAGCCAGATCAAGCAGCGCCTCGACCAGGAGCTCGTGGGCAACGTCTCGCTGCGCGTCCTGCCGACGTCGCGTCCCGACGCCTGGGAGGTCCAGGGTCGCGGCGAGCTCCAGCTCGCGGTGCTCGTCGAACTGATGCGGCGAGAAGGCTTCGAGCTGACGGCGGGCAAACCAGAGGTGCTGACGAAGATCGTCGGCGGGAAGCGCTGCGAGCCGGTCGAGCGGGTCGCGGTCGACATCCCGGAGGAGTACATCGGCGTCGTCACGCAGCTTCTTGCGCTGCGCAAGGGACGCCTGCAGCAGATGGTGAACCACGGCAAGGGGTGGGCCCGCATGGAGTACCTCGTCCCCGCGCGCGGACTGATCGGCTTCCGGACGGAGTTCCTGACGGAGACGCGCGGCACCGGCATCCTCCACCACGTGTTCGACGCGTGGGAGCCGTGGCACGGCGAGCTCCGGACACGGCCGACGGGCAGCCTCGTCGCCGACCGGCGTGGACAGGCAACCGCCTATGCGATCCAGGCGCTGCAGGAGCGGGGCTCGCTCTTCGTCGCACCCGGCGAGGAGCTCTACGAAGGGATGATCGTGGGCGAGAACTCCCGCGCGAACGACCTCGACGTCAACGCCTCGAAGCCGAAGAAGTTGACGAACGTCCGCGCTGCCGCGGCCGACGAGCTCGTGCGCCTGATACCGCCACGCGTCCTGTCGCTCGAGCAGGCACTGGAGTTCATCCGAGACGACGAGGCGGTCGAGGTGACTCCCGCCTCGATCCGCCTCCGCAAGGTCGAGCTCTCCGCCTCCAAACGCCAGACGATGGCCTCGCGCGCGAAGCGCGAGCGGACACCGGCGTGACCCTGCAGCGGCGTACGCGCTACGGCACAAACCAGAAACGCCGCTCGACGTCGAACGGACGAGGAAGGCGAGACTCATGCGTCGAGAACCCGCATCCGGTGTGCCGGCCGCCCCGCCGCTCGCGCGGGACGACGGCCTACGGCTCGGTCGGAAGGCTCTGGCCTCCTGACCCGGCCGCCGGGTCGACGGACGTGGTGGCGCTCGCCGCACTGGCGCAGAGCACCCTTTGCGCTGGTCCATCACCGAAGCGCCCTGCTCGCAGTGGCGGTATCCGGTGTCCTGGTCGCGCTCGCGGCGGCGTCGGCGCCCTTCGTCACGACTGCTGCGGCTAGCGCAGCGCTCAAGAACGAGCTGGTCGGCCTGGCGCCGCTGGCGACGGGGCTTCAGATCGGCGGCAGGCTCGACTCGACGGAACCGAGCGCGCGGGCGCTCGCGGAGGCGGGCGAGCGCCGCCGGCGCGCGGCCTCGCAGCTCAGTGCCGCCATCGGTCTCGAGCGTCCGATCTTCACCGTCGAGTCGCCGATGCCGGGTGCGGTCCTCAACGGCAACGGCGTCCTGCACGTGACGCTGATGGCGCGCACAGACGCGTTGCGGCACCTGAAGATCCTGGCGCGAGCGCCGGGTGACGGCATCTGGATCTCCGACATGACAGCCGGCTCGGCACGGCTGAAGCTCGGCGGCGTGCTGCGCATCCAGTACTCGTCGATCGGACAGAGCGGGACGCGCACGGTCGGCCTGCGTGTGAAGGGCATCTACCGCGCCCTCGACCGCTCCGCGCCCGACGCCTACTGGGCGAACTTCTTCGACGACATCTACCCGCGGGGCGTCGATCCTCCCCCACCTCAGCGCTATGTCTTCATGACGTTCGGGGACCTCTACCGCACGACGCAGGCGCTCAGCATCAGGCGACCCCTCAGGAACGGGCAGACGGCGCGCTTCGCCACGGGGCCGCAGCTGACGACCGTCACCGAGATGGCCGTCAGCCACCGGGGCTTGACCCTCGCGCGGGCACGTGCTCTGACCCGGCGATTCGAGGCGCTCGAGCACTCGCTCCCACGGACTGCGCTCGGCCGCGACCTCGGCTGTGCGCTGCCGGCGCAGCTCGCGCCGTCGGCGGGGAGCCCGCGCCTTCTGTGCTCGATCTCGAGCTCGTTGTCGTCGGCGATCGTCCTGGCGGATGCGAACGCCGCTGCGGTGTCACCGATCGTCTCCCTTCTCTCGGGGGCAGGGATCGGGATCACGCTGGCCGTTGCATGCGCCGCCGGGATGTTCCTCGTTCGACGGCGCCGCGCGGAGGCCGCGCTCCTCTTTGCGCGCGGCGAGCATGTCATGACGTTCGGCCTCCGGTCGCTCGCGGAGCTGCTGCTGCCGATGCTGGCGGGTGCCGCGACCGGATTTGCCGTCGCGCTCGGATTGACGCGGCTCTTTGCTCCGAACGGATCGATCGATCCCGCGACGTTGACATCTGCTGCGACCCATGCCGCGATCGCGACCGCGGCCGGTCTCGCTCTCGCCGTCGGCGCAGCTGCGGTCGTCTTCGTGCGCCTGTTCGACACGGGGACGGTCGAGCGGAGGTGGCTCCGACGGATGCCGTGGGAGCTGCTCCTGCTCGCGGCGGCGGGGTGGCTGCTCCACGACGTCATGAGCGGCGGAGGCATCGCCCGCGGCGCGACCGGTTCTGGAGCTCACCCCACTCTCGCTGTCTTCCTGCTGCCGCTGCTGCTGATCGCTGCCGTCGCCGGGATAGCGATGCGCGCGCTCAGGCTGATCTTGGTTCGGCCGGGAATGGGTACGCACCTGCGCACGCCGTTGTTTCTTGCGCTACGGCGCGCATCCGCCGCACGCGCGTCGCTGACAGGCCTGGTGGTCGTGGCGGCGGTTTGCTTCGGCGCCTACTTCTACGCGGAATCGCTCGCGGCGTCGGTCAATCGGAGTGTTGCCGAGAAGGCGTACATCGCCTACGGCGGCGACGCGCAGGGGTTCGTCTCCGACTCGAGCGCCTTGCCGCGCCGGTACCGCGGCTATCCGCTGACGAAGCTCGAGTACGCGAACGGGGCGGCGACGCTTGCCGACGGGGCGGTCGCCGACGTCATCGCCGTCGACCCGGCGTCGCTCGGGTCGGTCATGCGCTGGTACCGCGACTGGGGCCGCGACCCACGGCCGCGGCTCCGCGAGCTCGACGCCCGCGGGCGAGGCGCGCTGCCGGCGATCGTCACGAGCTCCCTCCCTGCCGGCACTCGGACGATCACCCTCCAAGGCGTGCGACTGCCGATCCATGTCGTCGCGCGAGTCGCCGCGTTCCCGGGCATGAGCACCGGTGTCCCGCTCGTCGTCGTCTCACGCGGCGCACTCGTGACCGCGTCGAAGCGGGAACACCTTCTCGACCCGCTCGGCGTCACGCAGACGTACGTGTGGGCGAAGGGCCCGGCGAGAGAGGTAGCGCGGGCGCTCGAGGCCCCGCCGGTGCAGGCGTCGTTCGTCGCAAGCGTCGACGACTTCCGGCACGACCCCGACGTCCTGCTCTCGATGCGCACGCTGACCTATCTGCGTCTGATCGCAGCCGCCGCCGGCGCACTCGTCTTCATCGGCCTCCTGCTCTACCTGCAGGCACGGCAGCGGTCGCAAGCGCTTGCTTCGGCTCTGTCGGCGCGGATGGGCTTTCGGCGCGCAGCCGAGACGCTCTCGATCTCCGTCGAGCTCGCCGCGATCGCGCTCGTCGCGGCCGTCCTCGGCGGCGTCGTCGCAGTGCTGGCCGCGAAGCCAATCGTCCGGCACGTCGATCCCCTTCCGGACCAGCCGCCGGTGCCAGCGGCCGCGATCCCCGTAACGGCGATCGTGATCGCTCTGCTGGCCCTGCTCCTCGTCGCATTCACCGCCGGGGCGCTCACGAGCTGGCTGTCGAGACGCGCGGACACGAGTGAGGCGTTGCGGGTTGCCTGACGCGTTCGCCACCTGTCGAGCGCTCTCCAAGACGTACGCGAGCGCCGTCGGCGACATCGAGGCGCTGCATTCCGTCGACGCTGCGTTCGAGCTCGGGTACGTCACCGCAGTCGTCGGCGCATCCGGGAGCGGAAAGTCGACACTGCTCCGGCTCCTCGCGGGTCTCGATCGTCCCACACGAGGCGAGCTGCGCTTCGACGGCCACGACCTCGCAGTTGCCTCTCCGGGCGAGCTCCGCCGCCACCGGCGGGACCACGCCACCTTCATCAGCCAGAAGGCAGCAGACAACTTCATCCCGCACCTGACCCTGCAGGAGCACGCATCGGACGCACGCGGTCCGGCATCGCAGCTGCTCGTCGCCGTCGGCCTCGGCCACCGGCTCGACTCGAAGCCGAGCGAGCTCTCCGGCGGTGAGCAGGCACGCGCCGCCTTCGCGCTCGGACTCGCGCGTCAGACGCCGCTCGTCGTCCTCGACGAGCCGACCGCAGAGCTCGACCGCGGCTCGGCGCCCGCCCTCCTCGAGGCGATCCGTCGCCACGCCGTCTCGGGCACGGCGTTCGTGATCGCGACCCACGACCCCGATGTGACCGCGATCGCAGACCGCGTCCTGCGCCTCGACCGCGGTCGCGTCGTCGCAAGCGACGTCGCGAGCACCGGGGCAGATGCGCCCGCCCGCCGCGAGCCGCCGTCCTCCGAGGTCGTGCTCGAAGCGCGCTCGCTCAGCAAGACCTTCAAGCGCGGGCGGGAGACCCTGCATGCAGTCGAGCGCGCCGGGATCGCCGTGCGGCGGGGCGAGGTCGGTGTCCTCGTCGGCCGCTCGGGGTCGGGAAAGTCGACGCTGCTCACGCTTCTTGCCGGATGGCAGCGGCCGGACGCCGGAGACGTTCTCTGGCTCGGTCGCCCGACGCATCCGAGCACGCTCCCGTGGAGCGAGCTGAGCTACGTGCCGCAGCGCTTCGGCCTCCTGCCCGAGCTCACCGTGCGCGAGAACGTCGCGCTCCCAGCGAGGCTCGCGCGGCGCGAGTCGTCACAGCGCGTCGACGAGCTGCTCGAGCAGCTCGGCCTCGACCGACTCGCGCATCGGCGACCGGCGGAGACGTCGATCGGCCAGCAGCAGCGCACCGCGCTCGCCCGCGCGCTCCTGCTCCGCCCCGCCGTGCTGCTCGCCGACGAGCCGACGTCGCATCAGGACGCCGGCTGGCGCGACGCGGTCTGGCAGCACCTGCTACGCGCGAGCGAAGAGGGAACGGCATGCCTGGCCGCAACCCATGAAGAACGGGCGGCGCAGTATGCGACGCAGCGCTGGGAGATCGCGGACGGGATCGTCAGCCCCCGGCCGTAAGACCATTGCTAGTCGTAGAGCGCGACCACCTTCGGCCAGACGTGCGCGAGGGAGGCCGAGAGGCGACACCGTGCAATCTCGCGGCCGCGCTCTTCGTTGTCGACGGGCATCGCGATGTGACCGACGACCTGGTAGCTCGTGCAGAAGCTCGCATGCGCCCGCGAGAAGCCGACGAGAAGAGCCCGGCGCCCGTGGACGTCGGGGCGCCAGTAGCGGAACGTCACGTGAGCCGAGGCAACCGGAGGAAGGTTCTTGCCGAACATCTCCAGCGCTCCGGCCTCTCCGTAGTTTCGCGCGAGCACCACGTCGGAGCCGTCGGCGAGCCGCCCAACGTCGGCAGCGAGCCGCGGCCAGCCGACTTCGTCCCGGTAGTCGCTACGCGCGCTCAGGATGCCGAGTGCCGAAGCAGTCTTCAGCGGCAGCACAGGTAGCCCGATCGGAAGCGCCGCAACGAGTATCGCGACGAAGGCAGCGCCGCCGAGACGGAGACGCTCAGGAGTCGCCCACCGATCGACGCTCACCGCGCCGCAGGCAAGCGCGAAGAGCACCACCGGAAGCGCGTAGTAGGACTTGCCGCCGAGGAGGAAGTAGGTGAGGAGCGCAGCCGGCGGGACGAGCGCAAGCGGGCGCACGTCGGGGCGGCGCCAGAGCGACACGATTCCGGCAACCGCGACCGGGATCGCAACGACGTGTGTGAGGAGCAGGACGTTCGCGACGAACTGGATCCGGGACTCGTCGGTCGCGCTCGCAGGCGGGTTCAAGAACCAGCGAATGCTGATCCAGCTATGCCGTGCTTGCCAAACGACGTTCGGGAGCATGAGCAGGAGCGCCAGCCCGGCAGCAATCGCAAGCCCGCGCACGTGGAGAACCTCGCGCCGGAAGACGGCGAAGCCCGCCAGGACGATCACGAGAACGACAGCAAGCGTGTACTTCGTCTCCAGCCCGATCCCCGCAGCGACGCCGATCGACGTCCACGATCCGCGACCGAGCGCCAGTCGCAGCGCGAGCCACAGAAGCAGGAGCGTCGTCAGCTGGTCGAACGACACCGGCTGGAAGAGACCGTTCGTCGCCACGAGGAGCGGTGAAAATCCGACGAGCACCGTCGCCAGCACCTGTGCGCGACGCCTGCCGCCGAGTTCTCGCGCGATCAAAGCCGCGACGAGCGCGCTTGCCGCGCCGGCCAGGATCGCAAAGAGGCGAAAGCCGGTCAACGACTCGCCGAACAGCACCCGCGCAAGCGCCGAGAAGAGCGCCGTGACCGGCGGAAACTCGACGTACCCACCCTGCAGGTGCCGTCCCGCTACTGCGTAGTACAGCTCGTCTCGCTGCCACCCGTAGCGACTGGCAAACGCAAGGTTCAGCGCCGACTTGAGCGCGATCACAAGCAAGATCGGACGCAGGTAGAGGCCGCGAACGACGTCGGTGCGGGCTGCGCTTCGGCGATCCGGAGGGGCGGAAACCTGGACGGTCATGGCGAGGGCGGCCCCGCCGGCAGCTGAGTGAGAAGCACGCAGGACACGGCTCTCAAGAGTGCCAACCCTCTGCTGCCACTGCGGTGTCCAATCTCAGTGCGAATACACCCAGAACGGTCGTTGATGGCTCGCGACGAAGCTCGGGGCACCGCGCGTGACGTCGAGCCCAACCTTTCGAGAGCGGCGGCGTCAGAGTGAACGAAGCGATGAACGGCAGCGGTATCGAAGGCAACGAACGGTGGGCGGGCCTCGAAATCCGTCTGCTCACGGCTTTCGTCGCCGTCGTCGAGCACGGTTCGTTCACCGGTGCGGCCAGGGCTCTCGGCTACACGCAATCGGGGGTGTCGCAGCAGATCGCCACGCTCGAGCGCATCGTCGAGCGGAGGCTCCTGACGCGCCGGTACGGCGGACGACGCCCGCTCGAGTTGACCCACAGCGGGAAGACGCTGCTCGAGCACTTCCGAGCCGTTCTTCGGCAGCTCGACCGAGCGTACGTCGAGGTCGTGGATCACGAGCAGGCCGCAGCGAACGCGGTCAAAGTTGGCGCGTTCTCGAGTGCAGCTGTTCACCTGCTTCCCGGGCTTCGTCGTGAACTGAAGCGGCAAGGGAGCTTGAGCATCGAGCTGGTCGAGGCTCAGACGGGTTACGAGCTGTTCGCGCACCTGGACGCCGGAACCGCAGAAATGGGTTTCGCGGTTCTGCCCGTTCCCGAGCGCTTCGCCGCCGAGCGCGTCGGCACAGATCCCTACGTTGCCGTCGTATCTGCCAACTCACGCCTGGCGGCCAACCGCCAGCTGACGCTGGACGAGCTTCAGGGGGAGACGCTTCTCGGGATTACGCGATGCGAGCAAGAGGACGCGGTAGCCGCCCAGCTCGAGGGATACGGCCTCGACACTTCGCGGCTCGAGCGATACGACGACAACCGCCTGATTCAGTCGTTCGTCGCCTCAGGGAGCGGTGTCGCGATCGTTCCGTCGCTGATCGTGGATACGAACGATCACGCGATCACCGTGCTCCAGATCACAGCAGAGTTGCCGCCTCGTACGATCGCTCTGATCTATCCGCGGGACGCTCAGCTCTCGCCGGCCGCGCGCGAGTTGAAGCGGCTAGCTCTGCCGCTTTCCGCTGCGCTCCTGCAGCGGGCCGTCGCGGCTGTCGACGCGCGAGGCGGCGACACTGCGCGGACGACACGGCCTCACGGCGATGGGTGTGCCAGAGAGACGCCTCGAGTCATTTCGAGCGCGACCGGGTGACGGTCGCGCGGACGCATGAGCTTCCCACATACGCGGCTTGGCGCCAATGCGGGGCGCGCGAGGGGTTCGAGGTTGTGTTCTTCCGCCTTGATGCAGACGGCTGTTGCGCAACCGGGCACGCGACTGCCGTCGAAGGCGAGCAAGCCTGGGCGATCAACTACCGCATTCGCTTCGACAGAGGATGGCTGACCCGCTCGGCGCGCGTTCGCTCGAGCTCCTTTGGTCGTCACTCGGCCGTTGAGCTCGCGACGAACGGCCGGGGAGAATGGGTTGTCGACCGCGTGCCCGCACCGGAGCTCGACGGCTGTCTCGATGTCGATCTCGAAGGTTCCGTGTTCACCAACGCTTTGCCCGTCAATCGCCTGCGGATGAGCGTCGGAGCGACGACGAGCGTCCCGGCGGCGTATGTGCGGACGTCGACGCTTCGGGTCGAGCGACTGGAGCAGAGCTACTCCCGTCTGCCCAGTTGCACCGACGGCACGCAGCGCTATGAGTACCACGCGCACGGCTTTGCGTTTTTCGCAGAGCTGACCTATGACGAGTACGGCCTGCTCCTGACGTATCCGGGCATCGGCAGCCGCCGGGCGTAGCGCTTCCCCCTGCCGCACGGTCTCGGAGTCGGGCCCGCATGCGGGCCCGACTCCGGTCTTTCTCTCGAAACACGACGGCCCGAACGCGCCGCGTGTGTCCGCGTGCACCTCCGACCAGTTACGCGATGCCGCCCGCCTTCAGTGCCGCCCGGACGCGTGCCGGCGTAAACGGTGCCGTTCGCATCCGCACGCCGGTCGCGTCGAAGAACGCGTTGGCGACCGCGGCGGCCGCAACGTCGGTCACCTCCTGACCGACGCCCTGAGGCTGCACGTCGGTGCGCTGAAGGAGGATCGAGGTCACCGTGGGGCTGTCCTTGAAGCGCAGGATCGGGTAGCTGACGAAGTCGCTGCTCACGACGCGGGTCTTGCTGAAGCGCAGTTGCTCCGTGAGCAGGCGGCTGAGGACCTGCACGATGCCGCCGTCGCTCTGGTTCGCGACTCCGCCCGGATACACGAGCAGTCCCGAGCTGAACGCTTGGTAGACGTGCTTCACCGTGACCTTGCCGGTCTTCTTGTTCACCGACACGTCGGCGATCGCAGCCACCTTCATGGCGGCGTCAGTCGCGCTCAGTGCGTACCAGGCGAGACCCCGGCCAGTGACGACGTCGGCGTCCGACACGTTCGACGCGGGCACCTTCGGCTGCCAGTTCGCCGCCTTCACGACCTCGTTCAGCACCGCCAGCAGCGAGTCCCGCACAGCCGGTGAGACGTTCTGCACCCGGAACGAGACGGGATCCATGCCCGCCGCACGTGCGAGATCGTCGACGACCTGCTCGGTCGCGAACGCGACCGGGATGCGGCTCCCGTGCCGGAACCAATCGGCCGAGACCCAGTTGTCCTTGAGCGGCAACGACTTCAGCAAGGTGCGGCTGTTCGCGACGTTGTAGACCACGAACGGCTGCGCCGTCCCGCTGACGATGGTCGGAACCGGCGGCTGGCCCACCTGCATGGCGACCGTCTCCACTTGCTCGGATTCGTACTGCGGATAGAACTGAGTGAAGTCGAAGCCGACGATGTTCCCCTTTGCGTCGATCCCGGCCCGGACGTCCAGCAGCGTCCCCGGCGCAGTGTTGTCCCAGCCGATCTCGTCCCAACGCATGAACTGCAATCGGACCGGCGCCCCGACGAGCTGTGACATCAATGCCGCCGCTGCCGCGGCGTCGCGGTACTGCATCCCGTTGCCGTAGCACCCGCCCATCGGAACAGCGGTGACGCGCACCTTGTTCACAGGCAGACCGATGACGGACGCGACGGTGTCGCGAGTCTTGTATGCACCTTGGGTGCCCGAGAAGATTCGCGCGCCCTGAGGCGTAACGTCGGCGACGGCGCAACATGCGCCGATCGGGGTGTGGAGATTCGTCGGCCACCCGTACGTCTGCGTGACGACGTGTGCCGCGGACGCGAGAGCACCGCCGACGTTGCCGACGACGGTCGCGGACTGAACCGACTTGCCGGCGCTGTCGAGCGCCCGCATCGCCTCGAACTCATCGCCGCCGCCAGGGAGCACCTTCGGTGGCTCCGCCCATTTGACCTTCAGCTGTGCCGCGGCCTGGATCGCGTCGTACTCGTGAGGGGCGACGACGCCGAGGAAGTCGCCCTTGCGAACAACGCGCGCGCCCGTGATGTGGCGGATCGAGCTCTCGTCGACGGAGACGATCGGCGTCCCGAACCCGTACACGCCCTGGCCGCGAGGGCGGACGACGCGGCCGTGGAGCATCCCCGGGATGCGGATGTTCTGGATGTACGTCGACGTGCCGGTGACGATGCTGGGGATGTCGATCCGCGGCGGGCTCGTTCCGACCACTCTGTACTGGGAGGCCGTCTTCGTCGGCGCGGCGCCGACTGACAAGCCGTTCTGGGTGCGGATGGGGCTCAGGTCCTGCATCCCCCACGCCGCCGGCATCCGAACGTTGAACAGCTTCCCGCCGAGCAGCTCACCGTACGTGACGGACTTGCCGCCACCGGTCACCACACCGTGACTGACCGACAGTTGCGCAGCCGGCACGCCGAGGCGGTCCGCCGCAAGGCCGAGCAGCGCCTGGCGTGCCGCCGCCGCTGCGGCGCGAACGCCGCGGCCGGCGCCACCGATGATCGTGTTGCTCGCATCTTTCGGGCCTGTATCCGGCGTCACATCCGTGTCGTCGTCCACGTGCCTCATCTGGCTCATGTCCATGTCGAGCTCGTCCGCCGCGATCATCAGGATTCCCGTTGCGGCGCCGGTACCTTGGAAGATCGCCCCCGACTTGATCGACGCGGTGTTGTCCGCGTTGATCACGATCCACGCGTCGATCTGGTACTGGTCGAACGGGCCGTTCGACGCATACGGGCTCTCGGCCGCCTGCGCCCTGCCCGCGAGCGCCGCACCCGCGATCGAGAAGCCCACGATCAGCGCACCGCCGCCCTTCAAGAACGTCGTGCGCGAGA
>Ga0070741_10012663_pt1 | contig 15165 bp, 11 predicted proteins | sample Coa_R1_4_FD_66440 | JGI IMG/M metagenome (GOLD analysis project Ga0070741, IMG submission 66440) | Surface soil microbial communities from Centralia Pennsylvania, which are recovering from an underground coalmine fire - Coalmine... | ecosystem: Environmental > Terrestrial > Soil > Unclassified ... | reverse complement strand
TGGTGACGGTGATGGTGATGCATAACAAGGATCGGATCCAGCTGCTCGTGTGGGTCATGACGCTGTCGCTCGCCTACTACGGTGTCAAAGGCGGCATCTTCACCATTACCCATGGAGGCATGTACATGGTGCGCGGGCCGGAAGGCAGCTTCATTGAAGGCAACAATGAAATTGCGCTTGCGCTCGTCATGACGATCCCTTTGCTGCGTTATCTCTCGCTTGTCGCGAGCCGTGCATGGCTGAGGCACGCCATGACGTTGTCGATGGTGCTCACGGCGATCGCGGCGATCGGCAGCCTGTCGCGCGGCGCGCTTATCGGGATGGTCGCCATGGGCATGCTCCTCTGCCTGAAGAGCCGCAACAAGGTCGGCACGCTGGTTCTGGGGGCAATTGCCGCCGCGCTGATCATCGGCATCATGCCGCAGGCATGGTACGAGCGGATGGCCACCATCGAGACATATCAGCAATCCGATTCCGCGCTGGGCCGAATCAACGCCTGGCAGATGGCTTTCGGTCTGGCCCGCGCCAAGGCACTTGGCGGGGGCTTCGAGGCGTTTCAGCCGGAGATGTTCGCCTTGTATGCCCCCGATCCGTCCATGGTTCACGACGCGCACAGCATCTATTTCGAGGTCCTGGGCGAGCATGGGTTCGTCGGATTAGCTCTCTTTCTCGCCATCGGCTGGCTGACCTGGCGCACCGCGTCGTGGATCATTCGCCAGGCGCGCAAAGACGCGCAGAACCGATGGGCGGCGGATCTGGCCGCCATGGTCCAGGTAAGCCTGGTCGGCTATGCGAGCGCAGGCGCATTCCTCGGTCTCGCGTACTTTGACTTCTACTACACGCTTGTCGCCGTTATCGTTGCGTGCAAGGCCTATCTGCTTTCTCACTCGCCGCACGGGACGACGCAGCCGGCAAATGCTGCGGCGCAGCCGGCTCTGGCGGGCGCGGCCGCCAACTGTCGTGCGAGCTGACGAGCATGGCGGCCACTCGAGTAACGCCGCAGGACGTCTCGGACTGGCTCGTCAGCGCCGCAGGCCTCGCTGATTGCCGCGTAACGGGTCCGGTTTCGAGCCGGCAGAACTCGCGCCTTTTCTATGCGCAATGCGGCGGCACGCAGCCAATGGCGGTGAAGGTTTGCCTCAGGCCAGATACCGACGACCTGGATACGGAGTCGGCGCGCCAACAGCACGAGACGCTGGTGCGCGTGCATCGCGCGATGGGCGACGATGCGCAACTGTCGGTGCCCCGTCCGTGCCTGCTACTTGCCGAGCGCGGGTTGCTGGCGACGGAATGGATTGCTGGCCGCACCATCGCGAACGTCATCTTTTCCTGGCGGTGCGGCGCCGATCGCGCAACCTCCCTCGTTGCGCGCGCTGCGCATTGGTTGAAATCCTTCCATGCCGCTCATGGCCTGTCCGCAGGGCGATTGGACGTCGACGAAAAGCTCCGCTTCCTCGCCCGCATGGAGACCGAGCGACCGATCGACGACCCCTTGTTCCGGGCTGCGATCGCGCGGCTGCGCGGATCAGCGGCAGCCGCTTGCGTAGCGACCCTCGATCGTAGCTGGGTGCACGGCGATTTCACGTGCGACAACGTCATGGTGGCAGACGGGCGCACGCTCGGCATCGACGTGGAAGTACGTTACGAGAATACGACCGTTCACGACCTCGCGCCCTTCCTGAATCATCTGGAGCTGCGTTCGCTGCATCCCAGCGGATGGAGACGGGTATCGGCGCTACGGCAATTGCGCGAAACTTTCCTGGCCACCTACCTGGGAAAGGACGCGAGCGGCGTGCGCTTGCCCCTGATGTGGTTGCGGCTCTACATGATCCTGCAGGGCTGGGCCACTGCGCGAGCGAAGCCGCGGGCGGCGCTCGCCGCATGGGCCGTAAACCAGAGCTATCGTATCGTCATTGCCCGACTCCTGCGCCAGATGTCCGGCGCGCGGTGAGCACGTCAGAACTTTTTCGCCGCGAGCCACTGCTCGAGCATGACCAGCACCCAGATCATCACGCCGTAGTACGTGGCATGCTCGGTCTCATGCTGGCGGAGAAGGCGGCCGATGTAGTCGCGTCGTACTATGTCGCGCTCGGCGAAGGCCTCGAGGCTCTTATGTGCCATGTCGGCAAGCCCCTTGTGCTCTCGCAACCACAGTCCGAACGGCAGTCCGAAGCCGTGCTTGATTTTTGCGAGAATCTGGGCCGGCAGGAAATCGCGCAGCGCGTGCTTGAAGAACCAGCGCAGCTTCAGTCCCCTGATCTTGAGCGATGCCGGTATCTCGCCGGAGAACTCGACCAGCCGGTCATCGAGAAGCGGAAAGCGCACTTCGAGGCCAGCCACCTCGCACATGCGACCCACCTTGCGCAGATCGTTGTCCGCCAGAGTGAACTTCAAGTCGAGATGCATCATGCGGTCGACCGCGGAGCGCGACGCCGCCCGGTGGTAAGCCTCGCGCTGCAGAATAAGCGGCTCGTCGGGGTCGACGCGCGCCACGAAGCTCGGCTCGAAAATGTCAGCGAGCGACGCCGGCTGAAGAATGTTGTAGGACTCCAGCCGGTCCGGAAGCGGAATGCGCGCCTGAGCGATGTAGCTTCTCAGCTTGCGCCCGAGCGACAAGCGGGCAATTGGCCATCCGAAAATGACTGGTTCGATGACACCGGTCCGCAAGAAGCGCGGCACGGAGGCGTAAGGCTCGAACAGCTTCTGCCACGCGTAGCGGGAATTTCCTCCGAAGATTTCGTCCCCGCCATCGCCCGCAAGCATCACCTCGATGCCATCCGCGCGCGCCATGCGGGCGCAGAGGTAGGTCGGCACGGCAGACGCGTTGCCGAAAGGCTCGTCGTAGCTGCGCGCGATCAAGGGGATCGCTTCCAGCACGTCCTGCGGCGTCGCGTAGTACTCGTGGGCAGCGGTGCCGAAATGCCTCGCAGCGATGCGCGCGTACCCCATTTCGTCGAAGCCCTGGGCGCTGAAGCCGATGGAGTAGGTTCGAGCCGGACGGCCGCTGATCTCGGTCAGCAGCCCCGCCACGGTGGAACTGTCCGTGCCGCCGCTCAGGAATGCGCCGACGCGTTCATCCTCACCGAGCGCGCAAGTCAGCGCCTCGCGCAGCAGGCGAAGAAAGCGGCGCTCGAGCGATGCCAGCGGCTCGGTATGGTGCTCGGCGTAATCGAGCTGCCAGTAGAACCGCTGCTCGAGTTGGCCGTCGCGAAACGTCACGCATTGCGCAGGCAGCAGCTTGCGCACGTTCTCGTAGATAGTGGCCGGGCTTGGCACGTCATGGCAGTAAAGGTAGTTGAACAGAGCCTGATCGCTCAGCTTACGGCCGACGCGTGGGTGCGCCGCCACGCTTTCGGCCGTAGAACCGAACACCAGCGTGTTACCTCGAACCGCATAGCAGAGCGGTCGAATGCCGACGCGGTCGACCGCCAGCAACGCGATGTGGCGCTCGCGATCGACGAGTGCGAGCGCAAAGCTACCGGTCAGCCGGGAGAGAAAATCGGCTCCGTGGCGTTCGTAAAGCCGTGCCACGGCGGCTGCGCAGCCGGCTTCCTTTGCAACGGCCGCCACATCGCCATCGAGACAACGAAGCCGGCCTTCCGCCGCGACGAGCAGCCGCTCGGTACGGAACACGTCGGCCGGCGGGCTGCCGTCCGCCACCGCAACGACCGCCGAGTGCAGCTCGAGGCGTTCGATGCGCGGTCCCGCGGCCGGATCGTGCGCATGCATGGCGGCGAGAGCCTCAAGCGCCTCGTCGTGCGCGAGCGCGCCACCGCTCCAACCATAGACCCTAGCCATCGTTCCTAGTCCATTGGGCGCAGCGAGAAAAGTCATCTGTTATCTCTCGGGCGCCGCCGCCGACTGGGGCGGCGCGAGCCGGGTCCTCTTCACCAACATCCGGCTTCTCGACCGCGAGCGCTTCGAGCCGCTGGTGCTTCTGCCCGAGAACGGGCCAATCGTGTCGCTGCTCATGCAGCTCGGTGTGCGCTACGAGATTTGGGGCCGTCATCACGAGCCTAATGGGTGGCTGCCTTACGCGCGCGACGTGGCTTCCGCCGCGGCGCTATTTAGGCGCAAGCGCGTAGACCTGCTGCACATCAACCACGCCAATTACTGGCGCCCGGCCGAGGTGCTCGCCGCGCGCCTGCTGCGCATTCCGGTCATCACCCACTACCATGTCGTGGTTGAGCGTCCTGGCCCGTTCGTGCGGCTCTCTTCGCGGATCGCCGCGGTTTCGCAATACGTGGCAGACCGGTCCCGGCCGGAGAGCGTCCCCAAGGTCGTGATCCACAATTCCGTCAATCTCGAGCGCTTCGACCAGGCGCGCGATATTCGCGCCGAGTTGGGCTTCGATGCGCATGCGGTCGTGATCAGCTTCTTTGGGCAAATCCGCAGCATCAAGGGAATCGATCTGTTCATCAAGATGGCGCATCGCCTTCCGGGCGAGCGCGTGCGGTTCCTGATCGCGGGCGAGTGCCGCGACCCTCGGAAGTTCGAAGGGTCGTACAGCGAGGATCGGTTACGCTCCGAGATTGGCGCTGACCGGCGCATTCTCTATGTGGGCTATCGAGCCGACGTCCAGGATCTTTATCGAGCGTCCGACGTCATCGTAATGCCGTCCCGATGGGGGGAGCCGTTCGGCCTTATCAATATCGAGGCCGGGGCCGCGCGCAAGCCGATGGTTTCTACGCGAGACGGCGGCGTCCCGGAAATCATCCGCCACGGCGAGAACGGCTTTCTCGTCGAGCGCGAGGACCTGGAGGGCTTGCTTCGCTATACGAAAATGCTGGTCGAAAGCGAACCCCTGCGCCGCTCGATCGGAGAACGGGCGCGCGCGATCGTCGAGGAGCGCTTTACCACTCTGCCGGTGAGAAAATTGGAGCAAGCGTATACGCGCCTTCTCGCGCGATGAAGCGACGGGTCCCGCGTTTGGCGCTTGTCGCGCGCGGGCCGCTCAAACAGGTTCGGCAATGACAAAAATCGCTTCCGACACTAACGCCATCGGGCGCACGCGGCCGACCTCCTTTAAGCCCGCGCCGGCCAGCAGCCTGGCGAGCTCCTCTTCCGAGATCGGGTACGCAGCCGGCGGCTGATGTCCGAGTAAACGCTTCAATCGGCGACGCCATCTCTGGTATGGCGTACTGAGGGACTGGTTGAACACCACGCGACGTTTCGCGAGCTTGGTCACGCTGCGCAAAAAGTCGATCTGCTGGTCCAGGGGAAAATGCATCAGCACGCGGGCGCATAGCGCCGCCTCATAGGATTTCGGCTCGGCCTTGGCGAGGTCCCGAACATCGGCAACCCGATGTTGGAAGCGCTTGCCGTAGCGCTCGAGCTTGCGGCTTGCGACCTCCAGCATCGCCTGCGAAATGTCCACACCGGTAACTGCGAAGCCTTCCTCCAGGAGGGCTTCAGCGAGACGTCCGGTTCCACACGGGACATCAAGGAGCGCCGCGCTACCCGCCAGGCCTGCGAAGCCTTTCCGCACACAGCGTTTTTCGAGCGCGTTAAAAATACGTCCGGCGACACTGCTGAACCGTTCTCGGTCGTAGCGCTCGGCGACGGCGACATCCTTATAGTGCGTTGTTGGATCCCAGTTGTATCCCACGATTGCTCCTCAAAAGGGTTCGATGATTCTAAAGCCGGCTGCGCCACGCGCCGCCTGAGGACCGAACATGCATGGCGGGCCGGCGCGAGCGCTCGCAGGCTCGGATAAGGTCCTCAGCAAATACGATTAGCCGGGCGGCCGCTGCAGCTAAAATCGACAAAGAGCCGCAATGGCGACGAGTGAAAGCGTCATCGACAATTCCACACGAGCACATCCCGTGTCGGCGCCGCTGCTCGTCATTACGGAACTGTTCCTGCCAACGAAGGGCGGTACCGCCGTGTGGTTCGACGAAGTGTATCGCCGGCTCGGCGGGAAAGAAATCCACGTCGTCACGGCAAGCGTCGCGGGCTCGGCGGCACACGACTCGGACCATCCTAACAGCATCCATCGGGTCCGTCTGGTACGCCATTGGTGGCTGCGACCGGAATCGCTCGCCATGTATGCCAAGCTCTTCATCCGCTCGATCTGGTTGTGCTTGCGCCATCGAGTGCAGGTGATTCATGCGGGACGGGTTCTGCCCGAGGGGCTGGTGGGTTTGGCCGCCGCTCGCATCACTCGCGTGCCGCTCGTGGTATATGCCCACGGTGAAGAGATTACCGGCTGGCGCAACCCCGGGAAGTTTCGCGCGAAGGTGTACGTCTACCGTCGTGCGGAGCGCATCATCGCCAACAGCGAGTTCACCCGGGCCGAGTTAATCAAGCTGGGCGTGCACCCAAACCGCGTCTCGCTTATCCGGCCGGGAGTCGACATTTCCCGCTTCCGGCCCGGCTTAGCGGGTGGCGATCTGCGACGCGACCTTGCCATGCCCGCCGATCGCAAGCTCGTACTCTCGGTAGGGCGGCTCTCGCGTCGAAAGGGGTTCGACCAGACGATTCGCGCCGTCGCCCGGCTTCGAGCAGAGGGACTGGACGTGGCATATGCGCTGATCGGCATCGGCCCCGATCGCGAGTACCTCGAGCATGTCGCTCGCGAATGCGGCATGCGTGAGCATGTGCACTTCTTGGGCGAGATCGCGCCGGGCGAGTTGCCGAAGTGGTATTGCGCGGCTGATGTGTTCACGATGCCCAATCGCAAGATTGGCGGAGATACCGAGGGCTTTGGCATGGTGTTCGTGGAGGCCGCTGCCTGCGGCAAGCCGGTCGTCGCTGGAAAGGATGGCGGGACCGCCGATGCGGTGGTTGACGGTGTCACCGGTTTGCGCGTCGATGGCGAATCGCTCAACGAACTGGTGGCCGCGTTGAGGAAACTGCTCGCCGATGCCGAACTGTGCGCTCGCATGGGCAACCAGGGCCTCGAGCGCGTAAGAGCGGAATTATCATGGGAGCGCGTGGCACAGATGACGCGGTCGCTGTGCATTGTAAGAAGCGCAGTCGACTCAGCGTGCGAATAAGAGCGCTGCTTGCCGTCAGATCTCCTGCGCGATGAACGCGCCGATGCCATTCCTGCGGCGCGCTGCCGAGCGCTATTGTGAAGCGAGGCGCCGCGCGAAGCAGCGCAGCCGTGGCGCGAGGTTGCGCTCGATGAGATCGCTGCGCTGCGCATAGTGGCGCGCAAGCTCGGCGCTCGACATGAAGCGCAGCGCGGGAAAACGCGCTCGCGCACCGGCGAGTAACCGGTCCAGCTCGCCGAGCGCTCGCTCGACGAGCGCCGGATCGCCGAGGAAATTGGCACGATGCGTTTCGAGCAGCGTCGGGCGGCCGAGATGCGCCTTGGCGGCGAGCGCACTGAGGCCGCGCTCGGCGCGATGGCCGAGCATCGGTTCGAAATAGTCGTTGCGCACCAGATAGGTCAGGCCGCCGGGCGAGCGCTGGCCGTTGTAAATCCTAGTGTCAGTGCTTTGCGGCTTGCCGGCGCCGTCACGGCTTCCATAACGCCTGCCCGGCGTGATGAGCACTGCCACACCGGCGTCACTCCAAGCACGCTCAACGTCGACGCTCCATACAAAGGTCGGCGGTACTGCCACGGCTGGCGGCGCGCCGAAAATCGCGGCGAAGGCGCGGGCTTCGTCGCGGCCTGCTGTCATCACTTCATCTGCCGGCAGCTCGCCCGAGGGCAGGCGGGAACTGTCGATCCAGCGGCTCTGCAGGTGGGCGGGCAATGCTTCGGTAGGCGCAGGCGCTTCGCTTTTTAGCCAGGCCCGCACAGAGGCGTCGCTCGACGAGGCGTGCAGCAGCGTCGCGGGCCAGAAGTGCTCCATGCCGTGCAGCTGCAAGGAGAAGACGCCCGCTCGCTCACCGTCGAGCATTGCCTCACGTACGCTCGCAAGGCGCTCATCGGCGAGCGTCATGCGGTGATAGGCGAGGCTCTGACCGCCGCGTATGCGGGCGCCGTCCGGTCCGCCGAGGACTACGCCCAGTGTCATCACGGCCGGCCGACCCACCGCGTCTTGGTGCTTTAGCAGCAGGGCGCAGATTTCGCGCAAGCGACCCGCCTGCTCGAGCGGCCCATAGCCCCAATCGTCGCTCTCCACGATAAGCACCGGTGTTTTGAGCACCGGTTCGCGCCAAGCAGCCTGCAACTGTCGCCGGAACGCGAGCCAAAAGGCTGCGCCCGCTAGCAGTAGGAAAAGCGCGATCGTGCCAAGTAGGGAGGCAGTCACTACCAGGTGGTCTGAGCGCCCATCGTCACGCAGGGAACCGGATCATCCGAATACCGTACACCAACCTGCCTCGCCAGGCACGGCGGCTTCAGCGCTGGAGCGAGGTACTTGTCGATGCGCTGGGGAAGACTCGAACATGGCGGCAGCCTGTAAAATTTCGCACCATGAGGTTCATTTTTCGCCGCGTTGAACGGGCTTCAGCATGAAAACCGCATGGCTGACCGCACTGGTATTCGCTTCAGCGCTGTGGTCGAGCGGCGGCAGCGCCATAGAACCGTATACGGTCAAACCCAGTGAAATCGCGCAAATGCCTGATTACTGCCAAGCGAAGCTGGGAGTCGCAGAAAAACAGGCAGACTGGGGGGCGCGCTTCGGTGCGCTGTGGATCGACATGCATCACTACTGCCACGGCTTGAAATTCATACAGCGGGCCTCACGGCCTGGAATTACCGTGCAGGATCGCGGCTTCTACCTGAACGGTGCGCTCGGCGAATTTGATTACGTGCTGAACTCGAAAAACGCACCGGGCCACTGGTTCCTCCCGCAGATTCATCTTGAGAAAGCCTTGGTCTACGGCAGGATGGGTCAGCATGCGCAGGCTGCGGCGGAATACCGGCAGGCGCGAGCGCCGCGCCAATAAGGCGCTCGCGATAGCTGCGGCATGCCGGTTTCCTTTTCCGTCATCATTCCCGTCTACAACGGCGCGGCGACGCTAGCACGCGCCATTGAGTCGGTGCTCGGGCAGAGTCGGCCGCCTTCCGAGGTGATCGTCGTTGACGACGGCTCCACCGATGAAACGGCGCGTATTGCCGCGGCCTACGATCGTTTCATCAAATACGTTCGGCAGCCGAACGCCGGTGTCGGCGCGGCGCGCAATGCAGGTGCGCGTATCGCAAGCGCCGAGTGGCTGGCGTTCCTCGATGCCGATGACTGGTACTACCGGGATCGGCTGCGCTGGCACGCGGAATGGATCGAGCGCGATGCAATGCTCGATTTCCTGACGGGTGATTATGAGTACCGGCGCGCCGATGGCGGTCTCATCGGCCGCTCCATGGAACGTACGCAGTCCGGCCGTGCGCTGCTCGTAAAGGCGAAAGGCGGGCCGCAGGTCGTCATGGAGGTCACCGACTTCCGGGCTTTTGTAGAAGATCATTTCGGGGATACGCATACGCTCAGCGTACGGCGCGAGACCTTCGCTCGGCTCGGCGGATATCCGGAAGGACGAGCGGTATGCGAGGATGTCCACTTTCTTATCCGACTATGCGGCCAAAGCACCCGCGTAGGCGTGATCTGCGAGCCGCTCGGCGTCTATCTCATCCACCCGAAAAGCGCGACTAGAAGCGACCCTCTACGCTCGCAGCAGCTCACCGTGGAGACGTTGCGGTCTCTGCCTCCGCTTTTGCGGCACGCATCGCCGCAGGTGCGGCGAGGATATCGAGGTCGATTGCGCCACGCACGCCTGAACCATGCCTATGCGCTGTTGCGCCGGGGCCGGCGCCTCGAGGCGCTCGCTGCCGTGCTGCCGTCGGTGCTTGAAAGTCCCGGCGCGGCCGTGCTACGCGACTTTGCGTCGATCGCCCGCGGTTGCTTTCAAGCCATGGAATGAGCTCGGGGCTCGGACGCGGCGCTTGCGCCTGCCTCGTTCGCCTCGAGCTCCACGCTTTCCACCCAAGGCGCGAGTAACGCTTGCAGGCGGCGTACTACCTCCGGATGCGCCGCCGACACGTCGTGCCAGCAGTCTGGATCGCTCGCGAGATCGAACAGGGCGTAGCGGGGAGCGCCGCGGGTCGGCTGCAACGTAAGCTTCCACGAACCCAGGCGCACCATGCGGTCCTTGGCCGCGACGACCGTACCGTAATACTGCGGCTTGATGGCAAGGGTGCCGGTAGCGCGATCCGGCACCTCCAGCAGTTCGAGGAGATCCGGATAGCGCAGGTGGTCGTCCGGCATGCCGGGCACTTGCGTGAGCCAGATGCCGGTCTCGTTGAAAGCCGGCAGCTCGGGTGCGCGCACATCGCCTCGCATGCGCGAAAGCAGCGAAACCCCGTCCATCGCGGTGTGCAGAGGCAGACCCGCCAGCTCGAGCAGCGTTGGCGCGACGTCGATTGAGCGCACGATCTGCGGACAAACGGGCCCGGGCTGAATGCCGGCACCGGCGATAACGAGCGGCACCCGCGCGCTGAAGTCGCCACGCACGCTGTTGCCCTGTCCCCACGTTTCGTGTTCGAAGAACTCCATGCCGTGGTCGCTGTAGATCACCACGATCGTGTTGTCCTGCAGCCCACATGCCGTGAGGTGCTCGACGATACGCTTCACCTCGTCGTCGAAGTTGCGCACGCAGCCGTCGTAGAGATCGATGATCTGCTCGAGGTCGAAGTCCTTGCGGCTGTCGCCCTGGCGGCGAATGATGTCCCACGGATCCGTCAGCCGCGTCATGGTGAACTTCGACTCCCCGCGATATGCGGGATCGGCAAACAGGGTGTAGTACGGGTATTCGGAAGCGAACGGCGGATGGGTCGTCGACATGAAGACATTGAGAAAGAACGGCTGCGAATCGCGTGCAAGCCGACTGATCAGCGCGCGCGCATCCCGGCCGACCATGCGGGTTAGCGGCACTCCAGCGAGGTAGTAGAGCTCGGGCAGGAAGCGCTTGCCGAAACGGTTGTGCGTGAATAGCGAAACAAACAGGCGCAAATCCTTCGGCCCCTGGCGGATCAGGTACTTCAGATTCCACTGGTCATCCGGGACATCGACGAGCTCGAAGCCGAGCTGGAATTTGGCGAAATCGCTTCCCGACCAATCGCTCACCGCCGCGGTGCGGTAGCCATGTGAGGCGAGCAGCGCCCCGAGGGCAGGCACCGAGAGGCGCGTTTCCGCGTCGCCGATGAAATTATCGCGAATGCCGTGGTGCCGCGGCCAAGTGCCGGTAAGCATCGAGACGAGACTCGGCGCGGTCCGTGCGCAAGGCACGTAGCATGAAGCGAAGGCGGTGCCACGGGCGGCTACCGAATCGATGAACGGCGTGAGATTGCGCCGGTAGCCGAAGATCCCGAGGCGATCGGCCCGCAAAGTGTCGGAGCCGATCATGATGATGTTCGGCCGATTCCCCGCTGAGCGCGCGAGGGGCGCCACTACGCCGCTGAAAACGACCGCCACGGCGAGCAGCGGCAAGCTCAGGCCGGCAAGCGCGAGCGCCGCCCCGGCCAGCATTGCCCCTGTAGAGAGCAGCGAATACGCGCCCCCGGCAAGCACAACCATGGCGAGCGCGCCTGCGATGCATTGCGCTGCCGCGACCCTGCGCGGCGTCAGATGCTGCCACAGCGGATATAGCCGGCTCATGCGGTAGTGATAAGACGCGGCGATGCTGCCCGGCAGGAAGAGCAGCTGGTGGCAGAACTGCAATGCTGTGACAAGAGCGATTCCCGCGAGGCCGGCGCCGCCGGCCCAAGCAAGGGCAAAAGGCTTGCCAATTAGCGCACAGGCCCCTGCGTAGACCAGTACACCGAGCGTTGCCATCGTGGTGCACAACACGAGCGCCCAGAGCGTCAGCCGCATCAGTGCCAGCATCGAGTACCACCGGTAGTGGCGCAAAATCTCCTCCCTCAGGGGAGGGCCGGTCTGGGTGAAATCGTAGAACGACTTGGCGCTTAGACCGAGCGTGCAGACGAGCGCGACTGCAAATGCAGCGCCGACGAGCGGTGCAAGCGCGGGTGCAGCTGCCGCCGTCACGAGGGCGGTGGCGAAGCAGCCCCCGGCCGCCCAACCCGAAGCAACGGAGAGTTTCTGCCCAAGCGCCCGCGCCAGAACCGCCCAACGGTCGAGGAAATCGGGCTCGACCGCGTCGCTGCCCATCCATTCCCGCTGCCTGCGCCTGAATGAGGGATCGCGCCAGCGGTCGAGCTTCCCGGCACAGAAGCCGGCGATGTTCACAAGGCGTACGAATTCCATCACCGCGAGAATGCGAAGCAGCACCATCGGATCGCCGGCTGCTCGCGCGCCGAGCATCGCTTGGGCCCAGAGATGACGCCGAACGTGCTCGCCCAGAACGAACAGCGCGCCGATCGCGAGCGGCCACCAAAAGACGCCCGCTAAAAGGAGCAGCAGCGCCGCGCCGTGGAACCGGATGTTCGTTAGGTAACCGGGGTTCGCGATGCCGACGCGCGCGTTGCCGCGCGAGAAGTTGAAGCGCTGCCTGGCGAGCTTGCTCCAGGTCTCGCGCGGCCGCCAGTGGACGATCGCGTCGCGGCAGAACATGAAGCGGAAACCGAGCTGCCGCAGCCGGACGCTGAGCAGCGTGTCCTCCGCGGCATAGAGCCACTCCGGATAGCCTTTGGCCCGCTCCCACGCGGACTTCTTAAATGCCACCGAGCGGCTTGAGGGGTAGTACTGCGCGGTCTCTGTTGTCTCGCGGGTGGGTGAGAAGGTGGCGCGCACGATCGCTTCCTCAAACGCCGAGTGGCATTCGAAACGGAAGTTGCCGGCGACGACGTCAGGCGCTTCGCTGCCGGCGAAGCATTTGATGATTTCTTCGATCCAGTTTGGTTCGACGCGACAGCCCGCGTCGGTGACCGCAATCAGTTCATTCCTCGCCTTGCGGATACCCAGGTTGCGGCCTTGGGCGATATTGCACGGCTGGGAGATGACCGAGATCTGGCCGCGGGCTTCGTACTCGCGCAGGATGTCGAGCGTGCCGTCCGTACTCGCGCCGTCAATGATGATGATTTCGTTCGCGCGCAGTCTCTGGGAGAGCAAGCTTTCCACGAACGGCCGGATGGTGGTTTTCTCGTTCCTGACCGTCGCGACGAGCGAAATGCGCGGCAATGACCCGTGCGCCATGTCGTCGCTCGGAGCTCTCACTTGGGTGTCAGCGCGGCGGGTGGGCAAGGAAATACCATTCCTGGCTGCTGACGAACGCCGCTTGCGTCAAGGGCGCCCTGCAGTTGAGCCAATCGGTCAGGCGCGACAGCCGCAGGCCGCAGCGATCGACCAGGGTTTCGTAGATTTGCGCCGAGGTCACGCCGAACGCCAGGCTCGAGCGACGCCCGTGCTCGAAAACGATGTAGGGACGGTCCCGCACAATGGTTGCAGCGGCGCCGGCGAGCACCAGCCCTTCGGCACCTTCGACGTCGATCTTGATGAAGTCGACCTTGCTGCCCGCGGGCAGCGACGCATCCAGCCGCTCCGTGCGTACGCGGATCTCCTGGCGCGCGCCATCTTGCGAAATGAACTCGCGCCGTTGGAGCCCGCTGCGCGCCGGGGCGGCCGGCACGACGAAGAACGATGCCTCTCCCGTGCGGTCACTGGCGGCGGCTTCCACGACCCGTACCGAGGAAAACCGGCGCCTGAGCGACGCTGCCAGCGCGGGAATCGGCTCGAACGCGACATGCTGCCCGAGCGGGGCGTAGCGCAGGAACTCGCGAATGTACTGGCCTTCGTGGCAGCCGACGTCGACGCAGTTCGATTCAGGGCGCAACACGCGGCTCATTACGTCGCCCGCCTGGCGGTCGTAGATTTCATTCTTGACCAGGTCGAACGGCATGTGGATTCCGCGCGAGCGTTTCGCCAGCCATCTGAGGACCGGCTCGGCGCTCGTATCCTTGATGCGCGTCTTCAAAGCGGTGGAGAGGCTAGTCATATCCCAGCCGCTGCATCATTGGGGCGATCGTCGGCAGGATGGCCTCGATCGCCGCGCCGTTTTGATCCTTCCATTTGTGCTTGCGGGGCGGTCCCTTGACGATGCTGGTCGGCCGCAGGTGCGCGCAACGAGCGCGCATCGTTTCGCTGAACGGCAAGTCCAGGCGCTCGAACGCGTCGCGAAACATTTCCACCGGACGGTCAAACAAGTCTTCGTAGCGCAACGCGGTCCATTGGTCATCTGGAATAGCGTCTCGCGCCTCGAGCGCAAGGGCATTTGCGCTGATCCATTGGAAGGCACACACCTGTGCCAGGCTCGCGCGGTTGTAGGCCCGCCAGCCCGGCGGCAGAAAAAAATGCCATTCGCGAAACTCGCCGCCGTTGATCGACACCGGCTCGGGCGAGGGTCCCAGAAATTTTTCAAGCCCGAATCCGCCGTCGGTGCGGCCGTGGCGCCAGCCGTCGATCATCGAGCTCACGTTGTCGCGGCCATCACGCTGGATGAAGACAAACTTCGCCTTCGGGAAAAGCTTATGCAGGTAGGGAACCCGCAAGGTGTTGATGCAGGTCTTGTCGAGCACCGGCCCGGCGCCTAGCCGCTGATAGAAGAAACGCAGCGCCGTATCGCGGTGTTCCGGCCGCGCATCGACGGCCCGAGCTGCCTCCGATTCCCAGTTGTTGGTGTGCGGGCCGTGCAAGCTGTTCCAGAATTGCGGCAGCTCGTAGCCGAAGTGCAGGAACGCGCCGGAGGCGGCCAGGGTCTCGAACGTAATCGTCGTTCCTGAGCGCGAGCAGCCGATCACGAATACCGGGTCTGGCACCTGCGGGCGCGTGAAGCTCCACACTACCCCGCGCGCCTTGCGTTTGAGCTCGAGGACGTTTTTCGCCCGAACCTCCGCGTCGGCGAGCTTGTAGAGACTGGCGAGCTTCATGTGCGGTGGCGAGTACGGAACAGGCCTTCCATCGAGCCGAGGAAATGCCAGACTAGAATTTCACGAAAAAAGGCCTCATCCGCCGGCGCGTGCAGCCGCGCGAGCAGTGCGCGTCCCATCGCGCGCAACGATTGGCGAAAAAGGTAAAGCGGAATCCCGAGCAGCCGGCGCTCGCCCGGAAAGCCTCGCTGCTCGGCGATATTGCGGCTGCTCTGATAGCGCCAGCGGCGGAAATATCGTTTCTTCAAGCGGTAGCTCTCCACGACATGGTGGACGCGGGCCTCGCCGAAGAACATCACCTTCCCGCCCTTGGCCAGAATGCGATCGAACATCTCGATGTCCTCGCCGCCGGCGAGCACAGTTCCCCGGCGACCACGCATCACGTCGAAGCC
>Ga0070741_10012662_pt1 | contig 15167 bp, 11 predicted proteins | sample Coa_R1_4_FD_66440 | JGI IMG/M metagenome (GOLD analysis project Ga0070741, IMG submission 66440) | Surface soil microbial communities from Centralia Pennsylvania, which are recovering from an underground coalmine fire - Coalmine... | ecosystem: Environmental > Terrestrial > Soil > Unclassified ... | reverse complement strand
CGGAACCGCTCGAAGATGTGCGGCAGGAATTCCGGTGCGATGCCGATGCCGGTGTCGGTCACGGTCAGCCGCGCCTCGCGGTCGACCCGATCCAGCTGCACGGTCACCCGCCCGCCGGGGTCCGTGAACTTGATGGCGTTCGAGACCAGGTTCCAGACGACCTGCTGGAGCCGCGCCGCGTCGCCGGCCACGGGCCCGACCCGTTCGTCGATGCTGACCTCGAGGTGCACGCCCTTGGACGCCGCGCCGGGCTGCAGGGCGTCGAGCGCGGCCCGCGTGACGGCCGGCAGCATCACCGGACGCATCTCGAGCGAGAGCCGGCCGGTCATGATGCGCGAGATGTCGAGCAGGTCCTCGATGAGATGCGTCTGCGCCTCGGCGTTGCGCTCGATCGTCTCGAGCGCCTTGGCGGTCTTCTCCGCGTCGAGATGGCCCTGACGCAGCATCCTCGCCCAGCCCAGCACGGCGTTGAGCGGCGTGCGGAGCTCGTGGGAGACGAGGGCGAGGAATTCGTCCTTGGCGCGGCTGGCGCGCTCGGCGAGCTCGCGCGCCTGCTGCTCGCGCTTCAGCGCCGCCTCGAGCGCTTCGTCGTGGCGCTTGCGCTCGGTGTTGTCGCGCATCACCTTGGCGAAGCCGCGCAGCGAGCCGGCCTCGTCCCTCAGGGCGGTGAGCGTTGCGGTCGCCCAGAACAGGCTGCCATCCTTGCGCCGATGCCAGCGTTCGTCCTGGGCCTGGCCCTGGTCGCGCGCCCGTGCGAGCGCCGCCTCCGCGGCGGCCGCTTCGTGCGCCGGAAAGAGCGCGGCGAGCGGGAGCCCGACGAACTCGTGCTCGTCGTAGCCGAGCATCCGGCGGACGCCTGGATTCCAGCTGGTCGTCACGCCTTGCGGGTCGAGCAGGAACATCGCGTACTCGTGGACGCTCTCCACGAACAGCGCGAGCTGCTCGTCGCTGTCGCGCGCCAGGGTCGCGGTTGGCTGGGGTCGACGGGATCGATCGGACACTGGCTGATCCATCGATCAGACACGAATTGATCTCGTGGTCCCTCCGGGGAACGCAGGCCCTGAATCGCATTGTAGCGAGGGTGGCCGTTGTCCGGAACGGTTCAGCCGGCGCGGGCCGGGCGACCGTCGGATGCGAACCCCAGTCCACAGCCGGCTCGATCGAACTCATCCCGCGCGGCACTTGAATTGAGGTGAGGCAGGCGAGGGCGCCGAGCCGGGCCCCCCGAGGCCCGCAACCCGGCTGCCGGTTGGGGACCCCACCGTCAGGCGCGGAGCGCTGGACCGCGACACGGGCCCTTGAGTGAGCACCCCGGGAGCCCCCCCTCCCGCGTCTTCCAGCGCGGTGGGGTGGCTCGGTGGGGTTGCGAGACAACAGGACGCGCGCTCCCACGTCAAGTCGACTGCTTGCGGGAGCAGGCAGTCACCACGGCCAACGGTTACTGTCCCGCGCCGGAACAAACTCCAGGTTCTGCATGTGGAATCGCGCTGAGATACTCGTAAATGGCGCGCAGGTCGTGGTCAGTCATGTTTCTGTAGATCGGCCACGGCATCACCTGAAGAATCTGATTCGGCTTATCCGGGTCGTGGCCGGTTCGAAGCAGCGTTACGAACTCCTCGAACGTATGGCCCTCAGGAAGGCCATTCGTCAGATCCGGAGTCAGATTCGCCGATGTAAATGGGCCGAACTGCACGCCGCCAGCCAGGTAATTCGTGCTGTTGATCGTCCCGTTTCCTCCTGCAAAGGGATTTTCGCCCTGAGCATAAGAGGGGCATGTATGGCAATCGTTACAACCGCCTACAGCGTTCACGAGATAACTGCCCATGCCCACCAGCGCGCGATTGCGGTCGTGCAGATGTAACGGCACGGGTGCGATTCGGTAGCCCTGCTGGATCCGGGTTTCATCGGTCAGACCTGACTGCGCTCGACTGCGCACGGCCGCGAGAAGGACAAACGACAGAAGGAATCCCGCGAGGAGAAAGAAGTTCGTCGTGATGCGTCGCATAGCCTCCCTCCGTGGCACTGGTTTACAAGATTGAAGCGGGTATCATCCGGCGGTAATCTTTGGCGAGTCTTTTCCGCAGCTGCGCCGGAGTCTCGACCGCACGTGTCGAGACTTGTGCGTGGTGACGCTGAATCACGATGCCTGCCCATTGTGCGCGGACCGCAGTGATCAGGCCCGGATGGCCATCCACGACCGCCGACACAGGCCGCCCAGGTGGCGGGGTCGGCTGCCGCGACGTCGGTCCGGTGGCCCCGTGTATATGGACTCGGCGACTGACTTGACCCGTCCACCGGAAGCCTTCCAGGCCCGAAGCCGGCGTGTGCCCTTGTATCCCTGGTCACAGGTCCTGCGTCCCGCGGGGGGGAATAGCACCACATCACCGTCGCCACTCCGACCGGTCCACGAACATCGTTCGGTGGTTAACCGGTTAGGACCGCCCACCGCGGACCTCTACACGCGCCTCCAGAGGGGACGGCGGCGCGCGCGGCACGGGGGCGATGGACACCATTCTCGATCCGCAAGATAGGACAGGGTCTCCGCAGGCGCCGGCGGGGCGGCGCGAAGGACGAAGGCCTGGCCGATTCGGCGTGAACCCGGCTGGCGACGGCGAAGACCTGTCGCCAACGGGTCCGGGAAGCGCGGCCGGGCCGGTGCGCCAGATCACGAGGCCCGCGCGGCGTCGTGGACGGGACGGCCGGCTTCGAGCGCGGTCTTCATTCGGGCGAGATCCTCCTCCAGCCAGCGCTTCGGATCGGCGCCGAGGAGCGCCAGGATGCTGTGTGTGATTGCACCGCCCGGGGGACGGTAGGAGAGGCGGACATCGAGGCGCGTGCGATGGGCCGCAATCGGCTCGAACCGGATGACCCCCGTGTGCTCGACGCGGCTCCCTGCGGCCGTCTTCCAGGCCAGCTGCCGATTGGGTACCCGATCAGTGAGCTCGGTCACGAACTCGATCGGCGCGCCCAAGGCGCCCGACATCGTCCACCGCCAGCGGCCCAGCCCGTCCGCCGCCTTCACGTCCCGTACGTGGCGCAGGATGGCCGGCAGATTCGACGGGTTCTCCCAGAACGCGTATATCCGGTCGACCGGCACATCGACGGTGATCGTCTTCCGCACATCGATGGCGGGGCGCCCAGCGCCGAGGCCGAGCAGCCGCGCGAGCGGCTGGTTCGTTGCGGCGCGGGCGACCAGCGCCGCGCCGGCCGCGCCGAGGCCGAGCCGCGCGCGATCGCGGCGCGCAAGGGCGGCGCCGAGGAGCGTGGCGCCTGCCCCAGCGGCAATCGCGCGAGTGGCCGGCGCCCAGCGTCGCTGCAGGATGTCGAGCCGCGGCGGCGGCCCTGTGACTGTGACCGCCGGCTCCACCGCAGGCTCGTGCGCCGGCTCGATGTGACGGGTGAAGCGCGTCTCGACGCGCCTGACGCCGCGGACCGCGCGCACCGCGTGGACGACGCGGCTCGCCTCGGACGCCGGAATCGGCCCATCGAGCACGACATGGCCGTTTCGCCCCTGGACCGTAATTAGATGCGGATGCGCGATTACGCGCCCGAGCGCGCTGTGCACCCGCTCCTCGAGCACGACGTCATCGGGATGCTCCGAGCGGACGAGATGCCGCGCCGCCGCGAGCACGCCGATGCTGCGGTTGCGTAGATCGCGTGCGACGGTCGAGGCCGAGCCGACGGCCTGCCGCACGAGATGCTCAGCCGCATCGCGCAGCCGCCGACGCCGCCGGTGTCCGGACGTCGGGTCGAAGAGGAACGCAAGCGTCGCGCCTACGCCCGAGCTCAGCCAGATTGCCCGCTGCCGCATCGGAAGACCTCGACAAAAGGAAACCCTTGGTCGGTCCAAGGCCGGCCGCTTAGCGTGGAGCAATCGTGGTGCCGCGCGCCAAAGGCTCCCGCACCGCCCTGCCGGCGCGACGCGGGCTGGAATGGCTTCGCGAGTGGACGCCCGGCTGGCAGGCTCCGGCTGGCAACCGGGCGTTCCCGCGTTCAGGATTACTTGGTCGTGGACGCCTGCTCGGTGATCTCGAGCCGCCGCCCGCGTCGCACCTGCTCCGGCGGCGCCGGCATCGTCACCTCGAGGACGCCGTCCTTGAAGGTGGCTTTCGCCTGATCGCTCATGGCGCCCTCCGGAAGCGGAATCTCACGGTAGAAGCGGCCATAACTGCGCTCCGACCGGTAGATCCCCTCGCGCTCCTCCTCGTGCTCGCGCTTGCGCTCGCCCTGGATGGTGATGCGGTCGTCAGTCACGTCGACCTTGATGTCGTCCTTCGTCAGACCAGGCAGGTCCGCCCGGACGACCAGCTCGTTGTTGCGGTGGAACACCTCGATGTCGGGCGTCCACTCTTCGAGCTCCGTCCGCCAGGGGCGCAGCCAGCTGCGTCCGGAGCGCGGAGCCAGCCAGCTCCGGCCGAACACATCGTCGAAGACGCGATCCATCTCCTCGATGAACCGGTCCATCATCTGGAACGGCTCGAAGAACAACGAGGACTCACGCTGGGCCGGCCGTCGCTCCTCGCGTCGAGCGAGTTCCGCTTTCTTCTCAGCCATACTGATCCCTCCGTTGAGAAAGATCCGTAGGAGAACCTCACGCACAGGTCCTGCCATCACAAGATGACGGACACTCGCTGCCGGAAGTTTCAGCCTCAGCGGCGGGGCCCGCGTCCGGCCCGACCGCCCGCGTAGTGTTTTCCTACGGCGGCGGCCGTCGGCCTAAGGGCCTTCGATGCCGCGGCCGTCCGGCCTATGGCGCTCCGAACGCGATCGGCCGCGGCGCGGCGGCCAGCGAGCCCGCCTTCGTCAAAACGGGACAATAGAGCCCCAGGAGCTCCCGCTCCCACCAGGCTCCCGTCCGGCGCCGCGTCGCCGCGTCCGTAAAGCGGTAGCGATAGAGCACGGCTCGAACGTAGCGGGGGGGCGCCGCCGGGAACGGGTTCAGGCGCAGCAGCCGGACGACGGACGGGGCGTTCTCGAGCAGCCGTCCGAGGAACGCGATGAACCACGGATAGACGCGATAATCGGCGAGCGCGGCGAACCACATCTGCCAGTCGAGCCGCGGCTGGTGCGGCATGCAGCACCGCGGCCGGCGCATCGGGTCGCCGGGCTTCCACCGGAACTCGTAGGTCTTCCACACAGCCCCGTCGGCGCTGCCCTCGACGACGATCTCCGGGCGAACGGTTGTCATGACCGCGAACAGCCCGTAGCCGCTCACGAGCCGCCAGGGCTCACACCAGGCGAAGATCGCTTCGAGGGGCTTCGGCCACCGGACGCTAGGGGCGAAGAGGTGCGCCACGGGCCTGAGCGACAGGACGAGCAGCAGCATGGCGGCCGCGGCGGCGGCCGGCGAAGCAGGCGTCGGCGCCGGAACGGCCTCGGTCCGCAGCACGCGCCGCACGGCGCCGTCGTCGAAGACGAGCATCGAGAGCGCTATGGTCAGAAGGTTGAAGAAGCCGTAGTTGCCGGTCGCCATGATTCCCAGCATCAGGAGGGTGATCAGAACGCCGGCGGCGTAGCAGAGCGGCGCGGGCGCGAAGACAAGGAAGGGGACCGCGAGCTCGATGGCGAACATCGCTGCGCACGACGCCTTGTGCATCCAGAGCGGCGCGTGGTGCGCGAACCACGCGAACGGCGCCGGCAGCGGCTGTGTCTCGTAGTGGAAGGCGAGCGCCGTCAGATGACGCCAGGTCGGATCGCCGCTGCGCAGCTTCACGACGCCCGACGAAAAGATGAGCCGGAACAGGAGCCACCACGCGAGCCAGAGCACCGGGCGCGGCGGGTCGGCCGGCGGCCATCGCGGCCACCAGTCGGCGGGCGCCATCCAGATGGCCAGAAACCCCGTCTCGAGGAGCAGGGCGTCCCACTGATAGCCGAGGAAGAGCCGGGAGACGTTGAAGAGCGAGAGATAGCAGGCCCATGACAGCGCCAGCGTGACGACGGGCGCGATGCCGGCGGCGAGCAGGAGGGCGAGCGCCGCGCCGCCCCAGCAGAGCGCGAGCAGCATCCGGTCGGAGCTGCCGGCCCAGGCGAGCGTCGGCACACGGAGGAACCGCCACCGGCCGAACAGGCTCCGGGCATCGTCGAGGAGTGCGGCGGCGGGCGTGATGCCCTGGCGCCCGATGAGTCCCGGGACCTGCAGGCCGAGCGAGATGAACGCCGCCAGGTAGATGAGGCCGAGGGCGCGAAGAAACCCCCACGTGGCGAGCGCGTAGGTCGCCGATTGCGCCCTCATGCCGTCGACTCTCCGCGCTGCCTGCCGCTCCGCACGGCAGGCAGCCGGGCCGCCGCGCCGGCGGCCCGTACGGGCATTCTGCACCCGGTCGGCAGCGCGGCGAAGCTCAGGAATCGCTCGTCAGCTCTTGCGCGCCGTCTTCGCGTAGACGGCGCTCCAGGTGCGCTCGGTATTCGTGCTCCCGCAGGAAGGGCACGACGCCCCCGCGGCCGACTCGGCCATCGGCCGCGTGACCTCGAATGTCTTGTGACAATCGCGGCACGTGAACTCGTACACCGGCATGCGACACCCTCCGGCCCAGGAATCGCGCGTCGACCACTCCTCTGTACACCATCCTACGCGTGACGCCTGCCGCATGTTCGATCGCGCGAGACCTGTACCGGTTCCCTGGGGCCCGAAGCGCGGGTGATTGCGGCGCGCGCCTGCTGTGGCGATGGGCGCCGCAGCGCCTGCGTCAGAACCGGGCCGAGAGGCCGATGGAGACGAGGCGCGGAATCGAGTACTGCCCCGGCGTGAAGACGCTTTCCTGCGCGAGCTTGTAGACGCGGCCCGCCACGTTCTCGACGTCCACTCGAAGGCCCAGACGCGCGCCCCTGCTCGTGCGCCACAGGTCGGCTCCGGCCGACAGATTGACCAGGACGTGGCCGGGCACCCGGCCGCTCGAGACCGGCGATCCCGCCGGTCCGCTCGTCTCCTCCTCGGTTTCGAGAGGCGTGCCGCTGCCGTACTCCACCGCGACTCCCGTCCACGCGCCGGTCCGCGCATGCCGGTACGTCGCACCGGCCGTGAGCGTGTGGGTCTGATCCATGGGAGCGAGAAAGCGGCCGGTGTCCTCGATGTGGTGCGGCTCGGTGATGAATCCGCCGGTCACCGGCCCGTAGAAGTACACGCGCCCGAGCGCATAGTTCAGAGAGGCGGCGACGCCCAGCCGGCGGAGGGGGGCATCGACGCGGGTTTCGAGGCCGTAGGCCTGCGACCGGTCGAAGCTCGCGTACGAGTAGATCCGCGCGTCCGGCCACACCGTGGTGTGCACCTCGTCGCGGCCGCGGCGGTAATAGCTCGTCACGGCCAGCTGCACGCCGCCAGCGAGCGGCTGGGCCACGCCCAGCTCGACCTGATTCTCGACCGTCGGCGGCAGCGGCGGAAGGGCGCGGCCGATTTCCGCGATGTCGCGCGTCAGGCCGGCGCTGCTCGACAGAAGGTTCTCGATTGGCGGCGGCACGAAGAAGTGGTTGTACGACGCGTGCGCCACCGTGCCCGCCGGCCCGAACCGGTAGGCGAGGTTCAGGCGGGGGCTTGCGTGGGTCCGCGTGACGACCAGGCCGTAGTGATCCACGCGCACGCCCACGTTCGCCGTCAGCGCGCCGCCGAGCCTGATCGCGTCCTGCACGTACGCGCTTGCTTCGCCACCCCAGCGCTCCTGCTCGAACGAGACGGGCACGACGTGCACGTGGGGCAGCCCCAGCAGGTGCGTCAGCTTCCGGTATCCCGTGCCATCGTAGAACAGCTGTTCGAACGGCCGCAGCCGCACCACGTCGACGCCGGCCTTGATGCTGTGGGCGGAAGTCGACACCGAGAAATCGGCCTTTGCGCCGAGCGTCAGCAGCCGGCGATCGGCAGAGGCGACGGCCGTCAGCGGACCGCTCGCCGGAAACAGCTGCGCACGGGACCACCGCTCATAGACCGAGGTGTGCAGGAGCATGCGGCTCGACCACACGCGGGTCCATCCGGCGATCGCCGTCTGCTGCCGCGTCTGCTGGGACGCCGTCGCGGCGGGGCGGAGCGCCTGGTCCACGGGCGTGACCGGGACGTCGAAATCGGTCGCGTCGCCCATGATCGTGAGCCGCAGCGAATCGGCGGCGGAGGGGGCCGCGTCGAGCTGGAGGAACCCGTGGCGACCCCAGCCGTCGTCGTGGAGGGCGGCGGGATCCGGAGGACTGAGGAACCGATCGGTCTCGAATGCCGATCCGAAGACGTAGTACGCCACCTTGCGCGTATGGCCGCCGATGTCGCCAGAGACACTGCGCCGCCCGGCCTGGCCGACGTCCACCGTAATCGACCCGCGGGAATCCACGCCGAAGCCCGACTTGGTGACGATGTCCACGACGCCGCCGAAGCGGTTGCCGTACTCGGCCGGGAATCCTCCGGTCATGACGTTCGCCGTGTCGATCACGTCCGGGCTGATGCCGCCCGAGAACACCGTGTGCGGGTTCTCCCAGAAGCCGACGCCGTTGATGAGAGGATTGAGCGCGAGCTCCTGACCGCGGACGTGCACGAAGTCGTCGTGGCCGCGGATCATGCCCGGTGCGACCTCCGCAATCGCCTCGGGCAGCGTCGTCCGCTGCGCGGGCGGGAGCCGGGTGAGCACGTCGGTCTGGACGACGGTGGAGCTGGGGGAGAAGGTGCTGGCGAGCGTCGCGGGACCGCGGACCTCGACCTGTTCCTGCAATGGTCGGATCGCGAGCGCCACGTCGAGGAGCTTGACCTCCCTCGGCTTCAGCACGAAGCGGACGATGGCCGGCAGGAACCCCTCGTGCTCTGCCGCCAGGGTGTAGCTGCCCGGCCGGAGCGCGCTGAAGGTGAAGGCTCCGCCCTCGTCGGTTGCCGCGATTGCCGGCTCGCGGTCGTCCTCCTGCAGGGTGACCCGCGCATGCGGCAGCACGGATCCGTCGCGCTCGAGGATCACGCGTCCGCGCACGGCCGCCTCGGTCTGCGCGCGGGCGATCGCCGGCGCGCCGGCAAGACAGGCGAACACCAGGATGACGCTTCTTGTTTCTGCGTTGATGATTGTTCTCGCGTTCCGCACAAACCCTCCATCGACGACCTGGAGCGACGCTGCGGAGCCGCGGCTTCTCGCCTGGAAAGGACTCAGCGGGACGACAGTTCACGAGATCGGCCGGAGCGATGGCGAAGCAGGCCCAGGGCTTTGCTTCCTCGCGGACTCCTCCAGCGGGAGGGCCGTTCCATCGCGCGAGACTCTCAGGCGGACGCGGCTCCAGGGATGGCTTCGTCAGGCCTGGCGGGGAGGGGGAGGATCAGGAACGCGGCATCGGGTCGCGAGCGGGGCGGGAGCCGCGTCGACGAGGCACACGGGAGCGAGCCGCCCGGCGGCGACGGCCGACCGAGACAGGACGCCGGGGGACGGAAACAGCGAGGCGAGGATGCCGCCGTCGTGCTGCGCCGCAATCAACCGGCAGCGCGCAGCCGACGATGCGCTGTGATGCATGGGGCAGGCGGCGCCGGCGGACATTCCTGCCGGGCACGAACAGTCGTCGGAGAGCGCCGTCCGGGCGACGAGCGCGCCGCCGGCCGCCTGCAGGACGAGCCAGACCGCCGCGACCACGTGGAGTCGGCGGCGCAGCCTGGAAATCATGGCATCCAGCGTAGCACGGCGCGGTCACTGCCCGCGTGCTCGACCGGCGGCGGCCGGGGCGGACCTCGTGCCGGCGCTTCTCCGGGATTCGCGGCCGTACAATGGAGCGCTGGTCCGCGCGGGAGTCGTTGGAGGCCACGTGACGCCCATCGTTCGCCGCCTGCTGATCGCGTCGCTCTGTTCGATTGCCGGGGCTGTCGGGTTCGTGCTGCCGGCGTCGGCTCAATGGTTGAAGTACCCGACGCCGGGCGTGCCGCGGACGCCCGACGGCAAGGTCGACATGTCGGCGCCCCCGCCGCGGACGCAGGACGGCAAGCCGGATTTCTCCGGCATCTGGCTCACCGACGACGGCTTTCCGTGCCCGCAGAACCAGGGAACCGATCTGCTGACGTGCGGACCCGAGCTGCCGATTTCGCGCTACGGCATCGACATCGGCGCCGGTGTGGCCGGCGGCCTGCCGTACCGCCCTGAGACCGCCGCGCTCGTCAAGAAGCGGACGGCCGAGCAGTCGAAGGACGACCCGCATGCCCGGTGCTTCCCGGATACGTTCCTTCGCTCGTACGGTCTGCCTCACCTCCAGAAGGTCGTGCAGGTGCCGGGTCTGCTCGTGATGCTGGACGAGGACAACGCGATGTACCGGCAGGTGTTCACCGACGGGCGGCCGCTGCCGCACGACCCGAATCCGACCTGGAACGGGTACTCGTCGGGCCGCTGGGAGGGCGAGACGCTGGTCGTCGACTCGATCGGGTTTCGCGATGATCTCTGGCTGGACATGGCTGGCAACTTCATCACCAGCGCCGCGAAAATCCGGGAGCGCATCCGCCGGCCCGACTACGGCCACCTGCAGATCGAGGTCACGGTCGACGATCCGAAGGCCTACACGAAGCCGTGGACCATCACCTTGAAGCAGCGCATCGTCGTGGACACGGAGCTCGTCGACGAGATCTGCCTCGAGAACGAGAAGTCGTCGCAGCGGATGCTCGGCAAGTAGTCCGCGCCGCCGCGGCGTGCGGCGTCCTTCCGGGAGGCCGGTACCTCGGTGCCACCGCGCCCGTTGACGTGCCGTGCGCTCCTCGTGTCCGCAGCCGGCGGCTGCAGGCCCGGGCTCCACCATGGAGGGTGCGGGGTCGCACGGGCTTCGGGCGCCTTGGCGTGAAAGCCGGATTACGATTGGGACCGCTCGATCTCGCTGACGATAGCGATGAACCGGTCGATGGGATTCAGGCGTTCCAGGGCCTCGACCACTCGATAGGGGTCCAGCGCAACGTATTCGCGAATCGGCACGTTGCGGAGGCGAGGAGTGCGTTCGAGCTCTTTGACGAGATCGAGTGGAAAGCGCGGGTCCCGCACCAGGTTGCGGGCGGCCTCCGTGTCGTCCGCGAAGCGTTCCCCGCGGCGGGCCGACAGCTCTCCCGGCCTATCGATCACGGGCTGGGGACCATCAGCAGGGAGAACAGGACATCGTTATGCAGCGAGAGGTCCCGCTCGAGCGCGGTCCGTCCGCTGACGCGGGGCGCGATGGCGTGCAGGTGGTCGACATGCCGCCGGAGCTCGGCCGGCCGTTCGACCGTCATCGCGAGAGCGCGTCCAGCTTGATGGCGCGTGTGCGGCGGAGGAACGGCTCGAGGTCGGCCGCGCGCGATAGCATCGTCCGCAGATGCGCATGATTGGCGGCGGCATCGGTGAGCACGAGGCGCCGCCCTTCCGTCATGATGCGCCGGGCGAGTTGCGGGGGCACGTCATTGAGGATGACCAGGTCGACGTCGCGGCCGGTGGCGCCGGCGAGCGCTCCCGCGAGCCGCACGCGCAGGTCGACGCGGTCCCCCGCTTGAGGGAGCGGGCGCCGGGGGTGGCGAGCGCTCACGACACAGCAGCGGCTGACACTGGAGCTGTTCGAAACGGACCCATCGAGGTGCCGTTGGGAGCATCAGGCCGCTTCGGGTCCGCCCGCTCTCGCTGCAGCGCCTGTCGAGAAGGGCACGGCTCGCTCGCCGTCGCCGCGTGGTCGAGCGCAGGTCAGGGAAAGTTTAGGCGGTGGACGAGATCGAGATAGCGCGGGTCGGAGCGTACACGCGCGTAGCGCGGATTCTCGCGGACGTGGACGAGCCAGCCGCTCCGTTGCACGAACGCCTGGTCGAGCCACTCGAACGCCTCATCGAGCCTCCCGAGCCCGAAGTAGATGTCGGCGATCCCGCGCGGCGAGACGAACCGATCCGCGGAGAGCGTCTGCAGTTCGGCCACCGTTGCCACGGCGTCGGCCTGGCGGCCGGCCAGCGCGTAGGCGTGGCCGAGATCCGCCAGGTAGCTCGGCGCGCGCCCTGAGAGGCGCACCGCCTCTTCCATCTGCGCGATCGCCTCGCCGAACCGTCCTAAGAACAAGTAGGCCTCGCCGAGGAAGATGCGTGCCTGGATGAAGGTCGGGTCGAGCTCGAGCGTCTTCTGGCACTGTGCCACGGCCGCGTCGTACTGCTGCGAGTAGAGGTGGTGCCAGCCCATGTGCATGTTAAGGACCAGTCCGAGTGGGTCGCAGGCGATCGCGCGGCGACTCTCGGCCAGCGACTCCTCGCAGCGGCCCATCGCCCGCAGGAAGTGCGAGTACCAGATGTGCACGGGACCGTACTGCGGCTTGAGCTCGATGGCCCGTCGCATCTCTTGCTCGGCCGTGGCCCAGTCCCAGTCGTAGCCGGCGGCAGACCAGCCGAGCGCAGCATGCGCCTCCGCGCAGTCGGGATCGAGCGCCAGCGCGCGTTGGGCGGCCTGCTTGGCCCGCGGATAACTCTCCGATGGAGGTGACAAGCCGAACAGGTCCCACCCGAGCGACACGTACGCATCGGCGAGGGCGGCGTGCGCCAGCGCGTAGCTCGGGTCCATCGTGACGGCCTGCTGCAGGTACTCGACCGCCTTCCCGAGCGCGTCCGGGCTGCGGCGGTACCAGAGGTGCCGCCCGACGAGGAACGCCTCGTACGCGACGGGGTCGACGGGCCGGCTGCCCGCCAGGCGTGCCCGCTCCTGCGGCGAGAGCTGGACCTGGATCTCGTCGGCGATGGCCCGGGCGACCTCGCTCTGCAGCGCGAGCACGTCCCGCAGATCTGTCTCGTACTGCCGGGCCCAGAGGTGGGCGTCGGTGGCGGCATGAATCAGCTGCGCGTTGATGCGGACGCGCCCACCGGCACGGACGACGGTTCCCTCGACGACGGCGTCCACATGCAGCTCCTGCGCGATTTCGGGCAGCGGGCGGCGGGCGCCCTTGTAGCGCATGGTGGAGGTGCGCGAGATGATCCGCAGCGCCCGGATTTGCGCCAGCGTCGTGATGAGCGCGTCGGTCATGCCGTCGGCGAAGTGCTCGTCGTTGCTGTCACCCGACAGATTCTCGAGAGGCAGCACCGCCAGTGCCTTGATCCGGGCACGCGGTGCCGGTCGCCGCGCCGTTCCGTGTCGAAGCGTGCGTTCGGGAACCGGAACCGCCTCGAGCGCTGCGTGGACCTCGCCGGCCTGCTGGTATCGCCGGGACGGGTCCGCGCTGAGGCAGCGCTGCACGACCCGCTTCAGCCCGGCGGACACGGTGCCGGGCAACGCATCTGGCGCGCCGTGCAGCATGACGGAGCTCAGCGCGAACGGCGTGCTCCCGCTGAAAGGGCGGCGCCCGGTCGCCATCTCGTAGAGCACGACGCCGAGCGACCAGACGTCGCTGCGGGTCGTGGCCGCCTCACCCTGCAGCTGTTCGGGCGCCATGTAGGCCAAGGTTCCCGCCAGCGGATCGGCCTGACCGAGCGACGCCCCTGACCGGGTCGACATCCCGAAAGTGGTCAGGGGGCTGCGGTTGGCGAGGCCGAAGTCGAGAATCTTGAGCCGCCCCTGCCGTGTGACAAGCACGTTGGGCGGCTTGACATCGCGGTGCACGACTCCTCGTCCGTGGGCGTGCGCGAGCGCATCGGCCATTTGCACGCCGTAGTCCAGCACCACGCCAGGCGTCAGACCGCCGGGCGGGATGATCTGATCGAGCTGCCGTCCCTCGATGAACTCCATGACGATGAAGGCCTGGGCTCCGTCATCCTCCACTTCGAAAACCGTACAGATGCCAGGATGGTTGAGCGCTGAGGCTGCCTGGGCCTCGCGCAGCACCTGCTGGCGTGCCTGGGCATCGAGTGTGCCTTGCAGTAGCTTGATGGCGACATCGCGCTTGAGTTTCAGATCGTAGGCGCGATACACGATTCCCATGCCGCCACGGCCGAGCTGGGCGGTGACGCGGTATCGTCCGATGTGTACGGGAAGCGGATGAGCCACAGCGGCGTCCCAGCGTGACATCGTACCCGGTAACTGGCGAGCGGGGTCAGTCTCCGCGGCGTGCAGAGCCCCGAGGCAACGGTCGACTGAGGCGATCGAAGGAAACTTCCGAGCACGTCGCATGGATCGAGCCCCCAGGCGTGCGGTGTCGATGATCCTGATTGAGCCTCTCTTGCGTCTCCGCACCTCGCTCGGACCGTGCCCCTGGACATCTTGCAATTGACGACCGCCGGACGCAGGGCCTGCGCGCTGCGGGCCCGACTGAGCTCCGACGCTATGTCCCGGAAGCAGCCAGCGCGTGAAGCCAGGCATGACCGTGATTACCGCCCTTCCCCCCTTCGACGGCCCGGATGACGCCGCGGGCGCGCGCGGGCCTGCGGCAGCTCACGACGAAGCGTCCAGGGGAACATGGCCGCGCACCAAGGCGGGCGTCCCGACGCCGCGCACGCCGCGACACCGCGCGAACCCCGCTCGGCCAACCAACCGCCTGGCAACTGTCCTGATCGTTTCAAATCGATTCAAGTCGAATTGACAAACGATTCAATTCGATGTCAGACTGCGGCGCCATCGGGCGCCGGCCGAGGCTCCGGCCGCTCGATCCGACGCCGCTTCGATGATGACGACGCCCTCCGCCGACTGCGCTGCGCCGCCTCGCGCCGCCGACACGTGCGCTCCTGCGCGCCATGGCGCGGCTGACACGCTGCGCTGGCGAATCTGCCGCGTGTGCGCCCTGACGCTCGTCGCCGCGCTCGCGGCCGGACGGGCGCTGGCGCTTGCCGCCCAGATCGCCGGGGCCGAGCTCACGGGTATCGTCACGGATCAGGCCGGTGCGCCGGTGTCCGGCGCCACCGTGACGGTGACGAGCGCGGTGACCCGCCAGACGCACGTTGCGGCGACGACGCCCGAGGGCGTCTATACCGTCCCAGGGCTGCCGCCGGGCGAGTACGCCCTCGAGATCGCGCTGCCGGGGTTCAAGTCTGCCGTTCGGGAGGGCCTGCGCCTGGGGACCGGCGACACGATGCGCCTCGACGTGCAGCTGGAGGTCGGCAGCCTGAGCGAGACGGTTACCGTCGTCGGCGCGGCGTCGGACCTTCGCCGCGAAACGGCGACTCTTGGCGCGCTCGTCCAGCACGAGCAGGTGGTGGATCTTCCCCTCAACGGCCGTACGTTCATCACGCTGGCGTCGCTCGCCCCGGGCGTGGCGCTGCCGCCCGGCTCGCAGCTGCCGCGCATCAACGGTGGACGGCCGCGCACCAACGAGTATCTGTTCGACGGCAT
>Ga0070741_10012659_pt1 | contig 15172 bp, 8 predicted proteins | sample Coa_R1_4_FD_66440 | JGI IMG/M metagenome (GOLD analysis project Ga0070741, IMG submission 66440) | Surface soil microbial communities from Centralia Pennsylvania, which are recovering from an underground coalmine fire - Coalmine... | ecosystem: Environmental > Terrestrial > Soil > Unclassified ... | reverse complement strand
GGTTAAAGATGTGACCGGGACGCCCGCCAGCGCGGCGCAGAACATCTTGCATACCCGCTTCGATCACGGGCCAGGGCGTTAGCAGCAGCGTGGGATCGAGGTTGCCCTGGATACCACTATCAGTACCGATCTGCTCCCATGCCTCGTCGAGGTCCACACGCCAATCCACGCTGATCACGTCGCCGCCAGCTTCGGCCATTAATGGCAACAATGCAGCGGTACCCGTGCCAAAGTGAATGGAGGGGGTTCCTGTTTGCTTGATCGCTTCAAAGATGCGATGCGTATAGGGCTGAATAAAGCGGCGGTAGACGCTGGGGCTTACGGAGCCAACCCAGCTATCGAAGAGTTGCACGACATCGACGCCCGCTTTAATTTGTGCAAGGAGGTAATCAGACATGACAACAACGAGCTTGTCCATCAGCGCAGCCCACGCTTCGGGCTGACCATACATAAACGACTTGGCAAGCCCATAGTCGCGCGAGGGTCGACCCTCGATCAGGTAGCAGGCCAGAGTGAAGGGTGCACCACAAAAGCCGATCACCGCTTGTTTTCCTGCCAGTTCGCGATGAAGCATGCGAATGGCCTCCATCACAAACCACGTACTCTCTTCGGTACCCTCGGTACGCAGGGCCTCTACATCCTTCATCGAGCGAATAGGATTGTGGATGATCGGGCCAATCTCCGGCTGGATCTCCAACGAGACCCCCATGCCCTCCAGGGGCAACATGATATCAGCATAGAGCACTGCCGCATCGACGCCAAGCGTTTGTATCGGCATCAATGAGACCATCGTGGCAAGTTCTGGTGTCTTCGCCATCTCCAGAATATCGTACTTTTTGCGCAATTCTCGATACTCAGCAAGGCAGCGCCCAGCCTGGCGCATAAACCAGATTGGCGTTGCATCTGGCTGCCGATGATGGCATGCATCGAGAAAACGAGCAATACCGCTATGTGGAGGATACTGCTCCTGTTGTGAGGTTGTCGATTGTAATATATCTTGCTGCATGTAGTTTCCTTCCTCAAACTGATGGATATCTCTCATATCATAACGTGATTGTGGCATTCTGGCAACAGTGAATCTACATAAATCTGTAGAGAAAAGAAAGGAAAATGGAGATTTTGAGAAATATTTTTTCTTCCCATTTTTCCCGAAGGGAAAAATGGGAAGAAAAAATATTTCTCAAGGATCTGCACCACAAGCGCAGTTGTGATTCTCAATTGGAGAACATTTTGAGGTTGGTGAAGCTGGCCTGGGAAGATTCAACGGGAGGTAATGTACCTGCTACAAGAGCGAATTGTCCGTTGGCATAGGTACCATCCTGAGCCTGACCGACAAAAGTCCCATTGATATACAATTTAAAGCTATCCTGGTGCGCGACGACCAGCAAGGTATTTTTCGCGCCGCCGGGCAGAATTGCATTGCTGGTTGTCGCCTGGATAAGCGGCACATAATTTGCGCCAGATCCTGCATCGTGGCGACTGAAGAAAAACTGACCCTGGTTGCTGATACCAAAGATATAGAATTGATCTCCCCTGGAGCGTAAAAGCATACCCACGTAGCTGCCAGAAAGCAGTGATACATCTACCTGTACTGCTACATTGCCAATTGGTCCGGTAAGCAACCCACAGGGTTGGAATGAATTATCGCGCTTGATGTTCACACGATAGGAGCCACCCGCGAAGTAGCAGTTCAATCCATCGTCCTGCCAACGACCTACCCCATTACTGCTGAGGCTATCCGTCAAAATCGGTTCTCCACTGGGCAGAGCTAATGTACTGTCAGCAGACGTGCTTCCCTGTGAAATGTTCATCTGTGAAGTATCCTGTATCTGGCGTAATGCCCCGGAAGATGACTGTTGTATAGACACAGCTGGAGCTTGGATAGTTTTAGTGCTTGTTGCATACAGGTGGTAGATATAACTCATTGGCAGGGCAATAAAAATCAGCAGTCCCGCGACCACAATAGAGGTCGCGACCCTTTTGTCTGCTGCAGAACGACGGCGTACAGGTGGCATGATCGCTTCACGCACACTATTATGGTCCTCTATCAAATCCATCGACAACGATGTTATCGGCTCATACGCTACTTGATCGTCCTCTGTTGTGCGAAGCGGTAACGGCGGCAGCACAATCGGCGATGGTGTGTGTTTATGACGATGAACAATAACGCGTTGTCGGGATAAAGGTGTCAGGGTAGACACTGGACGGACAACTGACCACACAGGTACCTCCCTCGCCACGTCCCTTTCTTCATAGAAGGGAGCCTCATCGTAATCATCTTCAATGATTTGGCCGTTTAGCGCCTGTCTGTAAGCCTCGGCCAGGTCCTGTGCTCTTTGAAAACGTTTGTGAGGATCTTTCTGCAGGGCACGCAGGACAACGCGATCAATCATAGGGGAGAGTGCAGGGTTAACGTGTGAAGGTGGTACAGGCTTTTCATGCATTTGCTTCCAGTAGGTAGCCATAGGTGTTGACCCGCTGAAGGGCACGCGTCCTGTGATCATGCGATAGAGCAGGACACCCAGGGCGTAGATATCGCTACCGGGTGTGGCGGGGCCTTCCGCCAGATCGGGGGCCATATATTCCGGTGTTCCCATCAGTGTGCCCGTCTGGGTAATCTCGCCCGAGCTGGACAACATCTTTGCTACGCCAAAATCCGCCAGATAGACATAATGAGGATCACGCAACAGAATGTTTGAGGGTTTGATGTCACGATGGATTACGCCATGATCATGGGCACATTGTAAGGCGCTGGCGATCTGGTCAAGTATCTCACCAGCGTCGTCTGGTGTCAGGGGTCCCGTTTGCAGGAGGTCGCTCAGCGTTCCTCCTGGTGCGTAGAGCATGGCCATATAATGCCACGGTTCCTCGTCGTCATAATCGAAAACGCTCAGGATATGCTCGTGACACAGTTTATCTATTGCCTCTGCCTCACGACGAAAACGTTCCAGCGAACCAACACTATTCGTGCTCATGACTTTGATTGCAACATCGCGATCCATCGCTTCATCGTAGGCGAGGTAAACATCAGCCATTCCCCCACGCCCCAATAGCTGCTTGAGGTGGTAGGGGCCGAACGTTATTCCTTCTAGTCCGGCCATAGTTTTCCCCTAATTCTTGGCGTATCTTTTGTCGTTATTATCCCCATTACCGTGGTTTTTGCCACCGCTAATCGTGCTTACCGTTTTTATTTGCACTATTACTGTGCCCTTACCCATCTTCCCTATCTTATGGGCTTACAAAGCTCCTTATGCGGTCAGAACCCCCCACGCTGCTAGCGCGTCTGGCTCCGCTCAGGTGCTCGGAGCGCAAGCCCATCTGACCGTAAGGAAGTAATAGCGCTCCTACAGCTTTGTTCGATATTGCACTGTCGTCCATCATAACTATCGTCCAATGGAACATTGAATGCACTCGATCTTTTCTATTTGCAACACTTGTCGGTAACAAACCAAGAATTCCTGATATAGTTTGAAGGCGCTTTCTCAGTTCGGACAGGAGATACTGGAACTAATGATAATCGATAACACTGTTCCCTTGCTCCTGCATGACAAAATTTGTACTCCTCATCTGGCTACATCTACCTATGGAATACACGTTTAAATGCAATATTTGGTGACAACAAAATTTCTATCGTCGTAATTATTGCCATAAATCATCCTAAATCTTCTAACATCTGTTCACTCACAGTGAATCCCCGTCTGCGGCGGGGGTAGACAGGAAGATAGTTTCTTTCAAACCGCAGGCAGTGTTTGAAAGAAACTATCTTCCCGTGTGGGGAACATTACTTGTAAAGGGCGTTCAGAAAAACTGTCGATGACGTAAAGCATCAGATCTAATCGCCCGCAAGGGGCGGCACTACGCGCTCTGCCCGAGGCAGAGCGCGTAGTGCCGCCCCTTGCGGGCGATTAGATCTGATGTGTTATCAAATGACGGATGTCGAACCTCACAATAATTACGATCGGGTAAGAATTTCAGTAAAAAACATATAATAGTGTAAGTCCAACCTCTCAGGGGAATTGGGCTTACACTATTATGTAATTTTGCTTTGTCTCATGGTGTAGGGGTTGCCATTGATGACGATGGGGGCGTTGGTACCGGCACAGTTGGGATTGGTGCGGGAGGCGCTGCCGTTGGTGCTGGAGCTGCTGTTGGTGCAGGGGCTACTGTTGGAGGCTGCGAGACTCCTGGCTGCGCAGTAGCTGCCGCTGGAGCTGCTGGTAGCGCAGTTGGCGCAGAAGTTCCCGACGTAGAGCCCGAACTTGAGCCTGATGTGACTGTACCGGTTGCCGCAGCCGGGGCCGCTGCACCCGCGCTTGTGGGTGTCGGAGGAACAGGCGAGGGAGCAGGAACAAATTGCGGGCCGGCAGCGTAGACAAAGTCATACCATGCCAGCGCCAGAATAAGTAGCAGTAATAGTGCAATTATACCAGCAATCAGCTGTTGTGTACGTGTGAACCTGCCCAGGAAGCCCGGTCTATTTCCTCCTGGCGTCGTGTTTTCATTATTATCTATCGTAGGTGGCTGCTGCGTCTGCATGAAGGTCTCCTTCCTCACATACACGATTCCTGTAACTCGTCTCAATAACGCCAGAGAAGCAAAAAGAGTTTCAAAAACAAAAATGTGACTTTTCTTCTCCGGGCAAAGCCCGGAGAAGAAAAGTCACATTTTTGTTTTTGAAACTACGACTGCTGGGGAAGGGATTGTTCCAGGAGGCGCTGCCAGTTGCCGCCCATGATGCATGTTACGTCTTTTTCCTGGTAGCCAGATTGGCGCAGTGCATCTGCTAATTTTGCAATATCTGCGACTGTGTCAAGTTCTCTTGGGGTTTCATCGCGTCCGAAGCCGCCATCGATGTCGCTACCAATGCCCACGTGAAGCGCGTTTCCTGTGAGCTGGCAGATGTGATCGATCTGGCGTACTACCTGGTCAAGCCCCATCTCGAATCTATTGCTACTGCTCCATTCCACATTTAAATATCTGTTGAACGGTACAATCCCGATCACGCCATCGCGCTCAGCCAGCTCTCGGATCATATCGTCACTGAGCAAGCGTTCATTGAGCACACGATCCGCTTCATTGCTGAGGTCACTTTTGCCCATTGTTATGCCGCGACAATTGCTATGGCTGGCTATAACGGGACCAGAGAAGTATTGCAGGGATTGCCAGAATGTTTCTTCCGACATATGCGTTGTGTCCAGAATCAACCCTACGCGTTCCATCTCCGCCAGAAGCGCCTTGCCAGCAGATGTCAGGGGACCGAGTCCGTAGGTGCCACCTCCGTAGCGCGTGGTAGCCCAGGCTAAACCCACGATACGCAGACCGGCTTTAAACCACTCTTCGGCTTCGTCCGGCGTGCGAATGGGGTCTGCCCCTTCCATCAACGGCACAATACCAAAGGGGCGCTCCTCATCGTCCTCCCTTGAGTTCTCCCATGCCATGATCAACTCTTGCAAATCGCTCTGCTGCTGCACCAGCACCACACCAGGCTCCTCGGCGAGTTCTCGATAATAATCAAGCTGCCCCTGGCCAACACGGTACGCTTCTTCCACATTACGGTAACACTGAGTGTGGCACTGCTCCTTACTCATACCCTTGAGCAAAGGATGAGCAAAGATGACACCGAAGACCATACCGAAGCCTCCACGGCGTAACTCTGGTAGCCCCGACATAGCAATATTGCTGGTACGCTCTTTCCCGTTTGCTTTTGCTTCCGCAGCTTCTTTTGAGCGTACGGTGTAGGCAGAGAGGCGAATATCGCGCCCCCACTCCAGGGCGTTATAAGCAATATCCTCGTGAGCGTCAACAATGAACATAGTTCTCCCGCTTTCTTTCATGAGCCATTTATATCTATTGTCCCTTACAAATTAAGTCCAGTCAGGGGTCATTCTATACAACACATTTCCGCGCGTCAATGACGCTACGACAAGAGCCGCGTTATAGTGTATGATAGGATAATTAGAACGCATGATTTTGTTATTGTTGTCATTGTCATTTTCCATCTCTCTCAACGGAGAAGGAGGCTCATCGTGGGAATACTACATGGGGGGTGGCTGGTTGCCAGAACCTTGAAAAAGGAGGGCGTTGAGGTCGTCTTCACGCTCAGCGGGGGCCATGTTGCCGCTATTTATGATGGCTGTGTTCGTGAAGGGATTCGCGTTGTCGATACGCGTCATGAGCAGGCGGCAGTACATGCTGCCGAGGGTTGGGCAAAGTGTACGCGCAAACCAGGTGTGGCTTTATTGACGGCTGGCCCAGGCGTGACCGATGGAGTGACCGGTGTGGCAAATGCCTATCTTGCCGGAAGCCCGCTGCTTGTGATTGGAGGGGCTGCCCCCCTGGGTCTATGGGATCGCGGTGCCCTGCAAGAGATGAATCAGATCGATTTGTTAAGGCCCATCACCAAATGGGCGCGTACTGTCCACGAGACTTCGCGTCTGGGCGAGTATACGGCGGCGGCGTTTCGTCAGATGTTGAGCGGCAAGCCCGGTCCCGTCTTCCTCGAAATGCCTATGGATATATTGAACAATTTCGCTGATACCGATACGCTGTTTGATCCAGGCGAACCCGCACATTATCGAACCATCGCACGCACGGCACCCGATCCAGAAATGGTGGCAAAAGCTGCCGCCGTGCTGGAGCAGGCACAGCGGCCCGTTATTATGGCGGGTACCGCTGTATGGTGGTATGAGGGTGCTGAACCGCTGCGACAACTGGCAGAGCGTATCCAGGCTCCCGTATTTCTCAATGGTGCCGGGCGTGGCTGCCTGCCACCCACGCACCCGCTGTTCTTCACGGCCGCCCGTCGCAAGGCGCTCGAAGGAGCAGACACCATCCTGGCCGTTGGCACGCGTATGGACTTCCGGCTCAATCATGGACAGCCACCGCTCATTCCGGCGCAGGCAAAGCTGATCTGGTTAGATCTGGCGGGCGAAGATGTGGGCGTCAATCGGGGCGCGGAGGTTGGCCTGGTCGGCGATGTGGGACTGAGCATGCAGCAGTTGACCGAAGCGACGAAGCAGCTCAAGCAGGACGACTGGCTCGCTTATGTGCACACCGAGGAGCGTCGGGGGCTTGAGCGCGATAGCGCAGCACTCAACTCTGACGCCGTACCTATTCATCCGATGCGCCTATGCCGCGAGATACGCGACTTTATTGACGAAGACACGACGGTGGTAGGAGACGGTGGCGATATTGTGAGCTATGGTGGACGCGTCATCAATGTCGCGAAACCTGGCTACTGGCTCGACGCTGGACCAATGGGCTGCCTTGGCACGGGAACGGGCTTTGCAATGGCTGCTCAACTGGCACGGCCGGGCAAAAAAGTCCTGATCTTGCACGGCGATGGCGCTTTTGGCCTCAACGGTATGGAGTTCGAGAGCATGGTACGCCAGCAATTGCCGGTGGTCTCAATCATCGGCAACGACGGTGCCTGGGGACAAATCAAGCATCCCCAAAAAGCGATTGTCGGGCATACGACAGCAGCAGAACTCTCTCCCGGCATACGCTACGACAAAATGGTTGAGGCGCTGGGCGGCTACGGAGAACTGGTCGAGCGCCCGCAGGATATTCGTCCCGCACTCGAAAGAGCCTTTGCATCTGGTTTGCCAGCCTGTATCAATGTGCTCATTGATCCCGAAAAACCCTATGGTAGATCGACGAATGTAGCGGTATAACGGAAAAAAAACAACTTCTTTCACCACCGGTTGGAGGCCGGTGGTGAAAGAAGTTGTTTTTCTGTTAACAGATGATCAAAAAAGGGATGACTCATACTGCAAAATGCTACGAAAATGTCTATTACATGCCAAAATTTGCAACATTATGGCAAGAAAAGTCGTCTTATATGATAGAGGGATTATCTTATCAGACCCCTTTGCTTGCTGGCGCAATCTAGTAATGTGAGGTTATGTAACTGGTAGACGTAGTAGCATTATTAGCAGTTATTAGCAAATGACCAGCGTTTTCGGTTGTGTAACAAAACGCGCATGACGATGGTGTGCATGCGAATATAGTGATTAATCTCATCAATAGAGTTGACACTAATCTATTTCTTTTGTAAACTTCTCTGTAGCAAGAGATACTTCTCTATAAAAGGGGACATAAAGGGAAGATCTCGTTATCATTGAACTGATGTGAGGCAGGGGGAAGCCAACCATGAAGACTATTTACTGTCCAAATTGTGATGAGCTATTGCCAGAGTCAGCAAATTTTTGTGCTGCCTGCGGCGAGCCTCTTTCCTCGCCAGGTCACAAAACGGTACGTCTTGCACCGGAAGGAGAACAAGACCAGAATCGTATTGTCACCGTGACAGTAGAACCGCTCCCCCAGGAACGCGATTCTGATGCCGACCATCCAGTGATTATGAATGTTCCGGCAGTCCTTCCTATTCTTGATAAGCACACACCACCTCTGCCAGGGGGGCTGGTTCGCCCCGCTACGGTCAATGTGCCACGGCGTACACGTACAGGAGGATTGACCTCAACCCCACAACCTGTAGAGCCGGTAGACGATTGGGATGGTGATAGCGCACTGGTATTAGAGGACCCCAATCGCCAGTTAACCTGGCAAAAGGAGGTAGAGCCGCCAGCCATAAGCGCGGCTATCACCTATGCTCCACGACCAGTTCAGCCGGGTCCAATCATCCTGGCTCCCCCAGAACAGTCTCGTCGCATTTCCCCCTCATTCTTCTTCTGGGTAAGCATAGTAGTGTTCTGCGTCCTGACGCTGGGAGGATTCTTCGGCGTTTCGGGTACGCTGGGACATGGTTCCCTATCAGCAGCGCAAGGCAATGTCTCGCTACAGATTACGCCGGGCGATGTGGCTGTCGGTGCAACGATGACATTGCGCGGCACAAATTTTACGCCTCATGGGCGCATAGGCCTGACTCGTGACTCTTCAGTGCCGGTCGCGGATACCGGTGGTCAGGTTGTGATTGAGGCCGACGACGCCGGAAATTTCAGTGATACGGCGATTGTAGGTCAGGATTGGGGCATAGGCTCCCATACTATCAATGCAGAAGACGCAACAACGCATAAGATAGCCACGTTTCCCATCCGGGTAGGCGGACAGGGAGTTGACTTGCGACCTGCTCACCTGGCGCTTTCGGTGACGACATTAGATCTAGGTACCGGTGATCAGGCCACCAATAGCATCAAGCCGATTACCTTGATGAACCTGGGAAGTGGACAAATCAGCTGGCAAGGCAGTTCAACGCAATCATGGCTGCAACTCAGCCCCAGCAGCGGCACCTTTTCGAGCAGCGCGGGTGCACGAGTGATGGTGGCGGTTGACCGCGCAAATATGAAACCTGGCTCTTATAGCGCACAGATCAACTTTTCATCCAACGTAGGCGATAGTACACTTAACGTCACGATGCAGGTAACACAGCTTCAGGTTGATCACCAGGCAGTGTTACAACTCTCTCCAGCGGTGCTTTCTTTCATGGCATCTGATGGCAGTACGTCGGTCACGCCCCAGATAATCACTATCGGCAATCCTGGTGTGCTGCCGTTGAACTGGACCGCGTCGTCAAACGTGCCCTGGCTTACGGTTGTGACACAGCCCAGCGGAGTAGATGCAGGCAAGAATGGGCAGGTAAAACTCCAGGTAGATACCAGCACATTACTACCCGGCACCTATGAGGCGGTGATCACATTCAGTGCTCAAGGCCCAAATATACACAATACAAATACGCTCTTATTCAGCGGTCTCGCGTCGAATCCAGTGCTACATAGTCCGCAGAGCATTTATGTCAGCGTGACAATTACACCACACTGCGTTCTACAAGTTTCGCCGGGCACATTAGATTTTACTGCCGCCTACTTGCAACCTGCACCACCAGTAAAAATTATCAGTCTGGGCAATACGGAGAGTTGTGCAACGCCGATCCAGTGGCACGCGAGCAGCGATTCCTACTGGCTCAACGTCAGTTCTCCAAGCGGAGCCACTCCTGGACACCCAACCATTGGCATTAACGTTGCTGGACTAGGCCCCGGTGTCTATCACGGCTCAATTACGTTCAACTCATCAGCGGGATCGCAGATGCTGCCGGTGACCTTCACAATGGGAGAGCCTACGACACCAATCATGGCGACGGCTCCCGCGTCAATGTCCTTTAGTGGGACACTTGGACAGGGGTCCTCAGGAGGGCAGACGCTGACTGTTACCAATACCGGCGGCGGTGTGCTGCATTGGAGAGCCTCGGCTACAACGACAATGGGAGGTGGCTGGATCTCTATAACACCAGCTTCCGGTACCCTGGGTTCACATGGCTCGGCAACTCTGACCATTGTGCCTACAATTCCAGACTCGCTCTCTCCTGGCACCTATAATGGCACTATTACGATTTTGGGCGGAGACGATTTTGGTAATGCCGCGACTGGTAATCCGCAGAAGATACCTGTCAGTCTTGTGGTCAAGGCACCCTGTACAATCAGCGCGGGTCCTCAGGGACTCACCTTTAACGCGGTGGCTGGTGGAGGTAATCCAGAAGCACAAATGATCAGCGTCAAGGCGAGCGGTGGGTGTGCAAACAGGCTGGCCTGGACGGCAAGCGCGGCTGGTGGTTCCTGGTTAAGCGCCACACCTGGCAGCGGCACGGCATCGCTCTCAACTGCCGGGACAAGCAATATCAGCGTGTCCGTCTCAGGACTGAGCGCGGGGACCTATCACGGCTCGGTCACGATTAGGGCAGTAGATAGCGTAACGCGTACGGCTATTGGAGAGTCCATACAAATACCGGTCACGCTCAACGTGGAGCAGCCATGTACATTGCAAGCGCCATCCACCGACTCAGAGGGTTTTGCGGCTGAAATAGGTAGCAATCCCGATGCCCAGACCTTCACGGTCAGCGTTGTGGGTGGCTGCTCAGGGAACGTAGTGATCACGCCAACGGTCAATAAAGGCTCTGGCTGGCTCTCCGTCACACCCTATCCAGCGACCATTCTCACGGGTGGTACAGCCACCTTCACCGTGCACGTGCATTCGGCGTCTTTGCCGGCAGGACACTACAGCGATAGCATCTCGCTAGCCGCAACGAATGGCGGGAACACCATCGCTGGCAGTTCTGCCACTGTTGCAGTCTCACTGGACGTGAAAGCAACTCCAGTGGTCACGGCTGGGCCTTCAGGAATGACGTTTAACGTCACCACTGGACCCGTTGCCCAGCCAATCACGATCAACAATACGGGTGGTGCACCGCTGAACTGGACGGCAAGCCTGGTAAATAGCCCCTCGTTTGTCTCGCTCTCCGCAACATCGGGAGCAGGTCTTGGAGCCGGAAGCAGCGCGACGGTCAATGTCACAGTGGACGCGAGCGGGATTGCGGGAGGAAAGACCTACACGGCCAGTGTGTTGGTGAAGGCCACCGACCCGGTGACGGGAAATATCATCAGTGGCAGCCCGATCACGATTCCCATAACTATCAATGTGGCAGCCCCAAAGATGTCGGTGAGTGCGACGGATGTGTATTTCAAAGCCATACAAGGTGACGACGCACAACCATCATCGCAGTCGATTGTCATTACCAATACGGGTGGCGACAAACTTAGCTGGTCGATCCCGAACATATCGAAGTCGTGGGTAGTGGTAGACTCAGCAATGCAGGGCAGCCTCTCATCGGGAGAAACTGCATCACTGACCCTCAGTGTGAAAGCAGCTGGGATGACGGTAGGCACCCATCAAGCAAAACTGCAGATCATTTCCTCGGTAGGGGATCAGGCAACAATAACAATCTCGGTGACCGTGATGGCATCACCAAGCCCGGTGCCCACGGCGACCTCAACCTCGTCTCACCTGGAAACGCCTCTTCTCCCTACGAGGCGCAACCTGATAGCGGGGATATAATAACAAACAGATAAGCCCCCATACTCGCCAATAACGCGTATGGGGGCTTATCTGTTATATTGTTAGCGTCCTGCCAATGCCTTCGCCTTGGCTATCTCCCCTGCATCGTGTTCCCAATCCTCTTTGTCGGATTCGTTGGTCATAATCGGGGTCTCCATCAATACAGCGACATGAGCCAGCCGGGAGTCACGCAGCAATGTGCTCAAACCATCATCGCCGATAATGCCTTCACCCAATCGTTTATGTACGTCGCGGTGACTACCCAGGGCCATTGCCGTATCGTTCAGGTGCAGCACCTTGAGGCGATGCAGACCAAACACCTCGTCGCACTGTTGTAGGACCTGCAACGTAGATTCTGTATTGGAGATATCATAACCTGCACCCCACAGGTGGGCGGTGTCAAGGCAAACGCCCAGGCGATCCTGGAATTGGGGCAATAATGCGAGTATGGCCGCAAGCTGTTCAAAACTATGGCCCAGCGAGTTTTTCGCGCCAACATCGTTTTCTAGCAGTAAGTGCACTTCTGGCGGCGTTTCCTGCAAGATATGCGCGACACCTTGAGCAACACGAGCAGTACCAACTTCAATGCCAGCACCGCGATGACTGCCGGTATGAAAAATAACGTAGCGCGCACCCAGGCGAGCACCGCGCTGCATCGTCCAGGTGAGCAGGGTCAGCGATTTTTGCCAGTTTGTCTCATCAGAGGAGCCAAGGTTAATCAGATAGGGAGCGTGGATCACTATCGGATCAAGGTCACAGGCACACGCAGCTTGCGCGAATGCGGCATCACCTTCAGGGTCGCTGGCCGGTGGTTGCCAACCAGTAGGATTGCTGGCAAAGATCTGCATGGTCTCACACCCGATCTGGCGGGCGATCTCCGCAGCACGGACCATTTTCGAGCCCGTGGGCATATGGCGTCCAATGCGCATGCTCTAATGTTCCTCGCTATCTACTGTATTTTCGCTGGATTGAAAGAGGGGAGCCAGCGGACTTGCCTGAGTATCCGTATTGGGCACCGCTGGTAGTTCTGCAAGAGACACGTGAGGGAGTTGCTCCAGGCTTGTCAGACCGAACTGCTGCAAGAATTCGGGAGTAGTGGCAAACAGGGCAGGACGCCCAACCGTCTGAGCGCGCCCAACTTCGGCGACCAGACCATGTTGAAGAAGGCTTGCCAGGGCACGATCACTGTTCACGCCGCGTACAGCCTCAATCTGACTGCGCGTAATCGGCTGGCGATACGCGATCACTGCCAGCGTCTCCAGCGCAGCGGGCGTGAGTTTGGCGGTCATAGGCAGGCCGAGCAAGGCGGCAACGAAGGCTGCATTTTCGGGAGCAGTCACAAGCTGCACCTGCTCACCCAGGCGTTGCAGGCGCACCCCACGCTCCTGACTCGCCAGATCATACTCCAGCAATTGCAGGGCACACGTCAAACGTACATCATCGATATTGAGTAATTTGCGCAACTCTGCTCGCTGTAACGGACGACCAGAGACAAAGAGCAGGCTCTCTATCGCCGTCGCCAGATGTTTGTCACCAGGTTTCGCCTGATCCTGAGTATCTACTGCATACTGTTCCATCGTGAAAAAAGTATATCATGGCAGGCAAGAGCCTGATGTAGCTCGCCCCTCTGCTCATCGAGAAACTATTCATTTTTGGGAGGACTCGATGTACCTCTCTATTCCGCGCACCAACGCCGCTCTCGCGACCTCTTGATACTCCGCCAGAAACGCCGCTAGCGCGGCTGGCTGCGCCCATCTGGCGGAGAGGAGTGCGCCTCCGCTCAGGTGCGCGGAATAGAGAGGTACTTTCTGGCTCTGTCTACAATCTCTTCTGCCGCCGTATAACGTGCCCACCACCACAGCGGCGTCTCCGGCCCTCCATGCTCAGTAATCGCAGCCGCAAAATGGCACGCACCAAAGACAATCGAGCGGAAGCGGATTGCATCCGGCAAGCGATCAAGTTCTTTTGCAGTAAGTTGATGGTGCTGGCAATAGCCCTCAATTACGCCCTTGAGGCGCGCCTCATCTATCTGAAAAGGATGAGACGATGAAAGCAGCGTCCAGGGTGCTTCCCCATCACAATTGCTGAGCAAGAAACCAACATCGATAATGGCCTGTCCCATACCCGCGCCTTCCCAGTCGAGCAAGGTCACTTGCCCTTGTGCCATGAGAAGCGCATTAGCGGGATGACAATCATTGTGGATCAATACAGTAGGTAGGTCCTCACAATAGTCGATAGAAGACAGGGCCTTTTCAAGCTGTTCGTATCTGGAAATGAGTTGCTTCGGTACGAGAGAAGCAACCGAGACGAGCTGTTGCCTCGCATATGTCAACTCCTGGGCTGGCAGCATCCCTGCTTTTGGAAGAGGTATGCTGGTTGATGTCTTGAGAGAGTGAAGCCGTCCCAACATGGCACCAAGCAACGCTAAGGTTGATGGAGTATAATCAAGGCGCACTCCTTTGAGGAAGGTAGTCATCAGGAAGCGCCAACCGGCAGCAGTACCAACAGCCGTATGCTCCGCCGTTTGGATAATCCTTTCGGCAGGATAGTTCTGATTTTCAAGGAAGGTGAGCAGATTGGCAAGCTCAAGAAGGGTCCTGTCATTGCTCGTAAATGGCGACAGGCGCAATACCCAGCGCTCTCCGTTGGCCTGTTCGACGCGATAGATGTGCTTTTCAGTATCGCTCTGAAGGCGATGGAAAGAGATAATTTGAGTGCCATAGTATTGCAATACCAATTCTGACAAAAGATGAATATCAGGTATGGGTTCCTGATGGTCCCCGTTTGTGTGGATAAACATCTTTGTAGAACTCCTCGCTGTTATATACAGAAAGCATAACATAAGCGTGACTGTTCAGCCTCAATCTCTCCTTGAACTTGACATGCGCTCCTGAGCAGCTTGCGAATAAGCTCCGGCCCTGCCTCCAAATGTACCCACTAGCATTTAACAATTCCTGGCTTAACTCGACGACATGTGAGATACGGTTCACAAATCCCCGCCAATGGAATAATTCGCCGAATCAACTATGTTTATAATTATGAAGTTTGATAATGAGGCACTCAAACTATTTGCAATGAATGGCTCAATGTGGTATAGTTACCAAAAAAGAACAACTACTTTCGGGAGTGAGGCAGGTAGTCTATGAAGATAGAACGTTTTACAGATAAAGCCCGTGAGGCGATTCATGAGGCTGCTGAAGCGGCAAAAGAGCATAATAATAGTCAGATTGAACCTGAGCACTTGCTCGATGTACTGCTGACACAGGAGAATGGTCTGGCATCGCAGGTGATCCAGAAGGCAGGCGGGGATATCATTGCCGTCAAGCGCGTG
>Ga0070741_10012658_pt1 | contig 15173 bp, 12 predicted proteins | sample Coa_R1_4_FD_66440 | JGI IMG/M metagenome (GOLD analysis project Ga0070741, IMG submission 66440) | Surface soil microbial communities from Centralia Pennsylvania, which are recovering from an underground coalmine fire - Coalmine... | ecosystem: Environmental > Terrestrial > Soil > Unclassified ... | reverse complement strand
ACGTCCGGACCGCACGCTGCACTTCCAGCGCGTGGAGATCGGCCGCGACTACGGCGCCCAGATCGAAATTACCAGCGGGCTGGCGGAGGGCGCTTCCGTGGTCGTGAACCCGACCGACGATTTGCAGGAAGGATCTCAAGTCGAGCCGGTCGCCCGGGCGAAGCCGGGGAAATGATATCCATTCTGAGCTGCCCCGGACGCGGCTCTTTGCGGGAGTTTCGGCGCCCGTCAGGCATCGCCGGCTGCGGAGCCGCCCTGCCGGTTCTTGCGGAGAGGCGGCGCCTTCCGGGGTGTCCAACCGGATCCCCGGCATTCGATAAATGCGCCACATACACCAAACCAAATCCCTGCTCGGTTCTGCGATAGATTAGGCAGTGCGGCCCACGCTGGCATCGCGCTCGAGAGCAGCTCGGTCCCAATTGGCGAGCCGCGCCCCGGCTTGGTACGTACTTTCGCAAAACTCGAGTAGAGTAGAGCTCGGTGATTTGGCGCGGCGCACGTCCTCGTACATCAGGATAAATTCGGATAGCTGTTTGCTCCAGAAAGCTGCCGGCGGCTGGATCGGCTCATTGGCGAGACCGGGAGGCGAAGGCGCTGTGTAGGAATAAAACGCCGCTTCCAAGCCGCCGCCTCCGGGCCAGAATCCGGCGCTGATTACCTCGTGCGAGTAGGCTTCGCTGGTGATAACGCCTTTGCGGGGAGGAGCCGGGCGCCCGGAGAAGCGGGTGCACGCCAGATCGAAGCTTCCCCAGAAAAAATGGACAGGGCTGCATTTGCCGATGAAGCGGGAGCGAAACTCGTTGAGGACCATGTCCGCCGAAAGCAGGATGCGCCAGAAACGGCTTGCGTATTCCCGGTCGTAGGAGGCGTGCCGGTAGTCCTGTTCGAAGGGAATGGGATCGGCGACTTCCTGCGGCTTGGTATTGATAGTAACTTCGATCTCCAGAGAGCGCAAGGCGCCCATGAGCTTGTCGTAGAAGGCAGCCACCGGCTGCGGCTCGAGCGGTAAAGACCGGCGCCCGCCGTCGCTCGCCAGGATCTCGAGTTGGTGATCCAAAAAATCGAACTGAATTTCAAACATGCGGCCGCGGTAAGGGATGGGCGAAGTCGTCAGGCCGCGCGCGCTGACGTACAGGGTCGCTCCCCACCAATGGTTCAGCTTCGGGCCCAGTTCCAATCGGATCTTGCCGGCGATCTGGGTCCACATATGCAGGGTCTGATACGTATCCTCCCATTCGTTCCGCGGAAGGCTGGGCCAGAACGAAAGCTGATCCAGCGCGGCCAAAGCGGCTTGAGTCATGGTTTCGCTCCTGAATGCACCGCCGGGCGCTGCCCGCTCGGGGCATGGTCACAGTCTGGCACAGGCCAGCCGGGGGCGCATAGCGGTTGGGAAAGCGGTCGAAGCGATTGGTTTGTGAGCCTCCAGAAAGCTAATCCCGGCGCCGAGGATCGGAGCTTGGTATCGGAGCGAGCCGCAGGCGCTTTCCGATCCGGTAGGCCGGAGAACCCAGCCAGGCATTCAGGTCAGCGGTGAGCCGGGCCACCTGCTGATCGAGACTCTGCGCCCAGGCGGTGCGATTTTCGAGCTCGGCCTCGGTGGCGTGCAACTGGTCGACGCATGTTTTCAAATCGCGGCGCACGCTGGCCACCTCTTCGACCAGCCGCACGCGTTCGGCTTCGAGATTCAGAGCCCACTGCGTCTTTTCCTCGATATCAGATTGCAGCGTTCGAATAATTTCGCCCAGCCGCAGAATCTCCGCGTTCAGTTGCTCCGCCCAGGCGGCTTTGCGGGCGTTTTCCTGCTCGAGCGCGTCAATCGCTTGCTGCGCCCGCTGCTGGTTCTCGGCGGCTTCGGCTTCCAAGGCCTGATGCCGGTTGTGGAGGTTGCGAAGGCTCTCCTTCACTTCGGCAAGCCAGCGGTCTTTCTGCTCGATCTCGCTCTGGAGCAGCGCAATATGCTTTTCCCTTTCTCGCAGCACATTGCCCGACTGCGGGATATAAATGAACGGCGGCGAGCTATAAATCGGCTGGCTGGAACATACGGCGACGAAAAAGTGCGACGAGTGGGGATCTACAGGACCCGATCCGGCGTCCGACTCCACAAAGCTTTCGATTTCCGTCGTTTCCGGCAGGGAGAAAATGACGCCTTCCGAGTGATTCTCCAGGAAAATGCGTACGTGCGCGAAGCGGGCCGATAAGGCGGCGCAAAACTCCTCATATTCAAATTCGTGGACATGAAACGGATTCGGTGCTTCCCGGCTTTCCGCGTAGTAGAGGCGATTTGGCGTCGAGATGATCAGTTCCCCCGGAGCGGAAAGGACGCGCCGCGACTCGTCGAGCAGACTCTCCCATCCCTCGAGATGCTCGATCACCTCAAATGCGACCACCAGATCGAATGCTTCATCGGGAAAGGGCAGCTTGCGGCAATCGCCGCTCACGAAATCGAGCCGCGGAGCCTTATAGCGCTGGCGCGCGGATCGCGCCACCCCGGCGGCGATTTCCAGTCCCACTACATGCCGCGCGATTTGCGCCAACTGGGCCGAGCCGTAGCCGATGCCGCAGCCCGCGTCGAGGACGCGGCGGCCCATGGCCCGTCTGGCGGCAAATGCATAGCGGGCCAGATGCTCGTTCCACAGATCCACGTCCACTTCGCCCGGAATGACCCGCTCGCCCGTGAACTCGCCCATTTAGAGCTTCCTGCCGACGATGGCGTAATCCAGCCCGCCGAGGAATCGCTTCTGAAATCCGGCCAGTCCCGTAACTTCGGCCAGCGCGGCGATCTCGGGAAACTGTTCGGCGGCCGGGGCGCGCTGGTGTATCTCAATCGCCCCAAGACCGCTCTCTTCGAAATAGAAGTGCAACAAAGCGGCGGGCACCGGGCGCACGTGTGTGGGGTCGAGATAAAAATTGGTGGCGAAAATGGCGAGGCACTCGGGGTTTGGCGTTTCGATGACCGCGACGCCGCCTCGTTCGAGTTTTTGAGAAATCAGTTTTACCAAGCCCGGCAGCCGGAGAGGCGGAATGTGCTCCACTACCTGAGCGCAGAAGACGCCATCCAGGCTTTCATCGGGCAAAGAAGAAAGGTGCGCAAACAAATCAGCTTGAATGACATCGAGGCCTTTTTCGCGGCAAAGCAAGACCGATTCGGCGTCGCTGTCGACGCCGGCCGCTCCGATGCCGTTTTGCCGCATGATCTCCAGAAACTCCCCGCGGCCGCAGCCCAGATCGAGCACCCTCCGCCGCCCCTGGAATAAGGGGACGTAAAATATTTGGCTCTCCGCCACATGCGCCGCACTCCCGCGGAAGCGCTCGGCGAATCGGGCATAGTCTAGGTCCGCGAGATTCGCAGTTCCGTTTTCTGCCGCGGCAGGCGGGCTGGCGGAAACAGCGATATTCTGCGCCGCCGAGGGACCCCAGGCGCTCATTCGCTGCCGGATCAGGCGCAGCTCCGTCTGCATCTCCCGCTGGCGCTCGTATTCTTGCCGGATTTTTGCCAAATCGTCCCAAAGCCTTCTCTGCACGTCGAGGGTGGTCCGTTCAAGTGCCCGCAGGTAATCGGCGTGCTGGGATTTGATGTGCTCGCGGAAATTCGACTCGAGCAAGCTCACGCGATGCTGGAATGCGCCTTGCAATTCGGCGATCGACCGCAGCATTTGGATTTCGCTTTTGGTTGCTTTTTCCACCCATCCGGTTCGCCACTCGCTCACATTTCGGGCTGCATCAAGCGCATCCCGGGCCAACTGGGCTAGTTGCAAAAGGTTGCGGTTGTGCTCCTCCAAAACAGCCAGCGAGCGCTCCATATACTCGATGACGGCCCTGTTGAACTCAACTTGTTCCCGCACGTGCCATGCTAAAGCGCGGCTCACCGCTCTCTTAATTCCTTGAATAATGGAGTTCACTAGCCCCGGAGGACGGGGATTGACAGTGCCGATCGAAGCGACCTTCCCCAGGGCAGCGTCGCGAGCTTGCGCAGCTGCGATCAGCGAAGGCACGCAGAAATCCGGCACTCCATCAACCTGTTTCTGATAGCGGGCCCGGACGCGCTGGCGGATCTCCTCTACGACCGCCGCAATTTCCTCTGACGTCATAAAAGCGAGGGAACGTGCCTTAAAAATTGTAGCAGACGCATTTTTTGTTCAACTCCCGGGCCGGACGGCCGATACGAGGAGAGGGATCAGTGTATGATGACGTTTCTCGTAGCCGGGTCGGCGAGCCTTGCTGCTGGGACTCTGCCGTCTGCGCAGCAGCCTGGGTCCAGTCCCGAACGGGATTCATCCGTCCAAAACATTATGCAGGCCGGCGCCAAGCAACCTGGCAAACTCCAGAAACAAAACGCCTCCTTGCACGAAACACAGTTTTCCCAGCAAATCGCGCTCCAGCAATTGGCCCAGATCGACCGCCGCGTGCATGCCCACGAGCAAGCGCATCTGGCCGCCGCCGGCGCTTATGCCCGAGGAGGACCCAGCTATACATACACGACCGGCCCGGATGGAAAGCTTTATGCCGTAGGCGGCGAGGTTGACCTCGATGTTTCACCGGTTCCCGGCAACCTGCCGGCGACGATACAGAAAGCGATCGCGGTGCAGGCGGCGGCCGAAGCCCCGGAGGACCCATCCCCGCAGGACCGCCGGGTTGCCGCGGCAGCGGCTCAAATGATTGTGGACGCTCAACTCGAGTTAACCGTCCAGCGGGCCCGGCAAGCGAGGAACGCCGGCTCCAGACACGGTAACCCCAAGGCGTACTCGCCTCCGCCAGACGATACCGGTCTGCGGAACGCCGGCAATCAACTTGACCTCGTGGTTTGAGACCTGCCCTCAACAATCCGCGATGCCCTCGGCGGCGGCTCGATCGGCGAACCACGCCACATTTTTCCCCTCTCGATCGATCAATTGCGCCGGCCACCTCGCGGGGTTGTACTCGGGGCCCCAAATACGCTGGAGAATTTCGCGTTTCTCTTCTCCCGGAGCAAAAAACACAATTTGGCCTGCTGCGAGAAGCACCCCAGGCAGCAGCGTAATGCGCCAGCTCTTCAGTTTTTCCACGTAAACAGCCGCGGCGATCCCCGAGCGGTCTGCAAGCAGTGGCCCGTCAGGAAACAGGCTGGCTGTGTGGCCGTCAGGGCCCACACCCAGGTGCACGACGTCAAAATGCGGCAGGTCCGCCGCAGAGAGCCCGAAGAAGCTTCGCATCTCCGCCAGGTAGCGTCGTGCCGCCTCCTCCGGCTCCAGCTCCGCTTGGATCCGATGAATCTGACGGTGTGGAATACGTGCCGGCTCGAGCAGCAATTCGCGCGCGAGACGGTAATTGCTGTCGGCGTCGCCAGGCGGCACGGCGCGTTCGTCCACCCAAAAGAAGTGAACGCCATTCCAATCGAATTTCGCAGCCGCTAGCCGCGAGAAAAGAGCTTTCGGCGAGGAACCGCCGGACAGGGCGATTGAGGCCGATCCTCGTTTTTCGACCGCCGCCCGTAAAATTTGGAGGATGAACTGGGCGGCATCGGAAGCGGCGGCCTCGGTGGTTGGAGCTTGGCGCACCCGGGCAGACATCATCAACCGGCCTGCAAGTTTCGGGCGATCTGCACGGCCCGCTCCAGGCTCTCCTCAAACGCCGGATCACGCTGGGAGATCGCCAGTTCTTCTCCGAGCAGCATCAAGTCTGTCGGGGCAGGCAGGGACACGCGATTCATGACTGGATCGAGGCCTGCGGCCTCGATCCGAACCTCGCCGCATGCCTCGCTCACGCGCCCGATGGAGATTCGGGGCGCAGCGGCGGCTTCGCCACCCAGCCCGAAGGAGAGCAGGCTTTCCGGGGAGTCCAGGGAATCCTGGTGTTCCAAAGTCACGAGAGCCGGTCCGTTTGGCCGCTGGAAGGAGAGGATCTTTCTGCTCTCGGCGGCAGGCTGCGTTTTCTGCGGCTGCCAGCGCAGCCGTGACGTCACCCAGCCGGCGAAAAGCAATACCGTCGGCGGAATCCGGCCTGATTGGTCTTGGTATTGGATTGTTATGCGGTTGAAATCGGGAATGTGTGCGCGATACAGCCTGTTTTCGAAAACCTGAGCCAGCAACGCGCGCCAGCGGGTCAAGCGGGTCCAGCTCAAATCGGCAATCAGGGCCGGACTTCGCCGCTGCTGTTCGATCAGCGTCTCCAAGGCCTCGAGCGGGAGTTCGGCGGAAAACGTATCGAGAATAATCCGCCGCGCGGGCGCCGCCAGGCTTGGAAAAGCCGGCGAGCGGCGGGCGCGTTCGCTGGCGCACCAGAGCACCACAGGCAGATCGGCAGCTACCAGCGGCGTCACTACGCCCGGCACTTCGGCCAATGTCCGTTCCGAGCAGCGAATCACAATCTGTTCGCTGCAAATCTGCCGGCTTCCCGAAGGCATCCAGCAGCGGGCGTCTACATCCGCAGCAAGCTGTTCTGTATCACCGGCGGCCAGCAGGACGACAATGCTGCGGCTTGGATTGGCATGCAGCAACTCGGCGAGCATCTCCAGCACATCGTCCGATTCCCGGCTCTGATCGACAACCGAGAGCAGCGTGCGGCCGCAGGCGCGCATGACTTCATGGCCGTCTGCCACCGCATCGCGAGCCAGGGCGGCCCAGACCTGGTCGAGCCTCGCCCGCAATTCTTCGGGATCGATGGTCATCCGTTCCGCCAGCGGTGCCCGCGTCTTTCCAGCATGCGGTCAGCCTCCGCGGGCCCCCATGTCCCCGCCGGATAGTTCGGAAAATCGTGATTCTCGTTTTTCCACACGTCCAGCAACGGCTGAACAGCCGCCCAAGAAGCTTCCACCATATCCTGGCGGGTATAAAGCGTCGGGTCGCCGTCGATGGCATCCAGCAGGAGCGTTTCGTAGGCCGAGGGAGATCGGCCGCCAAAACTTGAGCCGTAGTTGAAGTCCATCGAGACGCCCCGAAGGCGCATGCCCGCGCCAGGCTCCTTGGAATGAAATTTTAAGGAAATGCCTTCTTCCGGCTGGATTCGCAGCACCAAAACGTTCGGCTCGGTAGCGGCGTCCGAATCGGGGAACAAGCGGTGCGGCGCCGGAGAGTACTGAATCACGATTTCGGTCACTCGCTTTGGCATGCGCTTGCCCGTGCGGAGATAGAAGGGCACTCCCGCCCAGCGCCAATTGTCGATAAAAAAAGTGACCGCGGCGTAGGTCTCCGTCTGCGAATCCGGCCGCACTCCCGGCTCCTGCCGGTAACCCGGAAGGCCGCGGCCTCCCACGCGGGAAGGTCCATATTGGCCAGCGACAGCTTCGATCAGGACCTCATCGTGGGTCAACGGGCGGATCGACCCCAGCACCTTAGCCTTCTCGTCACGAGACGAAGATGCGTCGAAACGCGCCGGCGGCTCCATAGCCACCGTCGCCAGGACCTGGAGCAAGTGGGTCTGCACCATGTCGCGCAGAGCGCCGACCTCTTCGTAAAAGGCGCCCCGCCCCTCCACGCCGATCGATTCGGCGGCGGTTATCTGTACTTGCCGGATGTAGCGGCGGTTCCAAAGCGGCTCGAAGATGCCGTTGGCAAAGCGGAAAGCCAATATGTTCTGAACCGTCTCCTTGCCGAGGTAGTGATCGATGCGATAAACCTCGTTCTCGTCAAAAACGCTATGAATCACGCCGTTGAGCTGGCGGGCGCTGGCCAAATCATGGCCGAAAGGCTTTTCAATAACGATGCGCCGCCAGCCTGAATGATCAGGCCCTGCCAGGCCCGATGCACCCAGATTTTTAACGATCGACGCGTAATAACTCGGCTGAGTCGAGAGATAGAACAGAACGTTGCCCGAGCCATGGCGGGCTTGGGAAATCTGGCGCAGGCGCTCCGCAAGGCGCGTATAGGCCGCCGGATCGTCGAAGTCGCCTTGCACATAATAGAGGCCCTGCGAGAAACCATCCCATACCGATTCATCGAGCGGTCCGGAGTCGGAGAATTCCGACACGGCCGCCTTCATCTTCGCTCGAAAATCTTCATCACCGATCGGCCTTCGCGCGACGCCCGCGACGGCGAAACCGGCGGACAAGCGGCGGTCGCGAGCAAGGTTGTACAGTGCGGGCAGCAATTTCCGCCGGGTCAAGTCGCCGCTGGCGCCGAAAATCACCATTACACAGTCCGAAGCTCCCTTTCTGAACCGGAGAGGGTCGAGGAAGGGGTTCGCGTCGAGCGCCGCGGCCGGCGAGCTCATGAGGCGAGTCTACTATAAGCGAAGGTTTGTACGCTTGCGGCCCGGAGAAAAGGCCTCTGCTCCGCAAGTTTTGGCGCAGGCGCAAACAGGCTTATCGCACCAGTACGAATTCAGCCGTCTCACGGTCCATGTGGACGTGAAAGCCCCCGCTCACAGGATGAACCCACAGGCCCACGCCGGCGTCAGGGAGAGGAAATTCCTCAGGCCTGGAGAACAGCCGGCCCGTAGACTCATCGACTCCGTCGATCAATTTCCCAATATGAACGTGGAGGTGGCACTGCGTGCGGGTGGTATCGGCGTTATAAGCCACGCCCCATCCCCCCGGCCACAACTGTTCCGCTTTGGCAATCGCGGCCTTCCAAAAATCGGCCCGCGCCTGAGGGCTGAGGTCGCCCAAGCGCTGTAATCCCTTGCCGTGCTGTAACGGGAGAGCGAGGGTCCGGTTGGGCTTGCGCGGATTGGCATCCTTCAAAAAGAAGACGCCGGAGGATTGCTTTTCGGCCTCGCGGCAGAGGCTGCAAGAGCGCTGATCGAGCGTAGCCGGGTCGGCGTGGTTGCACGCGCAGTCCACCGCCCTGACGGGAAAAGGCAGCAAAAAGAAAAAGAATAGGAGCGGCCGAACGGGCGGTTTCATCGCAGGGCGTATTTTTCCCGAACCAGAAAGAGATAGCACCCGATGCCGAGGACCAGCCAGAAGCCCACGGCCGCCAGCGGAGCATTAAATTTTCCTGTTTGCTCAACCAGCCAGCCAGTAATCCATGGAGCGGCAATGCCGGCGAGACTGGCAGCGGTGTTCTGTATACCCGCCACCCGGCCAAGGGCTCGAGCCGGTACCAGAGTTTGTGTAAGGGCCCAGTAGTTGGCCGTTGCCAGGCCCAGGCCGCTTAGCGAAAATACGGCAAAAAACAGAGTGGCCGGGGCCGAGTCGGCTACAGCGCCGATAATTTCCGTAAACGCCAGCAGGAAACCGACAATGATGAATGTCTTCCGCACTTTCACAGCGTTCCAGCCGCGGGCTATCAGCCGATCAGCCAGAAAGCCGCCGGCGATGGCGATGGTCGCCATGCCGCCGAACGACATGAACGTGTACCAGCCCGAATTGGTCAGGGAGAGGCCGTGGCGGTCTTTGAAGTACGTGGGCATCCAGGTCATACAGAAGTAGACAAAATACATGTAGCAGAACGTCGCGAGAAAAGTTCCCCACATAACGGGACTGGAGGCCATCACGCGCCACGAGAAGGAGGGAACCGAGGCTTCGGAATGCTTCGAGCTTGAGTTCCCGCCGGCGTCGTTTTGGACCAGAAGCACCCATGGAATCAGCCACAGGAGGCAGCCCGCCCCGGTGAGCAGGAACATCCGCTGCCAGCCGTAGTCCCTGACCAGGTAAGCCGCCAGTGGAGCGCCGATCGCCGGCCCATACTTGGTGCCGGAAAAATAAATTCCCAAAGCGAGGCCGCGCTGCTTTTCCGGAAAATGCAAACCGATGTAACGCAGGCTGGCAGGAGTGACAATGGATTCACCGATCCCCAGCAAGAGCCGCACCGCCAGCAAGCCCGTGAACGTGGCTACCAGGGCCGTGCTCGCTGAAACAAGGCTCCAGAACAGGAAGGCGGCTGTGTAAGGCCATTTCACCCCAAAGCGATCGACGACCCAGCCGGCCGGCACCTGAAGCGCCGCATAAAACCAGAAAAATGCAGAGAGCACGACTCCCGCCGATTCCGCCGTCAGCGAAAGCGATTGCCGCACCGCCGGTAAGGCGGTCGAAAGATTGATGCGGTCGATGTAAGCGATGACGACGCCGACCGTTAGCAAGCCCACTACGGGCCAGCGCATCGAGCGCGCAGGAACGGCAGCAACGGCTACGGCTGGGTCGGCCACGGATTCATCATTTTAGCCGAAACCCGGTAAATGGAAACACCGGAAGTCGCCGGACGGGAGGCTGCGCCATGACTGGGCGATCGCCGCCGGCACGGCCCCGCAGGAAATCACCATTCTGCTTTTAAAGCATCGCTATACTCAAGACATGGCTTGTCGCACGGCCGGTCATCCCGCAGGGCGAACGGCGCGTCTCCTGGCTGTGGGCGCGTGTCTCCTGGTTTGGCCGCCGGCCAGCGCTCAGAACAGCAGCGTTGTAGAGGGCGCCAGCTCCGGCGCCGCTGCGTACCGTCTCATCGATGAAGTAGCGAACACCCCCACGCTCGAAAGCAACCTGCGGGTGCTTTGCGACGAGATCGGCGGCCGCCTGCCGGGCAGCGACGCCATGCGCCGCGCGATCTCCTGGGCGATTGACGCCTTTCACAAAGCCGGGCTGACCAGCGTTCATACGGAAAGCTTTTCGGTTCCGAATTCCTGGGCCGAAGGGGCGACGCGAGCCGAAGTGATATCGCCGGTGAGGTTTGTGATTCATGCCGCCGCTACCGGGTGGTCATCGCCAATACCCAACGGCATTGAGGCCGAGGTTCTCAGCGGGCAGCGCGGCGAGGAAGGCGAGGTCGAACGCCTGGGCGCTGCCGGCAAGGGCAAAATCATCATCATCGGCTCTGAACCTCTGAACAATTTTCAGGATTTGGGCATGGAGCAGCGGCGCGCCACGATTGCCATGCGGGAGGCGGAAAAAATCGGCGCGGCAGCCGTTCTGTTCATGTCCACGCGGCCTCAGGGACTGCTGTACCGTCAAGCCAACCTGGTGGATGGGCGCCTCGATAAGCTGCCGAGCGCAGTCGTGGCGCGCGAGGACGCCCAAAGGCTTCTGCGTCTGCTGGAGGCGGGCAGGCGGGTGCGGATGCGGCTGGCGCTGCCCAACAAAATCGGCGGGCCGTTTCAAGCGAAAAACGTGGTGGCTGAAATACGCGGGGCCGAAAAACCGGCCGAAGTCGTCATTGTCGGCGCTCATCTCGATTCCTGGGATCTCGGAACCGGCTGCCTGGATAACGGCTGCAACGCGGCGCTCGTCATCGAAGCAGCCCGGGCGATACAGGCTGCACATCTGCGGCCGAAGCGGACGATTCGCTTCATTCTCTTCGATGGCGAGGAGGAAGGGCTGCTTGGTTCGCGCGCATATGTCGCGCAGCATCGCGCCGAGCTGGATAACATCGTCGCGGTGGTGATCCATGATATGGGCAGTGGCCGTATCTCCGGCTACTCGCTCGGCGGGCGCGGCGAAATCGAGCCGGCGCTCGACGAGATCATGGGGCCGGTGAATTATCTCGGAGCCACCAATCACACCAACGACGCTTTTTTCGGCACTGATCATTTCGACTTCCTGCTGCAAGGAATCCCCACGCTCGTCGCCAATCAGGACACCACGGTCTACGTTCCTAACTATCACGCCCAATCCGATGATTTCGACAAAGTTGATCTGAAGGAATTGAAGGATCAGGCCACGATTGCGGCCGTGACGGCCTATAACATCGCGGACCGCCCGGATCGCTTGGGCAAGCGCCTGACGCGGGCGCAGATCGCCAGACTCCTACGCGAGACACGACTCGACGAGCAGCTCAAGTTTCTGGGGTTGTGGCAAGAATGGGAAAGCGGCCGGCGCGGCCGGCGCGATGGCGGCGACTCGTCCGCGCGATGATCACTCAAAGAGCGGCAACTGTGGGTCTTCGGGCGCGATTGCGGGCAGATACTGGCGAGGGCTGCTTGCCAACCCGTGCCGGGAGCGTATTCTCGCCACTCTTTCGCGAATCATATTCGCATACTCGCCGCGGATATACGGACTGTGCGCGAACCGAGCGCGGTAACGCGCGGCCAGCTCGGGAAACTCTGCCTCTAGGAATGGAAAAAATACCTTCTGGGCCGAAGGCATCAGAAACAGGATTCCACCGCCCAAATACTGCGCACCCGCCTCGGCCGCGGCGGCAGCCACAGCGTCGAGATTGGTCACTGCGTCGGTAAGCCCGGGAAGAATCGGGTTCAGAAAAACACCCACGGAAATGCCGGCCGATGCGAGAAGCCGGACTGCCGCCAGCCGCAGATCGGGGCGCGGCGCACGCGGCTCGAGCTTGCGTGCCAGCGCTGCGTCGGTGGTTGTGACCGTCATGTTGACGTGCAACACATTCGACCGGGCGATGCTCACCAGCAGGTCGATGTCGCGGGCAATAAGGTTGGATTTCGTCGTGATCGAAAGCGTCCAGCCGCGCTCGCCGGCGAAAACCTCCAAAATGCTTCGCGTGACCCCGTAGCGCCGCTCAGCCGGTTGGTACGGATCGGTGCTCGTTCCCATTGCGATCTCGCCTGCCGGGAGCCGGCGCAGCTCCCGGCGCAGAATCCCGGCCGCGTGGGCCTTGACATAGATCTTCTGCTCGAACAGGTTTGCGTCTTCCATGCCCATGAATTCATGTGTATAGCGGGCGTAGCAGTACCTACATCCAAATTCGCAGCCGCGATAGGGGTTGACCGTGTACGGGAACGGCATGCGCGGGCTGGAGCATTTGTTGAGAATGCTGCGGCACTCCAGTTCGTAATACGCCACCTGCGACTTCGCTTCCGTGCAGGGGCTGCTCGCCGCCAGCCGCGCAATACCGACGAGGGGTTCCGGGGCGGGAAACAGCATCTCTTTATGTTCGCTTTTTATTCGCCCAGAGTCAAGCCGGCCAAGCCCCCATCAGAGTACACTGGGGAGGCGGGCGCCGTCGCGTCCCGTTGCCATGAAGAGGTTTCTCCGGCTGTTGCGAGAGGCGGCGGTATCGGCCTTCTATAACAAGTGTTTCGACACCGCAAAGAGCGCGGCATATTCCTCTATCCTTTCGTTTTTCCCGGCTCTTATGGTAACAGCAGCGTTTCTCAGCGGCCACGTTTCCGCCGTGGTGGATGAGATATCGATCGCACTCGGGCGCGTGCTGCCCCCGGATGCGTACGAAGTGGCCGAGCAATACCTGAAGGTTCAAGGCGCTCGCGCCCATGGCCTGCTTGCCGGGGCATGGTTCGTGGCCATTTGGTCGGCGTCCAACGTAATATCCTGCTTGATTCAGGGTTTTCAAACCGCGTACAAAGTGCGGGTGAACCGCTCCCTCATCAAGAGCCGGTTGGTAGCGCTGGCGCTGCTGCCGATCTCGGGCGTCCCGCTGCTGCTGGCGACCTTACTATTATTTTTCGGTGAACAGGTTGCGAACTGGCTGGCAGTTCATTTCATCGAAGCCCGATGGTGGCTGGCGCCGGCCGGAATGGCTGTGCGCTGGAGCGTTGCGTTCGCAACGAGTGTCTTTGTGATCGGCCTGCTGTATCACGTCGGTTCCGGCCGCCGGCAGCAATGGCGCTTGGTTTGGCCGGGAGCCGTGTTGGCGACCGGAGCCTGGCTGGGGGCGACGCTGGGTTTTGCCTGGTATGTCCGCAAGATGGCTCGATATGGCGAGCTTTACGGCAGCATTTCGACCGCTGTGGTGCTGCTGATCTGGATGTATATCGTGAACCTGGCTGTGATCTACGGCTGCGAATTCAATGCCGCTTATGAGCGGGAACTGAGCGCCGCAGAAGCTCCGGCTTCTTCCGGGTAACCGCTATGGATCGCCAGCATGGCGCCATGGCGCGGCCCGACTGAAAGAAACGAGCCCCGGTGTCAGAAGTTGGTTTGAGAGGCCGCTGACTGGCCGTCTCCATTCAGCAGAGTGACCGAAGCTCCGGTCACGGCGCCGGGATCCCCTTGAACCGTAAAAGGCAGCGTCAGCTTGAACAAACTCCCGAAAGAGGCGGCTGCCGAACTGGCGAACCAGTTTGTGAAGATCGAGCCGACATCGACTGAAAGCGCCGTGGTCTGGAGATTCGCCCCCGCGGCCGGGTTAAATTGAACTCGCACTGTGTTGACTTCCCGGCTGGTGGCAAAAGCAATGATAACCAGTTGCAGGGTCGAACCAGAGCGCGTCGCCGTTACGCTCTGGATCACCGGCGCTGACCGCGCAATCGTGAGCGCGCCCACAGGAGCAGGCGATGGCGTTACGTCAGTCCCGCCCGCGCTGAAGGTTGCGGTCAGATTTATACTCCCCGCCACCGTCCCGGTTTGGAGCCCAATCTGGGCGACATTGCCGGGAAATTGAGCGGCCGTCGCGCCGGCAGGGATTGTGAACGCGACACAGCGGCCCGCTGGACCGTTGAAATTCGAACAAGTGCCGCCGGTTGCAAATTGGATCATAGGATCATCCGGAGCCCCCGCGGCATTCGGCGAAAAGCTGATCACAAGCTGGCCGCTGATAGGCGCCGCATAGCTTTGGGCCAGGCTGATCGTGATGTTAGGCTGCTGCGCCGCGGAGAAAACGCCGCTCGTGATCGTTACGCCGGATACGAGACCTGTGCCGGTGAGATTGAACGTTTGCCCGTTAACAGTCAAACTCGCGCTCGCTCCGCCCGGAGCCGCCGGAGTGAAGCGGATCGTAAACGCCAGAGAATCCCCAGAGAGCACATTGGCCGGCATTGCCGGCAGCCCCAAGAGCGCGAAGCTTCCTGCGCTGACGCTGATGCTGTTGATCGCAGCCGGGTTCGCGCCCGTATTCTTGATAAAAAATTGCGTCGTGCTGTTGGAACCCACGGCTACCGGCGGCAGAGGAACCGTCCCGCCGGCCTGCACGGCCGTAGCCGAGGGATTACTCTGGCCGAAAAGAAAGGCGAAGCTGGGCGCCACGCCGGTTCCCTTCAAAGTGACGGTCTGCGTCACGTTGCCGGCGGCAAATGTCGCGGAGCCCTGTGCGGGGCCTAAGCCCGCCGGCGCAAAGGTGATCGTCACTGTCTGATTCGCGTTCGGCGCCAGATTGAAGGTGGTCGCTGAAAGCGAAAACGGGCCCGTCGCGCTCCCCGTCACACTGGCCTGTACGCCTCCGTTGTTGGAAACCGCCACACTGGCCGTGGCCGAGGATCCGACGGCCACATTTCCAAAGTCGATGGCGGAAGGCGTCACAGTAATGCTCACGGGAAGCTGGCCTTGCCCACTCACCGCCAAGGTCAAAGTGGTTGTGACCGGAGACGCGCTTCCGGCGCTTGTCAGCGTAAAAGTAACGGTT
>Ga0070741_10012657_pt1 | contig 15174 bp, 13 predicted proteins | sample Coa_R1_4_FD_66440 | JGI IMG/M metagenome (GOLD analysis project Ga0070741, IMG submission 66440) | Surface soil microbial communities from Centralia Pennsylvania, which are recovering from an underground coalmine fire - Coalmine... | ecosystem: Environmental > Terrestrial > Soil > Unclassified ... | reverse complement strand
GTTCGCGGGCGGAACGGTGGACAGAAAGTCACGGTTTCGTCACGCGTCCGGAGCCAGGCATCGGCTGTGGATAGTGGAAAACTCGTTCCACTCCCGGCGCACGTCCGGTGCCAGGCATCGGCTGTGGACAACGCTGCGGCCGGCCGGCCGGCCGGGACCCGGCGAGGCGGGACTCGGCCGGGTCAGGCCTGGTTGAAGAAGCCGCCCCGCTCGAGGAGCCGCGCCCGCTCCTCGGCGGAGACCTCGACGTTCCGGGGCGTGAGCAGGAAGACCTTGTCGGCGACCCGCTGCATGCCGCCGTTCAGGGCGTAGGTCAGCCCGCTGGCGAAGTCGATCAGCCGCTTGGAGAGCTCCTGGTCGGTGCTCTGCAGGTTGAGGATCACCGGGACGCCGTCCTTGAACCGGTCGGCGATCTGCTGGGCGTCGTTGAAGCTGCGCGGCAGGACGAGGTGCACCTTGACGTTCGGGCTCGGCGCCGCCTCCAGGCGGCGGGGACGGGACGGGGCCGTCTCCCGGGCGGCGCGCGGCGCGCGGGGCGCGACCTCGACCTGCACGGCGGCCGCGTCGGAGTCGGTCCAGTCGTCGTAGTCGCGGCGACGGCGCGGCAGCCGGCGCACGTTCGGCCGCTCGTTGTACGTGCGCTCGAGCTCCTCGTTGGTGGCGTAGCCGTCCTCGTCCCAGTAGTCGTCCTCCTCGGCGATGCCGAAGTAGACGAGGGTCCGGCTCCAGAGATCGGCGAAGCCCATGGCGTCAGAATGGTAACTCGCCCGACGGAGCGAGCCCGCCCGTCAGTCGGCCCACAGCGCCGACCCGACCCGGATCAGCGTCGCGCCCTCCTCGACCGCGACGCGGTAGTCCTGGCTCGTCCCCATGGACAGCTCGGCGAGCCCGTGCGCGCCGGCCAGCTCGCGCAGCCGGCGGAAGTACGGCCGCGACGCCTCCGGGTCGGCGGCGAGCGGCGGCATCGTCATCAGGCCGCGGACGTCCCCGTACAGCCCCAGGAACGCCTCGAGGCCGTCCGGGGCGACGCCCGACTTCGTCGACTCGCCCGAGAGGTTCACCTCGACCAGGGCGGGAGCGGTCAGGCGCGCGGCCGACGACGCCGAGTCCAGCGAGTGCACGAGCTCGCAGATGCGGTCGACCAGCTTCGCCTTACGGCTCTGCAGGTGGCCGATGAAGTGCCAGCGGAAGGCGTCGCCGTAGACCGCGTGCTTGGCCTCGAGATCCTGCGCCCGGTTCTCGCCCACCACCTCGACGCCGGCGTCGGCCAGCGCCGCCATGCCCTCGACGGACACGTACTTCGTGGCGGCGACGACGGTCACGCCCGGGCCGACCTCCTCCCTGAGGCGCTCGTACCGGTCGCGGATCCGGTCAGCGGACAAGCGCGACCATCCCCTGCCGGCCGGTGCGGCCCTCGTCGCGCCGGTGCGAGAAGAAGAGCTCCGGACGGCAGGCCGTGCAGAGATCCGTCCGGTGGACGTCGGCGACACCGGCCGCGCGGAGGGCCCGCTCCGCCGCCGACCAGAGATCCAGGCGGCCGTCGCGCACCACGTCCGCGCCGAACCGCTCGCGGTAGGGCGCCGCGACCTCGTCCCCCACCTCGTAGCAGCACGGGCCGATGCCGGGTCCGATCGCAGCCGCGAGCCTGCCGCCGCCCAGGGCGGCGACGGCCGCGCCGACGATCCCGGCGAGGAGCCCGCGCCACCCGGCGTGGAGCGCCGCGACCGCCGGCGCGCCGCCGTTCGCGCGGGCGAGCGCGATCGGGAGGCAGTCGGCCGTGAAGACGAGGAGCGGCTCGCCGGGGGCGTCCGTCCAGAGGCCGTCGCCGGGCTCGCCCTGGCCGTCGGCACGGCGCACGGTCGCGCCGTGCACCTGCTTGCCGTAGCGGAGGAGCTCGGGCTCGGTGCCGAGCTCGCCGCACAGGCGCCGCCGGTTCTCGGCGACGTTCGCGGGGTCGTCGCCGGTCAGCCGGCCGAGGTTGAGGGTGTCGAACGGCGTCCCGCTGACGCCTCCACGCCTGGTCGAGAAGGCGACCGCGTACGGCCCGGGGGCGTCCCAGCGGATCAGGTCGAGGTCACTCATCGGCGATCAGCTCCCTCGCGGCATCCAGCTCCGCCTCGCGGCCGTCGAGCCCGCCGCGCAGCTTGCGGCGGCGGAGCTCCTCGAGCACCTCCCCCACGCGCGGCGACTCGGGCAGGCCGAGCTCCGCGAGGTCGCGGCCGTGGAGCTCGAGCCGGACGTCGCGGAGGCGGGTGAACCAGTCCCGGACGGGCGCCGAGTCGCGCTCGGCGAGCGCGATCAGCGCGCCCTCGGGGGCCCGCCCCGCGAGGTCCACGATCTCGACGGGGTCGGTGGCGCCCGCAAGGCGTGGGGCGAGCGAGACGGCGGCCTCGACCGCCCGCTGGTCCTCCCGGCGCAGCGCGAGGCGCTCGAGGAGCTCCGGGTGCTCGCGGACGATCAGCGCGAGGCGGAGGCGCCAGCGCGGCGCGCCCGGATCGAGCTCGTCGCGCAGGGCATCTGCGCGCGCGACGACGTCCGCGTCCACCGAGATACCGGCGAGATCGGCGAGCCGTTCGAGCGTGTGTCCGACCGCCTCCTCGGACAGGAGCGCGACGATCTCCTCGCGGAGCCGCGCCGGCGTGAGCAGCGCGACGCCGGCCATCCCTGCGCGGGCGAGCCGCTCCGTCTCGGGGTCCATGCGGAAGCCGAGGCGGGTCTCGTAGCGGATCGCCCGGTAGATGCGGGTCGGATCGTCCGTGAACGATCCCGCGTGCAGCACGCGGATCACGCCGGCGGCGAGGTCGTCGCGGCCGCCGTACGGATCGAGCAGCCGCCCGAAGTCGTCGCCGAGCGAGGCGGCCATCGCGTTGACGGTGAAGTCCCGGCGGGCGAGGTCGTCGGCGATCGTGCCGGCCTCGACCTCCGGCAGCGCCGCGGGCGCGCCGTATCGCTCCCGCCGGGCGGTGACCACGTCCCAGCGGCGGCCGTCGGGGAAGCGGACGACGGCGGTGCCGAAGCGGCCGTGGCCCGTGACCTCGCCGCCCAGCCCGCGGGCGAACGCGATCGCGTCTCCCTCGACGGCGATGTCCACGTCGAAGCTCGGGCGTCCGAGGAGGATGTCGCGGACGGTGCCGCCGACGAGGTAGAGCCCCTCGCCGCGGGGGAGCGTGAGCGTCCGGAGCTCGTCGGCGATCGAGTCAGGCGAGGGCAATCGCGTCGATCTCGACCAGGGCGCCCGAGGGCAGATTCGACACCTCGACCGTCGCCCTGGCCGGCGGGACGTCGCCGACGTGCCTGCGGTAGACGTCGTTCATCCCCTGGAAGTCGGCGAAGTCGCGCAGGTAGACGGTCGTCTTCACCACCCGGTCGAGGCCGGTCCCGGCCGCTTCCAGGATCACCCGGAGGTTCGCGAACACCTGCTCGGTCTGCTCCGCGATCCCGGCGCCCGCCAGCTCCGGCGAGCCGGGGCGCAGCGCCACCTGCCCGGAGACGAAGACGAGCCCTCCGGCCCGGATCGCCTGCGAGTACGGAGCCCCCTGGAAGGGGGCCGGTGCCTCCTCGGTGCGGATTGCCTCCTTGTCGGCCACGGTCGCTCCTCCTTTCAGATCGGGCGGCAGGCGCGCATGAGCGCGACTCCGAGGGCCTTGAACATCGCCTCGAGGGCGTGCTGGGCGTCGTCGCCGGCGATCAGCCGGACGTGGAGGGTGAGGCCCGCACCCTCCGCGAAGCGCCGCAGGAAGTCGGTGACCAGGTCGGTCCCGAGCCCGCCGACGCGCGTGTCGGAGAGGTCGACGTTCGACGCGAGCAGCGGGCGGTCCGAGATCTCGACGACGACGTGAGCCAGTGCCTCATCCACCGGGAGGACGCCGGAGCCGTACCCGCGGACGCCCGGCGCGCGCAGGTGCCCTGCGAGCGCCCGGCCGAGCGCGAGCGCCGCCTCGACCACGTCGGTCGACGTCTCGCGGGCTGCGACGGCGACGACGACGTCGAAGCGGGCGTACTCGGCCAGGAGCGCGAGCAGCCGGTCGAGGACGGGGAAGCCGGTGTCGACGTTGGCGCGGCCGCTCCCGGCGAGCGTGACGTCCACGCGGAGCCGCTCTGGGAGGCTGCTCGAGGCCACGGGCCGTCCTCAGGACTCGACGCGCTCGATGCGGGCGCCGATCGCGCGGAGCCGCTCGTCGATTCGCTCGTACCCTTTGTCGATCTGGTGCACCGCGCCGATCGTCGACTGGCCCTCGGCGCACAGGCTCGCCAGCAGCATCGCCATGCCTGCACGGATGTCGGGACTCTCCATCCGCTGGCCGAGCAGGGTCGCCGGTCCGGTGACGACGGCCCGGTGCGGGTCGCAGAGGATGATCCTCGCCCCCATCCCGACGAGCTTGTCGACGAAGAAGAGCCGACTCTCGAACATCTTCTCGAAGATCAGGACGGTTCCGAACGCCTGGGTGGCGACGGTCAGCGCGATCGAGGTGAGGTCCGCGGGGAACGCGGGCCAGGGCCCGTCCTCGATCTTCGGGATATGGCCGCCGAGGTCGTCCTCGACGATCAACTGCTGCTTCGGCGGGACGCGGACCGTCGTGCCGTCGATCTCGGTGCGCACGCCGAGGCGGGCCAGCGCCGGCAGGATCGAGACCAGGTCCTTCGGCTCCGCATCCTCGATCGTGACGTCGCTCGCCGTCATCGCGGCCAGGCCGATGAAGCTCGCCACCTCGATGTGGTCGGGGCCGATGCGCCACTCGCCGCCGGAGAGCGACCGGACGCCGTGGATGCGCAGCACGTTCGACTCGATCCCCTCGATGTGCGCCCCCAGCGACACGAGGAACCGGCACAGGTCCTGCACGTGCGGCTCGCACGCCGCGTTCCCGATCACCGTCTCGCCGGGCGTCAGGACCGCGGCCATGATCGCGTTCTCGGTCGCCATCACGCTGGCCTCGTCGAGGAAGATGCGCTCGCCGCGCAGCCCGCCGTCGGCGTGCATCTCGTAGCGCTCCCGGAGGTCGATCCTGGCGCCCATCCGCGCGAAGGCGTGGATGTGCGGGTCGAGCCGCCGCCGGCCGATCAGGTCGCCGCCCGGGGGCGGGACGACCGCGTGCCCGAACCTCGACAGCAGCGGGCCGGCGAGGAGGAACGAGGCGCGCATGCGCCCGCAGAGTTCGGGGTCGAGCTCGTACTTGGCGACGTCCGCGGTGTGCACCCGGACCTCGTTCGCGCCGGTCCAGGCGACGTCGGCGCCGAGGTCGGCGAGCAGCTCGAGCATCGTGTCGACGTCGCGGATCCGCGGGACGTTCGACAGGAGAACCGGGTCCTGCGTGAGCAGCGTCGAGGCGAGGATCGGCAGCGCGCCGTTCTTGTTGCCGGCCGCCTTGATCGTCCCCGAGAGCCGCTGGCCCCCTTCGATCACGAGAGCGTGCATCAGCTCGGAGGTGAGGACGCCCGCAGGCACCGCGGTAGGCTAGCGGACATGCCGGACCCGACCCGTGAGCAGGCCTGGGACACGCTTACTCGTTACACGACGAGCCAGGCCCTCCTCCGTCACGCGCTCGCCGTGGAGGCGTCGGTGCGCTGGTACGCGCGCGCGGGGGGAGAGGACGAGGAGCTGTGGGGCGTGACCGCGCTCCTCCACGACTTCGACTACGAGATCCACCCCACGCTCGACAAGCATCCGCAGGACGGGGCGCCGATCCTGCGCGAGGAGGGCTACCCGGAGGTGGTGATCGAGGGTGTCCTCTCGCACGCGGAGCACCTCGCCATCCCCCGCGACACGCCCCTGAAGAAGACGCTCTTCGCCTGCGACGAGCTGTCCGGATTCGTGCACGCGTGCGGCCTCGTCCGCCCGGACGGGATCGCGACGCTGGAGCCGAAGTCGGTGCTGAAGAAGCTGCGGCAGCCGTCGTTCGCGGCCGGCGTCCACCGCGACGAGGTCTACGCGGGCGCGGAGCTGCTCGGACTCGAGCTCGACCGGCACATCGCGAACGTGATCGAGGCCCTGCGCCCGATCGCGGGCGAGCTCGGCCTGCGCGGCTAGACCAGCTACTTGCGCAGGGTGACCCGCGTCGACTTGAGGACGCGGCGGCTGTCGGCCGTGATCGTCCAGACGAGGCGGTAGCTGGTGCCGCGCTTGATCGTCTTCGGCAGTTGCAGCTTGACCACCGAGGTGCCCCGGGCGAGGACGAAGTGCCACGTCAGCGCCTTCTTCAGGCTCTTGCCCGACATCCTCGCGGTCACGAGCGACCGGCGGGTGGCGGCGACGCGGGCCTCCACGGTGCGGGACTTGGCCTTGACCATCACGCTGCCCGGGGTGGCGACGAACAGGCGGGTGGCGAGCGAACGGACGGTCACGCCGAGCAGCGGGCTCCCGTTACCGGCCCTGTCGAAGGCGCGGACGCGCAGGCGGGCCAGGCCCTGGACGGGGATCCCGCGGACGTACTCGAAGCCGTGGTTGATCCTGGGCTCGGAGCCGTCGGTCGTCCACCGGATCGTGCCCACGCCGGAGCCGGAGGTGTCGGCGGACCTGAACGTGACCATGACGGTGTTCTTGTAGGGCGTCGACTTGCACGGAGCGTTGTCGCAGCGGATGCTCAGCGTCGGCGCGCTGCCGTCGGGGACGAGCGAGAAGGTGGCGACGCCGGAGGTCAGGCCGGCGGCGTCGGTCGACGTCACCGTGAGCTGGCCGGTGGGATCGGTGCCCGCCTTCGTCGCCGAGTAGGTGCGGTTGGGCCCTGCGCCTGCGGCCGCGAAGCCTGGGATCGACGGGAAGCTGTAGGCGGAGATGCCGGACTCCGGGTCCGCCGAGGCGGCGGAGACCGTGAACGAGCCGGACGACCCCGGATGGAAGTACACGATCGAGCCGGCGACGGCCATGTTGGTGAGGCCGCTGAAGATCAGCGCCGGCGTCGTCGGCACGGTCTTGTCGACCTTCGCGTCGGCCGAGGGGGCGGACGTGGCGGAGACGTTGCCGACGTTGTCGGTCGCCTTCGCCTGGTAGCGGTAGCAGGTGCCGGACTGGACCGACGAGTCGCCGCTGCCGGTCAGCGTGACCGGGGCGAAGGTGCTGTACGTGCCGCAGACCCCGTTGCTGAGCGGCGCCGAGGCCCGCTCGATCACCGACCGCGCGGGGTCGACGCCGGAGCCGGGCACCGGATCGGTGCCGGGAGAGACGGTCAGCGCGACGGACGAGGTGAACCACGGGCCGCCGGTCGGGATGGCCGACTGCCCGGCCGGGGGCGACGAGTCCGCGGCGATCGTGATCGTGTCGAACCCGGTCACGGCGCCGGTGTTGGTCGCGATCACCTGCTTGGGCCCGGGGGCGGTCGCGTTCGCCGTCCACCTGTAGACGGCGGGCGAGGAGTACGGCGAGGAGCTGTCGGTTCCGCCGGTCGAGCCGTTCCAGCCGGTGACGGCGGAGACGTCGGGGAAGGCGACGTTCGAGACGCCGGCGGGATCGCTGGCGGTGGCGTTCAGGGTGAACGAGCCGGTTGCGGCCGGGCGGAAGAAGATGGTGTCGCTGGCCTGGTCCCAGTACTGGTCGCCGGCGCCGCTGACCTCGGTCGGGGCCGTGTCGACGACCGTCGGGCCGAGCGTCGAGACCTTCGCGTCGGCCGTCGGCGCCGACCAGGACGCGGCGAGGTTGCCGACGTGGTCGGCGCTCTTGTACTGGTAGCGGTAGCAGTTGCCGCCGACGACCGTAAGGTCGCCGTTGGTGGTCAGCGCCACCGGGGCGTACGAGCCGAACGTCCCGCAGGTGCCCGCGGTCAGCGGCGCCGACGCGCGCTGGACCTGGTCGACCGTCGGGTCGAAGCTGGAGCTGACGCCGGACTCGCTGTCGCTCCCGGTGTTGAAGACGAGCGGGACGAACAGGGTCGCGTAGTTCGGGCCGCCGGACAGCGTGACCGTCTGGCCGGTCGGGCCGGTGGTGTCGCGCGTGACCACGAAGTCGTGGCTCTTCGAGTCGGCCCCCGCGTCGGTGACGGCGACCGTCTTCGTCCCGCTGTCCGTGTCGCCCGACGTCCAGCTGTACACGTGGGAGGTCGAGCTCCCGGGCGCGGGATCGTCGCCGAACAGGTCGGGGAAGTCGACGGTCAGCGGGGCGGTGTCGGTCGTGTCGTTGACGTCGACGGTGACGCTGCCCGCGCTCGCCGAGTAGTAGAGGTTCGGAGTCGACCCGGACGTGACGAAGGTGTTCGCCGAGGACGTGCTCAGCGTCAGGGGCGAGGAGGTGATGGTCGCCTGCGAGCTGGCGACACCGGTCGCGAGCGCGACGACGAGGGCGATCAGGGCAACGCGCAGTTTCACGTTGCACAGAATCGGCCGAAAGGCCCCGATCCTTGAGCCCCCGCTAGAGCGAGTCGATCAGACGCTCGAGATCGGCGTCGTTCGTCCACCAGCCGCACGACACCCGGGCCCAGCCCGTACCGGGCAGATCGCGGATCACGACGCCCCGCTCGGCCAGCCGGCGGACGACCTCGGCGGGGTCGCCGTCGGGCACGAACGAGACGAGATTCGCCTGTCCCGGCGCGGTCACGACGGTGAACCGCTCGGAGAGGAGCGCCCAGCATCGCGCCGCGACGTCGGCCGAGTGGTGGGCGGCCCAGTGCGGGATCGTCCCGAGCGCGGCCTCCAGCCCCGCGAGCGACGCGGTGGGGATCCAGCCTCCGTCGAAGCGGGCGGCGCCGCGCCTCGGCGTGAAGGCGCCCGTCTCCTCGTAGCCCTCCTGGGAGAAGTACGTCGGCAGGGCGACGTGCAGCGCCTCCGGGTCGCGGACGTAGAGGCCGCCCGTGGAGTCCGGGCCGCAGAGCCACTTCTGTCCGGAGAGGGTGTAGAAGTCGAACCGGGCGGCGTCGACGGCGATCGCCCCGGCGGTCTGCGCCCCGTCGACGAGCATCGGCAGCCCGGTCGCCTCCTGGATCTCCTCGACCGGGAGCAGGTTGCCGTTCTGCCACGAGACGTGCGAGAGCGCCACCAGCCGGGTCCTCGGCGTCACCTGGGCGACGACCGTGTCGACAGCCTGCTCCAGCGGCTGCTCCCGCACCCGGGCGACGCGCACCGTCGCGCCGGAGGCGTGCAGGGCGCCGAGCAGCCCGAAGTGCTCGGTGTCGGTGGTGACCACCTCGTCGTCCGGGCGCAGCCGGAGCCCGGCCAGGACGATGTTGCAGCCCTCCGTGGTCGACGCCGTGAGGGCGACGTTCCCGGCCGGGACGGAGATCGTCCCGGCGAGCGCCGCCCGCACGCGCTCCCTGAGCTGGAACATGTCGTCGTAGTAGGGGCGCCCGGTGCGGCCCTGCTCGAGGTCACGGAGCTGACGGTCGCCCATCGCCTCCACGGTGGCGCGGGCGAGAGGCCCCATCGACCCCGCGTTCAGGTACGCGAGGCGGGCGAGAACCGGGAACTGGGCGCGGGCGGCTTCGACGTTCACAGATCGAGCTCGACGGGTGCGTGGTCCGAGAGCAGCATGCCCTCTCGCAGCCGCCTGCCGTCGGGCCAGATGCGCACGGGCGACGGGACCGCCCCGCGGACGGTGACGTGGTCGATGCCCGGGCCCGGCTCGGAGTACCCCTCGAGCGCCCAGTGCGCGGCCGTGCAGTTGAAGTCGCCGGCGACGACGACCACGTCGCCGGCGGCCGCCAGCGCCTCGGCGAACTCGACGGCGCGGTGCAGCTCGGCGGCCGGGATGCGCGGATCGCCCGGCGAGCTGGTCGCGTGCAGGTTTGCCACGACCATGCCGTTCGACAGCCGCACCGCCTGGCAGATCCGCCGCTCCTTGGCCCAGGCCAGGCGGGTGACGAGGTCGAGGCCGAGCCGCTCGGCCTGCTCGCGCCGGAAGGGCGCGTCGTTGAGCGTCACCGACCGGTGCGCGACGGCCGCCAGCTCCGGCCGCAGGAGGATCGCGTTCCCCTGGCCCGAGAACGCGGAGCGGAGCAGGCCCGGGTTGAGGTCGGTGAGCGCCCGGCCGAGGCCCGCGGTGATCGGGACCGGCCCGAGCCGCGGCGGCTGCGCGACGTCGGCGACGGCCGTCATCCCGCTCCAGCCGGCGAGCCGGCCGAGCGCCCACGCCGGCACCTCCTGGAGGGCGACCACGTCGGGGCCGTCGGTGGTCGCGAGCCGCACCATCTCCTCGAGGTAGACCGACCGCCGCGGCGGGTGCGTGTTGCCGTGGAACAGGTTCCAGCTCCGGACGAGCACGGGGCTACTGTACGAGCGCCGTGCGCGTCGTCCTCGCCGACCCAGCCGCGTTCACGCCGCAGTACGACCACGAGCTGGCGTCGGCGCTGGCCCGCGCAGGCGCCGACGTCGAGCTCGTCACCTCGCCGTTCCGGTTCGGCGCCGTGCCGGAGCCCGACGGCTACGCCCGGCGCGAGGCGTTCTACCCCCTCTCGTCGCGCCTCTTTCGCCGCTCCCCGCTTCGCCTGCCGCTGAAGGCGCTCGAGCACCCCTTCGGCCTCGCCCGGCTCGCGCGCGTGCCGGGGGACGTCCTGCACGTCCAGTGGCTCGCCGCACCGGAGATCGACGCGCTGCTCTACCGCTCCCCCGGTCCGAACGTGTTCACCGCGCACGACCTGCTGCCGCGGCGGACCGCGCACCGCGAGAACCTCTGGCGGCGCCTCCTCGGTCGCTTCGACCGCGCCGTCGTGCACAGCGAGCGCGGCCGGGAGACGCTCGCGCGCCTCGGCGTGCCGTCCGGGCGCGTGCGCGTCATCCCCCATCCGGCCTTCCGGAGCGACCCCGCGCGGAGCGACGACGGGCACACGGTGCTCTGCCTCGGCGGGATCCGGGCGTACAAGGGGCTCGCCGATGCGATCGACGCGGTCTCGCGCGTCGACGGCGCCCGCCTGCTCGTGGCGGGCGATCCCGTGGAGCCGCTGCACGCACACCGGGCTGCCGCCGGCGCGCGGGCGGAGTGGCGGCTCGGCTACCTGTCCGAGGCCGAGATCGACCGCGCGCTGGGGGACGCGACCGTCGCCGTCTTCCCCTACCGCGCGGAGCTCGACCAGTCGGGCGCGCTGCTGCGCGCCCTGGGCGCCGGCGTCCCCGCGGTCGTCTACGACGTCGGCGGCCTCGCCGAGCCGGTCACGCAGTACGGGGCCGGCAGCGTCGTCGCGGCCGGAGACGTCGAGGAGCTCGCGGCGGCGCTCGGCCGCCTGCTCGCCGATCCGGTGGCGCTCACAGAGGCGCGCGCCGGAGCGCTGCGCGCCCGGGACGCGCTCACCTGGGAGCGGTCGGCCGCGGCGCACCTGGAGCTGTACCGGGAGCTCCTCTGACGCGCTTCGGCGACCTGATCGAGCGCCAGCTCGCCCTCTTCGAGGAGGACAACGCCGCCCTGATCGCCGCGTGCGTCGCCGCCGACCGCGCCTACGACCGCGCGGACCGGGAGGAGGCCGAGGAGCGCTACGCCGAGTACCTCGAGCTCGTCGAGGAGGGGGCCGAGGAGCTCGCCGGGATCCGGGACGCGTACGCGGCGACGCTCGACCCGGAGACCGCGGCGGCCTACGAGCACGCGTTCGACTCGGCCGTCCGCCGCCGCCTCCCCCGCTTCGGGCCGGGCCTTTAGGGTGCCGGGTGTGAGCCGTACGGCTCATTGCCGTCGCAACGCCGAGGTGCGATCCTTCACGGGTGAGCCGGGGTCTGCTCTTCTTCGCGATCGTCACGATGATCGTCCTCGAGGTCCAGCACCTGCGCTGGATCTGGTGGGAGTACTGGGACTGCCGTGCCTGCGGCGCCCGGAACCGGGATTGCGCGTGTGACCGGTTCCGCTGGCAGCTCTGGCTCTGAGGCCCGGCGCGGCCCGAGCCGCATCGAGGACTACGGCCTGCTCAGCAACCTGCACACGGCTGCGCTCGTCTCGCGCACCGGCTCCGTGGACTGGCTCTGCCTGCCGCGGTTCGACTCGGCGGCGTGCTTCGCGGCGCTCCTCGGCCGGCCCGAGCACGGGCGCTGGTCGATCGCCCCGCGGCAGGAGCCGGTGCGCCTCGAGCGCCGGTACCGCCCCGAGACGCTCGTGCTCGAGACGACCTTCGAGACCGACGACGGGATCGTGCGGCTCGTCGATTTCATGCCGCCCGGGAGGGACGACACCGTCCTCGCGCGGATCGTCGAGGGGGTCGAGGGCAGCGTCGAGATCGAGACCGAGCTGATCCTCCGGTTCGAGTACGGGTCGGCCGTCCCGTGGGTGCGGCGGCATGACGACGTCCTGCTGGCGGTCGTCGGTCCGAACGCCGTGCGCATCGAGAGCGACATCGAGCTGGAGGGGCGCGACTTCACGAGCTGCGGCTCCGCGACCGTGTCGGCCGGCGAGAGCCTGACGTTCGCCCTGACCTGGTTCGCGTCCCACTGCGAGCCGCCGGAGCGGATCGACGCCGCGTCTGCGCTGGACGAGACCGAGACCTTCTGGCGCGAATGGTCGAACCGGTGCGAATACCGGGGCGAGTGGACGGAGCCCGTCCGGACGTCGATCAGGGTGCTCAAGGGCCTGATCTACGAGCCCACGGGCGGCATCGTCGCCGCGCCGACGACGTCGCTGCCGGAGTGGATCGGCTCGTCCCGCAACTGGGACTACCGCTACTGCTGGATCCGTGACGCCACGCTCACCCTCGTCGCCCTGATCGCCTCCGGATACCTGGACGAGGCCCGGGCGTGGCGCGAGTGGCTGTTCCGGGCGGCGGCAGGCCGGCCGTCGGACCTCCAGATCATGTACGGCGTCGCCGGGGAGCGGCGGCTGTCCGAGTACGAGGCGAGCTGGCTCCCGGGCTACGAGGATTCGGTGCCGGTCCGCGTCGGGAACGCCGCCTCGGAGCAGATCCAGCTCGATGTGTTCGGCGAGATCATCGACGCGTTCACGACGGGGCGGCAGCACGGTCTCGAGGCCTCCGACCACGCCTGGGAGCTGTCCGTGAACCTCCTCGAGTTCCTGGAGGACGGCTGGCGGCGGCCGGACGCGGGAGTCTGGGAGGTGCGCGGCCCGAACCGGCACTTCACGCACTCGAAGGTGATGGCCTGGGTGGCGTTCGACCGCGCCCTGACCACGGTGGAGACGTGGGGACGGCACGGCCCGGCCGACCGCTGGCGCGAGATCTGCGACGAGATCCACTCGGACGTGTGCGCCAACGGCTTCGATCCGGAGCTGAACTCGTTCGTGCAGTCGTACGGCTCGAAGCGCCTGGACGCGAGCCTGCTGCTGATCCCGATCGTCGGGTTCCTGCCCGCCGACGACCCGCGCGTCGTCGGCACCATCGAGGCGGTCGGGCGCGTGCTCTCCCGGGACGGCCTGATCATGCGGTACGAGGCCGACGAGGAGAACGTCGCCGTGGACGGACAGCCGCCGGGCGAAGGCGTGTTCCTGCCGTGCTCGTTCTGGTATGCCGCGGACCTCGCCCTGCTCGGCCGCGACGAGGAGGCGCGCGCGCTGTTCGCCCGGCTGGTCGGGCTGCGCAACGACCTCGGCCTGATCTCGGAGGAGTACGACCCGGTGGCGGGCCGGATGCTGGGGAACTTCCCGCAGGCGTTCACCCACATGGCGCTGGTCGCCTGCGCGTACATCCTCGCGGAGGGGGAGACGCCGAGGGCGACGAGCGTCCGGGGTCAGCGGTGACCGAAGTGGTGGGCGCGCGGGAGTGACGCCTGCACCTCGGAGACGCCGGCGACCTCGCGGGCGAGCGGGCCGAGCGTCTCGACCTCCCGGACGAGCACGTTGACGTTCCGGCCGACCCGCTCGAGCCTGCCGCGCACGAGCAGGAGCGGCTCGCTGCGGATCAGCGGCCGGTACCGCTCGTAGACGGGCGGCGGGACGATCAGGTTCACCTGGCCGGTCTCGTCCTCGAGCAGCATGAAGACGACCCCGTTGGCGGTCGCCGGGCGCTGGCGGGCGATCGCCATGCCCGCGACGGCGATCTCGCCGGAGCGGTGGCCCGGGAGCTCGGCGCTGCCGATCGTGTCCGCCGGAAGGTGCGGCCGGAGGAGCTCGAGCGGATGGGTGCCGACCGACAGGCTCGTCATCCCGTAGTCGGCGAGCATCCGCTCCCAGTCGGTCTGCACGGGCAGCTCGGGGACCGGCGCGGTCGGCTCGAGCGGGAGCGACAGCTGGAGCGCCCCGCGGGCGACGGTCGCCGGCCGGGGAGCGACGCCGACCCGCCAGAGGAGCTCTCGCCGGGGCGCGCCGAACGAGTCGCAGGCGCCGCTCGCGACCAGGGCCTCGAGGGCGCCGCGGCCCACCGGCGCGCGGCGGGCGAGATCGGCGACGTCGGCGTACGGCTGTCCCGCGACGACCGCCTCGGCTTCCGCCTCGCCGACCGACCGTATGTAGCCGAGCCCGATCCGGACCGCCCCGTCCTGATTCGAGCAGGTTGCGGCGCTGAGGTTGACGTCGGGCGGCAGCACCTCCACCCCGCGCCGCTGGCCGTCGCGCACGAGGCTGGCGGGCGGGTAGAAGCCCATCGGCTGGGCGTTCAGGAGCGCGCAGAGGAACTCGGCCGGGTAGTGGTGGCGCAGCCACGCCGACTGGTAGGCGAGGAGCGCGAACGCGGCCGAGTGCGACTTCGGGAAGCCGAACCCGGAGAAGCCGACGAGCTTGTCGTAGATGCGGTCGGCGAGCCCGCCGTCGACGCCCTCGGCCAGGGCGCCGGCGACGAACCGCGAGCGCAGCGCCTCGATCGCCTCCTTGCTGCGCTTCCGGCTCATCGCCCGGCGCAGCCCCTCCGCCTCCCCGACCGTGAACCCGGCGAGCGCCATCGCCACCTCCAGCACCTGGTCCTGGAAGACGACGACGCCGAGCGTCTCGCGCAGGGGCTCCGCGAGCGACGGGTGGTCGACGGGCGGGACGTACTCCGGGTCCTCGCGCAGCTTCTGCCGGCGCTCGATGTACGGATGGACCGCTCCGCCCTGGATCGGCCCGGGCCTGACGAGCGCGACCTGGATCGTCAGGTCGTCGAGGTTCTCCGGCCGGGTGCGCAGCAGGCTCTGCATCTGGGCGCGGCTCTCGATCTGGAAGTCGCCGACGGTGTCCGCCCGCTGGATCTCCGCGTAGACGGCGCGGTCGTCGAGCGGGATGCGGGAGAGGTCGATGGTCGTCCCGCGCAGGCGGGCGATCCGGTCGACGCAGTCCTCGACGGCCGAGAGCATCCCGAGGCCGAGCAGGTCGATCTTCAGGAAGCCGGCGTCCGCGCACGAGTCCTTGTCCCACTGGCA
>Ga0070741_10012656_pt1 | contig 15174 bp, 13 predicted proteins | sample Coa_R1_4_FD_66440 | JGI IMG/M metagenome (GOLD analysis project Ga0070741, IMG submission 66440) | Surface soil microbial communities from Centralia Pennsylvania, which are recovering from an underground coalmine fire - Coalmine... | ecosystem: Environmental > Terrestrial > Soil > Unclassified ... | reverse complement strand
ACCATTCAACTGTCGCAATGTCTTTGTTCCTGTATTTGTATCCTCTCTTGTCCTTGTCAATATGATAAATTCACAAGAAAATTGAACTGGCTGATAACTTCGTTTTCTAATCCGTCTATGAATAAAAAAATAACTTTGACCGTTTTCACATCACTGATCGCCACGGCAGTATTCGCCTTTGATCCGCCCCCGGTTGGCAGCGCTGCACCGGATTTTTCGCTCACGGACGCGAAAGGTCAAACGCATTCTCTTTCCCAATACAAGGGGAAGTATGTCGTGCTGGAATGGTTTAATCCTGAATGCCCGTTTGTGAAGAAGCATTACGGCAGCGATAACATGCAAAAATTGCAGAAAGAATACACGGACAAAGGCGTCGTCTGGTTGACCATCGATTCCAACGCGCCCGGCACTCAGGGGAACCTGGCGCCCGAGGATGCGGAAAAGATCGCGACTGCGTGGAAGACGCACCAGACGGCGTTGCTTCTCGATCCGGAGGGCAAAGTGGGTCGCGCTTATGGCGCCAAAAACACGCCGAACATGGTGATAATCACTCCGGAGGGAACAATCGCGTACGAGGGCGCCATCGATAGCAAGGCAACACCGAACCCTGCAGATATCCCCAGCTCGACAAACTATGTGAAGGCGGCGTTGGATCAATCATTGGCAGGGAAATCTGTTTCCACGCCACAAACCAAACCATACGGTTGCTCGGTCAAATACAAATCATCGTAATTTTGTAGCTGCGGTCGTTGACGGCGGCTGACCGGCGTCGGAGCCATCGGCTATGGCATTCGAAGCGGTGGTCGAAGACGACCGCCGCTTCTATTTATTTCGCGTGGTTACCGGGGCTTGAAAGGAGAACTTTAGGCTCAGCCCCGTCTAGGTGAAAACCGCGACAGAAACCGGAGGATTGGCATTGGCGTTATTCGGACAAGAAACATCCCGAGTTTCATCGGGAAGCCCGGAATAAGGAGGGGGCGATCTGCGTTGAGTGCCGCAAGCGCATCGCGCACGAGTTGCTCTACTGGAACGAAAACGAACTCCGGGCCCGTATCCGGTTGAGCGCCCGGGCGTTTGGCGACATTCTGAAATTCTGTATGTACGGGACCCGGGCAAAGCGCGCAAACGCTTACGCCTGCCCCCCTGAGTTCGGCCCGAAGCGCTTCGGAGAAGCTTGTAACGTAGGCTTTGGTCGCTGCGTAAACAGCGAAATCGGGGATCGGAAGAAATCCAGCTGACGAACTCACGTTCAAAATACTGCCATGCCGTCTCGCGATCATTGGCGGAAGCAGGTGCCGGGTGAGTGTGGTGAGAGCGACAATGTTCACCAGGGCCATTTGCTGGTTGCGAATTGGATCGCTTGTCGCAAAGGGGCCGCTATCGCCTAGTCCGGCGTTGTTGATCAAGAGATCGACATCAATCCGTTCACGATCGAGCCAGGCCAGCAGTTCGTTCAGTTGTGCAAGATCAGCGAGATCAGTTTTGCGAACGGAAATCGCGATGTTCGGATACTGCTGAGTTAATTCGTCGCGCAATTCGTTCAACCTTTGCTCGCGACGCGCAATTAGGATGAGCGATTTCACTCGGCTGGCGAGTTGGCGTGCAAATTCGCGACCGATGCCTGCAGAAGCTCCCGTGATCAGCGCGTTACAGCCGTCGAGTTTCATTTCACGCTGTAGCCGACGGTGTTGACCTGGGCTTGGTAACGTGGCTAGCTTTCTGCCCGCCGCGGTCGGCGCCCGCGGCTACAGCGCTGCTACTGTTGTTCAACTGCAGCTCCTTGAGTTCCCGTTGTGTCAATGTCCGCCAATGCCCGCAGGGCAAATCACCTAGCCGAAGATTTCCGATGCGGACGCGCAGGAGATGTTTAACGCGGTATCCGACGACTTCGAACATCCGCCGGATCTGCCGATTTATTCCCTGCCGCAAGACAACGCGAAGACGCGTAGGCGAAAGCGGGCGAAGCGCGGTAATTTTCGCGCGTTGCCCATCAAGTAGAATCCCCCGCAGCACCTTCGGCGCGAGCGCGGGATCCCACGGTCGATCCAGCGTGACCTGATATTCCTTTTCGATCTTGAAACGAGGGTGCGCGAGTCGCTGCGCTAATTCACCGTCATTCGTCAGAAGGAGTAGACCCTGAGTTTGCGCGTCCAAACGTCCGATAGTGAAGAGTCGAGGAAATTTTTTCGGCAGAAGAGCAAAGACGGTGTCGCGCGCATGCGGATCCTTTCGGGTCGAAACGAATCCAGCGGGTTTATTCAACATGATCGTCAGCGCGGGAACGGCGCGAATAAGTTTGCCATCAACTTTTACATGATCGCGGGGAGCAGGCTGCATACTGAAGTTTGTGCAAACGCTGCCATTGATGGTGACGCGTCTCGCGGCGATCAACTCATCGCAACGCCGGCGTGAACCAAGACCGGCGGCAGCGAGGAAACGGTTTAAGCGCACGGGAGTCGCGAATCGAGATTGGTTAAATCGCAATTCGATGAGATCGATTCACGATGTAACGTCTTAACGATTCACGTCCCGTCTACACATCCGGCTTGGTTTTGGGCAGGCCGACGACCTTCTGGTTTTCCTTCCATTGACCGCGCTTTTTCAAAAGCTCGACCCGTTCGAACCGCTTTAGCACATTTCGTCTGGCGGCGATCGTGCTCGCTCCCTTTAAACTGCGATGTTGCGACATTGGTAGGTAAAAAACTAAATGGTTACAATTTTACAATTGAAATGAGCCGGCACATTAAGCCAGTGCAGGCGTTTTTCAAGAAGCGCGCCTCCTCCTTGTTAACCTCGTAACTTTTAATGGATCGCCCGGAACGCGTCGAGGCTCAGAGCTGATTACCAAGCACGACGTAGGTCCCGCACTTCGTGATTTGATGGTAGATGTGAAAGTGGCTGGTCAGGATTTGTTTCCAATAATCGGCCCTGCTTTCTTCGATAATTAGATAAACTGCATCGGGTTGTCCCCATTTCTCCAAGACGGCGGCTTCATTCAAAAAGATGTCGATGGAGGGCTTCCCAATCGGGGTCTCTTTCTCGGGCCTCTGATTGACCAGAAAAAACTTCCGGTTCAGATAAAAAATGAGGCTGCTACCGTCGTCGAGCGGCCCTTCAAAGATCGCATCGCCGCCTGCCTCGAGTCGTGGATTTATGGATCGCGCCACACCAGCCAGTGAAAAATAGGGGGCGATTTGCGCGACGGCTTCCATCATGCTGAGTCCGCCCGGAATCATTGAGACAGCGAGCGCAATGGCCGCAAGTCTTTCACGTTGCTTGGAAAGAAAGTACAGAGCGGTAAGTGACAGAGAAACAAGGGAAATGCCAAAGATCGCAACCAAAGGTCGAAAAGCCAGCCATGTTGCTACGGGCATGTCGTGCAACGCCCGCCAGGCCGTCCATCGCGTGTCCATCGCTCCCCAGCTCCCGCGCAGGGCATGCGCTGCCTCTGCAAGAAATAATGCTGCCGCCACGGTAATTAAGCCGATAAGGCCGACGGCAATAACACCGGCGGCGCGTAATTTCGATGGTATTCGATCCCACGCGACGGCCGCCCAGAGCGCGAATGCGCTCCACATGCTCATGGAGTAGTAATCCTGGCGTTGCCCAAGAAAAAGCAGCGGGATAAAAACAACACCCATCCAGCAAAGTGGCAGTGCGTCGGCAAAATTGACCTCGCGCGGCCGAATCACACGGCGCCAGGCAAAAATAACGCCCGGCAAGATTGCAATCGACCATGGAAACCACCAGGCGAAATGCAGGACCACAAACTGATAGGCAGGCATGCCGCGGAAATCGTGCGTCTCATCGGTAAGTCCGCGCAAATGCCCCAGCCATTCCGAGCTGATCTGATAACGAAAATACCCGGGGAAATGCCATTGCACCCAAATGTGCCACGGTGCGACGATCAGGACGAAAATCGCGACATATTCCCATCGTAGCAGTCCGCGAAATCGTATGCGCGCTTCGCGATAAAAGATTGAGAGGATAAGAAAAATCGCGGCCGGATAAGCGATGCCGAGCAAACCTTTGGTCAGGCAAGCGAACCCCGAGCAAATCCAAAAGCCGGCGAACCAGATACGGCGGTTACGTCGGCGCTGATATCCACCGATCGCGCAAAAGATCGCGCCGGCGATGAGTGCGCTGACGAGCGGTTCGGGCATGACGATGCGTGCAAGCAAAAATGTCCCGCACAAACTCAGGTAAATCAGACCCGCAATGAACCCGCGCCAGTAATCCGAGAGCTGTTCTCCGATTAGAAAGATCAGGGCAGCCGAGGCGACAACAGCTAGTGCGGCCGGCAGTCTGGCGGCCGCCGCATTGACCCCAAACAGCTTAAACGAAATGATAATCAGCCAGTAGAGCAATGGCGGTTTTTGCAGGCGCGGCGCGCCATCGTTGGTAGGGAGAAGCCAGCGATGCGCCTCAACCATCTCGCGTGCAGCGCCTGCGTATTGTCCTTCCGTCTGGCTGTACAAATCGCCGGAACCGATCGTGGCGACGTGTAGCAATGCGGCCAACGCAATCAGAATCACAAACAATGCATGGCGCATCGGCGGCGGCGGGAGCGCCGGCGGCTCGAGCAGAGTTTCTTCGAGGCTAAGGCTGCGAACACCAGCCGTCATTGAATATCTTCCATGCCGGAATTTGGAGTTTCGCGTTTGCCCTCGAGGTCGGCGAAATCATCGTTTCGATATTTTTCCCAGTGCTCGGGCAAACGAAGCAGTTTTCCCTCTGGCATCTCGATCAGTGCAAGCATCTGCTGGCACCGGGCGATCAATACGTTATCTGCTGGCCGCGTGATGTGAAAACCACACCAGAACCGCACGCGCTCCACCCGGTCCAGCCAGCCTTCGATCACGAGCTTGTCTCCGAGTTTAGCTGGCCGGCGATAATCAATCTCCGTTCGCACCACTACCGGATACCTCTGATTCTTGGTCATTTCGCTCAGCGCGAGGCCAAGGTCTTCGGCAAGAAGCGTACGTGCGATCTCGATGAAACGCAGATAAGCAATGTTCGAGACGACACCTCCGCAATCGGTGTCGAAGAACATCACCTGTACTTGAGTGCGAATGCGCGGTGGAACGGCCATGGGAGGACTTGAAATTTCAAATTTGAGATTTCAGATTGGAACGCTGCTGCTTGGCCACCCGCAGTGGATGACCGCACGGTAATTTGTCGAGCAACTGCTCATTAAATGCAGCGGTCTGCTTCTTTTGGTCCGACTCGCGCCGCGATCGGTCACTCAGATGCAGCGGGCCTTTAATTCCGGAATTCTGAAGATGCTCCGCCCGGGCGCGCAACTGTTTCGAGCAAGAGATGGCAATGGATTTTAAATTTGAGATTTCAGATCTCAAATCAACCGACCAATTAGCCTTCGTGGCGCGTCGTTCCTTGAGGCACAGCATGGAGCGCACTTCGCCAGCCGAACCCCGTGCGATGTAAATAAAGGTGAGGAGTTCGTTTGTCGTGCAGCGCTCGAAGCCTTCAGCGATGTTATTGGAGACGGGCAATGCTGCACGATCCCATTGGTCCCTGCATCCGCGAGTGGCAGCAAAATCTCGGTGTTCCAGCAACTCTTCTGTCGCTTCATAACGTTCCGCAGGTTCCTGCCACACCGGCAAATCTTCAAAGCGTTCGTAAGTCATGAGCGCGAGTGTGAGATTTGAAATCTGAAATTTCAAATTTGAAATCTCCCAGCCAAGATCGACAACACCGCATCAGAAACCTCCTCAACAGTTACCGCTTTCATGCAGCGGAAATCAATCGGGCATTCGCGTAGAAAGCAGGGGCTGCATTCGACATGATGCCGCAGGATGATATGACCTTCGCCGAGCGGACCAGTGAGGCGGGGCTCGGTGGAGCCAAAAATGGATGCGACCGGTACACCCAACAATGCGGCAAGATGCATTGTGCCTGTATCATTCGTAAGCAGCAAACGGCATTCGCGCAGCTCGTCGATTAATTGGTCGAGCGTGGTCTGGCCAATGCGATTTATACAACGATCACCAAGGGCGGCCGCAATCTGCTCGCCGGCCGCGGCATCGCGCGCCGTTCCAAACAAAATCCATTGGACAGATGATTGGGCGCTAACTTTTTCGGCCGCCTCAGCAAATCGCTCGGGTAACCAGCGTTTGGCGGGACCGTATTCTGCACCCGGACAAAGACCGATCCTGACGGGTTGACCGTCGATAGTTGATAGTTGATGGCGAGTTGAGCGTTCATCGCTGGGTATTGCATGCCGGATGTTGGACGTGTCTGCTCCGCATTCGCGCGCGATACGGAGGAAACGGAGGGAATGATGTTCCGGAGGCCCTGGTTTTCGCGGGACCGGCACGATTTGATCAAGCAGCCATCGTCGCCAATGGCCGCGATAACCAACTCTGCGCGGAATTCCGGTCAACCACGACTCCAAAGCGGCGCGTAGCGAATTTGGGAAAAGGATCGCTACGTCAAAAGACTGTTCGCGCCGAAGTAACCGCACACCTGAAAGGAGCCGGTTCCCTGACAAAGGAATGATCGCGTCCACTTCGGGAACCAGCTTCCACATCGGCGCAATGTTATCCGGTGCGCCGATAGTGACTCGAGCATCGGGCCGTCCAGCCCTGATTGCTCGGACGGCGGGCACGCTCATCACGGCGTCCCCGAGCCAGTTGCTTGAGCGAATGAGAACTCGAAACGGCTTCAGGTCTTGAGATGAAACTCCCGGTGGCAGAAAGACGCCACGTTTATACTGTGCGAGAAGAAAGTTAGGCTGGGGCGTTTTCCAGCGATTATGCACCCAAAACCAATCTTCCGGCGCGACGCGAATTTGCTGTTCGATGATCTGATTGATTTCTGATGTGAGCGCCCCAAGGGAGGCGTCCGCCGCGGGCGGATCGAAGCGCTCAGTGAAAACCATGCGCCAACGGGCCGGGCCGATCGTGTAAACGCCGGCGGCGATCAGCGCCGCTCGAGTCCTTTTGGCAAGCAAAGCAGGCAGAGGCGAAGTGGACGCCAGCTTTCCAAAGAAGGGTGTCCATAGCCCGTGATCGCCGGCATGTTGGTCGGACAAAACACCAACGCCGCCGCCGGAGCGAAGCAGATCGATCACCGGCTGAAATCCCTGCTGGCGATCGAACAATTCCAGACCGGTTTGGCCACGTGTTCGGCGCACGTGCGCATCAATGAAACGATTGCCAAGCTTTTGATAGACGCTCGCATTGCGCACGAAGCCGACGAATTTTGGCATCAATTGCGCGAACATTTCCCATGTTCCGAGATGACTCAAAACGAGGACGACGGGAACGCCGGCCCGAAATTCCCGGGCCATCGCCTCGATATTTTCAACCTCCACCCGCTGGAGGATTTTCTCCGGCGGCATTGCAGTGAGTTTAACGCTACAGAGAAGGTTAGCGCCGAGTCGTTGGAAATGGCGCCGGACGAGTCGACGCATTTCTCGCGGGGTTTTTTCATTGGCGAAAGCAATGGCGACATTGCGCTTTGCCAGGCGTCGATATTTCCCAGACACACCCCACGTACAAAAACCAAGGAATTCCCCGATGGCAAAGAGAACCGTCAACGGTAGTCCGGCGGCAATCGCTAACCCTGCGCGGTAGAGAAGATAGACAACGAAATCGAGCATTGCAGAACAAGCGGTATCGGGACGGCGCGGCAGGGTAGATTTGCCTGTGGCTGGCTTCAACCAATATAATGTCCCCGGTGTCGCCATCGCTTTTCTATTCCTCTGATCCCGATTTCGTTCGCGCCATCTCGCGAAAGTTCCCACATGGCCAATTCCTTATCGTCGGCGCGAGTTGTCAGGAAATTGAGCGGCAATTTGCTGAAGCGAAAAGAGACGCTGTCGTCAGGAGGTCTCCTGACAACCTGCCGACGAAGCTGCAGCAGGCGCAGGCCGCAGGGCACTTTGAAACTGCAGTGTGGTTTTATTCGTCGGGAGAAAACGATGATGCTCGTGTAGCGGAAGCACTGGCGAATTGCGCAACTAACATTGTGCTTGTCCCTGGTCCCGGCGCTGACGCTGCGAGGCGTCGCCCGCAACTCATTCAGCATTTTACGCGCTTTAGCCTGTTTCCTGATTACGAATGCGACCTAATCGAGTTGGATCCTGGAGCCGTATGTCTTCGGCACCAATCAAATGTCGCAGCCGCCGCACAAACGCCGGCAGTGGAGGCGGCTTTTGCCAGGTTCAACAGAGCGTTGAGCGACGTGAAGCGGTCGCTTCAAGGCCGCAGCTCTGAACTGGAAGGTGCCCACCGTCATATCGCCGCACTGGAGGAGAAACTGCTCAAACTCAAAGAATACCGGCGCGAATTGAAATTGCTAAAGGAGCAAAGACAAACCCTGCGGAAATCGCCAGAGCGCCGCGTGGGCCAGATATTGCTCGCGCCATACCGCCTCCCGGAAGGACTGGCGAAAAAAGTTTGGAAAAAACTGCGTAGACCGGCACGATCACGTCGATGTTCTGTTGCGCCAAGCGAATACCAGAAATGGTTCGAGCGCCATCGCGCAACCACGCGCGACCTTGAGCGAATGCGAAATGAATCGCGCTCTTTTGCTTTAAAGCCGCTCATCAGCGTAATAACGCCGGTTTTCGACACGCCTGTCGAGCGCCTCACGGAAGCTGTCGAATCAGTGCACGCACAAGCATATGAAAACTGGGAGCTCGTGTTAATCGACGACGGATCGAGCAGCGTCGATTTGCTCCGAGCGCTTCCTGTGCTGGCCGCTCGTGACGGGCGTATTATGCTGAAAAGCCTCGGAAAACATGAAGGAATTTCGGCAGCCTCGAATAAGGGGCTCGCGGTTGCCCGCGGGGAGTGGGTTACTTTTCTCGATCATGATGACGTCATCGAGCCCGATGCGCTTTTCCAAATTGTGAAACTCTTGCAGACGCATCCGGACGCCGATCTGATTTATTCCGATGAAGACAAACTCGGCGAAGACGGCGTTGAGGCTCCTTTGTTTAAACCGGATTGGTCGCCCGATTTTTTCCTTTCCTACAACTACATTGGCCACTTAACCGCCGTGCGTCGTGATACGGTGCAAAAGGCCGGCGGCTTCCGTTCCCAATTCGATAGCGCGCAGGATTACGACCTCTTCTTTCGCGTGATCGAGCAGACCGGGCGAATTCATCACATCCCGAGGGTCCTGTATCACTGGCGGCGATCGGAGAGCTCCAGTGCGATCAGCGTTCGTCAAAAGCCGCAACAACTCGAGGCGTCGCGGCTTGCAGTTGAAGATCATTTGAAACGTCGCGGCGAGCCGGCGCATGTTGCTGTGGACTGGCGCACACACGCTTTCTGCGTCAGGCGCGAGCTGTTGGAGCCGAAGAAAATTTCGGTGATCATCTCGACTCGCCATGGCCTGGAGATGCTCGAGCGTTGCATCGAAAGCCTGACGCGGACAACAAGTTATCCGAACTATGAGATCGTGATCGTTAATGACGATAAGTCCCACAGCCCATCACCTTTTCCCTCGCATTTTCCACATCGTACTGTGCGTTTCTCAGGCCAGGCCAATGATTCCGCGGTGAAAAATTTTGCGGTAAAGCAAACCGACGATCCATGGATTCTTTTTCTGGATCAGAGAATCGAACCGATGGAATCGGACTGGTTGACAATCATGGCTGAGCATGTCCAGCGGCCGGAAGTCGGAGCTGTAGCCGCGCAGATGCTAAATCCGAATGGTACCGTTGAACAGGCGGGGATGGTGATGGGCGTCAATAAGACTGTGCAACCGGCTTGTTTTCCGGCAGAACATCGCGGGGTGAGTCGCCAGTTGCAGGTGACACGAAACTGTAGCGCCGTTTCGAGCGCGTGTATGCTCACGCGGCGTGAAGTTTTTCAGCAGGCCGGCGGGTTCGATGAACGGCTGGAAGGCACGCTCGCCGACCTCGATCTTTGCCTTAAAATACGGCGCGCCGATTACCTGATTGTTTACACTCCATTCGCAAAGCTTTGCTGGCAGGAAGTGCCGGCCGACCGCCTCGACATGAACGGTGAAGCGATCATGCAACAGCGTTGGACTGAAATTTTGTGGCGCGACCCTTATTACAATCCAAATCTTTCTCGCGAACGGGCCGATTTCTCGCTAGGCAAATAGAACCACTGACTGAAGTGAAATGAGCAAGGACGAAGAAAATCTTTGGCGAGGTATCGACTGCGGCGCGGGTGGGAGCTTGAACACCCGGGACTACCGCACGGCCTCCTTGACGCAAGAGCTTTCGCAATGTGGCGTGGACGCGGGCGAACTCGCAGCTGCGGACCGGAGTCAGCGCGAGATCAAAGATGCTTGGATCCCGGGCGTTGAAATTTTTGCGCGAAAAGTTTACCCGCAGAGGCACCGTGGACTTTTTGGCGAATTTGTACGGCGCGACGAAGGGATTCTTGCGCGGATTGGCCTATGGCCCAGGCAATGGTCAGCCGCGCGGCTGTTTGCGGGAACTGCCAAGGGCTTTCACGTGCATCCACCCTGCATTCCAGAAAATAGCGATCCAGTAGATTGGTTGCGCCGCTTGTATGTCGATGAGCCGGATAATTATTCGACGCGGAGCTACGACAACGAGCAATGGGACGTAATGTTTTTTATTCAGGGCCGCCTAGAGATCATTCTGTTCGACATTCGCGCGGGACTACCGCGGCGAGTGATGCGCTTTTTTGTGGATGGCGATAATCATCGCAGCGAAAACAATGTCGGCATCGTAATTCCACCGGGTGTGGCGCATGCCATTCGCGTTGAAGGCACAGAAGACGGAATCATGGTTTATGGGACCAGCACAGTTTTCCGTCCGGAATTCGAAGGGCGCATTGCGGATGAAGTAGAAACCGCAGCCCTCCCGGAATCGTGGCGAAGATTCCTATCGCTGTAGCAGCCGTCGATGACCGGTGCATGGAGCTTTCACGCCAATAGAGCCGCCGCTGCAGTAAATGAAGCGAAGTTTCGATGCGGCAGTACTGGAGATGATGGACCGGGAGCAACTCGTCTCTTCAGAACTGGAGCGCGATCTGGAACGCCTTCGGCAATTAAATCGCTGGTTCGGAAGCTATCGTCTTGTATTGGGCTTTATTCGCGACTGGATCAAACCGGCCGAGAAATTGCGCGTCGTGGATCTGGCAACAGGATCGGGCGATATTCCGCGATTGATTGTCGATTATACGCGGAAGATCAGCGGTAAGGTAGAGATCGATGCATTAGACCGGCAGCCCGCCACACTGGAAATCGCCAGAAGACTGAGCGTTGATTATCCGGAGATTTCCTACCACGAAGGGGACGTTCTCGAATGGACTCCAACCGAAGCATACGACATCACGCTTTGTAACCTGGCGCTTCACCATTTTAGCAACGAAGATGCGGTGCGGCTTCTGCGAAGGTGTCACCAGGTATCCAAAAGATTTGTCCTGGTGTCGGATTTGCGGCGTGGCTTTCCACTTGTCGCGGGTGTCTACCTTTTGACTGCGCTGATTTTCCGCGAGCCGATGACGCGTTACGATGCACGGCTCTCTACCATTCGAGCTTTTTCCTTTTCTGAGATGAGTGATCTTGCGCTGCGGGCGGGATGGCAAAATTTCGGTCACAAGAGATTCCGCTTTGGCCGGCAGGCGATCTGGCTCGAAGCAGGGCAAGCCAGTCGGGTCAGAGTTGATCGGGCGAGGAAAAATCCACAGATTCCTCGACTTCGCTCCGAATGACAAACATGCGGATCATCACGACGATCGCCGAGGCGCAGGCGCAGCCGTGTGCCAAACGCCGTTTGCTTGTCCCCACGATGGGCGCTTTGCACAAGGCACATGGAGAAATGATCCGGGTCGCCCGCAAGCACGCTGGCCACGATGGCGAGGTGGCGCTAAGCATATTCGTTAATCCACTGCAGTTTGAACCCGGAAGCGATTACGAACGCTATCCACGTTCGGAAAGAACAGATGAAGAGTTTTGTCGAAATGCCGGAGTCGATCTTTTGTTCCGACCGAGTGTTATGGAGATGTACGCGGATGATCGTTCCGTCCTCGTCGAGGAATCCTATCTTTCCAACACGCTGGAGGGCAAATCGCGCCCCGGACATTTCCGCGGTGTTTGCACAGTTGTCGCAAAGTTGTTCAACATTCTTTCAGCGGACGCCGCTTTGTTTGGTGAGAAGGACTTTCAACAACTGGCGATTGTTCGCCGCATGGTGCGCGACCTCAATTTCAAGACCAATATTATTGCAGTGCCTACGGTACGCGAAGACGACGGCCTGGCGTGCAGCTCGCGCAATCAGTATCTGAATCCTGAAGAGCGGAAGCAGGCAGCAGTTTTACACAAGGCTTTGCGGGCTGCGGCAAATGCCGGCAAAAAATCCGCGAGAGACGTCGTCGGTCTTGCCCGGAAAGTGATCGGCGAAGCGCCACTGGCGGGGATTGATTACGTGGAAGTTGTCGATGCGGAAACTTTGCAGCCCATTGAAATGGTCAGATCAAATTCGTTGCTCGCGCTTGCCGTGTTCTTCGGGAAGACTCGGTTAATCGACAATATCCGGTTGGGATGAAGGAATACGATTTCGTGGTGATCGGCAGCGGTATCGCCGGCCTGAGTTTTGCATTGAAAGCGGCAAAGCACGGGTCGGTGGCTGTGATAACGAAACGCAAAGGCTCCGACACGAACACAGCGTGGGCGCAGGGCGGGATCGCCTGCGTGACGAGCGATGAAGATTCGTTCGAGTTGCATGTGCGAGATACGCTTGAAGCCGGCGCCGGCTTGTGTGACGAGGCGGTCGTGCGCACCATTGTGACCGAAGGTCCGGAGCGCATTCGCGAACTGCAAGAGGTCGGTCTGCAATTCGATGAACGCGAGGTTTCCGGACATCGCGAGCTTGATCTCGGCAAGGAAGGCGGTCACTCTAAGCGCCGCGTCTTGCATGTGCGAGACGTGACGGGGAAAGAGATCGAAAACACCCTTTTGAGCGAGCTGGGCCGACAATCACATGCCCACCTAATGGAAAATCACATGGCCGTGGATTTAATCACCGCTGCCAAGCTCGGCTTCGCAGCAGAAGATCGTTGTCTTGGTGTCTATGTTCTGAATGAAAAAACCGGAGAGGTAGAAACTATCCAGTCGGACCGGATCGTGCTTGCGACCGGCGGTTGCGGAAAAGTTTATCTATATACGACGAACCCGGACATAGCGACTGGAGACGGAGTGGCGATGGCATGGCGAGCAGGAGTAGAGATCGCCAGTATGGAATTCATCCAATTTCATCCCACCTGTCTTTTTCATCCGCAGGCGAAATCATTTCTCATTTCGGAAGCGGTGCGGGGGGAGGGAGGCGTCTTGCGTAATAATGATGGCGACGATTTCATGAAGCGCTACGACGAACGCGGTTCTTTAGCGCCACGCGACATTGTAGCACGCGCAATTGACGCGGAGATCAAGCGCTCAGGCGCCAAGTGTGTGTTTCTGGATATTACGCATAAGTCGCCGGAATTCATTCAGGAGCGTTTCCCACATATTTATCAAACATGTCTGCGGTTCGGCATCGACATGTCGAAACAGGCGATTCCAGTAGTACCCGCTGCGCATTATCAATGCGGCGGGATCAAAACGGACGTGAATGGCGCGACGAGTTTGCGGGGGCTGTATGCGGTCGGCGAAGTGGCGTGCACTGGGTTGCACGGAGCAAATCGGCTTGCGAGCAACTCTCTGTTGGAAGGTCTGGTCGTGGCGCATCGCGCCGCGATTAAGGCTGTGCAGAGACGATTGCCTTCCAAACAAGCGATCCCTCTGCCGGAATGGAAATCGGGTAACGTGCAGGATGTCGATGAGCTGGTCGTGATTTATCACAACTGGGATGAGATCAGACGTCTAATGTGGGATTACGTAGGAATTGTGCGCACCGATAAGCGGCTGCAGCGGGCCAGCGCGCGGCTGCGAAATCTTCAGCGTGAGATTCGCGAGTTCTATTGGAATTTCAAAATATCGGTAGACCTGTTGGAGTTGCGCAATCTCGCGGCGGTGGCCGCCTTGATAGTCGATTCGGCGCTGTGCCGCAAGGAAAGCCGCGGCCTCCATTACACGCTGGATTATCCAAACAGAGATGACTCTCTCTTCAAGCGCGACACCGTGCTGAGCTGTGGCTAACCCTGTGGAGACATCTTGAATTGGGGGTTTCTCCTGAATCGCGGCACTACTGCGCGTCCGGATCACGTGGCAAGCTTCACACATCGGATCCCGGAAATTCGGCTTGCCTAAGAGCGGGGAATCGGGTAGAGGGTGGCGGCGTTTGAAGATGAGGAGACTTCTTGCGGCTTGTATAAGTCTAGGGATTGCTGCCGCCCCGAAAGCTTTCGGGGACGAACAATCCACTTCCCCGTATGCGACGGCGGCCGACTTTGCCAAGTACGCGATGAAGTTGCGAGAGCAGGCCCTGCTCAAAGTTGAGCCGCAGGTTTTTATCCCTACCAGCTCGCGTCCTGCGGTGCAACGTTACCCGTGGAAAACCAACATCGTGACGACGGTGTTTTGGATCGGAGAACAAGCTGGAGGCAACAACCCGGTGCCGAACTACAAAAGCTCCTGGGACTTTAATTGGACCGAGAATTATGGCGGATACGATAATCCCGATTCGAGCGCGAGGCGGAACTATATTCCCGTGGCATTTATTCCGAAGTTGAACCCTTTCTACTGTGCGCTGCCGTACAATGACGTTACCCACGGTCAGTTTAAGCCGGAAGCGCCGCTGGTAATTCCCTGGTTCAAGCAGGCCTACACAGGTCCGGGAGAGTCGGTATGCCGGAATCGCTGGGTCGCCATTCGCAAAGGCAATCGCACTTGTTATGCGCAATGGGAGGATTGCGGTCCGTTTCGGACAGACCATTTTCAATACGTCTTTGGCAACGAGCGCCCCAAACCAAATCTCAATCATGGCGCTGGCCTGGATGTTTCACCAGCCGTGCGTGATTACCTTGGGCTGGCGCCAACGGATGTGACCGACTGGCAATTCGTCGAAGTGCGTGAGGTGCCGCCCGGCCCATGGCGCAGTTACGGCGAAAACAATCACTTTGTCATCGCACGCCGTCAGACCGAGCAGCGAATGGCAGATCGCGGCCTTGGTGCAGCGAAGAAGTAGCCTCTAGAAAAGCCCATTTAATCGCCTGGCGAAGCCGCTTGCGAGGGAGTTGGAGAAGGGGAAATAGTACCTGT
>Ga0070741_10012655_pt1 | contig 15175 bp, 14 predicted proteins | sample Coa_R1_4_FD_66440 | JGI IMG/M metagenome (GOLD analysis project Ga0070741, IMG submission 66440) | Surface soil microbial communities from Centralia Pennsylvania, which are recovering from an underground coalmine fire - Coalmine... | ecosystem: Environmental > Terrestrial > Soil > Unclassified ... | reverse complement strand
ACGAGTGGGGAGACAAAGCCAAACGATGGGGATCAGGGGGAGGGTGGGAAAACCGCTGTCAGCCAGACCCGGCCTTCACTATTCGATCCAGGGACGTCGGTCTCGGAAGATACGCTGCCCGGAATCGCCAACGACCAAACGGACGGCGAAGCGTATATAGACATCAAGGCGGATGTGGAGGCCATTGCGCGAATGATGTGCATGCAGGACGTGAAGCCGCCGCTTTCGATTGCGCTTTTTGGGCAATGGGGGAGCGGGAAGAGCTTTTTCATGACCCAACTGCGCAAGCGAGTTGAAAAAATCAAGGAGTCCGTCGTGCTGAGGGGCGAGGAGAAGGCATTTTATAAGGACATCATACAAATCGAGTTCAACGCGTGGCATTATGTTGAGGCGAATCTTTGGGCCAGCCTTGTCTCGCATATGTTCGAGACACTGAAGGGGGCGTCGGCGACGGCACCTGGCTGGGAAGCGCAAATGCAGGAGCTTCTCCAGCGACTCAGCACAGTCAGGCAGTCGAAGCAAAAGGCGGAGCAGGAGCTCGAAGCTGCCAGAGCCAAGGCTGCTGAAGCTCAGCGAAGTCTAATGATAAAACAGAACGATGCGCAGCTTACGCAGTTAGCCTTGCAAAAAATCTCGAGAGCTGACGTTTTAAGAAAGACGAGGCTTGAACCCTTCGTGAAGGAGGAACTCAATAAGGCGGTAAAAACTCTTGGTCTCGCGCCGGCTACGGAATCGGTCGAGAATATAGCTCAAACCCTCATTGACGCTAAAAGAGCTGCTACAGGAATGTCAGCATTTCTGGTGACATTCTGGAGGTCTCCAGGTTTTGCCTTGCGGCTATGGTTCGTAAGCGCTGCCGTTCTGGCACCTGTACTAATACCGGCATTGATGACGCTGGTGCGTGCGCTTCTGAAGACGCCAGCTTTCGATGGCCAGGTGAAGGAAGTTGTGGCGGCACTTGGGACCGTCTCAGCCTTGCTGGTGCCGCTTATCAGTACGCGTAAGAAAGCGGAAGACGTGCTGGAATCTCTAAGGAAAGCGAGCGCTGAGTTCGACAAGACTGTAGCGGAGAAGCGGGCAGAACTGACAAAGGAAAGTGAGGTTGCGGTCGTACAGGCGCAGGCCGAGTTGCAAAAGGCCAGGGAGGCGGCCGAGCAGGCTGGAAAATCTGTGGAGGCTGCGACAAAAGCTTTGGAGGACGCCTCCCCGATGCGTGCCCTGAACATCTTCATTGAGGAAAGATCAGCCAGCGGAGACTACCGCAAGAGCCTTGGTACGCTTGCTCTTGTGCGGCAGGACTTCGAGAAGCTCTCGATGCTGATGCGGAATGCGCGAGATTTCAGGGCGGGGAAGCTCAGACCCGGCGACGATGTGACCAAAGAAGACATTGAGCGTCTTGAGAAGCTGCCCAGCATTGACCGCATTATTCTGTATATCGATGACCTGGATCGTTGCCCGCCGAGGCAAGTGATCCAAGTGCTTCAAGCCATCCAACTCCTTCTTGCCTTTGACCTGTTCGTAGTGGTAGTGGGTGTGGATCCGCGATGGATCAGTCGCAGTCTGCTGAATTACTACCCTGAGCTTCTCGCGGAGGACAATGCGCTACTCGTGGACCAGGCAGGGAAAGGAGAGGTCGTGGGGGATCTTCTCACGCGGCCGCAAGGGACCACGAACGCTGCGGCGCGACCGCTCGACTACCTGGAAAAGATTTTTCAGATCCCCTTTTGGATAAAGCCGCTTGGGGGTCAGGATGCGGGCCTCCTCATCCGAGGGCTTGTCTCTACAGAGGAGAGCCAGGATGCCAGCCGTAGAACCGGAGCCAATGAGAAACGTCAGGTCGGCAACGTCAAAACCGAAGCATCCGATGGGCGTGCGGGTGGTGCATCTGGCTCGGTTGGAGGGGAGGAGCCTGGCCCGGCTGCCGGCGGTTCCACTGTGGAAAAACAAGTCCTGCTAGAAGTAGTTGCTTCAGGGAAGGCCTCAGGATTCGCAAGCATGAAACTGAGCGGAGCGGAAGTGAATTTTCTCAGTAAGTTCGAAAGTTTGGCGGGAGCGACTCCGCGAGCCATTAAGCGGTTCGTAAATATTTATCGTCTCCTGCGCGCGCGGGTCTCCAAGGCGGGGGAAAAAGAGTTCCTCGGGGAGTACGGCAAACCTCGGGAATTCGAAGCGGTGATGTATTTGTTGGCGATGTTCAATTCGACGCCTTCACTGGCGGAACGCTTTTGCGCGGAGATGGAGCGACTGAGGGATGCGCAACGGGATCGGCCCCTGAGTACCGGGAGACCGCTTGACGGTGAACCGCTTTTGGACGTCATCAGGCAACTGGAAACGCAGACCGGCCTAAGCGAGCCTGAACAGGCAATGCTCCGGTCTATTCGAGCGTACGCGGAAGGATTCGAGCAACCGCGTTCCAGCGTCGATTCTTATTATCGATGGCATAATGTCATCGCTAGGTATTCGTTTGTTGGACAATTACCAATTAAACCGAAAGGGGAAGCCCCGGCGGAGAATGCGGCCGCCCCAAATCTCATGTGAGTGATCACAGGGAAGGTGCTGGCCGCGTCCAAAGCTAAAGACACTGATACTTTACTTGAAGACGCTGCGAATGAAGTGCAAAATATCGAAGGAATGATGCTCCTATGAACTTCCTGCATCGGTGTCGCGTGAAACCTCGCCCGATTGCGGCGAGTTGCGACAGGATTGGCGTTTTTTAATTACTGCAGTGGAGGTTAGTTGATTAACTACGAAAGAGATTTATGCGACCCGATGCCACTCAAATAAAAAGAATTGTGGTTGTAATGATGGAGAATCGCTCATTCAACACCCTGCTCGGGTACATGAGTTTGGATGAATTCGGTAAACGAGACGTAGATGGGCTGAAGAATTATCCGGCATGGAACGCCGCCGTCGCCAGCGTTTACAATGGCATATCCTATTTGCCGTGGCATAGCGATGACCCCTTTAGCCTCATGCCTGGGGATCCCCCGCACGAACGTGATCCAATCAAATTGCAATTAGGCACACCGACTAACGGTGTCTTCCCGATGAATGGCTTTGTCACAAATTATGCTACCGTCTGCCCGGTGAACCCCGGGGATCGGCCGCCGGTGATGAGCTACTTCACTCCTACAGAGGCGCCGATAACGGCATTTCTCGCTGATAATTTTGCCGTTTGTGACAACTGGTTCTCCGCGCTGCCGGCCGGCACGCAGGCCAATCGGTTAATTGCCATGGGTGGCTCTTCCAAGATAGATTCCAATACGTTTCCGCTGCCGGACCAAGACTTGGTTTACGATTGGCTCAACGCAAAGAACATTCCCTGGCGGGTGTACCACGAAGGGCTGCCCTTCTTTGCCATGATGCCGAAATGGACACTTGCCATTTTTGATGACGTTTACTTCCGTCGTTTTACCCGGCTTGATAACGATCTCATGCTGGCGTTGCCTGACGAATTGCCGAAGGTCATGTTCATGGAGCCCACCTACACGGACGCCCCGCATATCGGTGCCAGCACTGACGACCACGCACCAACTGCGGTCAAAGCCGGGCAGGAATTTCTTCTGAAGGTTTACAAAGCATTTTCATCCTTGCCTGACGTCTGGGCGGGCACGGTGATCATCGTGACCTATGACGAGCACGGCGGATTTTTTGACCATGTATCTCCGCCCGGTCAGGTGACCAAAGCGCCCAATGGAGAATATGAAGATTTCCAATCCCTTGGGGTGCGGGTCCCGGCGCTGATCATTTCGCCTTTCGTGACGAAGGGAACCATATTTCATGGCCGACTTGACCACACATCCATTTTGAAGTTTATCGGCCAGGTATTTGGTGGCGGATCGTACACCCCGGATGTGGACCAGCGAGGCGTCGGCAGTGTTTGGGACGTCCTTAACGTTGCCAATCCGAATGCGACGGCTCCGCCAGCACCACAAAATCTCATTGATTATCTGGCGCGGCAAGTCCAACCGGCCGGATATACACCCGGAAAGCCGGCCCACAACGAAAGTGCCAAGTCGTTCAAAATTGCATTGGATAAAATGCAAAACCAAATGCCCGTTCAGGCCGCAGCGAAGTTTCCAGAGCTACAAGGACAGGTGTTTCCTCCATAAGGAAAGTTATGAAAAGCAAATTTGTGGCCTTAATTCATGGCCTGTTTCTCCTGGTTTTGACGCCAGGGTGCTGGCTTACGGGTTCGGATACCTACGACGTCACCAAATATACGGCGGCACATCAGGCGGCTTTGGACGGAGATGATGCGGCTCTTGCCCCTTTGTTGAAATCAAATCCACACCTGATCAGTGTACCGGACTACGACAAAAATACCTTGCTTCATCTTGCGGTGATGCATGATCGCACCAATACCGTCTCACTGCTGCTCGATTCCAAGGCCGAGGTGGACGCGAAGAATTCTGTAGGCATGACGCCCTTGCATTTGGCGGCACGAGAAGGGTTCTTTGTCGTGGCGAAGATTCTGGTCGAACACCATGCCGACCGGAAAATCACGGATCAGCGAGGATGGACCGCATTAAAGTGGGCTGAAATGTCCCATCACGAGGATCTTGCGGCGCTGCTGCGGGAAAATGGAGCCTCAAATTAGACGCACTGAGCTTTTTGCCAATCCTGACCTAAGGCTGAACAACCTCGCGAAAAAAGAAATGAGCGCAGAGGATATAGTCGTGCGAATTGCGACTTCGATCTTCGATCCTCGGCCTGATTGCTGGGCATCATCCTTTCATCCTTTGGCACGGCTTTCAAAGATCGAGCGTCCGGCGTTTACGAGTTTCCTCTTGGTGATCGCTCTGGCTGAATCGGACGGCCAGCCCGCTAGTCAGGTTTCACGGGTTTTACCTGCACACCGATGTCGCACAAGGGATATTGTCCAACCCGGCACCTACCTCCCTTTGTACCAACGCATCCACGATGCCAAAGGTTTCTCGAAGTCCTACCTATGGCATTTTTAATAGTACCCAGGAGGAGTTAGCCGGCCGCGAAGGCCGAGGACCCACGATGGACATCTGGAACACATCTATTTCAACAAGCCCTGATTGTACTTCTCGAGATCGAGCTTGATCGGCTGTACTGTCGCGGCTTCGGCGTCCCGCTCTTTCAAGGCATGGGCTAGTTTCACCCTGAACTCGGCAGGCAATGTTTGAATCGCCTCCCATTCCTTCTCATACCCTCTCACAACGGACGGACATCCCCTTGCGCTCACTTTTATCTTGTCGGCGAGACTGCCGATATAAGCGCTGTCCGGCCTCTCCTTGTAAAGTCGAGCGTTCTGTTCGCGAGCATCGCTCTCCACCAATTTGATACCCGTTTCCTTTGGGGCGGCCGTATACCCTGTTTTTTCGAACACGAGCAAATAGTCTCCCGCTTTGACCTCGGTCAGTTTGTATTTGCCGGAATCATTGGAGAAGCCGCTCTTGTAAAGGCGCTTGTCCTGGGTCGTGTACAGCCGTACTTTCACCGCCGAAATCCCGGTTTCCAAAACCGCGTCGCGCGTGACACCCGTGAGCTCAGCGCTGTTCGCGATGGGAGTTAAGGCCATGAGAAAAACCGTCCCGATTAAAATAACACACTGGCTCAATTTCATAATGCTGCTTTGTTAATCAATTGGAAGCTTGGAATTCAATGCGCTCCACGAGATTCGTCCATTCCACATTTTGCTTCGGGCTTTCCGAGTATAAGTACACCAGGCACGTCTGTGTCGCAAACCTATTCATTGGTGACACGGCCCAGTCAATCCCGGCAATTTTCGCCTCGGTATCACAAGTCGGAATCGGGTCGTCCGCCGATGGCGTGACATTTTCAAAACACACGCCTTGGTTATTCCTTAATAGCGCTTCGCATTTGACTTGATTGGTCGATCCGAGGCCGGAGATCAGCGGTGTGGCAATTTGGCAATGATTTGAAGTCAACGTAAGAATCTTCGGCGGGTCGAATCCGAATACCGGCCACACCTGAATCTGAAAATAATTCGTGGTCGTCCTGAGCGGCATGAACTTTCCAGTTTTGACCAACGCTTCAGCACGCAGGACGTACCCTCCGGCTTTAGGAAACGTGAGCGGGACTCTTTGCGTCAGCTTTTCTCCTTTCTCCACCGCCGCGATGCGCGTGCTCTTGAATGCCGACCAGTTCGTCACACCATCGCTCAGAAAACACTTCACTACTTTTACCAGCGCCTTCGTCGAAATGCTCTCATTTCTCAAAAAGAGATTCACGCTCGCGTCGTCGCCAACTGCGATTCGGAATGGTTCATCACGCTCGGCAAAAATCTCCAACTGCGGCGGTTCAAACCACTCGTTATACTGATCATTCATCGTCTTCCAGAAGCCCAGCACCGTCGTAATAAAAAGGATCACTGGAAGTATAGAGATGCGACGATGCAATGGCTCCCTTCCGGTTCTCGTCGCACAATGGAGGCCCGCCGCGGTCATTTCTGCGTTGCTGCCGAGAGCCGCTCTAAACGGCCCTGCGGCCGCGTGGTAACCGTCGCGACTCTTCCAATAGGAAACGACTTTTCTCCCACAGCCGTCTCCGGCGATCAACTGGCAGAAAATCAGTCCGTTGAATTTGTCTATCTTGAAATCAGGGGCGAACTGGAACTCCTTCGACACGCCGTGCTCAACTACGAACGTGTTCTCCTGCTTGCTGGCTGCCTTTGCCGCTTTGTTCAATTTGCGTCGCAGTCTCCTCTGCTTCCAAGGCAGACGCGGCGGCGCGGGGGACGGCGATTCTTCCCCGAGAGGAGCTGTATTCATTTCATTGGCTTTCCGTGGAGCCATCATCCCTTGAATTTGCTTTTCATACAAGTATGGTTTCGCCGGTGGGGAGTTCCTGGCATTATGGCCCGCTTGAGGGCGCAGATCTCCAAAGGCGTGCGAGCCTTTAGGTTGCCGACCCCTTACAGTCATACGTCCATCATCTGTTATTGCTCTCCTTGAATGAACTTTCCATTGCTGAAATCTTCAACCGTTTCAATCACTGCAATGTTGATCTTATAATGAGATGGCTGCAAACAGCTGGCTTACCAGTCAAAATCGAAGAATAATAAACATGAATATTAATGACATTTCGCCTGAAGCGCTCCGTCGCGCGGCCGTTTTGCGGGAAAGAATCCAACAGTTACAAGTCGAACTCGCGAGCACCCTGGAAATCCAGCCGGGAAATGGAACGGTTCGGCCAAGACGGAAAATCACCCAAGAAGGCCTGACAAGGATGCGAGCAGCACAACGCAAACGATGGGCTAAGACGAGAAAGGGCATCGGCAAAAGGAAATCACAGCCAAAGCGAAAAATGTCTCGCGAAGCACGAGCCAAGATATCGGCGATCGCCAAGGCCCGATGGGCTGCAGCAAAAAGGGCGGGCAAAAGCGCGCTGTAGCCGGACGAGGAAGCATGGTAGTTTTCTGGATCGCCACGGCGCCACGTCATCGGTAGCTAAAGTCGTTGTGGATTTCTCCGATATAAATGGAGGTCATTATCATGAGCGCATTCAAAACCGAAATGGACATGTTCTTTTCGCGAAATTGCTATACGCAAGAGGAGCGTTCGAGGGTCCAAGCTTGCCGGGAGTATCGGCTTGCAGAGGACAACAACGACCTCATCTATGCACAAGAGGTCGCAATGCAGATTGCGGAAGGCAAGATCTCCGAAAGGCACGAATAGAGCCTGCGCATCTCCTACACCGGGGAGGCACGATGGAGAAGGGGATGGGTAGACGCGCGAACCTGCAACGACTGTCCGAACAGAGCCCAAAACAGCGAGCCCCGAAAGTGTCCTAAACGAAACGCCCCGCGATAGAGGGGCAGTTTCGCGGGATGGAGTACGTCAGTAGCTTGCGATGATTGCGACGGACTCGCCCGTTTCGAGTTCCTTGGCTTCGCAGAGCGCGACGAAGTCGTGGAAGCTCTGGCGAACGAGCTCGATTTCATGCTCGTCCGTTTCCTCGTAGACCTGCCCCTCGCGCCTTCAGCGAGCCGCAGGCCTCCGGCAACTCCGCGCGCAGGACTTCGGCCGAGATAGGCGCACGGCAGGTGGCGCTCTCGAACGCTTCGCGGCAGAGGAACTTTCGAAAACTCGGCGAATGGTCGGATATGACGGATTCGGATTTGTTAATGAGCGCGCGGGATGATGATGTTTCTTTCTTTTACGTTTTAGAACTCAGTTTGTTTTCTGCCGAATTGCCGCCAAACCCCACGAGATGATTCCGGGCACACTTGATGGATTCTGGCTTTGGGCGATGACGCCCCGAGACGATGAGCCATGGATGATTTATCCTGTCTTCAGCGAGCAAAACTATCGCCTCGCGCCGAGCAAGCCGCCGATATGGAGGATTCCATACCCGCGGGATTATCCACGAAGCGACTAGCGACACTGGCGTCGTGGCAAAGGGGTTTGCGCGTGGGATTCCACGGCGTTACTGTCAGCGCACGCCGAAAGAAGGTTCCTTGCCTGCTCGCGTAGCCAACGCGCCCTCCATTCGCGCAACCTCGGTGCTGGCTTGGGTATTGCGTCGCGACTATTAAGAACCGTTTTTGCCGATTACTGCGTTTCCGCAATCGCAGCGCATCGTTAGAATGGGCGCACCTCGCTTTCCTTTTCGGCCCTCTGTCCAAAGCCGCGCAGGCTCGGCTTTCATGTGTGTTCGGCCTTGGCGATCAGACGCTTCACAGCATTTGAAAGTTCGGTTCGGTTCGCAAAGTCGAACGCCTTAACAAGGAATGTCGATGCCCCTGGCCGATACCCCTTGTCAGCATCGGCCATGTTTGAAGCGCCCGTCAAGATCGCAACTGGGACCTTTGAATAATCAGGGTTGATAGCGAATCCATCGCAACACTTCGAAACCGTCCGGACCCGGCATCCTGACGCCGAGTAAAATCAAACCGGCAGCGGATATTTAGTGTGGTCGTGGAACGGGGGGGCGCCGCTTAAATAGGACAGCGCGTCGATTTCGCCAGAGGTGCTATGGGTGACGCTTACCATAGAGCGGAGCAAGGTCCGGATGGAGGTAAAGCCAACCTTGGGAGCCCCCGGCCGGCTCTTGCGAGCATCGCACGGTCAAAACGGACACTATTTCTGCGGGTACAGGGGCAGTTGATCGAATTCTCGTACAAGTCGCTCAGTCAACGCTGCTTGCGGTGTAGGGGCGCCGAGGGATTGATCTATCTCGTCTCGAACCAATTGGGTCAGACGGTCTGCGTCGGCCTTAATCAGGTCGGTCGAAGTCCGAGCCAACCGCCGAAAAATCTGCTGACCGGCGTTGGCCTCTTTTGCATCACCTCGAACGATCGCGTCCTTGATTAGATCGTACTGCCGCTTCAGCTCGGATATCTTTGGCCAGTCATGCTTTTCCTTCGTCGAAGCGACTTCGAAAACGATGTAGGCATAATCTTTGATTAGTTTTCCGTCGTTTCCGACGACCCGGCCAGTGGCGCGCTCCAGCCGGAATTCCGCCGGATTGACTTGCTGCTCTGGAACCCTCATCACCAAATGGTACCCCGTCGTGAGCGGCTGAAAAACTCTTGAGAGTCCGATTTCCAGAATGCTGTCACCTTGGCCGTTCAAGAGTGCGTTAATGCCGTCTTTGATCGGAGCCGCGAACGGCAAGGCGGTCTTTAGAAAACCGACCCCTGCGACATCAGAAATCTTCTCAAGCATTCCCAGGTAGGGAGCTACTAGATCCGCCTCTTCGACCGAGAAAAGCCCAACCTCAAGCTCCACGTCGTGCCCGGAGTGAGCGATCGGCCCCAGAAGCCGATGGTTGACTTGTACCACGCGATCCAGGTTCCTGGGGTCCACGTTCCGAAGGAGCTTCGGCGTGACCACGGTATTTACCTCGGCCTTATCCGGCTGACCGACTGGCAGCACGCTGATATAACTGTGGACGGCTCCGTAGAACTTTTTAAGTCCGCTCCGCACGTTGACGACCCTGGTCGATCTTAGCCAAACGTTCGCATATGATTTGTTCGGTTCGAGGATTTCCGATTCCACGGCTCCCGGTACTTGCTGCGGGAGAAATTGGTAGTAAAGCCATTCCTCGGCTCGTTTACGTGTCAAAACATCCCAAAATGGCATACCTTTCCTTTCTCTCGAATCATTGGAGTTTGTGAGCGCGGAATACAGAATCGGCCCAAAACCAGAGTGAGAACGCGATAGCACTCTGGGTTCCCGAGCCTCCCCAGCAGAAGCCGGCGAGGTTGTCGTACGGGTCGAAGCAAGCACATCCAGAGTCCTTTGGGAGGGTTGAAAGCTCTGTCATAAAGTACTTTTGGAGCCCCAGATCGTTCAGTGGCAAGGTCAGCGGAGTAGCCGTCGTACGGGTTTCGCCTCCAGGTGTCGCGAGGCCAGAAAAATGCAGCGGCTGGTTCAACCCCGGGGCCCAGGTTTGTAACCTCGACCGAACTGGCCTGGTACGGAAGTGAAGGCCAGGAGGGAGACGCACGAATGCGCTATCGCTTGCCATATGCGACGAGATAATATGTCCTTCTTGGCCATCAACCCAGATTGGGATGCCTCTGTAGTCCTGTCCTTCTTGCAACGGTATAGCGTGGCCGGCCATCGTCACGCCTATCTCGCCTTTGTTGTTTTGCGCTATAATGCCGACGCTCGAAGTTCGGGACGACCCTGCTGCGGTCGCGACGCCGAGTGGTGGCTCAGGTACAGACGCGTGGGGCCTTAAGGGGGGTGGGGGCAGAATAATCTCGCAAGGGAGCTCTTTCTTGACAAAATCCATTGCAAATTCAGCCAGATGATGTCCTGGCAACTGACTGATTCCATCAAGAGCTTTTCGCAAGGCGTTCTCGCGGGGATTCTGGTTCTCCTCTTCCATGGGGTTAATATTCTTCCAGGCGTTTGATATCCTCCGGAGTGCGTCGCGGAAATTAGAAGTTCGCTCCGCCAGAAAATCGCCGAAAAAGCGAATGGCGGGCCCTTGGTAATTGTTGCTGAATGCGAGCAGATCAAATCGCACGGATCGCCCCGATCGGTAGCGAATCAGGAACGGGAGGGTATGGGCGTCAACTTTCTCAGTCTCCCTAGTACCAGGGTGGGCGATGTCAAACACGACAGACCAAAAGAGGTTGGCCACCTGCGTTTCCCACATCTCTACGGGGCCTCGGTCCCTTCCTGTCAGGACTTCGCCGAGAAAGGTGTTTTTCAACGGGTCTGCAGGTATCTGGGGCACGATACTAGCAACATAAACATCAAGGGGCGGTGGAGGCGCCGCGGGATCGCGGTTTGTCCTGGGAAGACGCAGCGGTTCGGGATCGGGCAGTGGGCTGGGCATCGTTACGCTCCTTCCAATCTATTGAGGACTAACAGCGCCTGGTGGTTCTGAGCCACTAACATTGCCATTTCGTTTACGCTGTTTGGCGTACCCATGCAACTACTTTTGGTGCCACTTAGGGGCAGATCCCGCAGGAGCGGACGGCGCTGGGCCGGAGAGGGTCGGGCTTGTTTGGGCGGGGGACGAGCGGTATGCGTTTGTGGAGGCGTATCGCAATTTGGAGTGCGGAGTGCGGAATCAGAAAAAGCGGAAAGCGGGGAAGCGGAACGAGAGGGAGGACGGAGGAGCTGAACGCGGTCGGAAAGCGGGGTCAAAAAAACGGAGGCGGGGGGTGGGTGACGAGTGGGGTGCCGGGGGAAGGGAAATCGGTGACGGCGTCGAACCTGACGATTGCGTTGGCGCTGTCGGTGGTGGTCGATAGGGACAAGACGAGCTTTATATCTCCTCGAAGGTCTGCGCAATACCGCAGAATTTGCGGCGGTTGGAAAGAGGACGAAAGAGGATTTCATAAGAACATTAGCCTTGACTTCAATGCAAAGCGAGCTAAACTACGCCAAATCCTGTCCGAAACCGACGCACACTATGACGATAAAAAAGTCTACCTGTCGGGCTGCTCTCGCGACGCTTTGGTTTTGTGCCGGCGGTGGTCTGTTTATTCTATTTGTGGTTGAGTCGGTGTTGGGAAGGTGGCAAGAGAAGACAAACGAAGCTTGGGGCTGGTTCTTGCCCACCCTAATGCCCACCCTGTTACTGATGATTGGAGTGTTTGCGGCAGATGCTACTAATCCCAAAGAGGAGGATGCATCTGTTAAATCCTTCACCTTTTTTCTCTCATTTGGGGTGTCCATACTATATCTCTCGGCTGTAGCGCTGACCATTCTTTTATTGCCGTACGCCAAAGCGCCATTCTGGGTGGTAATGAGTCAGTCCAACCTGTTTCTAGGTCCTTTTCAAGGCCTAGTGGCTGGAGCTCTGGGCATCTTTTTCGTGAAGGCGAGAGATGCGGCAACCGTTCCCTAATCAGGTTTCCACCAACGGAACCGTTGCATGAACCTCCTTTGTAATTGGATGCCTTCCAGTGGGTAAAAGAGAAAAATTAGCCAGTGCAAAAGACATCTATTAGTTTGGTGGGGGGGGTGATGGTAGGGGTTTTTCTTGGGGTCTTTTTCGGGATACGTAGAGAAAATATCGAAAGTGACCGGCTCCAGCAGGCGCTGGCGAGCGAGCGGGCGGGCCGCGTAAATGCAGAAGCGGAATCGCGTAAAGTTAAAGAAAAGTTGGGGGAGGTAATGGCGCAACTAAAGCAAGCCAGCGAACATCAAGAGGTTTTGGCCTCTCAATTAGCTCGGCTGAGATCGGAGCATGACGAGAGTCAGGCGAGCCTAGCAGAGTATGCAGGGACCGGTCTTACTCCAGAGCAAGTTCTCAGTATGAATCGTCAATTTCGTCAACTGCAAGCAGCGCTTGATGCAACACAAGATGAAAGGAGAGTATTAGGTCAGAAAATCACAAGACTGCAGACGGAGTTAGACAGATATGTCTCGCCAGAGAAGAGTATCCCCCCCGATGCGGTGCGCACGGGCGAGTCGGCGTTACCTGCCGCTGATTCCGGTAGCGACTTACCCATTTTTCCGTTGCCTCCTCCTCGCTACACTTGTTACGAGGAACTGGACCGCTCATTGGTTTTTACGACCAATGTTAACGAGACGTTAGGCAATGTGGCGGATCGACTCGCGCGGGCATTTCGGGCGGCCGAATATTCACAATTCTCGTTCTATTCTTTAACGAACAATCGGGGATTTGCATTATTGGCTCAACTTGAGCAGATTCGCACTGATGGAAGTTTCACGAAGCACCGTTGGGTGCTAGACGTCGAACCTCCTGACCATTTTGACTTAGCCTGGTACATAAAAGCACTTTTCTTTGGCAGACCAGGATACTACCGGGTAATTGTCTTCTTGGTTACTGACCTTCCGTTTGGACAAGGTGAGGTTTTGACCGAAACGAAAGCGAAGGAGTTGCTCAGGGGCGGAGAAGTAAACATTGCCAACACCCATCTAGCGGCTGTCTCATGCAATAGCAATTTCAAGTGTAACGCTCTCATTTATGAGTTCGAAAAATCGGAGACTTCCCAATCCCCATTTTTTCGAGAAACGAGTGTGGTTGGAACAGCCCGAATGCATCTAGAGGGGGCCCATTTGCTTTCGGCATTGCTCCATTAGTGACCAACCCTCTCGTTTTACGCCGGGTGGCCGGATCATTACCGGCGGGCCCCTACCACTGCTTTCAACCTGCGACAGATAAATTTTGGCGTTTGGCCTGCGCATGTATTAGCAGATGACTCGGCCGACAAGGCGCCACGCCCGGAACGTGGATGAACAAAGTGCTCATCTTTTCCGGTTACAAGGAACTGGTCGGCAGCTACGTTGTCCCTTTTTCAGAGACCGCTGATGTGCCGGTGAAAATTAATCCGTGGACTGTTTAGGAGGACGTTGGAGAATAGGGCCGTGGGAGTTATTTCGTGGTCCCTGAGCGATTCTGCCATTGCTTTTGTGTGCTGATTCGGGTTTTCAGGTCGAGATTTACAGCCAACACAGGTCGCCATCGGTGCGGGATGTGTCCAGGGCTCTTGGTCTGCGGTCTTCCAGATCGGGAGCTCGTATTATTCGGTCGCTCATCTCCAAAGGAGCCGTGTACCGATGTCGAGATGGAAAACTGGGGCTGTATGATCAGGCGACCAGCAGCGACATGTAATAGGTAGGCGTCGGTAATTTGACCCCGAATCTTTCGTCATGGTACGATACAATCATGAATGAAGTCACCTACACCGTCCATATCGAGCCAGCCGAGGAAGGCGGCTTTGTTGCCTCATTTCCGGCCTTGCCAGGCTGCCAGACTCAAGGGGAGACCTTTGAGGAGGTAATCGCCATGGCGAAGGACGCCCTCATCGGCTTTTTGGAGACACTGCGCCGGCATGGAGAGCCCATCCCCGAAGAACACCTGCACTCAAGGCAAGTCGGCTTTGAATTCCCATTGCGAGCATCGTTCGCCCGATGACCAGGCTGCCGACCCTCTCGGCACGCAAAGTCATTCAAGCCCTGGTCCGGGCCGGTTTTGTTGAAGATGGTCAGAAAGGCAGCCATTGTTACTTGTGGCATCCCGCGAAGAAGATAACGACGTGCGTGCCAATGCACGGCGGTGATTTGAAGCGGAGCCTCGTTCGCGCCATCATCCCACAAGCCGGCCTGAACGAGGCCGAATTCCAGGCGCTCCTTTGAAAACTTGCCGCCGGAGGAAATTCTGATTTGATAAGGGCCCGTTGGGATTACGCGATAGGGCATTGCCTCGATCGACCATCGGTTCGCCGCAGCAAATGCAAATGCGAACTGTTATGACCAGTCCGCCCAGCGCCGGTCGGTGGCTCCTCTCACCAACGTGACGCACCGGGAGCGGTGGCCAGGTCACCCGGTTCCAGGATTCGAACCGCCTTGATGGAGTTTTCGTTTCTATTCATGCGACCATCTGTGTGGAAAACAAGCTCAACTCCTTGCAGTGGCTTCGTGTCTTCAGCGCTCAGATAACCCTGTCCGACCAATGTATCCAGTGTGACCGTGCGCGGCAAAGCCTCTCCCCTGCCGTGCAGATCTTTCGTGTATCGAGCCACGGCGTTTGCAAGTCGCTCCCCATTAATAAGGGGAGTGGGCCTAGGTCTGCCTTCGAAGAAAATGAAGATCACGCCCAAGAGAGCAAGTCCACCAACAATTCCAAAAATGCGCACCTTGGCGTTCATGTCGGCCAACGAGAAAAATAAGCGACCGCCGCCGGGAGCAAACTTCGCGCGTAACTGACGCGTCGAGGTTCCTGTTCGGCTCCGAGCGGAATCGGG
>Ga0070741_10012654_pt1 | contig 15175 bp, 12 predicted proteins | sample Coa_R1_4_FD_66440 | JGI IMG/M metagenome (GOLD analysis project Ga0070741, IMG submission 66440) | Surface soil microbial communities from Centralia Pennsylvania, which are recovering from an underground coalmine fire - Coalmine... | ecosystem: Environmental > Terrestrial > Soil > Unclassified ... | reverse complement strand
TTCACGTGATGGGAATTCAGGCACTCCCGACGGTCGACGCCCCGTCATCGAGTGTCATCGGTCACCCATCTCTCAGACAAAAGTCGCCCTGTCGCATGACGATGTACGGCCTGACCCGCGGATTCGAGCCTATAGCGGTTGATACAGTGGCCACGGTTTTGCCCTGTACTTGAGCATGCCTAATAGTTCCCTTATACCAGGTGCGCTCGTCAATCCCCTGGTCACTCCCGAGCGCGCCGCCGAACTGCGCGCGGCCTCTCGTGAATTTCCGTCGTGGGACCTCACGCCGCGGCAACTCTGCGATCTCGAGATGATCTCGTGCGGCGCCTTCACGCCGCTTCGCGGCTTCCTCGGCCGCGCCGATTACGAGTCGGTCTGCGCCTCGATGCGCCTCGCCGGCGGCGCGCTGTGGCCGATCCCGATCAGCCTCGACGTGCCGGAAGCGTTCGCGACGACGCTCCAGTCGGGCAGCACCGTCGCGCTCCGCGATCCCGAAGGCGTGATGCTCGCCGTGCTGCACGTCGAGGACATCTGGGTGCCGGACCGCGAGGCCGCGGCGCGCGCGGTCTTCGGCACGATCGACACGACCCACCCGGGCGTCGCCGCGCTGATGCGCGAGCACCCGTACTTGATCGGCGGCAGGATCGAGGCGATTCGCCTCCCGGTCCATCACGACTTCCGGCACCTCCGCCTGACGCCGGCGCAGGTGCGCGCCGAGTTCGCGCGTCGCGGGTGGTCGCGCATCGTCGCCTTCCAGACGCGGAACCCGATGCACCGGGCGCACGTCGAGCTGACGCTGCGCGCCGCGCGCGAGTGCGAGGCGGCCCTGCTGATCCAGCCGACCGTCGGCATGACGAAACCGGGCGACGTCGACCACTACACCCGCGTGCGCTGCTACGAAGCGGTGCTCGCGAACTACCCGCAGGAAACGGCGATGCTCTCGCTGCTGCCGCTCGCGATGCGCATGGGCGGCCCGCGCGAAGCGGTGCTCCACGCGATCATCCGCCGCAACTACGGCTGCACCCACTTCGTCGTCGGACGCGACCACGCGGGTCCGGGACAGGATGCGCAGGGTCGGCCGTTCTACGGGCCGTACGACGCGCAGGAACTGCTGCGCGCGCACCAGGACGAGATCGGCATCCAGATGGTGCCGTTCCGGATGATGGTGTACGTCCCGGCGTTCGATCGCTACGAGCCGGAAGACGAGGTGCCGGACGGCACGCATACGCTCAACCTGTCGGGGACCGAGTTGCGGCGACGCCTGGCGAAAGGGATCGACATCCCGCAGTGGTTCACGTATCCCGAAGTCGCGGCGGAATTGCAGCGGCGCCATCCCCCGCGCCGCCAGCAGGGATTCACGATCTTCTTCACCGGCCTGTCGGGCGCCGGCAAGTCGACGATCGCCAACGTCCTCGTCGTCAAGCTGCTCGAGCGCGGCGGCCGGCAGGTGACGCTGCTCGACGGCGATCTCGTGCGCAAGCATCTCTCGTCCGAGCTCGGGTTCTCGCGCGAGCACCGCGATCTGAACATCCGCCGCATCGGCTACGTCGCGTCCGAGATCACGAAGAACGGCGGCGTGGCCATCTGCGCGCCGATCGCGCCCTACGACCGCACGCGCAAGGAAGTCCGGTCGCTCGTCGAGCCGGTCGGCGGCTTCGTGCTCGTCCATCTGTCGACGTCGCTGGCCGTCTGCGAGGAGCGCGATCGCAAAGGCCTGTACGCGAAGGCGCGCGCCGGCATCGTCCAGCAGTTCACCGGCATCTCGGATCCGTACGAAGCGCCGAACGACGCCGAGCTGACGATCGATACGGCGTCGAACGCGCCCGATGCGGCCGCCGACCAGATTCTCGGCTGGCTCGCGGCCAACGGCTACCTCGATGTCGTCGAGGAACCGGCCGAGATGCTGCCGCTGGAAGCGAGCGCCTAGTGACGCCGAGCGCCGTCAAGCGGGCGGTGAAGACGGCCGTCGCATCGCGACCCGGCTGGCGCATCGCCCGCCGCAAGCGCCGCCCCGGGTGCGTCGTGCTGCTCTACCATCGGATCGGCGTCGAGACCGACCCGCTGCCGCACCTCGACGTCGACGCGTTCGGCGCGCAGATGGCGTGGCTCGCCAGACACTGCCACGTGATCGCGCCCGAACAGCTCGAGGACCGGGCCGCGCGCGACACCGGCGCCGGCCCGCCCGACGTGCTCGTCACGTTCGACGACGGCTATCACAATTACTTCGAGCTCGCCTATCCGGTGCTTCGGTCGCATCGCATCCGCGCGTTGAACTTCCTGTCGACGCACTACGTGGATCGGCCGATGCTGATCGAGTGGTGGGACAAGCTCTATCTGGCGGTGCGCGCCTCCACGCGCGCGCAGGTGGACGTGCCCTGGCTGGAGCGGCCGTTCGCGCTCGACGAGACCGGCCGGGCGAGGCTGCTGCGCGCCGCCAAGGACTTCATCAAGCAGCGCCCGAACGACGAGCGCGACGGCCTGATGGCGACGCTCCTCGACGCGCTCGGCGTGGACGACGCGTCGCTCGGCGCGCCGCGGCAGACGATGACCTGGGACGAAGTGCGGGCGGCCGCCGACTTCACCTGCTTCGGCGGGCATACGCACAGCCACGCGATCGTGTCGCAACTCGACGCCGCGGAGCTGGAGAACGAGATTCGCACCTGCCGCGATCGGCTGGCGGCGGAGACCGGCGTCGCGCCCGAGATGTTCGCCTATCCCAACGGCGACCGCCCCGACTTCAACGAGGCCGCGAAGACGGTGCTGCGCCGTCACGGCTTCCGCATCGCGTTCTCCGCGATGCCGGGGCTCAACGACGGCCGGACCGACTGGATGGAAGTCCGGCGGATCTCCGGCGGCGACTCGGTCGAAGATCTGGCGTGGCGGATGTCCTCGCTCTGGCGATGACGCGCTCCGCTCTTCCCCTCGCGAACCCGCGTCGACCGACCGCTACCGCATGACGAACGAGGCGTAGGCACGACGACGGCGGCGCGCCTTGCGGTGCCTCACGTACGCGGCGACGAACACGCGGTAGTAGACCAGCCAGTACAACGGCAGCCACACCATGACCGCGGCGAGACCGGCGAAGAATCCCTTGTTCTTCTGCACGAGGATGAGCGAGGTGTCGGGCACGCCGACCGCGATGCCGTCCGCCGTCATCGAGGCGTACGCAACTGTCGCCGCGCAATGACGCCGCTCGGTCGGCGGCTGGCCCGCCGAATCGGCGATGGTGCGGTACTTGAGGCCGTCCACCGTGACGGTCGCGTCGGCTTCGTACCGGGCCGGATTCTCGCAGCGAATCGTTTCCGGCGCCGTGGCGCGCGGCGTCATCTTCAAGCCGCCGTCCGGCATGATCACCGCCTTGAAGCCCGGCAGCTGATCGAGGTCGTCGAGCGTCGTCGTCCCGCTCCGACCCAACGCGTAGTGCAGCAGCGTCATCGAATGCGTGTTGTCCTTCGTCAGCACGATATTCGCGCGCGCCACGACGGTCGCGATGACGAGATACAGAATCAGGGTCGACAGGATCGCCACGGCGATACTGGCGTGGTGCCACCACTTGCGACGCAGGTCGACTCCGCGCGGGACGCCGAGAATTTCATTCCACATGCCCATCAGTGACGCTCTCCTGCGGTGAGGCGCCGCGCGCCGGCCACCGCTTCCCTGTAGATGTCGCGAGTCCGCCGCGCGATCGCGGCAGGATGGAACCGCTCCTGCGCCGCTCGTTTCGCCGCCGCCCCCATCCGGCGGCGGCCGTCGCCGTCGCGCAGCAGCTGGGCGATGCGCGCGGCGATATCGGATGGATTCAACGGATCGACGAGATAGCCCGTTTCCGCGTGGCGCACCATGTACGGCATGCCGCACCGGTTCGACGTGACCACGGGCACGCCGACGGCCATGGCTTCCTCGATCGCGAGCGGCGCGTTCTCCTCGAGCGAGACGAGCGCGAACAGGCTGGCCGACGCGAGCTCGCGCCGGACTTCGTCGGGTCCGATCGAACCGAGCCACGTCGTCCGCGGTCCGAGGCCGTGCTCGTCGATGCGGGCCCGGACGCGAGCGGCGTATGCCTCGTCGACGACCGGCCCCGCGAGCCGCAGCGTGACGTCGACGCCGGCGGCCGCCACCTGCGCGACCGCGTCGACGAGCGCGAGCGTGTTCTTGCGCGGCGAGACGACGGCGGCGCTGAACACCGTCTGGCCGGACTCGCGCCGCGGGACGTCGAAGAACAGCGGCGCGATCGGATTCTCGACGTCGTGAATCACGCCCGACGCGATCGGCGTCAGCCGCTCGCGCACGTACGGGCTGATCGAGATGATGTGGTGCTGTCGCGCCCACGCGCCGGTTTCGACGCGGCGCCACACGAGACCGCGAACGCGCGCCAGCGGCTCGCCCGACACGACCGTGTCGCCGTGGATGAAGCCGTGAATCGTCTGGATGGTCGGCACCGCAAGGCCCTTCACCATCAGCCCGTACACGTCGTGCGCGTGCACGACGTCGGGCTGCAGCGCGGACAGGTACTGCCGCATCTGGCGACGGCCTGGTCCGATCGCGTCGACGAGCACGCGCCGATGCTTCACGGGCAGCCGATGCACGGTGACGCCGTTCCACGATTCGGTGGCGGGCGCCGGCGCCTCGGCGGCGGTCGTGACGACGTGCAGATCGAGATCGTCGAGCGCGGCCAGCGCCGCGACGAGGTTCACGCTGACCACCTCGACGCCGCCGCGCGGCGAGGACGTGTCCTTCGGAAACGCCGTCACGATGGCGACCTTCATCGGCCGTGTCATGCGTCCGGCACCCATGTCAGAACCGGAACCTCGCGCCGGCGGCCGGTTCGACCGGCGCGCCGGAGCGGAATCGCGCCGCCTGGCGCGCCGCGGCCGAGAACGGCGGGCGCGCGGCGGGCGCCGGCGCCGGCGGACGCGCCGCGTCCGTGCCGCCGAAGATCAGCGTGTCGAGATCCACTTTGGCCGGAGCCGTCGGGATGCGCGGGCCCGCCGACGTGACGAGCGCCAGCGGCGGGCGTTTCGGCGCAAGGGTGGCCAGCGCGCGGGCGCGCTCGACGGCGAGCCGCACCATCAGTCCGATGGCGCACCACATTTCGACGGTGCCCTCGATGGGATAGAACGACTGGCTCGACATCCCCGCGACCATCAGCGCGAGGATCGTCGTCGCCGCCAGGCCGCCGGCCACGTTGCACAGCACGCTTCGCCGCTCGAGGAAGAGGCGCAGCGAATGGAACAGCAACGTGAGGAACAGCGCCAGCACCGGAAGCGTGCCGATGATGCCGTTGTCGAGCAGCGTCTCGAGATACGCGTTGTGCGGATGGCCGAAGTCCTCCTTCAGCTCCGTGTAGAGGAACGCCACCGTGCCCGTGCGCAGCATCGCCTGCCGGCCCCACCCGGTCCACGGCTTCTGCTCGATCTGCCGGATGACGTACGGCCAGATGATGTTGCGGCCCGACGTCAGCTCGTACTCGTTGATCTCGGTCTGCGTGCCGACGATGTCGGGTTCCTTGACGAATCCCTGGAGCAGCCGGTCGTACGCGCTCGGCTCGATGACGTAGAAGAGCGCGGCGGCGAGCGGCGCCACCAGAAACACCTTGCGCCACTTGAGGAGCCCGAGCAGCAAGCCGATGACGCCGAGCGTCACGATGCCGCCGCGCCCGCCCGTGAGGAACTGCGCGTACACCACGACGAGGCTGACGATCGGCATCGTCCAGCGGAGGCGCCGGTCGAGGAGCGGCGCGGCCGCGATGACCGCCCATGCCGCGCCGCCGAGCATCATCGAGAGCGTGACGCGGTGGTAGCCGATGCGGCTGACCAGCAGCTTCAGCGCGAGCCGCTGCAGTTCGGTGCCGCCGAGGAACGCCGCGCCGAGCGGCATCACCTTGATGGTCATGACGGCGAGAAACACGTACGCGCCGAGCAGCGAGAACGCCGCCAGACGCAGACGCTCGCGGCTGCGGCAGCCGTCGAAGAGCAGCAGGCACGGCGTCATCCACTTGAGCGTGTTGACGAGGTACTCGGAGATGATGCTGCCGGTCGTTTCGGTGGCCGACATCAGCCCGCGGTCGAAGTACAGGCGCAGCCAGCCGATCAGGATCACCGCGACGTAGAGCGACAGCAGCGCGGCGATGTGGCTCGGCATGTCCCACGCGAGGCGTTCGCGCGAGCGGCCGACCATCCACGCCAGCGTCAGGTTCAACAGCAGCAGGTTGAAGAAGTTCAGGCCCGGAATGCCGAACATGCTCTTGGGCACGTCGGGATATTCGAGGATGCCGATCAGCACGACCAGCCCGCACAGGCCCTTGAACCAGTCCTTCCAACTGATCACACCCACGCCGATCACGACGAGCCAGAGCGCGGACAGGCGAATCATCGGGAGAGCCGGTGCATCATTCTTGCAGCATTTGCGCGGGCGACGCCCGCACGCGTGATAGCCGGAAGAGCAAGAATCTCACCCGGCAGGCGGGTGAGGGAGCGCGCGCCTGCGCGAAAATAGGCCGATTTCGCCGGATCGATCCGCCCTGACCGGAGACAAAAGTCGGCGCTGAAGCCGACTTTAGCCGCCGCAAGGCCCTCGTCAGCTGCCATCACATGCACGTGCTCCGAGCCGGAATTCTCGTCGCAATCGCCGCCGCTGCGGCGGCCCTGTCGTCCGATCCGGACCGTTCCCTGGCGGCCGCGCCTGGCGCCGCCGCCGCCGAACCATGGACCGCGCCGGCCGGCATCCCGACGCCGGAGTTCGGGATCGCCGAAACCGCTCCCCGCCCGCCGTCGCCGTGGAGCCAGGGCGTCGCCGGCTTCTATTACGTCGACGCGTCGCGCCGCGAAGCGACCGACGACAACAATCCGTTCGGCACGCCGGCGCACCCGCGGCAGTCCATCCCGCTCTCGCTGCCTCCGGGCGCCGTGGTCGAACTGCACGGCAGCTACGATCGGGCGCACTCGAGCCCGAACGGCCTGCACGCGCACGGCACCGCCGCCCAGCCCGTGTTCATCCGCGGCGCGAGCGCGACCGCGCGGCCGCTGGTGCGCGGACCGTGGGAGCTGACGGCCACCTACACCATCCTCGAGAACCTCGACTTCGGTCCGCTCGATGCGAACCGCACCGGCGAACTGGCCGTCGTCGCGCCCGGGGACCACGTCGCGGTCCGCGCCTCCGACGTGCACGGCAACGCGAACGGCGGCGGACTGGGAGCCGTCAGCTGGAGCCCGACGGCGTTCCTCGATCACGTGGTGTTCGCCGGGAACACAATCCACGACAACGGCAACGTGCGCGCCGACTTCGATCAGGACGTCCACGGCATCGCCGTCAGCGCGAACGTCAGCCGGCTGTGGGTCGTCGACAACGAGCTGTACCGGAACAGCGGCGACGGCATTCAGATCAACGGCGGCCGCGACGGCCAGGCGTCGACGCATCACATCTACGTCGCGCGCAACATCGCGCACGACAACAAGCAGACCGGGTTCTGGACCAAGCAGGCGACCGACGTGATCTTTGCGGAGAACCTCTGCTTCGGCCACCGGCCCGGCAACTCGTCCTACGGCCAGTGCATGGGCCTGCAGTACGCGCCCGAGCGGGTGTGGTTCGTCTCGAACCACATCCACGACTGCGACTTCGGCATCGCCTTGTCGAGCGACAGCGACATGGGCACGGGTCGCAGCGTCTTCGTCGTGGGCAACGTCATCCACCGGATTCATCACTCCGGGGAGTACAACCCCGGCACCGGCTGGTCGAACGCCGCGATCATGATGGCCGGCGAGACCGTGCACGTCGTCATGAACAACACCATCTCCGACGTGGATGCCGGCATCAACTCGCCGATCGGCGGCACGAACGTCGTCGTCAACAACATCATCGCGAACGTCACCGAGCCGGACGGGAACACGGTGTTCGTCGAGCGCGGCTCGCCGGGTCCCGAGACGATCGTCCGCGACAACGTCTTCGGCGTCGGCGCGCGCGTCAGACTGGGCGATCGGGTCTTCGGCTCGCTCGAGCTGCGGATGGCGCCGAACCGGATCCTCGGTCGGACGGGCGAAGCGTCGCTCTTCGTCGACCCGCGCGGCGAAGACTTCCGGCTCGCGTCCCCCGCAGGCGATCCGCAGCGCGCGCCGGCCGACGTCGCGAAGGTGGCGGCCGCCTACCGGGCGCTCTACGGCGTCGATCTCCCGATCGACGTCCACACGCCGGGCGCGTTCGACGCGTTGTCGCTGCGTCCGACGCGCGCGCCGGGCGCGCATCCCGCGACGCGCTAGGCGGCGCGCCGGCCGATCACAGCTGGCCGGACATCGCGCCGTACCCGTAGCCGTACGCGTAGTAGCGGTAGTGCTCGCCGTATCCCTCGCCGCCGGCCGAGTGATCCGCGCGGTTCAGCACCACGCCGAGGATCTTGTCGTGGCCGATCGCTTCGACCGCGCGCTGGACGAGCGGGTAGGCGGTCGAGCACGCCCGCAGCACGATCAGCGCGGCGTCGACGAAGCTGGCGATGAGGCTGCAGTCGGGCAGGAATGCCGCCGGCGGCGTGTCGACGATGATCCAGTCGAAGACGGCGGACGCGTCCTTCAGCAGGGTGTGGAGCAGGTCGGAGGTCAGCAGCGCGGCCGGATCCTGCATGACGCCGCCGGCCAGCAGCAGCGTCAGGCGCGGCGACACCGTGACGACCGGCACCTTCCGGTCCTTGATGCCGGCCTTCGCGTCGCGGAGCGCGTCGATGAGGCCGACCGCGTTCTCCAGATCGAAGATCGAATGGACGCTCGGCTTGCGGAGATCGGCGTCGATCAGCAGCACGCGGCGCTCGTAGGACTGGCTGAGCGTCAGCGCCAGGTTCGTCGCGGTGAGCGTCTTCCCTTCGCCGGCGGTCGCGCTGCTGATCATCAGCACCTTGGTGCCGTGCGCGAGCTGCGCGTGGTGCAGCAGCGCCGCGAGCCGCCGGAATTCCTCCAGCATGTCGGCCGGCGCCGCGGAGCTGACGACCAGCTTCTCGACCATCGTTTTGTTGTAGTCGAAGAACACCGGCTGCGCGTTCCCGTTCGACTGCGACGGCGCCTCGGATCCCCGCCGCTCGGCGCGCAGCACGCGCAGCGTGTCCTCGGCGGCAGGACGCGTGGACGCCGCCGGCTCGCTGTGAAACGGCGGTCGACCCGACGTCTCCGTCTCCGATTCGGACTGGAAGACGTCGGACGCCGGCGCGGCGGGCGCAGGCTCCTCCGCTCCGGCTTTCTTCAGCGCTTCGCTGATTCGGCTCATGTGAAAGAAACGTCCTTTAGCGCGGGAACCACGTTCGGTCGGGTCGGCGGAACATGCCGAACAGCTCGCTCGGCGGCCGCGCGGCGGCACCGGCCACGGCCGGCAACGCGCGCTGTTCCGGCTCGGGCACCGCGTGCGGCGCGGCAACGGCCGGACGCTCCGGCTCCGACGCCGGGCTCGGCTCGGCGCCGCCCTCCAAATCGAGATCGCGGCACACGTCGAGAATCACCTGGCGGCCCACGGGACGCTGGTCGAGCGCGAACCCGGTCACCAGGGCGTTGTCGCACATCACGCTGATCGTCCGGGGGATGCCGTGCGATCGCTCGTGAATCAGGTCCACGGCCTGCCGTGTGAACAACTGGCTCGGCACGCCGCCGGCGGCCTTGATGCGCGTCACGATGTACTGCGCCGTCTCGGTGACGCTGAGCGGCTGCAACTCGCAGCGCAGCGCGACGCGCTGCTTGATCGCGGCGTTCTCGGGCTGGTTCAGGCGGTCCGACAGCTCGCTCTGCCCCACCAGCACGACCGGCAGCAGCTTCTCGACGTCGCTTTCCAGATTGACCAGGAGGCGGATCTCCTCGAGGCAGTCGGCTGGCAGCGCCTGCGCCTCGTCGACGATCAGCGCGGTGACCAGCCCCTGGCGGCGGCGCGCCTTCAGCAGCTCTTCGAACTTCGCGAGGAAGACCGCCTTCGAGCGGCCGGCCTCGTCGCCGAGGTGGAATTCGCGGGCGAGCGATTCGAGCAGCTCCGCGCGCGTCAGCGCCGGGTTCGTCAGGCAGACGCAGACGGCCGACTCCGCGTTGCCCAGTGCCGACAGCACGGCGCGGATGAGCGTCGTCTTCCCGGTGCCGGGAGGGCCGACGAGCATCGTGATGCTCTTGCGCTCGCCGATCCCGTACTTCAGCAGACTGAGCGCCTCCTGGTGGCGCTCGGTCATCAGCAGATAGCGCGGGTTCGGCGCGAGCTCGAACGGCCGCTCACGCAGCCCGAAATACTCTTCGTACATATCCAGTTCCGCTCACCGCCACTTCAAGCCGAAGAGACCCATCACATCGATGATCCCGGCGCGCTGCGCCACGATCACCCCGCTGATGATCGCGGTCACGGCGAGAAACGCCACCGAGACGGCGAGCGTCTTGGCGCGACGCCGCTCCGCCGACGTGATAATCGCCGGCACCGACGCGAGCACGGGCAGCGACAGCGTCGGCAGCACTTCCAGCGCGTTGCGGAACGTCTGATCCCGCACCTCGAGGAGAACCGTCAGGCCCAGCCCGAAGATGAACCCGGCGCCGGCGCCGACGCCGATGATCAGCGTGCGGTTCGGGCCGTACGGCTTCTCGGGCAGCTTCGCCGGGTCGAGCGTCTTGAACTGCTGACTCCCCTGCTGCCGCTCGAGGTTCGCGGAGATGCTGGCCTCCTCCTTCTTCGCGAGCAGGTTCTGGTACGTCGCCTTCAGCGTGTCGTAGTCGCGCGTGAGCGCGATCATCTCGGACTCGCGCTCGGGCTGCGACTCGACGCGGCTCTGATAGGTCGCGATCACGCCTTTGATCCGGTCGCGGTCCGCCGCCTTGCGCGCGATCTCCTTGTCGACCGTCGCAATCTGCGCGCGGATCTGCGTCACGCGCGCGCGCCGCGCGAGCGTCACCGGATCGGGCGCCTCTTCGCCGGCCGGCCGATCCTTCCGGTCCTGATCGAGCGACAGCTGGAGCTGCTGAATCAACCGCTTGGTGCGCACGACGTCGGGGTGATCGGGCTTCAGGCGGAGCTCCATCCCGCGCAGCGCCTGCTGCAGCGTCTGGAGCTGCGCGAGCCGCGCGGTGACGTCGGCCGTGAGGCTCGCCGTGGCGGCGTCCAGATCGGGTGTGCCCGCCGGCGGCGTCGCCGTCGAGGCCGATCCGGTGGTCGCCGCCGCGTCGGTCGGCTTCTGCTCGGCCTTGGTCGGGGTCTCGCCGCCGGTCAGGTCGAGGAGCGTGCGCTCGAGCTCGACGCGCCGATCGCGATCGCGGCCCATCGCTTCTTCGAGCGTCTGGAGCTGGAACGCCGCCGTCTGCAGCACCTGCAGGTTCGATCCGACCTGCGACGGCAGCTCGCCCGCGTGGCGCTCGCGGTACTCCTGGACCTTCCGCTCCTGCTCCTCGAGCTGCCGCCGCGCGCGATCGAGCTGCGATTCGAGGAACTCGCTGGTGCCTTCGACGAGCTGCTCGCGGTCCTTGAGGTTCTCCTGCACGAACAGCGACGCGAGCCGCTGCGTCACCTGCATCACCTTGTACGGATCGTCGCCCGAGTAGGAGACGCTGAACAGGTCGCCCTTGATCACCTCGATGGAGATGTCGTCGCGCAGGTCGGCGACGATCTCTTCCATGCCGCCCTTCTTCAGCCGCTTCGACGGGCTCAGATCGAGCTCGGTGACGATGCGTTCCAGCCGCGTCTCGCTCAGGATCTGCGGCTTGATCGACGCGAGGCGCTGCTCGATGTTCTCGCTGATCGCGGGACGGACGTAGTTCTCGGGCACGCGCTGCGGCACGACGAGGATCAGCGTCTGCGCGCGGTAGCGATCCTTCAGTTGCGACGCGACGATCGCCGCGCCGCTGAAGCACAGCACGAGCGGCGCCGTCAGCAGCCACTTGCGCCGCCGGACGATCCACCAAATCGAAGCCGGCGTATACCGGCGTCCAGGCATCATGATCGCGGCACCCTCTGGCCGACGAGCGGGAGCGAGTACGACAAGCCGGCGCGCACGCCGCTGCGATTGGTCGTCACCGGAAATACCGGCGCGAGCCCGATCGTCTGATCGAACCGGTAGAAGTAGTAGACGTATTGCGCGTACACCGGAAGGTAGCGTGTCAGCGTGAAGTGCAGGCTCGTCGCCCCGGTCACCGCGTCGTAGCCGTTGCTGACGGCGACCGCGGCCGATCCGTGCGAGTACGCCGCCGTCGCGTCGAAGCTGACGTGCCGCGTGAACAGCCCGGCGATCGTCCCCGACACGACGTTCGACGCGTAGGGCACGAACGAGCCGCCGAACGTCGACACGTCGCGGTGGCCGTAAATCGCCGCCAGCCACGTGCGGCTCAACTGGTAGCTGAGCGACGCGTCGCCGGTCACGAAGATGCTCCGCGTCCCCGCCTGCGCCACCACCGACGAGCCGACGTTGAATCCGACGACCGTCCGCCGCGAGAACGACAGCGGCCGGTGATAGCCGAATCCGACGTCGATGTCGTGCGCGACGAACGCGCCGATCGCGCTGAACCCGCTGTTCGACGTGCGATACGTGTACCCGAGGTGCAGCTCGGAGTACTTGGTCGTCCGATGACGCAGCGCCGCGCCGGCCGATTCGCCGTGCAGTCGGTACGCCGCGATCGGCGTGTCGGTGTAATCGGCCGACCCGTTCAGGTCGATCCACGTGTAGCGCGTCAGCGACCAGGAGAGCCCGCCCCCGCCAGACGCCGTCAAGGTGTCGATGCGTGCGATGTCCTGGTCCGGCTGCGGCGTGGGAATCTGCGCCTCGGAAACGGGCGTCAGGAAGTTGCCGAACGAGTAGTACGGCGAGTAGCTGCCGGTGGCGCTGCCATGGATCGCCACGTGCCGGCTCACCGTCGTCGTGAAGTTGAAGCCGCCGAAGTAGTCGACCGGCAGCAGCTCCGGCAGAATCGAGTAGTAGCGCAGGTCGGCGCCCGTCGCCGCGTTGAACGCCTTGTCGTGTCCGACCTGCGTGTAATTGAGGCCGGCGGTGACGCCCGTGAACGACGTGTTCTGCTCGAGCCGCGGATCGCCCAGCTGCGGGATCGCGTACTTGACGCTCGCCAGATCGTACGCGTCGAAGAGCGACAGGTTCAGATTCAAGTGGCGCGGCTCCGGCTTGGCCACCACCGGCGGGCGCACCGCATCGTCGGGCGGCGGCGCGTCGGGAGCATCGAGCGGTTGGGGCGCGCTGCCGCCGAGCGGCAGATCCGGCGGCACATCCTGGGCAGAGGCGGACGCCGACACGACGACCGCGAGCGCGAGCGCGCTGAAGACACACGTGCACCAGCGGGTGCGAGCAGGCGCCGAGCGGCCGCGGGTGAATCGGGTCACGGGACGATAATCGTGTCGCCGGGCTTGAGGACGATGTTCTGCGCCAGGTTCTTGCGGTTCTTCACCTCGTCGTAGTTGAAGACGTAGGATGCCTGGCCCGACGCGTCGTTGCGGACGACGGTGATGTCGCTCGCCTTCGCGAACTCCTTCAGGCCGCCGGCGAGCGCGATCAGCTGGAGCACCGTCGTATTGCGGAGCAGCGGGAACGTGCCCGGCCGCTCCACGTTGCCCGTGATGTAGACCTTGCGGCTGTTGATCTGCTTGACGACCACGGTCGCCGAGGGCTCTTCGAAGAACTTCTTCGCGTCCTCGTTGATCTTCTGCCGGATCTGATCGGGCGTCAGCCCGGCCACGTCGATGTCGTTCAGCAGCTGGAGCGAGATCTTGCCGTCCGGCCGCACGACGGCGTCGCTCGACATCTCGCGCTCGCGCCAGAAGACGATCGACAGCACGTCCTCCGGCCCGACGACGTAGTCGGCAGGCGGCGTGACGCCCGACGCGACGGCCGGCGCATCGGCCGCGTCGTGCGCCGCTTTGGACGCGCGGGCGGTCTGCGCGGCGAGCGGAGCGGCAATGGCAAACGCCAGCGACGTGACGGCGAGGGTTCTGACGATCACGGCAGTAAGTCCTTTCCCGCTACTCGCGGAATTCCTTGAACGGCACCTGGCACGCGTGCTTGCGCAGGAAATTCAGGAACCGCTTGTAGTCGGAGTCTTCCATGTTGAACATGCGCGCGACGATCTTGTAGTTGCCGCGGGCTTCCTTGAGGCCCTTCCGGACCAGGTCCTTGACGATGCCGCGCGTGATCTCGCGCTGCATGTAGAGGGGATAGACGGCCGTCCAGAACGATTCCTGCTGCTGCGTGATCCGTTCGTACAGCTCGTCGGCGACGGTGCGGCGGCGTTCGCGGATGCGGCCCGTGTCGGCGCGCACGGTGCGCACTTCGCGCGGCAGCTCTTCCACGCCGATGACGCGGTTGGTGCCGGTCACGACGCACCGTTCAATGACGTTTTCGAGCTGGCGCACGTTCCCGGGCCACGAGTACTCGGTCAGCACGGCGAACGCCTCGGGGCCGAACTCCTTCAGCGGGTAGCGTCCTTCCGCGGCGAACCGGTGCAGGAAGTGCTCGACGAGCATCGGGATGTCGTCCTTGTGCTCGCGCAGCGGCGGCACGACGAGATGGATCACGTTGAGGCGGTAGAACAGGTCTTCGCGGAACAGCCCCTGCGCGATCATGTCGCTGAGCGACCGGTTCGTGGCCGCGACGACGCGCACGTTGACGCGGCCGCCGGTCTGGTCGGCGCCGACCTTCTGCAGCTCGCCCGTCTCGAGGAACCGGAGGAGCAGGCCCTGCATGCGCAGCGTCATCTCGCCGATTTCGTCGAGAAAGATGGTGCCGCGATCCGCGAGTTCGAGCTTGCCGGGCCGGTCGCGATAGGCGCCGGTGAAGCTGCCCTTCACGTGCCCGAACAGCTCCGATTCGAGGAGCGACTCGGGGACGCCCGCGCAGTTCACGGCGACGAACGGCCGTCCCGCGCGGGGGCTGCCGGTGTGCACCGCATGCGCGACCAATTCCTTGCCGGACCCGCTCTCGCCGGTGATCAGCACCTTGGCGTCCGAACGCGCGACCTGGGTGATCTCCTCGCGGAGCTCGCGCATCGGAAGGCTGTCGCCCAGAAATGTCGTAGTACCGTTACTGCGCATCGCGTCCTCTCGCGGATGGAACGGGGAGTTGTGGAGCGGCTCCGGCCTACAGCCGGTCGCACCGGACCTGCCCTTGTGCAAGCCCCTTTCCAGCCCGAGCAGTCTTTTGTCTGCGAAAACTGGCAGAAACCAGCGCCAGGGCCGACTTTCGGGCTTC